>Ga0209648_10000598_pt1 | contig 27816 bp, 35 predicted proteins | sample GraSoi2013_115cm_FD_185830 | JGI IMG/M metagenome (GOLD analysis project Ga0209648, IMG submission 185830) | Grasslands soil microbial communities from the Angelo Coastal Reserve, California, USA - Sample 9_17_2013_115cm (SPAdes) (version 2) | ecosystem: Environmental > Terrestrial > Soil >...
GCCGCGTCGCGCGCCCAGGTATAGCGGTAATCCCAGTTCCGAGTGCCTCCAATTACTTCAGGCAAACTGGTGGTGGGAGCGGCAATGATCGCTCCCGTGGGATCGAAAGTAAGAAGCTTCAGGGCCAGCGCCGATCTATGCACCTGCTCCCGCCATCGTCCTTGGTAGGTGCAGGTAGAGAGCCAACGATGCCAGAATTTCACCGCGTTGTGAAACAGCTCTTCGGCTTCAGCTTCGGTTGGGCAACCAGGCACCGTGTCTGTGGTGCCATGCTCTCTTAGAATGAAGACTTGCGATCTCCCCTCTTCCAGCGTGAACTCGGCCGCCACGCCCCCTTTTCCATCCTGGGTGAGCGGCACCGCCGTGCAGAGCACGATGCTGAGACTGCCGGAGTTGAAGATGGCGCCCTGGTTATCAAATAAGATCTCGTGGCTTTTACGGCCATAGTCAAAGGCTGGGCGGCAAGCGACCGAAATGCGCACCGTGCCCCTGACGCAACGGATCCGGCGATAAAGATGGTGGTACCAGGGTGAATCGGAGGGAAGCCCCACAGGCATGAAGTCTTCCAGCTCAGCGATTCCGTCGGGAAGCAAGAATCGCGTGATCAGGATGTTGGTGGAAGGCCAATAGAACTGTTTGTGCCGTCCCTGATCTTCAACCGGGCAAATCTGGAACCGGCCTCCCTTGTTATCATCCAGAATTGCCCCGAAGATGCTGGGCGAATCAAAGTTGGGATAGCAATACCAATCGATCGAACCGTTTATGCCCACCAAAGCAACGGTCCGCATGTTGCCAATGATTCCGTAATTTTCAATAGGCTGATAAGACATGGGTCTGCGTTTTGGATTCCCTTTCAAACTTCTTGACTTGTTCGATGGCAATTGTATGTCCCTGGAGGCTCAAACAACAGTGCAGCTTCGAGAAGCGGAGCCGAAGTGCCTGCCGACTCTTACCGGCTTTGGCCGCCATCCGACGTCAAGATTAACAACGACGGGCTGATGCCAAGGTCGCCACTCGAACGCCTCAAGATCGATGACTGGGACCGAAGCCGATTGGCACTACGCCCTTATTCCTGCCGTGACTTACATGGCCTTTGCGCATCCACTAGCAAGAACATGAAGAACAGCTTAAGATGTCAGGTTTCTTTCCTCCGGTCGCAAACTGGCATCCATTGAGTACGAGGTTCACCATGACGGCGAAAACAAACCCATCGCAAAACGCGGATGACTATCGGCATGCGGCAAACGGGCTGGCTCTGGTTCGGCTGACGATTGGCGCGATGTTCGTATGGGTCTTTTTCGAAAACCTGGGGAAAGGCGCATACAGTCCGGCGGGCTACGCGGGCCTGATCAACTACTACATAAAATCGGGTCACTCGCCCGCCGCGTGGAAGACAGTTATGGGGTTTATGGCGAGCCATGCGGCATTGGTGGCGCCCATGCAGGCGATGACAGAGATCTCTCTCGGAGTCCTGCTGATCATCGGCCTGCTCACGCGGCCGGTCGCCCTTGTGGCGTTTGCGTTCCTCACCAGCCTTTGGGTCTCGGAGTGGGGGACAGCGTGGATCTGGGAATTACTGGTTCCGTTACTCGCATCGTTGGCGCTCGCGGTAGGACGAGCGGGCCGAGCGTGGGGGGTCGACGCGCGGCTGGCGCGGCAGTGGCCGTCCTCCCCGTGGTGGTGATTTGAGCCCGGGTCAGGTGCGAGTCTCGGTCGTCATCCCCACGCACAACGAAGCATCGTCCATCGCTCGTGTCCTCGCCGATCTCCCGCGCGATCTCGTCACTGAAGTCCTGGTCGTCGACAGCAACTCAACCGACGGGACGACCGAGATCGCTCGAAAGATGGGAGCCCGCGTCGTCCACGAACCTCGACGCGGATACGGTCGTGCCTGTTTGAGCGGCCTCGCTAGTGCGAGTACCCCTGATGTTGTCGTATTCCTCGACGGCGACTACAGCGATCGACCAGCTGAGCTGCCGCTTCTCTTGGCTCCGATCACCGACGGCCGTGCAGATATCGCACTGGGTTCACGCCTCGGGAAGCAGCGGATCGCCGGGGCGCTGCCCTGGCATGCCGCGTTTGGCAACCGGCTCGCGGCCAGCCTGATCAGGCTTCTATACGGCCTAAGGATCAGTGACTTGGGGCCGTTCCGCGCTGGGCGCGCAGATGTTCTCCGCAGCCTCGCGCTCGAAGAAACCACATACGGCTGGGCGGTTGAGATGATCCTTAAAGGCGCCCTAGGCGGATTTCGCATCGTTGAGGTGCCAGTCAGTTATTATCCGCGCATCGGAAAATCGAAGATCAGCGGAACGCTGAGGGGTACTGTCGGAGCGGCGTGGTTTATCCTCAGCAGAATAGTGAGCTATTATTTTCACCATCGAAAGGCCCGAACGCCGCGGTCAGCGTAAGGCGATACAACATTCCCCTATGGAATCCTCTAGCCAGACCACAACGCGTTCGCGCAACGGGGACTGCACGCTGGTAATTATGGCGAAAGCACCGAGGCCGGGCATGGTCAAGACCCGGTTGGCTCGGAGCCTTCCTCTACCCGCTGTCACGGCGCTTTACCGCTGCTTTTTTGACGACACAATGGCGCTGGCGCGGTCATTGGACGCTGTGGAGGTCGCCATTATGTGCCCTGGCTCGGATGTCGGCGAGCTGGCGGGCTTGGCGGGTGATGCAGTGCGCGTCGTGGCGCAAAAGGGAGAGGGTCTTGCGGCAGGCCTGACCTCAGTGTTCGCACAATTCGCAGAGGCTGGCCGGCGGCGCATGATCGCGTTCAACAGCGACACCCCTCACTTGCCAGTTTCTGTTTTGCAGACGGCGTTCGAGGCCCTCAGCTCGAACGACTTAGTTGTTGGACCGACTCACGACGGAGGCTACTATCTCATCGGTGCCAAGGCCACCCATCCAGCGCTTTTCGGGGGTGATGGCATGGGGACTACGAATGCGCTTGAGGCACTACTGGGGCGCGCCCGGACCCTCGAGCTTTCAGTAGGCTTCACAGATCCTTTTTACGACGTCGACGTGGCCGGCGACCTGATTCGGCTGGCCGCGGAATTGCGGCTCGATCCTGCAAGGGCGCCACGAACCGCAGCCTGGTTGACAGAGTGGGAGCAAGCCGTCACAGAGTTGCGGCCGGTCACGGGAGATCTGTGAAGCTTTCACCATCCGGCCGGCTCTACCTTCTTGGTGCCGTTATGTTTGCGGCGCTATTCATCTGGGCGCGCTACCGGGGCCGCGACGGCGCGCTCCTGTTTTTGCTTCCCCTGGTTGTTGCGGGCGCTGCTTATCTCCTGGCCATCCGCGAGTTCTCCCGAACGCCAAAGTTCCCGCGACACGTTGTCCTCGCCTGCCTGGTGTTGTCCGTTTTGTGGCGCGTCCCATTCTTTCTGATACCCGCAGGTCCACAAGACGACCTTCATCGATACGTCTGGGACGGGCGGGTGCAACGCCTCGGCTATAACCCGTACACAGCTATTCCCGCGGACCCCGCGCTTGCAGGTCTGCACACGCCCGAGACACGCGAGCTGAATCATCCAGATGTCGCAAGCCCGTACCCGCCCGGTGCGCAACTTTTCTTCCGGGCTGTTACGGCGATAAGCGAGTCGACGTTCGCGTTCAAAGTACCGCTCGTCGCCTGCGACCTGGCGATCATTCTCGTGCTGTTTGACGTATTGCGCAGAACCGGTCAGGGAGAACACTGGGTGCTGGCCTACGCCTGGCACCCTCTCATCGCAACGGAAGTGGCTGGCGGCGGGCACATCGACATTCTCGGCGTGCTGTTGCTGGTGATCTCGGCCGCGACGCTCGCTCGCCGCTGGCGGGCGGTTGCAGCACTCACGTTTGGGCTGGCGGTTGCGGTGAAGTTCCTTCCGATTGTTTTGGCGCCACTCTACTGGCGGCGCGTGCGGATTCGCGACGCCCTGCTGGCGGTGTTCGTTTTTGGACTGCTTTATGTGCCTTTCCTCGAGCGAGGCCGGATTCCGATCGGCTCGCTCGGCACTTATGTACAGAGTTTCCGCTTTAATGATCCGGTCTTTGCAACGCTCGAGCAAGTCACGTCTCCCCAGCTTGTCGCTGGGCTGGCAGTGCTCGTCGGTTTTCTTACCGCGATCTGGCTCAGAAGCAAGGCCCCGGCATGGTCTTCGGACGCATTTGCGTGGCCCATGGCAGCATCGCTTCTTTGTGCACCGGTGGTATATCCCTGGTACCTTCTCTGGCTGCTGCCGTTCGTGCGGTCGGTCTCGACAGTGCCGATCATCATCTGGACGGTCAGCATCCTTCCAACCTACTACGTTTGGTATTTGCGTACGCTGGGTCGTCCGTGGTTGGTTCCTGGCTGGATTATGCTGCTGGAATATGGATCGGTGGCAACGGCCGGTGCAACTATCGTGTTTCGCCGGTTGACGCGACCGGCGGTAGCCCAATCCTCAACAGAATAGACGCCTTTTGCGGACGCGGTCTGGGAGACTTGTGTGACATAACGAGTCTGGGAGAACACAATTCACCCGAGGGGTGCTGTATAATCCCGGCGACCCGAGCAAGGGGTGTGAATGGCTGGCGCGTGAAGGGTACTGTGCCGACATGTCTTGGGGTATCCTGAAGCTCTTGCCCGTCATCCAACACAGCGTCCGTTCGATTCACCGAGGAGCGAACTCAATGACAAATGCGAGACTCGCAACGATGATCCGTCTTCTGGCTTTCGGGGTGCTTGTTCTTGCGGCGACCTCCTGGGCACAGAAACCGCCAATTGCCGAAAAAATGGCCAAGACCTATGGCCTCGATTCGTTTGGGCAAATCGAGGCGGTTCGCTATACCTTCAACGTAGACTTTCCCGGACGCAAACTCTCGAGGACCTGGGTCTGGGAGCCCAAAGCCGACCGAGTCACCTATGAGGGAAAAGACAAGGCAGGCAATCCGGTGAAGGCTACATACGTACGCTCTCAGCTCAACAGCCAGCCTGCCAACGTCAAGAACGAAATCGATCCGGGTTTCGTCAACGATCAGTATTGGCTGCTCTTCCCCTTTCATGTCATCTGGGACACGGGGGCCAACGTGGAAGATAAAGGCATGCACAAACTGCCGATAGGCAAGGGTTCTGCCGAGCACGTCGTAGTCAAATATTCCTCGGGTGGCTACACACCCGGCGATACCTGGGAACTCTATGTCGGCCCCGACAACCGAATCCAGGAACTCATGTTCCGCCACGGCGGAAGTGCAAAGCCGAGTGTCACCATCGTGACGTGGGCGGGCTACAAGAAGGCCGGCCCTCTCCTTATCTCGACGGACCACCGTGGCACCGCGGACGGCAAACCGGTGCGGGTTTTCTTTTCAGACGTGTCCGTCAAGCTGGCGGGGTCAGACACGTGGGTTAACGCGCAATAAGAAGCGGGCGGCTCGTTCCGCCCATCGATGTCGTTCTTCACGAATCAGACTCTCGGGCGATCACAACTGTAGTGCAGCAGCTGCTGAGTTTCGGCAGATCGCGGGCGGCGGCCATGCGGACCCGCAGGCTGCGCCGTTCCCCGCGAACGATCGGACAATAGTAGTCAGGCTGCTGCAGCGCCCCTTGCAAGCGTCGTCGTCCTGCACACCCACCATGGCATGAGTCCCGAAACTCGCAAGGCTGGCAGGCAGGTGGAAGCGTCCGGGCTTGCTCGAAGGGCGGGGAGTCCAGAATGTCGAGCCCCGTCAAGATCAAGTCCGACAGCGGCTCACCCGATCCTGGCCAATAAACGCACGGTTGGGTTGTGGCTCGCGGTGTAACTCGTACGGTGCCAACGCCACATCCTCCTCTCAGCGGTGGGAGGCCCGCCATTGCACGAACCAGCGGCTCGCCGATAGCGATCACATCGGTCTCCGCAAAAAGACGCCGGAACCCTTCCCAGTACTCTTCGTAAGACAGCGCATAGATGTCGGATCGCACGGCCTGGTACACGTTCACTCGTAAGGGAGCGCCAAACTGTTTGGCTACTCGCGCCACTTCCGCCAGACGCAGGTAGTTCGCCTTCATCATGACGGCAATGATGGTCACAGGTACGCCGAGCCTTACGCAACGTTCCGCCTGCCGGTGGATCAGCTCCCAATTGCCGAGTCCGCGCTGTGCATCCTGCTCCGCTTGCGTTGGGTAATCGAGAGAGAACTCGATGTCGTGAAAGGCGCGCAATTTGTTATCTTCCAAAACGGCAACGCTATGGCCGTTGGACGTGATGGTGAGCTTGATGGGTTGCGTTCCCAGGTAGTCCAGTATTGCCTTAAAGTCTGGATGCATGCCGTTCTCGCCAGTGCCCAGATTCACCGAGCGGACGGGCAGGCGTTCAATGAGTGACTTCACCTGATCCAGGGAGAGACGATCCGTACGAGTTGGATCGCGGTAGCAGAAGGCACAAGCCAGGTTGCACTCGTTGGTGAGCCCGAGCCCTAGCGAGATCGCGTCATCGGGTGCCTCGGCGCCAGGTGTGCGGGATGAAGATGAAGATTGGAGTCTGGCCTTGTTCATGCACCATCCTTCATCGCCGGACCCAAGCAGCGTGCCAGGTAGTGCGTGTATCGGGCGACGGCAGCAAACTCTGGCCGGCAGCCTAGTTTTCGCTCCAACTCAAGAATTCGCTCATACTGATCGCTGCGAGAAACCTGTGACGGCAAATAATCGGCAATGATGCGCACACCCCGCTCGGCAGTCACTGTCAGCGACGCCGCTTTCAGCATGGTTTGCAGGCAGTCTGAGTTAAAGAGTCGCACCCGACCTCCGTACAGGGACTCTTGTCCCCACTCAGCGGTGAGGCTATTTTCCGCCGCAGCCAAATCACCCGCTTGGATAGCGGCCTTTAACGTCTCGCCTGCCCGGTTGCGCACGAGGACCGACAGTATTGCCGATGAATCCCGCAACGCCTGAGCCGCACCGCGCAATACCGCCCCCGGATCGCTGACATATTCCAGGATGTTGTGGCAGAGGAGTATATCGAACGATCGCGCGGGGACTAAGGTCGCCACTTGGGCGGCATCACCGTGCTTCAGTGCGATTTTCTCTTCAAGCCCAGCGTCTCGTGCAGCGCTCTTCGCGATATCCAGCATCGCCTGAGAGGAGTCCAACAGGGTAACGTGAACGCCCAGTTGCGCCAGGCGAATGGCCGTCGCCCCAGTGCCGCACCCGAGATCGAGCGCATACAGCGAGCTGTTGGCCTTCGGCAGAGGAAGAAAGTCCTGCAGGTTGGCAAAGGCCAAGTCGGAGCGCAGACGGCCCTCGGGCGTTTCGAGGTAGGCGGCATACTCAAGCGCACCGCTCTGAAAGCGTTGGCTGTCGGCCTTTGCGGGTACTTTCATGCAACACTGAAGCGAAGTCGTTCCCCGATCCCGTCGCTGATTAGAACCAGTGCATTCATCAAACAATAAGCGTACTCAAGGGAGGGTGAGCGTTTCAACATGCGACCGGTGCCCCGGATAGGCGTGGCCTTGCCACTGGAAAGAAAACTCTGCTTACGTTCATCAAGTTTTGCTTGGAGTCGCACGAGGCATTATCTCCTTGTGGAAAGCATAGAATCAGACCTGACAGATGCCCGAATTCCCGAGGGTCACATTTTTGCTGAGTAGCTGATTCGGTATCTCAACTGTCGGTGACTGTCCGGAGCCTGACGTTCCGTGAATATACCTTCTTTTACCGCTCTCTAACTGTGATGGGCTTGACCAATGAATCTTGGTGGTTACGCTATTTGTAGCGCCTGTTCGGGTGAAAGCTGAATGTTTGTTATCGTTCTCAGCAGTGAAGTCTACGTTGCGCTCGCCACGGGTGTGTTGTTTCTGCATGTGCTTTTTATTACATGGGTTGTGTTTGGGGCGTTCTTAACGAGATCTCGTCCTGTGCTGGGCTGGGTTCATATCGCCTCCCTGTTTTGGGGTATTTTCGCCGAGATTCTTCCTTGGTCTTGCCCTTTGACAATCGCGGAAAACTGGCTCGAAAGCCGGGCCGGGATTCAGCCTTATCAGGGTGGATTCCTGCTTCACTGCCTCGATGCGCTGGTGTACCCAAACATTTCGAGTGTGGCACTCACGAGTGCAGCCGTCGCAGTCTGCGTGCTGAACCTCGCTGCCTACGCTCGACGATTCTCGAAGCTGCGTGAGCCAGGGTTCAATTTGCTAACCCGGAAATCCGATAGAGCAAAAAAGACGGTTTGATCGCCGACGCAGTCGATGAATACTCCTTCCGCGTCCAACACTCGTCCAGCGACCGCGAGCATCTCCAGGGCCTCAGGATGACCACCTGGAAATTCCGGCGTGGTGAGTAGTTGAAGCTGATGTTTGACGCCGAACTCCCGCACCCGCTCCAAGTGCCTACGGGCCATGGGCGGAATGTCCTCATTCGCCCAGCCCCATAGAAATGTGCTTTCAGCGACGGAGGTTGTTCCGACCACACAGACAGAGGCGATGACTTCACCACGGTCGCGGCGAAACCTGATGGTTGCGGTGTTCATGTCCCACTCGAAAGGGCAATTACCGAGCCCCCAGCGCTGCTGCCAAGCCGCATTGCGTTCTTGCATCAGTTGCACCGCTTCTCTGCTCCATGCGCCCCAGTCTGTGATCTCTACTTCGTCCATGCTGGTCTACTTTCTGTAAACGAGATGATCGCCTCCTACCTATCTTTCCAAATTATAGGGCTCCTTAGGATTTGGGCGTGGTTTCTCCACCTTGTGGGCCTGGCGCTATTCAGCCTGCACGGAAGGAAAATTACCCGCGTTGATTCTGTTGGATTTAGCTGATCGCCGGTGAACGGCTACGTCACAAATTACGCCACAAGAAATCAAGTAGCGTCTGCAAGTGAGTAACTGGTACTGCGACCCCCTTCCGAACTGCGCACGAGCACACCCTTCTTGACCATATACGCGATGTCCCGAAGGGCGGTGTCCTGGGAAGACTTTGTGAGTTTCGCATATTTCGTCGTTGTGAGTTTGCCCTCGAATCCGTCAAGAAGCTTGCTAAGGACAAGTCTCTGCCGGTCGTTGATTGCAATGCCGTGGATGCGCTCCCAAAATTTCGCCTTGGCGAGTACGGCGCTGAGCACGGTCTGTGCTCCGTCGATTGCGCGGCCGAGGCACGCGAGGAACCATTCCATCCACCGCGTGACGTCCATGCCGGCCTTCTGTGTCCGCTCAAGAATTTCGTAATAGGCGTTGCGCTCCTGCTGGATTTGCGCCGACATGCTGTAAAAGCGCTGCGGACTGTTTTCCGAACGTGCGAGCGTCATGTCGGCGACGGCGCGCGCTATGCGGCCATTCCCATCATCAAACGGGTGAATAGAGACAAACCATAAATGTGCGAGGCTGGCTTTCATGACACGATCAATGTCAGTGTTGGCGTTGAACCAGTCGAGGAATGCATTCATGTCCTTATCGACGCGCGGAGCAGCCGGCGCCTCGAAGAGTACGCGCTCCTTGTCAATAGGGCCGGAAACGACCTGCATCGGCCCATCGCTATCGTCGCGCCAGGCTGCTACCCTAATTTTGCGCATACCGCTGCGCCCCGTGGGAAAAAGTGCCGCGTGCCAAGCGGACAACCGATCGGCGGTAAGCGGTTGGTCGTAGTGGCGCGTCGCATCGAGCATCATTTCGACAACGCCTTCGACGTTGCGGTCTGCAGGCTTGAGCGCGCCGATATCCATCCCCAGTCGTCGGGCAATGGAGGACCGCACTTGTTCGGCGTCGAGCTTTTCGCCTTCGATCTCGCTGCTCTTGAGCACATCGGTGGTCAGGGTCTGCAATACCGCTTCTTGGCGGAGATTGAAGCCTAGGGCTCCCATGTGGCCGATTAGCAACCCCTGACGGTGACGCACCTCGGCCAAAGGCTTGGCAAGTGCCTCATTGTTCCAACGAAAATGGGGCCAGTCGGCTAGTTCATGGATGTACATTCTCCGCATATCCTGCGGATATTATAGCCGCATTCACCGCAAGGGCAAGATATTAACCGCACACTATGCGGAGAATATGTGGCATATTCTCCGCGCCAACCGTGCTCAGCCAAGAGGCCTCCGCAAGATCATCATGCTTCCCGCTCCAGAATCTGCCATGACTCGGCGCCGCTCTCTCGCATCCACGATGCTGACCGCCGGAGTTGCATGCTTTGCCCCGCGCCATCTGTTCGCCGCTCCAGAAAGTTTGGTCGAGTCAGCCCGGGCCGGAGCGGCTGGCAGCAAGGTCACCATCCAGAAACTTCGCGGCAACGTAAGCGTCCTTATGGGTGCGGGAGGAAGCATTGCCGTCTTGGCCGGTCACGACGGCAAGCTTCTCATTGACGCCGGGTATGTCGGTGCGCGTCCAAGGATCAGTGATGCGCTCGTAACCATCAACTCCGATCCGATCAAGCATCTCATCAATACTCACTGACACTTTGACCACACGGACGGCGATGAGTGGCTGCACAATGCAGGGGCAACCATCACATCACCGCGCCTAGTCCAATCCACAGATCGTGTCACAAACCGATAGGCGTTTCTGTCTTAGCGAGTACAAGAGACCGATGGCTCTGAAATGCCTTGGTCAAGAACGAAGGAGACAATTATGAAAATCGTAGTGATCGGTGGTACCGGACTCATTGGCTCAAAGCTAGTCAACAAGCTTCGTGAGCTCGGACACGAGGCGATAGCGGCATCACCCAATTCGGGTGTCAACACTCTTACGGGCGAGGGACTGGCCGAAGTGCTGAAAGGCGCTTCGGTAATGGTTGACGTATCTAACTCTCCCTCCTGGGAGGACGCAGCAGTGCTGAAGTTCTTCGAAACATCAACCCGTAACCTCCTCACCTATGAAGCGGCCGCAGGGGTAGGACATCACGTTGCGTTATCGGTTGTGGGAACCGACCGGCTGTCCGAAAGCGGTTACTTCCGCGCCAAGATCGCTCAGGAGAAACTGATCAAAGAATCTTCAATCCCATACTCCATCGCGCACGCGACGCAGTTCTTCGAGTTCCTCAAGGGCCTTGCCGACATTTCCTCCGACGGCGACAAGGTGCGTTTGCCACCTGTGCTTTTCCAGCCGATGGCTGCCGACGATGTCGCGAGCGGCGTAGGCAGGATCGCGGTAGGCCCGCCGGTAAATGGCATCATCGAAATAGGGGGGCCGGAACAGTTTCGCATGGATGAACTCGTCCAGCGGCGCTTGGCCTCACTCAAAGATCCCCGCGAAGTCATCGCTGACCCAAAAGCGCTTTACTCTGGGGCGAAAATCAGCGAGAGAACACTGCTTCCGGGCAGTGACGCACGACTCGGCGAGACGACTTTCGAAACCTGGCTCAGTCAGTCGACAAGTCAGATCCCGAGTACGACTCCGCAGCGCCGGGTTGCCTGAACCGGCCTCAACGATGGAATAGGAACAGAGACAAGCGCCAAGGAGGTACAGAAAATCATGAACAAGGTTGCTGTTCCTCACCGCGTACGCCACTGATGAGAAGAGGATGGGAAAGTACACCGGCCGTCGACTGTCCCCTACACGCGATGAGATTGCCCAACTCGCCTGCAGTCTGTACGAGTCACGTTGCCGGCACGACGGCCACCAAATCGACGATTGGCTGCGTGCAGAACAGGAACTCGCGCGGTACCGCGTAACTACGAAGTACCAGCTAACACACACAACGGATGGAATCGTAGTGGCCTCGGTGAAAGGTTAATTTATGACGTTCACAAAACTAATTTTGGTGCTGGCATGTCTCGCAACGGGCGTGCCGGTGGCCCAGGAGCCTAGGGTGACGCAGCTCTTGTCGAAAGACCTGACAGACCTTCCTGGCAAGGAAGGTCTGATGATCACAGTGGAGTATCCGCCGGGCAGTTCGGACCCTGTACATCGCCACAATGCACATGGGTTTATTTATGTGCTGGAAGGTTCGGTCGTGATGCAGGTGAGGGGCGGAAAGGAAACGACCCTGACACCTGGTCAGAGCTTCTATGAAGGCCCTGAAGATGTTCACGTCGTTGGGCGGAACGCAAGCCAAACCAAACCGGCAAAATTCCTCGTGTTCTTAGTGAAGAACAAAGGCGCTCCGGTGCTGGTACCCGTCAACTAAAAACCACACCGAAGATCAGAAGATTCGATTAGCACTGCGCTTGCGCAGTGCAGGCCGGGATCGGTAACTCCTATCCAATACGCTTCACCGTCAGGTGTGCCGTAGGTGTGCCGTACGCTCCGAGCCGAGCCGTTGCAAACGTGCTTCTGTGCGGGCTTCTTCTGAGGTAAATCACTGAAAAGAAATGGTGAGCGCGGAAGGAATCGAACTTGAGGCGCTTTCGCGGCGTCTGAGCCGCGAGCCGAAATCCTGAGCGGAGCCGAAGGACCCCAACAGCAATGCCGTTTCTATTCAATTGGACCAGCGATAAATGGTGAGCGCGGAAGGAATCGAACTTGAGGCGCTTTCGCGGCGTCTGAGCCGCGAGCCGAAATCCTGAGCGGAGCCGAAGGACCCCAACAGCAATGCCGTTTCTATTCAATTGGACCAGCGATAAATGGTGAGCGCGGAAGGAATCGAACCTTCAGCCTACTGATTAAGAGAAGGAACTCCTGTATTTTAATTACATATTATTTCATGCTGATCTTATTGATTTGACATAGACATCCGCGCACTTTTCTGTCGTAGTGCGTGATGATTTTCTACCATTTGATACCATTGAGTTTTATTTGACATAGGCAGGAAAAACCATAAGGAAATTTCTGGCCGCTCCGCTTCTCTCTTTTTCTTCTTTGGCCGCAAAAAGGGTAACCTCGTTACACGTGTGGTATGAAAAAAATAGTCGCTGCCCAGTCACATGATTTGCGATCTTTGCGATTCACGTTTACCGGGGCTGTCCGCAAGTCATCGAAAGTCAAGCAAATGCGCGATACTTAATACCCTCATTAATACCCTCAACAAGAGTCTGGCAATACGGCTGCAAAGGTCAATGGATAGGAAAGAACCTAGAAAGGAAAGTGCATATGAACACGAAGAAAAATGCAACGATTGCCATCTGTCTGACGGCGATTCTGGCTTTCAGCCCGCTCGCCGGCTTTGCGCAGGCTGCCACCACGTTCAGCGGTGAAGCCGTAGCCTTGCGGGCAAATGCGCTGGGAATCTCCGCCTCAGTATCAGATACTGGACCCCTTCCGTCTAGCGGCGGGAATCTGAGTACCTCTGTAGCCAGCGTAAATCTCGTGGGCTTGGCCTCGGCTGACGTGCTGAAAAGTACCGCGTCTGGCAGTGGCACTAGCAGCCAGTCGCAATCGTCAGTTGCGAACCTGAACTTGTTGGGTGGTCTGATTACCGCCGATGTCGTGAAGTCGAACTCCAGTGCCACCTGCAGCGGCAGTACGGCCTCCACGAGCGGGAATGCCCAGATCGTCAACTTGGTAGCCGCAGGTCAGACCATCACTGTAGCCCCGAACCTCGCCGTCTCGTTGCCAGGGGGTATTAGCCTCATCGTCGACGAGCAGACGAGTTCATCGGGTGGAAACACCGGATCGATAACCGTCAAAGCGTTGCACGTCACGGGACCAAGCATTGACATTGTCGTCGCCTCCGCCCATTCCGATATCACTTGTTCGTGACAATCTAAAGCGCAGGGCACGGTGTTTAGACCGTGCCCTGTCGGCAACCACTTCCACATCGGCAGGGCAAAAAACCCAAGGCACACCCCTGTGAGCGGTTAGAGCTTTCAGCGTTGCAGGATATTCCTTGCTTTGCCACAATCAAGATCTGCGCGTCGCATATCAGGGACAATTACACATAAGATGGGAAGCCATTGCTGCCTGAAACGACGGACTATTTTCTCAATGCCTCTTCCTGTTCCATTTCATGATGACTTCCTCTCAGCCCAACGTTTTTTCTGGGCCTGACTGATTTTCCGTCTTGCCTCTACCGACATGTGACGTTTTCCTCCAGGTGGTCTTCCTCTTCTTTTGCCTGTGCTGTTGGTCAGCGCTGAGATAGCAGTGTTCAACCGATCACGCTCGTCTTCGAGCTGTTGGATGATTTCCTCTGTGTTCATTCAGGTGATCCCTTTCTTGCGGTGGCAATTTTACAAACTCTTTCACCCAACACAAAAATATTTTTGTGAACACCCGTCTGCAACGGCAAAATGAGGTCATCATCGCTCCTTTTGCGCCCATGGCCTGATCCCAGGCACTGGCTTTTGGACGCGCAGCTTATTTTGTGTCTTCCTTGTACCGTATATGGTACACTGCTTTGTGGACAATAAGGGCAAGCGGTCCCAAGCCGAAGAAGGCCCCGAGGCTGACCTGCAAGGCAAGCGTGTCAAGGCGGTCTTTTACCGGACTGAGGCCGGTGGTGAGCCGGTGCGGGAATGGCTGAAAGGGCTACCATCCCGTGAGGACCGCAAACGGATCGGTGAAGACATCAAGACCGTCGAATTTGGCTGGCCGGTGGGAATGCCGGTATGCCGCACTGTAGGCGGTGGTATTTACGAGGTGCGGTCAGGCCTAGCTCAAAACCGCATTGCGCGGGTGCTGTTCTATTTCGACAAGAATGGCCGAATGGTGCTCTTACATGGGTTCATCAAGAAGACTCAGAAGACGCCTGAAGAAGATTTGGAGCTGGCACGGCGGAACAAGAAGAAACATGAGAGGTCGCAATGAAGACAAAGAAAAAGAATGACGTAGTCGGGCACACTGGTTCGACTTTTGACAGTTTCCTGGAAGAAGAGGGCATCCGAGAGGAAGTTGAGGCGGTTGCGGTCAAGCGTGTGATCTCGTGGCAGCTTGCAGAAGCCATGCGGAAAAACAAGAAAACAAAACAGGCACTCGCAAAAGAACTTAATACGAGCCGCTCTCAGCTTGACCGTCTGCTCGATCCGCAGAATATTGCCGTTTCTCTGGATACGATGACCCGCGCTGCCAGGGCCCTCGGCAAGAGATTGATTATTCGGATCGCTGATGCGAAGGCAGGTTGAGAGATTTCTGTAGAGATGGCTTTAACGGGGTTGCGGTTTTCTGGAGCTCCTAACTAGAGTGCGCTCTTTCAATGCCGACTCGAAGCGCTTCCGTGCGGGTTGTTTGCGGCAGGTTGTTGAAAATTTGGTGAGCGCGGAAGGAATCGAACCTTCAACCTACTGATTAAGAGTCTGCAACCAATCCGGCGGTTCTCGCTCCTCTCAGACCGTGATGTCAGCAGTTTACGTACGGCAATTCAGGCCGACTGATTCCAGGTCAGTACGTCTTGCGGTCGGTGCCCCGGACAATGCCTAGGCAGTACGGCATGTGCGAGGGATACATTTCGAAGGTGTGCCGCAAGGCGACTCGGACTATTGCTTTTGTGACTCGCCCTCGATGCTCGTTTCTCGCGTCAATAAGCCATGTCACAAGGCAGTCTAGTTCCCGGTCTTAACTGGCGCATATCCGATAAGGTTCACAGAAGGAAAGGATCATCATGCTTCCCGCTCCAGAATCTGCCATGACTCGGCGCCGCTTTCTCGCATCCACGATGCTGACCGCCGAAGTTGCATTCTTTGCCCCGCGCCATCTGTTGCCGGTCCAGAAAGTTTGGTCGAGACAGCCCGGGCCGGAGCGGCTGGCAGCAAGGTCACCATCCAGAAACTTCGCGGCAACGTAAGCGTCCTTATGGGTGCGGGAGGAAACATTGCCGTTTTGGCCGGTCACGACGGCAAGCTTCTCATTGATGCCGGGTATGTCGGTGCGCGTCCAAGGATCAGTGATGCGCTCGCAACCATCAACTCCGATCCGATCAAGCATCTCATCAATACTCACTGACACTGTGACCACACGGACGGCAATGAGTGGCTGCACAATGCAGGGGCAACCATCACATCACCGCGCCTAGTCCAATCCACAGATCGTGTCACAAACCGATAGGCGTTTCTGTCTTAGCGAGTACAAAAGACCGATGGCTCTGAAATGCCTTGGTCAAGAATGAAGGAGACAATTATGAAAATCGTAGTGATCGGTGGTACTGGACTCATTGGCTCAAAGCTTGTCAACAAGCTTCGTGAGCACAGACACGAGGCGCTAGCGGCATCACCCAATTCGGGTGTCAACACTCTCACGGGCGAGGGACTGGCCGAAGTGCTGAAAGGCGCTTCGGTAGTGGTTGACGTATCTAACTCTCCCTCCTGGGAGGACGCAGCAGTGCTGAAGTTCTTCGAAACATCAACCCGTAACCTCCTCACCTATGAAGCGGCCGCAGGGGTAGGACATCACGTTGCGTTATCGGTTGTGGGAACCGATCGGCTGTCCGAAAGCGGTTACTTCCGCGCTAAGATCGCTCAGGAGAAACTGATCAAAGAATCTTCAATCCCCTACTCCATCGTGCACGCGACGCAGTTCTTCGAGTTCCTCAAGGGCCTTGCCGACATTTCCTCCGACGGCGACAAGGTGCGTTTGCCACATGTGCTTTTCCAGCCGATGGCTGCCGACGATGTCGCGAGTGCCGTAGGCAGGATCGCGGTAGGCCCGCCGGTAAATGGCATCATCGAAATAGGGGGGCCGGAACAGTTTCGCATGGATGAACTCGTCCGGCGGCGCTTGGCCTCACTCAAAGATCCCCGCGAAGTCATCGCTGACCCAAATGCGCTTTACTCTGGGGCGAAAGTCAGCGAGAGAACACTGGTTCCGGGCAGTGACGTACGACTCGGCGCGACGACTTTCGAAACCTGGCTCAGTCAGTCCACCAGTCAGATGCCGAGTACAACTCCGCAGCGCCGGGTTGCCTGAACCGGCCTCAACGATGGAATAGGAACAGAGACAAGCGCCAAGGAGGTACAGAAAATTATGAACAAGGTAGCTGTTCCTCAACGCGTACGCCACTGGTGAGAAGAGGATGGGAAAGTACACCGGCCGTCGACTGTCCCCTACACACGACGAGATTGCCCAACTCGCCTTCAGTCTGTGCGAGTCACGTTGCCGGCACGACGGCCACCAAATCGACGATTGGCTGCGTGCAGAACAGGAACTCGCGCGGTACCGCGTAACTGCGAGGTACCAGCTAACACACACAACGGATGGAATCGTAGTGGCCTCGGTGAAAGGTTAATTTATGACGTTCACAAAACTAATTTTGGTGCTGGCATGTCTTGCAACGGGCGTGCCGGTGGTCCAGGAGCCTAGGGTGACGCAGCTCTTGTTGAAAGACCTGACAGACCTTCCTGGCAAGGAAGGTCTGATGATCACAGTGGAGTATCCGCCGGGCAGTTCGGACCCTGTACATCGCCACAATGCACATGGGTTTATTTATGTGCTGGAAGGTTCGGTCGTGATGCAGGTGAGGGGCGGAAAGGAAACGACCCTGACACCTGGTCAGAGCTTCTATGAAGGCCCTGAAGATGTTCACGTCGTTGGGCGGAACGCAAGCCAAACCAAACCGGCAAAATTCCTCGTGTTCTTAGTGAAGGACAAAGGCGCTCCGGTGCTGGTACCCGTCAACTAAAAACCACACCGAAGATCAGAAGATTCGATTAGCACTGCGCTTGCGCAGTGCAGGCCGGGATCAGTAACTGCTTAGCTAAGCCTGTACTTTCGTTTGATTTGTCCGGTGACAGGGGTTATACTGCGCCGAATACCCAAAGCTCTCGTCGAATACTAGAGGTGGAGGGAAGATCATGGATTTCTTCGAGCGTTTCCTACACATCTCTCCAGATCGGGGGACGGGAACGACCGAGGTCTTGTGGCTCACCTTGGTATTGTTCGCAGTCAGCACCTACATATTCCTCCGAACCCGATCTAAGACAAGGTCGCACTGTGAGCAGAGCCCGGACCAGCAGGGCGAGTAGGTACGACTTCACCCTGCAGTGATCAGCTGTCCTGCACACCTTCTGCTCTGGCGATTCCATAATGATCGTTCTCCCAGCCGCAGAGCTTTTCGGGTCCATTGATACCACTTCCGGGAGGCAGCCATGAAAAACATTCTTTTCATCCTGCGAACACTACTGTACGGATGGCTACTTGCAATTGGCCGTCTGATTATGGTCCTTTGCCGGTTGCTCGCACGTTGGTGCCGTAAATTGCATATGGGAAGACCAGGGAAAGTGGCGCGTTCTCGATGCGTACCTATCGATGAACCAGCATTCGTTCGCCCTGACCCGCTGATTTACGACCAGTACTATTTGATGGGATTGGGATTGTCAGTAACCTGGGACAATCCCGATATCCAGTTGTACTTGAACGGCGCGCCTGTATCGTCTTCACTTTTGGAACCTGCTACCACTTATGAAATCGTGGCACGCGTCTGGAACAGCTCTCTCTCTGCGCCGGTACTCAATATGCCGGTACACTTTTCATATCTGGTCTTCGGCATTGGGACGACAAGCGTCCCTATTGGCACCACTAAGATCAACCTTGGAGTAAAGGGAGGGTCTAATTGTCCGGCGTTTGCGTCGTTCCCATGGACCACTCCAGCAGCACCTGGACACTACTGTATACAAGCATTGTTGGAACCTTTTGATGACCTCAATTGGAACAACAATCTGGGACAGGAAAATACGAATGTTGGCAAGGCCCATTCGCCCGCGATCTTTACCTTCCCCTTGCGCAACAATACGAGCAAGACCCAGCGATACAGCTTTGAAGTCGATGCCTACTCTCCTGGCGTTCCCGATCCATGCGATGACAAAACACATCCACGCAGCGACGGCCGCCGTGTAGTCGGCAACGCCAACATCATCACTAACGGGCGCCTGGATCGTCATCGACGAGGCCGACAGCCACTGCTCGCAGGCTGGCAGGTGAACGTAACTCCTGAAAGCCCGTCTCTGGCTCCCGGGGGTGCTGTCACGACGACAGTAACGATATCGCCGCCTAGTGGGTTTATCGGGGCACAGCAACTCAATGTCAATGCATTTCATGAAGGCGGGCTGGCCGGCGGCGTCACACTAACCGTGGTCGCTGGGTGAAACGGGAGGAAGCAATGACTTACAACCAGTACACCACTTGCGTCAAGGCGGAAAACCACAGCACGATGAATCAATACATTCAGGTAGCGTGGCAGACGTTGCTCGCGGATGGCATTGCCGTGCTGATGATAGCGGCGGCAGCCCTGCCCTGGTGCCTGCTGTTGCTCATTCCAATTACCGCAGCAATGGGCCTGATCGCCTATTGCCACTGGTGGCTGGAGGACCGCCTGATCTGCTTGGGCGGAGACAGGGCGGCGATCGGCCTACTCGTGAGTGTCGAACCGCCCGGAGAAAAACCTTTCCCTGACAGCCTGGACACCGACTACAGCTTCAGTATGCTGCCGCCGCCAAACCTCCCGAGTGCTGGCCAAGCAACGGTCGAGACCAGTACCCCCTATGGCGAGTTGGTCAAAGAACAGGACGGTACTAAAAACATTGGTCTCCCATTTACGGGAAATCCAGCCACCGACAAGGAAACGGGGATTACATCTGCCACCTTGCACTGCGAATTCGAGGGGGCTGGGGTAAGGGACGCGTTGTTAGGAGCGCAGATCGCGCTAGGACTCTCGGTGGCAGCGCTCATCGTTTGTTTGGGCGTTCCGGGACCGATCGGCGCAATCATTGCTGCGATCCTTGCTTTTCTGGCGTTCTTGGCCGAGCTGCTCGGCATAGGAGTCGGGTTGAATGACACGGGTAGCCCCGCTGACGTAAACCCCTCGCTGGGCGATCTCCACACCAACGACCACAACGGCTTGGGCGCCGATCTGCTTGGCGTATTTGGAACCTGGGTTTATGACGCGGGGCATAACAACCAGGGCAAAGGCTGGAATGAAATTCATCCAATCAAGATGTGCACACGTATTGGCAGGTGGAAGGGAGTCTGGCCGCCAGACACCAACGACCAAGAGACCCAATGGCAAAAAGCTGTAGATGACGCAACCTCACCAACAACCACGGCACAGCAGCAACTAGCACAAAACCAGTGGCAGATCCACCCGGTAATTGACGGCTGCCAACCGGAGACACCGCCAGAACCGATCAAATAACACTTGGGCACAAGCGGCACAGGCAAACCTGGTCGGCCTGTAAATGAAAACTCAGACCCCGTGGGAGAGATGCTTACGCCGTCCCATTCAAATTTGAGTAATTGGATACAGCCAACGCTGATTCACTTTGTGGGATTTCATCGCGCCCTCTTAGAATCGGGCTTCCATCAACTCGTGAACCAGAGCCGCGCGGGAATCAGGCAACGCTGGCGCTTGACGCTCTCCTCGAATGCCGGTCGTTCGAGAACCGTTTCGCTACGGGCATTGATTTGTCCCATCGAGGCGTCCTTCGCCCAATGTGGACACTGTTGGCGAATTCGTGCGGCCGCTGCTGTGACAGCGATGTTTCAGAGGTAACTGTTTACCTACTTCCGGATTGCTCGTGATACGGGAGGAACCGACCGCGCTGCGCCGAGCTAGTCCAGAGCGCGACAGTACGAGATGTTTTGCCGATTGTCGCTTTGAGCCGGCGGAGTCAGCTCCCGGTAATTCACCTTCCCGGAAACTGACATACTACCTTCGGTTGTTTTGCATTCGTCCAGTTCGGGCCTTGGGCAAGTCTGCCTCCACTCCAAGCCGGTAGGGTGCCAGCAGACCTTTGAGAGAACGGCGGAGCCAGGCGGCCAGGGATCCTTTGCGGTAGACGGCCCAGTCGAGCATGGCGCCGCCGTTGACCTGCTGGATCAGCCGGGCCAAATCGCGGGTGTCGCAGGGCTTGAGTTCGTCGGACGCCACGGCATCATCGAGGAGTTTCTTGGTTTCGTCGCGGATGGCGGTGAATTGCGCCAGGGTGATGGCGTGAAACTCGGGATCGATGAGGTCGACCTGCAGGTAGGCTAGGCCATTGGCCATGGCTTCAGGCGTCGAAGCAAAACCGCTGCACTCGGCATAGAGTTCGATGAGCGTTTTTAGCGGCGAGCCATATTTGGCGCGCGCGGCGCCGAATTGTTCCGGAACACCACCGGGAGCGGTGCGGCAGGCGGCCAGCAACAGGCTGCGCTTGGTGCCGAAACGCTGGATCAGCGTCGCAGGCACGACACCCGCTTCCTTGGCGACGTCCGCCAAGGTAAGGTCCACAGGGCTGCGGCGCTGCATCACGCGCATGGTGGCCATTAGGATGGCTTCGTCCGAAATTTGGCGAGGTCGAGGCGACATAGTCTCCTGGTTCTTCCCGATTCAGAGAAATCGAAAGAGAAGACCACCCTCGTAATACGAGGGCGGAGTGCGCTCCGCTCTTTTTTCAGCCACGCGACACGCTAGGCCGCTGAGAAGAATAACTGAATGGCTGTTTATTTTCCACTTGACATTAATGAACGGCGATTCAATAATTCGCCCAGTCTCCTTGCGAGGTGCTGCCATGGCCGAGACTTCCGCTTATAAGCCCCCAGAGTTGCGCAATTGCACGGTGCTCGTGGCCGGCGCTACTCGAGGAGTAGGACGCGGCATCGCTCTAGCGTTTGGCGAAGCCGGCGCGACGGTGTACTGCACCGGGCGCAGCTCGCGCGCGGCGCTGGCTTCCGGCATCAAGCCGCTGTCCGGTCAGCAGCGGACAAAGGCCTTGCCGGCCGCGTATTACACGGGCCGGCCGGAAACGATTGAGGAAACTGCCGAGCTCGTGACCGCGCGAGGCGGCAAGGGCATTGCAGTCGTCGTCGACCACCTGGACGTCAGTCAGGTCGAGAAATTGGTGGCCGAAATCCGGGCCGAGCAAGGAAAGCTGCACGTGCTGGTAAACGACATTTCAGAAAGCGCAGAGCACGAATTTGGCAAGACCTTCTGGCAAGCCGACCTGGAGCGCGGGTTCGCCATGTTCCGCAATGCGATTCATACGCATATCATCACGAGTCACTGCGCGGCGCAGCTGCTGATCGAAACGGCCAAAAACTCGGGCCGAACCGGATTGATCGTGGAGATCGGCGACGGCGACACCTATTCGTACCGAGGGCATTTGTTCTTCGATCTGATCAAGACAACGGTGATCCGGCTGGCTTTTGCGGTGGCGTACGAGCTGCGCAAGAAGAATGTCGCGGCCGTCGCTCTCACACCCGGTTTTCTGCGCTCAGAAGTGATGTTGGAGCGTTTTGGCGTGAGCGAAGCGACTTGGCAAGACGCAGTGAAGAAAGATCCGAATTACATCTGTTCCGAAACACCGCTCTACGCTGGACGGGCGGTCGTAGCCCTGGCTGCCGACCCTGGCCTAATGAAGAAGTCAGGCCGCGTCTTCAGCACCTGGGGGCTGTCCGATGAGTACGCGTTTTGCGACGCCGACGGCCGCAGGCCGCACTGGGGCCGCCACTTCGTGGGCAAATACGGCGATCATATGAACCCATGCGACGAGGGCTTTTATAAGTATTGGTTCGGTGGCGCGCTCGAAGCAGTGTTCCCCGATTGGCCATCCTAATCCGGCCCGAGCAAGACGGTCGCAAGCCCACACAGACACAGAAGCGGACCTGCTTGCTCTCTGCATTATGAATAACTCAGTTTCGGCCAACACCTGAGAAGGAAGGTGGAAACAGCTACCTATGCAGAGCTTAAACGGAGTTCTGGTCGGATAGTCGGCAAGTCGGAAGTTAGCTTTCTTGAGATCTGCCGTCACACAACCGCAGATCAGCGGACCCGTCTGACAGGTCATATTTTCGCCGCTACACATTGCACCGGCGCGCTGGGTCAGCAGACTGTTGTCCACAACTTGCTGCGCACTCACGACGGCAGCACAGGCAGAATGGCGGGAGAGATTGCAAATTGCGCATCAGGCCACCTGGACTCAAATGGAACAACGCAGTCCAAACTCATGCTAGTTCCAATGTTGATTACTTTGCGCCTGCATTGTAGACAATCCAATCGGGTGTCCGTACTCTCAACAGTTAACCTCTCGCGGCTATCCGTTTCCACCAACGATGCTGCAATTGCTACCAGCCGGTCCGATTCCAGCTGACACGCTGCGTGTTGCCCAAGCCGCCCTTCCCGAGGAAAACAAATACGTGAAACTCCGTAATTTCCTTGGACCGATTTTCGACGACGCACTATTCGCTCCTCTGTTCCCAAAGAGAGGACAACCCGCCGCTGCCCCGTGGAGGCTGGCGCTCGTTACGATCATGCAGTTCGCTGAGGGCCTTTCTGACAGGGATGCTGCCGATGCGGTGCGAACGAGGATTGACTGGAAATATTTCCTAGGCCTTGAGTTGAGCGACCCCGGATTCGATTACTCGATTCTCTCTCGCTTTCGAGAGCGGCTCATTGACGGGAAGGCAGAAATGTCGCTGCTACAGAGAGTGCTGGAGAGATGTCGAGCATTGGGCCTGGTGCGGGAGCGTGGTGATATGCGAACGGATTCAACTCACATCATCGCTTCGATCCGCAACATGAATCGGCTTGAACTTGTTGGAGAGACACTTCGTGCGGCCCTCAACGTTCTATCGACCGTCGACCCAGGTTGGCTTACTGCCAAGGTGAACGGTGACTGGTACGTTCGATATGCAAAACGGTTTGAACGTGGGCGCCCGCCAAGAAGCAAGGACGAAACGATTGCTGTGGCCGAACAAATCGGTCGCGATGGGATGTTCTTACTGGAAGCAATCTGGGAATCAACGGCGCCTGGGTACTTGCGAACCCTGCCTGCCGTCGAGACGTTGCGCAGCTGCTGGATATCCCAGTTCTGGATGGAGAACGGCGCACTCCACTGGCGTCATGCCGGTAATCTCCCACCCTCTCCTGATCGAATCGATTCACCCTACGACCTGGACGCCCACTATGGCATGAAAGGAACAGCGGAGTGGGTAGGCTACAAAGTTCATTTTACTGAGACCTGTTCACACGGAGTTCCCAACCTCATTACCAACGTCGATACAGCGCCTGCGCATCAGCCCGACGCCAGTCACATTGCGCGCGGACAAGATGCGCTTGCCACGCAACAGCTATTGCCTAAACGACAGTTGGTAGATGGTTCTTATATTGGGAGCCACCTAATTCTTCAGAGCCGCAAAAGGCACGGTATCGAGCTCGTAGGTCCAGTAAAACAGAACTGGCATCATTCCCAAACGGAGAGCGGCTATGATCTTAGCGCCTTTACAATCGATTGGGATCGCCGCTTGGCCATTTGTCCGCAGGGAAAGCGCAGCACGGGTTGGTGGTCGAATACAACTGCGACTGGCGGCGAGTTCATATCTGCGAAGTTCTCACGGACCGACTGCCGCCGTTGCGCGGTAAGCGCTCTTTGCACAAAAAACGCATCCAAGAATTCCAGAAAGCTGACGTTCCGGCCTCGCGAACAGCATGAACTGCTTATCGCCAGCAGAGCAGAACAGCGCACACCGGAGTGGAAGCAGCTTTACAACAAGCGGGCTGGCATTGAATCCACATTCTCGCAGGGTGTTCGCTCCCACGGTTTGCGACGCTCAAGATATCGCGGCTTGCCAAAATGTCATTTGCAAAATGTCGCCATTGCCTGCGCAATCAACCTTCAGCGCCTTAGCGACTACTCGAGCGGGATCCTACCGGCCCCAACGCGCACTTCTGCATTCGCTCGGCTTGGAGGACATGTCATGTGAGATTTCGCCAACAGTGTCCAATGTGGGATGAGGCCCCATCGCATCGAAGCAATCAAGCGTCGTGCATCGACAATCCGGATCGTCGCAACAGACTGAGTTGGAGCGATGTTGTAACGGGGATGCAGTTCCTCAGTGAACTCGGCATCAAATTTCTCGGCGAGTCTAGGAGCCACCTTGCTCTTGCTCTCGCCACCAGCGTTCGTTCTCCTCATCTTGAATCATTTCCTCGTAGAGCGTCCAAATCCATATGATGATGTTTAGCAACTTTGTTGCGTTCTGGTGAAAGTTACTCAAGTTAAGAGGACTCACAGTCCCAAAGCTAGGGGCCAGGATTCTCTTTTTCCCTTTTGGCGCCGTGTTGGACAGAGGATATCTCCCGGCATCAGCATTTGGATCGTGAGTTTGGATTTCCTTCAGCATGGCCTCAAACGCTGGAATTTCCTTACCCAGGATTCTCTGACAAAATGTCATCACCCAAGGTTTAGCAGCGTTCCACAACTCAAGCACGTCGTGAGAGGTGTCAATTAGCTTCTCTGCATCTGCGCTCAACCACCCATTTCGCTTTTGAACGCGCAAGAGATCTTTTAACGAGAGTTCGATCACGTGTCGATAGAGAAAATAAATCGGATAAACGAGCCAAGGCTCAATGCTCATTGGGAGCATCTCTGGCCAATTACCTTTTCCTTCCTTGGCCTCCTGAGCAGCTCTCTTGGCTTCCTCAGTGGATTCCTGTGCTTTCTGGAACAGGTAGTTAGCAGCCAACTGATAACCGTTCAAATATGTTGTGTGAGGTGCGGTCCAGTGTATTTCAGGATCAGGATCAGTTTTGAACAGTACGTCACCATCGACGGGTAGCGGGCCGGGATGTCTTGCGTCTTCCTCTTCCTGTCGTGCTTCTTCTTCTGTCGGCAACTCGTCCGGTTCCACTTCGCCTCCCCTTTCCTTCCGTTTGTCCATTGAAAAAGGGTATGCGAAGAAAGAGCGAAAAGCAATCGTATTCTGGTCTATAATGCGGGCAAATGGATGGTGAGCTAAAGCAGAAGATCCTCAAATACGCTGACCCTGCGTATGCCGCAGCGTATCACACCAGTCTTCAGGAAACAGCGCAAAGAATCGCAGCAACGACAAACTCCCTGGCCAGTAGGGGAGCGATTCTTTCTGGTAGGACGATTTTGGAAATTGCAAAGATTCAAGGCGACCACATCAACACCTGTGTGCAAGCCAAAGCTGATGCCTTGCTCGACGGGTACGAGTTGAACAGCGCTGAGATTGATGGCTTGATTCTGATCGAAGCAAGCGAGTTGCGTTGGCGCATGATCAAGGCCATATCAGCAAACAATGCCTCGGCCGGTCTTCCTCCTGGCATCCCCGCGTTTGAGTTTTTTGAGCCCCAACTGGTCACAAATACCGGCGCAATCATCAACACGATTACAGCTCAAATTGAGAAGAGGAAACTTGTGCCAAAGTTAAGGCCACCGGGTTCTGTTCAAAACGTGTATCACTTGCACGGCCATAATTCCCGCTTGAACATTCAGAGCACTGATAACTCAACAAACATTGTGAACCTGACCAGCAACGAGTTATTCCTTCAGTTACGCGAGCAATTGAGCGAAGCACTCGACGGAAACGCCAAGAAGGAAGTCTTGGAGAGGTTGGACGAACTGGAGAAGGCTCAGAACACACCTAGGTTTGGCTTGAGTTACACGCGGTTTATGGCTGTTGCTGCTGATCACTGGACATTGATCGCTCCCTTGATATCCCCTTATCTTCCTGCGTTGAGCGAAATGCTCAACAAGGCTCTTGGAGGCTGAGATTTATGGAAAATGAAAACAAATCGACAGTAGAGATGAAACTCACCTGCAACAGGTGTGGTGGCAGCGACCTTGAAATTCCTGACGACGCAACTGACGACAGCATGGTCGTTTGCAAGCCGTGTGGTGTTGAAGTTGCCAGATGGGGAGATGTTAAAACTGCTGCCTTCAGTGCTGTTGAAAATCAGGTTGTCTCAGCTTTCAGGAACATGCTCAAGAACATTCCTGGGATAACTTTCAAGGAGTAGGGTCTTTATGACGGTGGGCGAAGCGAAAGGCATTATTGCCAACCTCCCTGATAACGAAGATGTGTCAGAACGATTCAGTGCGAACAAGGGATCAGTCAGTGCTGGGCAGTTACGCCAACTGATGGAGGGACATCACGATCAGGAATCAATACAGCCGGAGAGTGATGGTGTAGGCGTATTGATCAGCGACTGGACAAACACGAAATCCTTTACCAGAAGATGATAAGGGCTTTTTGTTGTCGAATCAGAAAACTCAACCGCCAAGCGCTGGCGCTTCGCTGTTGCTCGGTGGAGGCATCGTCTGTAACGCCAAGTATCTCTTGTGGCGCTCAGAAAACATCAAATGATAAGACCAGCGATGTCGAAACTCCTGATCCGTCGCCTTGTCAAAACCTTGATGGCAGATTGGGCAAGGCCCACGTGGTTTCGCGCCTAGTGACTCTCTTTTCCTTTTCATCTCTGTAAATCCTCCTGCAACCCTGGACTGTAGCACGTACCAAGAAAACATGTCTGGTGCAGTTGTGTGGAAAACTGTGCATTAACCTGATTTTCCTTACCCCATTTCTTACTACTAAGCAATCGGAAGTAATCGTAATTGAGCAGCATGGCTCAGGGGCACTCATTCAGAAAGAGTTGATTATTCTCAATGATATCCCTGCCAAATGTCTGATTTGATATGGTGAGCGCGGAAGGAATCGAACCTTCAACCTACTGATTAAGAGTCAGTTGCTCTGCCAGTTGAGCTACGCGCCCTTTGTGGTGGGAAACGGAAGATGCTTCCAGAAATGAAGACTTCATCAGTTTAACACAAAGGACTTGCGGTTCCAGGTGCTTTACGCTGGAACGCCATGAACCTCCTCCTTCGACCGCCGCCGCGAATTTGCTATTGGGTAATTGAAGAGCCATGCAGCATTCAATTACCCAACTACCAAATTACTCTCTTACCCAATCGCTCACGAGCGTCCCACATTCCTCCAAGAGAGCCGGCTCCGGCGGTCGACAGCAAATGGCGTAGAATTTGTCTTAGGCCTTTAGGTGAAGGCTGTGCCTACGACCATTTCAGATTCGAACTCTCGTTGCCGGCGCTGTTCGCAGCCGCTGACACCCGGTGCTCTTGCGTGTGACCGCTGTCACGCCCTTGTGCACGCCGACGAGATGGAGCGCCAGGCGGCCGAAGCTCGCGGGCTGGAAGCACAAAGCCGGCTGCTCGAAGCGCGCGATCGCTGGCTGGGTATCTTGCCGCTCTTGCCCCAAGACTCCAAGCAAGCCGAGTGGATTCGCGATCACGCGCGC
>Ga0209648_10000600_pt1 | contig 27724 bp, 31 predicted proteins | sample GraSoi2013_115cm_FD_185830 | JGI IMG/M metagenome (GOLD analysis project Ga0209648, IMG submission 185830) | Grasslands soil microbial communities from the Angelo Coastal Reserve, California, USA - Sample 9_17_2013_115cm (SPAdes) (version 2) | ecosystem: Environmental > Terrestrial > Soil >...
GGCGGGTTGCTTCGAATCTACGTGGACAACGGAGATGCCGCGATACCGTCCATCGTCTTGGCGCTTCATGGAGCCGGCTTCGTTATGGATACTATCGGGCTGACTAGGCCTTCCCTTGACGACGTCTTCCTGCGGCAGACGGGGCGCTCATTGCGAGAGGTTGCAGCATGAAAGTCGCACGAGATTCGTGGCTTGTATTTCGGCGGTATTTTGGTCGGAGCCTCGCAAGCCCCGCTTACATCGGAGTCAGCTTGGGTCAACCAGTTCTCTATCTGATTCTCTTTGCGCCCATTTTGAAATCTGTCGCACAACTCCCTGGCTTCCCGCACGGAGGCGCTTACAACGTTTTCGTTCCGGGACTTCTCGTTCAACTTGGCCTTTTCAGTGTGACGAGCGGCGGGTGGGCATTGATCGCAGAGCTAAAAGCAGGGATTATTGAGCGTTTTCGGGTGACGCCGGTAAGCAGGTTGGCGTTGTTACTCGGTCGCTCGCTTCGCGACATTGTGGTGCTCCTGCTTCAAGCCCTCATCATCATCGGTGCCTCCGTGCCTTTCGGGCTCGTAATCCACCCAATCGGGGTCGTGCTGGCGTTGGTGCTTATGGCTCTGATTGGGCTCTTGATGGGATCCGTGTCCTATGCGGCCGCGCTCTGGCTCCGCGATGAGAACACGTTCGGCGCGATCGTATTCAGTGCGACGCTGCCGCTTTTGCTGCTATCGGGCGTCCTATTGCCAATGAGCCTCGCCCCTGACTGGCTGCAATGGGTGGCCGCATTGAATCCACTCAAGTACGCCGTCGACGCACAACGAGCTCTATTCACCAACCAGGTTGCCAACCGAGGTGTAGCGGTTGGCTTTGTTGCGGTCGGGCTTCTTGCGGCGGCTTGTTCTGCCGCTGCCGGTCGTGCGTTTGGGCGAGCTATCGCGTGAGGCACGGACTCCTGAGGGACCGTTTTCAGATGCCGTGGTCGACTCCCAGTCGTTGACATCTTCGACAACCGGCCTGCCAGAACCTCTGAACCGCCGATCGCCACGTCATGACCGGACCAAGCGGTCACCTCCCCTGACGGACTTCTTACACCGGAATCCCCGAGCTACATTTTGCATCCAACGCGGTATCCCGCTGCGACTCTTTGTGGTTGCCTAGCTGGGGCCGTCCTGTGTGGACACCGGGGCAATGCGCTGAGCAGTCACGCTGAGCTTGGTGCAGGGTTTGATCCAGTACGGCTTGAAGTTGCTGGCAGGCTCGCGGCAGGAGTTGCTTGCGCGCCTATCTGCGGCCCGTGTTGCGGTAGCGTGAAGTGGAACTCAGAACCGACTCCAACCTTGCTTTCTACCCAGATCCTGCCCCCGTGCCCTTCTACGATCCGACGTGTGATTGCCAGGCCCAAACCGGTTCCAATCGTCTTTGCTGTTAGGTTGTCTTCGTAGCGCTCGAACCTTTCAAAGAGACGGTCGATGAAATCGGCGGGAATGCCTTTGCCGTGATCCCCAACGCTAACCTCCACCTGCCCATCCCTTTCCAACTACTGACCGTCACCTCGCCGCCGTCAGGCGAGTACTTGATCGCATTGCTGAGCAAGTTAGAGAGGACCTGAACCAGACGATCAGCATCGGGAGGGATTAGGCTTCGCTCCTCAACCGTGCGAGTCAACACAATTCGCGCGTCCTGTTCCAGGGGTCGGAATTGGCGGCTCCCTAAGGCTGGAGAAGTCCCCAATAAACGGCAAACGGCGCAAGCACAACACCACCGGTCAATAGCAATCCGAGCCTTGCCCGGCTCCCGTCCGACAAATAGTGCCTCGCGCGCCAGGATGTTGCGGCCATGGCGACAGTCGCGACCACTGCTGTGCCAGCGAGCAATTGAAGGAGGAGCCACGGAAGGGGCCTTCCGGCGACGACAGGTCCTACGATTGTCCCTGCCGTCTCCAAAACGAAAAAGAGGTACACCAGAAGGCCGAGGGCGGTGGCCAGCCCAGTGGCCGCGAGCACTCGAGCGGGCAGCCTCACCGGCGGTAGCGTCCGGCCGACGCGAAACACGCGTGCCCCTGGATAGCCGGCGAACGCGATCAGGAACAGGAGCATGGCGCCAAGCTGGATCAACGGTGACTCGTACCGACCCAGCGGGACGAGAGGCGTGCTCAACTGGTCCTGGTGCGGCGTTGGCTGTGTCGCCGTGGATACAGGGAGCCCCTCTGCGAGACCGCTTACCCACGAAATAACCAGATCCAGGTAGCCAGGCGCGAATCCGGTCGAGGTCGTGGGGGCCGTGATCAACGAGGCGGCGCCTCCGAATCCGCCGTCACGGGCAACATGCATGTCATGAGCCGCGTTCGGAACAAAGCCGATGGTGTAGTGGGTGTTACCGCCACGCGTCAGCGCATCTCGGATGATCTGCGAACTCTCCTCGGACGGAACTTCCTGGTCGTATTCCCCCCAGAGCGCGAGCACCGACTGACGGACATGCTCCCAAGGCGGGACGGGATCGTAGTTCGCCTCGGGGAATAAGCCGATCGCGACGACCAGCCGGGTGGCGGGGTTCTGCACCGTCCGCAGCAGCGACCCAGACACGCCGGCATGCCGCAAGTAGTTGCCCCAGTTCCAGGCGGTTTGCCGTACCGGTGACACGCCGCTGGCCCCGACCGTAATCAGGAAGGCAACATTCGTGGAGCGGGACGCAGCGAGCGACGTGACCCAGGCTCCTTCGCTTTCACCCCAGAAGCCGACATTGCTGGGGTCGATACCCGCGCGCGTCCGCAATACCTGCACTGCCGCCATTGCGTCGTCGGCCAGAAGTGAGTACGACAGCGCGAATTGAGAGTATCCGACAGTCCGCTTGTCATAGATGAGCGACACCAGGCCACCCCGGGCGAAGGCCTGCGCCTCCGGCAACTGTTCAACTCTCTTCCCCGGCCCCGCGCCCCCCACCAGCACGACGCCGGGCCGGTTGAGCCCGGTCTGCGTCGGGGATACGACGGTCCCGTGAAGGATTACGCCGCCTCCGCCGGTGAACGCGAATTGGTCATAAATCAGGCCGTCCGCAGTAGCGCCGCTGAGCCGAACTGCCACCCCCGGCGGCAACGCAATCAATGCAACTGTCGCGATGCAAGCTAAGAGGAGGAATCCGACTTCGAACTTCAGCTTTGACTGCACGGCGTGTCTTTCCTTGCTGTTGTGAGGCATGATGACCGCGATCGTCGTCTCCTCCCGGGGTGATGGGATTGCACCTTCGAACTCTGCAACGCGGGTCGTGTCCGCTCAATACGGCTGGCTACAGAACTTGCGGTGGGGCTAGCTCCACGATGCCTCCATTGCTGGTGTTGCCCAATCAAGCGTGAGGGCGGATGCCCGAGACCAGAAACCTGCTCCCCTTCAGGGGTTCATCGCGGATAGCCTTGCCACCCAGGGTGGGGTTATCCACAGGTACATTCCGCCGGGCAGTCGGATGGGAGTCAGGTACTCTGGCGCTTACGGTTAATAGCGTGCCTAGTACGAACCGCCAGGCCTTTCCGATCTCTGGGCTTACGTCTTTCGCTCGCAAGGTGGCACGCAACGCTGCTTATTGCCTTGTCATTTTCCCGGTCGCTCTGGCAGCCTTCGTCGCGCTCGTTACGTTGCTCGCCGTCGGCATCGGCCTCGCCGTTCTCTTCGTGGGTTTGCCGATCCTGGTTTTGATGCTCTACTTGGCCCGCCGGTTTGCCGACGTCGAGAGGCTACTCCTGGGCTGGGTGCTCCAGCGGCCAATGCAAGGGCCCCGCTACAGGAGCGCGGCAGGGCGGCGTGGCCTCCGGCGGCTGCTGACGCCGATGGCAGACCCGCAGAGCTGGTTCGATCTATGGCATGGCATCTTTGGGCTCATACCCGCGAGCATCGCCGCCTTCATGGGCGCCGTTTGGTGGTTGGCGGGGCTGGGCTTCAGCCTCTACTTCGTATGGGGCTGGAATTTTCCTACCAACCTCTTCATACCAGGCGAGATTGTCTGGGCCATGGGCTCGATTCCACACACGTTCATCTTCGTCGGGTTTGTGACCACGATTGTCGGGCTGCTGCTCTTGGTGAGTGCCCCGTTTGCGACCTCGGGCCTGACCGCCATGAACGTTGCGATCGCCCGGGTGATGCTCACCACGGAACGCGTCAGCGCTTTGCAGCACCAGATTGAGGAATTGACGGACCGGCGGGAAGCGGCGATGTCGGCGGAGTCAGCGGCCCTGCGCCGGTTGGAACGCGATATCCACGACGGTCCGCAGCAACGGCTCGTCCGCCTCGGCATGGACCTTGATCTTGCGCAACGCCGCATGCGTGTCGACCCGGAGTCGGCCCAGCCACTGCTGGCGGAGGCGATAAGCCAGACACGTGAGACGCTCGATGAGCTACGAGCTCTGTCCCGCGGCATAGCCCCCCCAATCCTTGCCGACCGCGGCCTACCCGAAGCGATTACTGCGCTAGCTGGTCGCAATCCTGTACCAGTCGACCTGGACCTATCGCTGTTGGGCGGCGCTCGGCTGCCTATGGCTATGGAGAGCACTGCGTATTTCGTAGTCGCCGAATTGCTCGCTAATGTGGCCAAACACAGCGGGGCTAGCCAGTGTCAGGTAGTAGTCAACCGGGAGGGCACCCTCCTACGCGTGAGTGTCACCGATAACGGACGCGGCGGCGCGCATCCTGCAAAGGGCCATGGTCTAGCGGGCCTCGCTGACCGGGTCCGCGCCGCCGGCGGACGATTCAAGGTGATAAGCCCATTGGGCGGGCCGACCGTGCTCACAGCCGAGCTGCCATGCGTGTAGTGCTAGCCGATGACTCGATCCTGCTCCGAGAGGGGATGATCCGCCTGCTCGAGGAGGCTGGGAACGAGGTTGTCGCGGCGGTCGGCGACGGACCCGCATTGATTGAGGCGATCGCCCAACACCGACCCGATATATCGATAGTGGATGTCCGGATGCCGCCCAGCCATACCGACGAAGGGCTGCGGGCAGCGATCGGGGCCCGTACTCGCGTGCCAGGCACTCCGATTCTCGTGCTGTCCCAGTATGTCGAGCTGTCATATGCGGACGACCTGCTCGCGGATCGGGTCGGCGCGGTGGGCTACCTGCTGAAGGATAGGGTGACCAACGTAGATGAATTCCTAGATGCACTCCACCGCGTGGCCGGCGGCGCCATAGTGCTCGACCCGGAGGTGGTCTCCCAGCTATTCGTCTCTCATCGAGCCCCCATGAGCACCCTGACGCCGCGGGAGCGAGCGGTTCTCAAGCTGATGGCTGAGGGGCGTTCTAATAGTGCGATAGCCGGGCAGTTGTTTGTCACCGAGGGCGCAGTGGAGAAGCACATCAGCAACATCTTCGGCAAGTTGGAGCTCGCTTCGTCGAATTCGGATCATCGACGGGTGATGGCCGTTCTCACCTACCTGCGGACCTGACGAGCATGCGGGTCGACGTAAGCGCTTGCCCGTGTAGCCGTGAGCATTTCTTAAGACCGCTAGAGCTTGATCGGCACCGACAGGGGCAGCGCCGAAGATGGCGCCCAACTGGTTCCATCTGGCTCCCACACAACCGTTGGTGGCGGCAAGGGGCGCGATCGAGCAGTTCTAGAGAAGCCGCCACGAGGGCGGCTACCTAGCCTAATGGGTCGTCCCCAATCAAATCCCGCAGAGGAGAGGGAACCATGGCTGAGGAAACCTGCAAAGAAGGGCACGCAGAAGTCCGCGAATAGCGGCGTCGTGACCGGCGAGGCGTCCAAGGGATTTTTTGCGGACGAGGAACGAGTCGCGATGAGGGAGCGCGTACCAGCGCAGAACGCGGTCGCCTTCTCCAGGAGGCAAAGCATGAATGTTCCGATCGCGAGCGGCCCCTTCCCTGCGTTTTTTTGGTTGCGCTCAACCGGTGCCGCGGAAAACCTCTACCCTCAGCGCGGCCCCGGTGTGGAGCGGCTCCCGCCACGCCTCCTCAATCGATGTCCCCGTCAGCTGGTGGAGTAGGACGGCCAACGGTCCCCGGTGGGCGACCACCACTGCAACGCGGTACCCGTCCAGCCGGTAGCGAAACTGCGCCACCCGCGATTCGAGCGCTTCGAATCGCTCGGCAAAGCCTCTCGGCACGCAGCGTAGGTCCCTCTCCCACGCCTCCGCCTCGTCGGGCTTCTCATCCCACAGGTCTCTGAGCGCGCGGCCCTCCCAGGTACCGAAGTCGATCTCGCGCAGTTCCCGGCACACATCCACTGCCAGTCGATGACCGTAGGCTATCCGCTCGGCAGTCAACCGCGCGCGACGAAGGTCGCTCGAGAAGACTCGCTGCACGGGTTGAGCCGCAAGACGTATCGCCAACCGCGCGATCTGACCTTGCCCCCTCACGCTAAGCGGCGGATCACCGTGGCCGATCGCAATGCCAGGCGGGACCCTTGCCTCACCGTGTCGTACTAGCCAAACCGTGGTCCTGGCGCTGACGCCCGCTGGGCGGTTGGCTATCACAGGTGCGCCGCGAACACGATCAGCGCGGCGAGTTGGGTCAGCTCGGCCGTCGCCCCGTACACGTCCCCGGTCGCCCCTCCAATCCGCCAGCGCGCGATTGCCCGTACCCCCAAGGCGATCAGCACGGCAACCAGCGCTCCAGCCACGGCCCGGCGCCAATCCAGCAAGCACACGATCGCGGCGATTGCTGAACCAAGCACGAGGTCGAAGGGGCGGTGCGGGCCGCCGACGGCGACGCCGAGCCCTGCCTGTCGAACGTACTGCAGCGTCGCGATCATCACCAGCAGCGCCCATCGCGAGATCGCACCCGCGATGACCAGGGCGACGATCGCACGCGGTGGCGACATCGACGCCAGGGCGGCGACGTCTCCGATCAGCACAATGACCACCGCGACCAGGCCGAACGATCCGACTCGCGGGTCGCGCATCACCTCCAGGCGCCGGGCGACGTCACTTCCTCCAAACAGACCGTCTGCGGCATCGGCGACGCCGTCGAGATGCAACGCCCCCGTCAGCACTGCCAGCAGCGAGGTTGCGGCCACCGCCGCGATTAGCGGCGTGGTCACAGCCGCGGCCAATGCAAAACCGATACCCGCGAGCAGACCGATTACTGCGCCGATTGCAGGGAAGTAGGCGCGACCGAGACGCGCAGCAGACGCGCCGTCTGCGGTGGCGACCGGGATGATCGTGAGGAACGCTATCGCCGCCCGCACTGATCGGATGCTCACCCCGATCCAGTCACACTGTCGACGCCGCCAGGTCGATGGCCCGCCCGGCCAACATGAATAGAGCACGATCCGCGGATGCCGCGAATCGAGCATTGACAGAGCCCAGCACGTCGCGGAAGCTCCTGGCCAGCTCGTTCACAGGCACGATTCCGAGGCCGACCTCGTTAGTTACGACGACGCTGCGAAGGGCCTGCAGCTCTTGCACAATCTCGTCCGCGGCGGCATCGATGTCCGCAGGTCGAGCTCCCTGCCCGAGCAGATTTGACACCCACAGGGTCAGGCAATCGACGACGAGGAAATCACCATCGGCGGCCGATCGCATTGCTCCAAGCAGATCCAGCGGCGCCTCGACTGTTTTCCACGCCACCGGCCTTGACTCCCGATGCCGCCGGATCCTGTCGGCCATCTCGTCGTCACCCGCGAGCGCGGTCGCAATGAAAGTGACCGGTGTGCCCGCGTCAGCCGCCAGGCGCACGGCGGTGGCAGACTTGCCGCTGCGAGCCCCACCCAGCAGCAGGATCAAGGTCTAGTCGCTCCCACTTGCAGGTGAGACGCGCTCGACTCCCGTCTCGTCGAAGCGGCCCATTTCGGCGTGCAGGCGGGCGGCGAGCCGGATCAACGGCAGCGCCATGGCGGCACCACTTCCCTCGCCCAGCCGAAGGCGCAGGTCGAGCAGAGGCTCCAATCCGAGTTCGGTCAGCACATGCGCGTGGGCTGGTTCGGCGGAACGGTGGCCCGCGATCAGGTAGTCACGGACGGCGGGCTGCAGGCGGCACGCGACAAGCGCCGCAACACCGGTGGCAAAGCCGTCTAGAAGAATCAGCCGACGCGCACCGGCGGCTGCAAGCATCGCGCCGACGAGGGCTGCGAACTCGTGTCCGCCTAGGCGGCGCAGGCATTCGAGAGGATCAGCCCGGTTCACCGAATTAGCTTGGAGTGCAGCGGCGACGGTCGACCGCTTGCGCTCCAGGCCCTGCGCGTCCAGACCGGTGCCACGGCCACAGACGGACTCCGGCGACAAGCCGGTGAGAGCGGCAAGGAGCGCTGCGGCAACGGTCGTGTTGCCGATCCCGATCTCGCCGAGCACAATCACATCGCTCCGCTCCGCGAGAACTGCAGCCAACGCGTGGCCGGTGGCAACGGCTGCTCTTATCTGGTCAGGTGTCAACGCGGGGCCGAGCGTGATGTCAGCACTTCCCGCCGCGACTCGATGATCGACCACACCTGGCAGGCTCGCGCCGGTCAGGCCGACATCCGCGACGACAAGCTCGGCGCCGAGGGCGCGTGCAAGAACTCCGATGGCGGTTTCGCCACGTGCTGCTGCCGCTGCAACCTGTGCGCCAACACGTGCGGGATACAGACTGACCGAATGGCGGGCCACGCCATGATCGGCTGCGAACACCAAGATGCCGACGCGCGGATTGGTCGGCGGCAGTGCCCCGCTCGCCATCGCCCATCGTTCGACCAGGGTTTCGAGGCCGCCGAGACTGCCCACGGGTTTCACCAGCTCATCGGATGTGTCGCGGATACGCACCGCGGCGGCGGCATCGCCGGGCATGACTTGGGCAGCGAAAACGTTCCACCAGTCCGGCAGCTCGAGACGGCCTGGCGCGTGGCCGGCAGCATTTGACTCTCCGTTTCGGCTGGCGGGATCTGGCTCACCCCAACGCTCGGAGAAGACGAATCCCTCTAGCGCTCGCCTGCGCTCCCAACCGGCCGCCTCCAACCCTGGCCGGGTGGGCCGCTCGTCCGGGTAGCCGACGCACAGCCAGGCGACTGGGACGACGCTGTCAGGCAGGCTAAGCAGAGCGCGGACGTCGTTGGGTCGATAGAAGGAAACCCATCCGACGCCAACGCCCTCGGCGCGCGCGGCAAGCCAGAAGTTCTGGATCGCCAGGCATGTGCTGTACAGGTCGGTGTCGCGAATCGTGTGACGGCCTAGGACTTCGCCGCGGCCACCCTCCCGATCGCAGCAAACGCAGATGCTTAGCGGGGCCTCCCGGATGCCTTCGATCTTCAAGTCGAGATACTGGCGCGTCCGCTCGTCGAAATGCGCCGACTGGACCAGCCTTTCCCGAGCTGCGATCGCCTGCATGGCCGCCTTCGTCTGCTCACTCCGCACCACCACGAAACGCCAAGGCTGCATCAGGCCAACCGAAGGCGCTTTGTGGGCAGCTTCGAGCAGTCGGCGCAGGAGGTTATCCGGTATCGGTTCGGGACGGAAGCGACGGATGTCACGACGCTCGGCTATGACGCGCATCACAGCGGCGAGATCATCGGCATCGAAGCGCCACCCGGAGGGGTCGTCGCGACGTTCCCGGGCGCGCGAGTCGTCGAACCCAGGCGGTAGATTCGGCCGCTCGAATCGCTCCCGGAAGTTCAATCTCTGATGCCGCGGCGGGCGCGGATGCTGCGGTCGTATGGATGCCTCACCTTGACCATCTCGGTCACGGTGTCGGCCACCTCGATCAGTGCTTCCGGGGCATCCCGGCCGGTAGCTATCACATTCACGCTGTCCGGTCTCGTCCGGATCGCTTCAATCACGGAGTCCATGTCGATCCAGCCCCAATTCATGGGATAGGTGATTTCGTCGAGCATGACCAACTGATACTCGGCGCCGGCAATCGCCGCGGCGGCGAGCTGCCACGCGGCGACGGCACGTCCCTGGCTCTTGTCGAGGTCGGGCGACTCCCAAGTGAAGCCGTCACCACCCTTGAGCCAGTCGACTCCGAGTTGGCGCGCGACTTTCTCTTCGCCGACCTTCCACTTGTCGGACTTGATGAATTGGATCACGCAGACGCGCCACTCGCGCGCCACTGCACGCATGGTCACACCGAACGCCGCGGTCGATTTCCCCTTGCCGTGACCGGTGTTGACGAGAACCAGAGACCGCGGATTGACGTCCGGCGCGGGCGGCCGCTGTGGTGGAGCGATTCCGGGCTTGTGCACCTCGTTCATTGGATGCCCGCCTCGCGAAGCAGGCAGGGAACATCGAGGTGCTCTTCGATGGCGTCCGCGAGCTCCTCGAAGGATTGATCGAGCGTCCGCCGAGGCCTCTCGTGAAACAGCGCCGCAAGTATGCCGGGCTCCTCGAAAAGACCGTGCACGTAGATGCCGAGTGCCGCGCCGCTGACGAACCCCAGCCCGTCTGGGAGAGCTTCATCGCTCAAACCGGTGGTCGTGGTTCGCCCATGTCGTATCTGATAGCCCGAGATCGACTTCCCCCCCAGAACCTCCCAAGGTCCTGAGAGTGGGTTGAACCGAGTCGACGTTTGCTCCGTATGTTTGGAGGCGCTGAAGGATGTCCGCAGCGGCAACAGTCCCAATCCCTCGGCGGAGCCGTCGACTCCACCGTCGTCTTCGATCCGCTGCCCCAGCATCTGCAAACCCCCGCAAATCCCGAGGACCAGCCGGCCGGCCCGCGCTCGTCGCTTGACCGCGTCCGCGATGCCGGTGCTCACTAGCCATGAAAGGTCTGCAGCCACATGTTTCGACCCAGGCAGGATGACGAGGTCGCTTCGGTCGACATCCTCAGGCCGATTGGACCAGCGCACATCGGCCACTTGCTCCAGCTGCTTGAACTCGTCGAGGTTGGAAGCGGTCGGGTACCGCACCACCGCCACAAAAGAACGGCTATGCGTGTCGAGCGGAGTCGCGGCTCCGTCCTCGTCCGGCAAGCCGTGGTCGAGCCAAGGCACCACGCCCAGGGTGCGCACTCCGGTCAACCGCTCGAGATGCTCTGGTGCCGGCGGCAGCAAGGCAGGATCGCCGCGGAACTTGTTGAGCACGAAGCCGGCAATCAGCGCCCGCTCCGATTCGGGGAGCATCGCCCAGGTGCCGTAGAGATGGGCGAAAGCGCCGCCCCGGTCGATGTCGGCGACCAACACCACGCGCGCACCGGCTGCCGTCGCCGTCTGCATGTTGGCAAGGTCGGTATCCCGCAAATTGGTCTCCGCTGGACTTCCCGCACCCTCGACCAGCAGCAGGTCGTGTTCCGCCAGCAATCGCCGCATTGCCCGCTCGATGATCGGCCACAGCCGGGGAGCGCGCAAGCGCCAGGGCAGGCTGCTCAACTCGAGGTCTGGTTTGCCCAGGATGACCACCTGGCTTCGGTTATCACCTTCCGGCTTGACCAGGACCGGATTCATCAGGACGCTCGGCTCGACTCCCGCGGCTAGCGCCTGCAGGTATTGAGCCGTGCCGATCTCGCCGCCCTTGACGACGCGCGCGTTGTTTGACATGTTCTGCGCCTTGAACGGCACCACATCGATCCCGCGCCGATGAATCGCGCGGGCGAGCGCGGTCGTGATCAAGCTCTTGCCGGCCGAGGTGGAAGTCCCCTGCACCATCAGTGCACTCATCGCTTCTCCTCGCGTTGTGGCAGGACGAATACGGCGCCGTTCTCATGAATCACCCGGACCTGAGCGCCGTAGTGCGCGGCGATTACCCCTTCCGACAAAACCGCGTCCGGCTTTCCCTGGGCCACCACGCGTCCGCCATCGAGCAGAAGCAGGCGGTCGGCGTATTGACCAGCCAGGCTGAGGTCGTGCATCGCCGATAGCACGGTGAGCTCGGAGGCGCGGCGAAGCTCGTCCAGCAGCTCGAGTGCATCCTGCTGGCGACCCAGATCGAGCGCGCTGGTCGGCTCGTCGAGGAGCAAGATCGGCGCTTCCTGTGCCAGCGCGCGGGCAAGCACGACGCGCTGCAACTCTCCGCCGCTCAGCGAACCGAGTAGGCGATTGGTGAATTGACGCAGGCTAAGGCGCGCAATCGCGCGCTCGGCTGCGAGGCGATCAGTCCGCGTTTCGGTTGCGAAATAGCCGATGTGTGGCGTTCTCCCAAGCAGCACGTACTCCGCGACCGTCAACTCATGGGGTGTCTGGGGCTGCTGCGGTACAAGGGCGATCTGCCGCGCCAACTCACGTCGCCTGCTGGAAAGCACGGCGCGACCTTCGACGAGCACCTGGCCGGCAAAGGTGAGCAGTCCGGCGAACGCTCGTAGGAGGGTCGTCTTACCGGCACCGTTTGGCCCGATCACTGTCACCCATTCACCTCGGTCGACGGTCGCGGACACGTCAGACAGGATGCGAGCGTCACCGATTGTCACTGAGACATCCCGAGCCGCCAGCGCGGTGCTCACATGACCAGCCTCCGTGACGTTCTGAGGAGAATCGCGAAGAAGGGTGCCCCGAAGAAGGCGGTCACGACCGTGATTGGCAGCTCGGACGGAGCCAAGATCGTGCGTGCCAGAGCATCGGCCAGGATGAGGAATCCCGCGCCGGCAAGAAGCGAGAGCGGAATGATGGCACGGTAGCTCGGGGAGACGAGCAATCGGATCGTGTGCGGGATGATGATGCCTACAAAACCGATCAGGCCGCTGACCGCGACCGCCGCCGCAGTGCCGGCGGTTGCCAGCAGGACGAGCACCAAGCGTGCCCGACGTACGTCGATACCCAGGCTGGCCGCTTCCTCGTCCCCCAAGCTGAGGACGTCGAGGATACGTCGGTGCAGCAGGATGATTGCCGAACTGACGGCGATGTACGGTGCGACGACCACGACGGCGTGCCAGTCAGCTGTCCCGAATCCCCCCAGGATCCAGGAGTAGACCGCCCGCAGGGTTTCGGACCGCTGCTGCTGAACAAAGGTCTGGATCGCGGTCATGAACAACGCGACGATGACCCCGGCCAGGATCAGCGTGCTGGTGCCACGCACTCCGCCGGCCGAACGGCCGAGCACGTATGCACCTGCTACCGCAACCGCTGCACCGGCAAATGCCGCCACCGGCAACAGCAGGCCGATGTCGCTCCCGGCGGCCGCGTAGGCGATCGCCAACGTCGCTCCGAGGCCGGCGCCTGCGGCTACGCCCAGGAGATAAGGATCGGCGAGCGGATTGCGGAACACACCCTGGTATGCGGATCCGGCAACTGCGAGCATCCCGCCCACCAAAGCGGCGAGCACGACTCGCGGAGCCCGGACCTGCCATAGGATGGCCTCATCGACGCTGCTTAGAGAAGATGAAACATGGAATATCTGGAGATGCGAGATCACCGACCCGATGATCGATGTTGGCCCGATCGAAGCGGCGCCGGTCGCAAGCCCTGAGAGCAAGGCTCCGGCGAGAAAGACCAGGGCGATGAAAGCCCACAGGGCCGAAACCCCTCGTGACCGGACCGCCGAGTGTGGCAACGCCTTCGCCCAGATGGTCGTAGCCGTGTTTTCCCCCGCACCATCGGCGTCACCCTCGAATCTCGAGCGCTCCTTCGCCGCGAAAGCGGATAGACAGGCGGGGCAAATGCAGCCGTCGGCCGCCGCGCGAATTTCCGCGAGCGTCTCGCGCCGGAGAACGACAGCCTCGCACCAGCAGCCGGGCTGGCCCTGGGCGCACCCGAACGGCTTCCCGCAGAGCGGGCAGATCTTTGCAATCCGGCTGGACGTTTGCTGGGCCAACCTAGCCATTGCCCGTCAGCCGCGGCCTCACGCAGTCGACCCCTCGAGCGCTTTCACTGCGCCGGCGATTGCCTTCAGAAACAGGACTATGCGGGGGCCCCACTGCGATGCGATCGAGTCATCCACCGGCACAACCGATCGGGTCCTTACCGCACTGATGGCGCTCCAGCCTGGCCTGGTCGCCACAGTCGCCATGCTCTGGCCACAACAAACGGTGTCGGCCAACACGACTAGATCGGGGTCGCTCGAAATAATGTACTCAGCCGACAGCTGGGGGTAATCGTTCGATCCCGGCGCACGGTCCGCGATGTTCTGGAGGCCGAGCAGCTTATACATCTGGCCAATAAACGTGCCGGAGGTGGCCGAGTAGTACGTCTGATCGAGTTCGTGGTAGACCTTCAAAGGCTTGGCCGGCGGGGGCACCGATCGGACGATCGTCTTCATCTGTTGCTGGATCCCGGACACGACCGACGCTGCCTGGGCCGAGTGACCGGTTGCCTGCGCGATCTGGTTGATCTCCGCGTAAACGCCATTCAAATCGGCGGCCGGCGCTTCCACGAGGACCGGGATCTGCAGATTTCCCAGTTGACTGACTAGATTGTTCGTGTCGTCCGCAACGAGGACCAGGTCCGGCCGGTACCCGGCGATGGCTTCGATGTTTGGGGTGAATCCCGAGAGAGTGGTGCGCGGCGCTTCGGCGGGATAGGTTGAGTACGAATCGACCGCCACGACCTGCTTTCCAGCCCCGACCGCGTACAGATCCTCAGTCGCGGTCGCCGACAACGACACGATTCGCGACGGCTGGTGCGGGATCGTTACCTTGCCTTTCGCAGTATTCAACGCGAGGGGAAACGAATTTGGGTTCGCCGCACCGGTTCCGCCAGCATCCCCACAGGCCGCGATCAACACCACAGCCAAAGGGATCGTTAGGAACCGCATGACCTTCAATCTCGACACCGGGACCTCCTCTTTTCTCACTCGGAAAAAGGAAGGGCTCGCCGGCCGGTGCCGTGCTCACCGCCCTTCCCTCGAGGGCTGCTGGCTCGGCGTAGCGCAGGCGACCTGGCTCGTCCCCCGTTGGGGCATCACAGTTGCGGGACAGCGCCGGAATCGCACCGGCTTCGCTGCGACAACACCGGCCGGGCACCGAGCCCGGCGCAGGCAGTATAGGCCGCGAAGGCTACGAGGGCGTGCCGACTTTTTCGAGGGGCAGCTCCGCGTAAGGCAGCCCCGGGTCGGCGATCACGTCAGGGTGAATCAGGTGAGCTAGTTGCCGTATGCCGTCGGCGATGCGGGGCCCCGGCCGCGAGAAATGAGCATCGCCGTCCACGACGACCGTCCTCATAGGCAGTCGCAGGTCATGAGTCCGCTCGAGTGACTGCTGAAGGCTGAAGCCGCATGCCGCGAGAACAACTAGGTCGGGTTCTTGTGCGAGAACGACGTCCCACGTGGTGGCAAACGAGTACTCACCGGGCTTGCTGAGCACGTTGATGCCACCGGCTGCTTCCACCATCTCCGGCAGCCAGTGGCCGGATCCGTAAGGCGGGTCCATCCACTCAGCCACGAAGACACGAGGACGGGCGCGGCCGGCCACCGCACAGCGAACCGCTTCCACCTTTGTGCGCATCGCTGTAGCCACGGCGACGCCGCGCTCCTGGACGCCCAGCTTGTCGGCGAAAACGACCACAGCCTCGACGACATCGTTGAAGCTGCGCGGATTCATCGAAAATACTTCGACGCCGATCGGGCACGCAGTTTTTAGATCACCACTTGAGACCGCGCAAACTTCGCAGAGATCTTGCGTGATCACCAGGTCCGGCCGTAGCTCGCTCATCAGATCGGCATCCACCGCGTAGAGGGAGTGGCTCTCGGACTGGGAAGCCGTGACAAGCTGGTCGATCTGGGCACTCGTCAACCCGGAGACGTCGATCCGGGTGCGCGCCACAACCGGCTTGCTCGCGACCTCTGGTGGCCAGTTGCAGTCTTCTGAGACACCAACCAGTGAGTCCAGCAGGCCCAAGTCGGCGATCATGTCCGTCGCGCTCGGCAGGAGTGAGACGATCCTCATCAAGCGCATGGTAGCTTGAGGCTGGCCTTGTCTACCCGAACCCCCGACTTGGATTCAAAGCCGCTGAGCGCCATCGTGATTAGCGGCACACACAGCGGGGTCGGCAAGACGACGATCACGCTTGGCCTGATTGGGGCGCTCCGCCGTCGTGGCCTCATCGTGCAGCCCTTCAAGGTCGGTCCCGATTTCATCGACCCACTCCATCACACGCATGCGAGCGGCCGCCCCTCCCGCAACCTCGACGGCTGGATGCTCGGAGCCGACATCAACCGGCAGCGGTTCGCGATGGCGACGGCGGATGCCGACGCGGCGGTCATCGAAGGAGTCATGGGCCTCTACGACGGCAGCGAGGGCAAGAGCGAGCGCGGGAGCACTGCCGAAATGGCCAAGCTGCTGGGCCTCCCCGTCGTCCTCGTGATCGACGCTGGAGCGATGGCCCGCAGTGCCGCTGCGCTGATCCACGGCTATGTGAGCTTCGACCCTGTCGTCCGGGTTGCTGGAGTCATTCTCAACAACGTCGGTGGCGTAGCTCACGCCGACATGATCCGCGACGCCGTAGGCGACAGCATCCCGATCTTCGGCGCACTGCCCCGCGCCGCCGACCTGGCGATCCCGGAGCGCAACCTCGGCTTGCACTTGCCTCATGAAGCGCGTCAGGAGTACGTCGAGCAGCTTGCTAATCTGATCAAAGATCACGTGGACGTCGATCAACTCCTCAATACCACCAGGACCCAGCGGCGGCCGGCGCCGGTGCAGCCTGCCCGGCCTAAGCCGCGCGCTCGCATCGGTGTCGCCCGCGACGAGGCGTTTTGCTTCTACTACGCCGACAACCTGGAACTGCTGGCCCAGGCCGGCGCCGAGTTGGTCGAATTCTCGCCGATGAGGGATCCGCTGCCACCCGACCTGGATGGGCTCTACGTCGGTGGCGGATATCCGGAGCTCCACGGCCAAGAGCTCGCGGACAACACCGGCACGACTACCGCAATCCGGGAATTTGCTGCCGCCGGCGGCCCGATCTACGCCGAGTGCGGCGGCCTCATGTACCTGGCCGAGCATTTGCGCGATGGCGACTCCGTCTACCCACTCTGCGGGATTCTGCCTTTCAGCACGACGATGGGGGCCCCGCTCAAGATCGCGTACGTCGAGGTCGAAACCAAGGGCGGACTCTTCGGTGTCGGCCGGAGCGCTCGAGGACATCTCTTCCACCGGTCGGAGATCAGCGGCGAGCCGCCAACTTTCTGTAGCTACCAGCTTCAAACCACCAGGGGTGATCGCAGCGAGGAGGGGTACCAGTATGGAAACGTCCTCGCCAGCTATGTACACCTCCACTTCGCCAGCGATCCCGGCATCGCGATCGCGCTGGTCGATCGCTGCAAAGCATTTCGCGCCGACGATCATCCCTAGCTTCGTACCAGCGCTACCGTCTTCGCCCTGAGATGCGCAGAAATACCGTAGCCGATGGTTGACGAGCATAGCGGCCCGGGCATCACCAGTAGGGTCTCGGTTGGCAACCATCGCCTGCTTGAAGTTGCACGCTCGCCGAGCTGCTCTCCGGCCTCGTGCTCTAGGCGTCTATCTACATACTGTTGCGGCTGGCGATCAGCTTGGCCGTCTTGCGCAGCAACTCGGACGCCGAGCGCGACCTCGAGATTCTCGCCCTCCGCCACGAGGTCGCCGTTCTGCGCCGTCAGGTCAAACGGCCGGACCTGCTGCCAGCTGACCGGATGATTCTGGCTGCGCTGGGCTTAAGACTGCCGCCTGGGCGCTTGCTTTTCACTCCAGCCACCTTGCTCCGCTGGCATCGGGAGCTGGTGCGCAGGCGTTGGGCTGCCTTCGGCTTGCGGCTACGGCGAGGCCGGCCGCCAATCTCGGATGAGTTGCGCAATCTGATTCTGCGTTTGGGCCGCGAGAACCCACGTTGGGGCGATCGCCGCATCCAGGGCGAGCTGCTCAAGCTCGGCTACCAGGTCGCGGCCACCACCATCCGCGCCGTTCTTCGCCGCCATCGCGTTCCTCCGGCACCTCGCCGCGATGGCCCGACTTGGGCCCAGTTTCTCGCCGCCCACGGCGGAGCGATCCTGGCCTGTGACTTCTTCACCGTCGACACGGTGCTACTTCGGACTCTCTACTTGCTCGTCTTCCTGGAGATCCGCAGGCGCCGAATTCTCTACGCCAACTGCACCGCCCATCCCAACGCCGCCTGGGTCACACAACAGGCCAGAAACCTGAGCTGGGAGCTGAACCAACTCCAAGCTCCGTTCCAGCTCGTCATCCACGATCGGGATGTCAAGTTCGTTGGCGAGTTCGACCAGGTACTCCGCGCCGACGGCGCTAGGGTCGTCCTTACGCCCTTCCGATGCCCGAGAGCCAATGCCCATTGCGAGCGCGCGATCAAGACTCTGCGTCACGAAGCCCTGGACTGGGTGCTCATCTTCGGCGAGCGCCACTTGGATCGGTCCTCCGCCAGTACATCGATCACTACAACCGCCAGCGACCCCATATTGCGCTAGGCCTTCGCGCGCCTGAGCCCGTGGCCGGCACTGGCTCAGGAGCTGTCTTGCGTCAGCAACGCCTCTACGGCCGAGTTCAGCCGAAGGCGTAGCGCATCGCGGCCGCGCAGCAGCAGCTGCTTAGCGGCGGGTTCGCTGGAGCCAATGATCCGGGCCACGTCACCGACCCGACACGCCCGTAAAGGCGGCGTCTGCGGCTGGGGTTGGCCTCGCTCGTTTCGCGGCGATGGCGTCCTGCCCTTTGCGACTATGGACACCCAGAACGTGCAGGGGATGTTGCTCAGCATTCTCGTCCTGGGTGTCCGCGTGTGTGGGGTTTAGCGGAGATGCTGGATCAGACTAACGACGGCATCGGTGCTTAGTGGCTGATTGCAGTTGATTAGTATGAGCACGCCATCTCGGGTCTTCCACTCGATCGCGACGATTGCGCTGTCACTTGGCGACCTAAACACCAGGTACTCGGCACCCTTGATCGTCTCAACTGCGGCCTTTGTCATATCCGGGATCGGCTGATCGAACTGCTTGATGGTGACGTCAAGGGGACCTGAACCATTCGGGTCCATCTGCTCGACGATTTCGATACGGTCGCCGCTCACGCTGTAGTAGAGCGCCACCGCTCCAGTGTTGTGGGCAACCGACTTCCCATTGATCGCTGTGACTGGCGGGTGGAAAACAACGCTCTGCGTCCGGCCGTCTGGCATATTGACGGGGGTCTTCGCAGCTGAATACCCGTCCAGCTTCTGTACATGAAATCCGAGCTTCGCCTCTGCTGCAGAGACGGTGGTCTCGTACGGGTTTGTAGCCGTCATATCAATGGGTGTTGCCTGTCCATTCAAATGAGCCGAGGCCCAATGGATCCGAATGAGGCCGGTTCCCGCCGCCACCGCAACTCCGCCAACTGATAACGCCAGCGTTGCTGCTGCGACACTGAGCAAGACCCTCGCCCGTCGCGCCGACCAAGAATCCTCGGCAAGCCCGTGCACCATCCGCGCACGCACCTGGCCCGTGACGTTGCTTGATCCTACCGCCCGATTGGCATCTTCCTTCAGTGCCGAGCGCAAGCCTGAATCCAATTGACTGTCACTGATCATTCAGAACCTCCAATAAAGCTGAGGGCCGGCGCATCAGCGCCGGTCGCATGTTTTATTAATTCCTGACGTAAGTGATTGCGCCCGCGGTGGAGACGCGTCTTGACTGTGCCAATGGGCCAGCCGAGGATCTCGGCGATCGATCGCTCGTCGAGGTCCTCTAGATACCGAAGAGACAGAACAGCCCGTTCATTGACCGGTAGGCGATCGAGCGCCGAGATCACGGCCCGCGTCTCTTCATTCGTCTCGGCGACCTGCACCGGATCTGAAGGTTCCGTGGCCCGGGATAGAAGACCCAAGACTCGCTGCAAGCGAGACCGGCGGCGAGTAAGAGAGATCGCACGATTAACAACGATCCGAAGCAACCACGGTTGGAAAGGCCTGTCCGGGTCTTGCGATTTGATCTGCTGGAACACTGCGAGAAACGCGTCGGCAACAACGTCCTCTGCCGCCTGGCTGTCGCGGGTGATCTGGTATGCAACTCTGAGCGCCCGCGGCTGGTGTGCGGCAACAAGCGCATCCATGCCCTCGGGGTCCCCTCGCTTCAGCGTCTCGATCGCGTCACGGTCGTCCATCTCTGTACTAAACACGCCCGAGCAAGCAGATTGGTTTCAACCCGGACTAGCCCATAGCTGACCCTGGACTTAAGGTCGGACCACTGCGAACGACGGAACGTGGCACAGCCGCACCCGAGTTCGACAAACCGAGTTCATCCGACTCTAAGTCCAGGGTCGGCCCATAGCTAGTTTCTCACTGCGGGACGGTTCCGCCACCCCTCGTAGGACCGACGAGCACAAAGGCACTTGCTTCTTTGTGCAACCGGGAGCTGGCTGGGACTTGGGCATTCGAGTCCAGTGCCTCACGGTCCTGACCCGTGCGTCGTCCAACTCGATCGGGCGGGAAGCACGCGATGTCCTCAGATCTCTGCCGTCGCCGGGCCGGCGGCAAGATGCTTGCGGAGAAACTGCTCCCAGGTGGTCTTCCCGTAGGCAGTTCTGCCATCCCCGCCCGCAACGAGCAGGGCGCCATTGCGAATTGACTTGGTTCCCGGCATCAAGAATTCGAAGATCGGTCTGCGACGTCCGGTCAGGCGCAGGTACTGCCGTGTCATCTCGGCCCAGGTCGTGACCGCGGGTCCTCCGATGTCGGGCACTCTGCCGTGGGGTGGCCCGAGTGCGAGCTCCACTAACTTGATCGCGACCTCAGACGGGTCGATGGGTTGGACTTTGAAGTCCTTAGGAACTGGAATGATCGGCAGCCAACCCGTTTGCTTGGTGCCCTTGTACAGGTAGTCGTAGAACTGGGTGGCGCGCTGGAGGGTCCAGGGTAGGCCTGACTCCATGACGATCTTTTCGCAGGCGAGCTTCGTCTGGAAGTAGGAAAAGCGGATGTCGCTCACCCCGACGATGGAGACGAAGACCACATGCGGCTTGGTCGGGCTTGCCAGTGCTGCATTCACAAGGTTCCTGCTGACGACGTCGTCTCCTCGCTGTGCGCTGGCACAGTGAATGATTACGTCGGCACCCGCGACGGCGTCCGCAATCCCAATCGACTTGGTCAGGTCTCCCACCACGTGCTCAGTGTTCGAACGCGACTGGCGCTGCTTGCGGCTCATCACGCGTAGACGACAGCCTTTGGCTTCGAGGCCCTGAACAACGTAATGGCCAAGGTTCCCCGTGCCTCCGGTAACCAAGATCAATGACGGCAATGAACCGGCCATTAGGTGCTTTCTTCAGTCACGGCCCCCTCCGAGGAGCCCACTTTGTTCGTTGACCAACCCCAGGCACCGGCCACCTGACGAGTACTCACGTTCAAGCGGTTGTACACATTGGTCACTGAGATGGAGATCAGAAGCGCTGCCAAGGCTTTCTGGTCAAAGTGCTTTGCCGCCTCATTCCAGATTTCGTCTGGCACTGGATCAGGGCGATCGGCAAGGCGAGTGACGTGCTCAGTCAGAGCGAGGGCAGCGCGCTCAGCCGCGGTGAAATAGGGCGCGTCGCGCCAGGCGGCAACCGCCGCAAGGCGGTCGTCCGTTTCACCTGACTGTTTGGCGCTGGTGGTGCCAGAGTTCACGCAAACGCTGCAGCTGTTGATCTGGCTGGCGCGAATGTGGACAAGATCCAAGATTTGTTTACGGATGCCGCCTTTGTGGGCCGCCACATTGAGGGCCTGAATGGGTGCCATTGCCTCCTCGATGAGGATTGCCGGATTTGGCATTCGGATCTTGGGGGTTACAAGCTGGTCTGGCGAGGCGGCTTTTGTCACTGTCTGGCTCCTTTAAGGGAAAACGGTCACACCGGCGTGCTGAGAGCGGTCTATATAGGTAGACCGGGAATGGCCCGGGTATGTGACATGAGCGACAAGGACTGGCTAGCAGAGCGCTTCGAAGGGCATCGCGAGCGCCTCAATGCGCTCGCCCTTAGGATCCTCGGCTCTCATGCTGAGGCTGAGGAGACAGTCCAGGATGCCTGGGTAAGACTGAGCAAGTCGGATGCCGAGCAGGTCGAGGACTTGGGGCGCTGGCTCACGACGGTGGTCTCGCGACTCTGTCTCAATGTCTTGCAGTCACGCCGGGTGCGGGCGGAGAAGACTTTCGATCTCGGGGCTTTGGAACAGCTGCCAGATCAGCATGCCGAGGCCGACCCCGAGCAACAGGCGCTCCTAGCCGACTCAATCGGCCTGGCTCTGCTGATAGTGCTCGATCAGCTCACACCGAGTGAACGGGTGGCCTTTATCCTCCACGATATGTTCGATGTCCCCTTCGCTGAAATCGCACCCATCCTGGGAAAGAGTGCTGTGGCCTCCCGGCAACTGGCCAGCCGAGCAAGGCGTAGGGTCCGGCAGGCGGACGTACCCTCTCATAGAGACGAATCGCGGCGTTGCCGCCTCGTGAGTGCGTTCCTTGCCGCCTCAAGGAACCACGACTTCGTGGCCCTATTGCGATATCTCGATCCCTCAGTCGTGATGCGCGTCGACAAGACAGCTCTGGAACTGGGAGCGGTCGAAATCCGCGGCAGCGAAGAGGTGGCGCGCTCCTTTGTCGGCCGTATGGGAGGTGCGCAGCCGATGCTGGTTAACGGGGTCATGGGCGCGGTCTGGGCACCAGGCGGCCAGCTAAGAGTGGTCTTCAATTTCAAGACAATCGGCGAAAAGATCGTCGAGATAGAGCTAATAGGTGATCCCCAGCGGCTTCGAACAATCAACCTCGAGCGCTATTCGATGCAGCCCGCGAACCTGGAGTAGTGAGGCCAACAATCGTCGCGGGAAGTGATCGGGCCCTCCGAGCAGTGCATCACGGTCCTGACCCGTGCGTCCTAGGTCTGAACTCGGCCGCCGCCACGACCGGACTGCTTAGCTTCACCCATTCCATCGGACCTAGTGTCTCGGAGGCCGCATGACTACAAGTGTTTGGGGCATTGAACTCTTGCGGAAGAGCATTTCCTTACGGCAATTCTGAGGAGAAAGTCAGCAGCAGGTGAAAGGAAACGGTCCTATTCGATTGGGAGCCCACGGGCGGACTCGAACCGCCGGCCTTCTCCTTACCAAGGAAATGCTCTCTCGGCCGGGAAGGCAAGCTGGCGGTTTATCGCAAGCATCAAGCCACATAGCTTGGCAGCCACATTAATAGAGGACGCGCGCGAGATCCTCCAGTCGCAGACGAATCTGAAGGCCCCCCTGGCTGAGTTCGAGCTTGTCCGGCCACGCCCGGTCTGAAACTGACCTATATCACTGACACTGGGGCCTCCAAATCCACCGGAGGAGGAAGCCGGGTTGACGGAACCAGAACCATCCAGGGGAGCAGCTCGCCGACTCGCCATCATCGAGCACGTCAAGGAGCTTACTGGCGATGTCGCCATGACGTACCGCTACTTCGGAGTTATCGACACCCCGCATACAAACTCAACGGGCGCCCCGGGTTCCGATGCGATGGCCGCATCCGCAAGTGCCTTCGACTTTCGGTAGGTCGTGGTCGCAAAAGCAGCCACTGCGACACAAGCACCGACAAGAACGAAAGAACCGATCATGGGGAGCTGATCAGACATGCACGACCCTAGGAACGGGTCCGAGGCCCGGATGATGAAGGGGCACTGCTTTCTTCGCTCGAGCGGGCCTTGCTTAAGAGTTCGACGTACTGATTGAACCCCACATCTAGCGTACAACCGCCCAGACGATATATGCCGCAGCGCCGACTATCAAGCTAATTGCGATTGCTAACGCGAATGCCCTTGACGAGGAAAATGCCGGCCCTCGATTGGCTCCTGGGTACTTTCGAATGATCTCGCGAAGTGCGGCCACATCGCTAAAGCTGCCGCTCAGGGGAAGAGAAAGAGATCGTGCAATTGCGACCTCGTCGTAGGCAGCCCCGAGAGCGAATAGAGATCGTCCCTCGGCATCTACTGCAATAACGACCGGCTTAGGCGGACCTTCGAATGGCCGGACCGTCATGCGAACTAGATTTACCACATCTGGCCGCGGAACAGCTTGAGTGGAACCCCGCCAATCGGTAACCAATATGTGCGAGTCGGTCACCACTACTGACGAATTCGCCTGGTAAAGCCAAAGGTACCTTACTAACGCCGCGACCAAGATCGCGACGATGAGAATTCCAATAGGTAGAGCCCATGATGCTGTAACGAGTCGAGTGAGCACCACCAAAAGCAAGGCGATTTGAGCCACTATGACCAATGCCCTGACGGCGCGTTGCCGGTCGACCTTCTGGAATCCACCGACCTTCGGGTGGAAAATAGCCATCACCGGACCTTGGCCGCCTACCGCGGGTCGTTGTTCCAAACCAGCCACAGCGACAAGCATTGAATCACGATCCTACTGTGGTTTGGCCGCCCGAGCTCAGAGCCTTATGGATGGTACGAAGCAGCGCGCCGCCCACGCCAAAACCTGCGCCACAGGCCCATTGTGCTGCTGGTCCCCACGTGGCGCCGACTGCCGGCGCGGCGCCTGCCCCTACCAGTTGGAGACCAAAACCAAGTGCGGCCCATGGCGCATTGCTGCATCCCTGGGCGGAGCCGCCATTGCACGCGGCCAGATCCGCCGCGACTGTCAGCAGGCCTGTACCAAGGGAAATACCCGTGAACACCGCAGCGCACGCATCGGGTAGCCAAGCCAGGGGGTCGGCAACTCCAGTCATTAGGGACGCCAGTGCACAGCCCCGGCCTATCAATCCCGAATAGACGCTGATTGTTGATGTCACATTCGCGAAGGCCTCTAGGTCCGAAACGTGCGCAACGTCATATGCGTGAACCGCCGTGCCGAGGTTGTTGAAGGCCCCGCCGACCACGCTTACTGCGTGGCAAGCCCAATCCGGCCAGCAAAGCCCGCGTGGGTCAGTGCCATTCAGGGGGTTTCCGGACGTGTACCCATACCGCTGCCTACTCGTTGCAGCAGCTGGATCTATCGATATGAACTGACCGACGGTCGGGTCGTAATACCGAGCCTGCAGGTAGTACAGGCCGGTTTCGGCGTCGTTGTACTGACCTGCGAACCTAAAAGGATTGGTGACGTTGCCTGAGCTCGAAGCGAGCCCGCCGTATGGGTCGAATGTGTATGTCGCCTGCGATGCTCCGGTGGCATCAGTGATTAGTCGGGTAGATCCGATCTGATCATGATGGAACCAGTAGGTTGCGGTGCCGCTGATCTGCTCGAGAGGCAGGCCGCCAGGGCCAGTGACGTAGGAGATAGATCCATCTTTGACCAGCACCGGCATTGATCCGCCGACATCCCATACGTACTGGGTGTTGCCAGGCGCCTGACAGGGTTGAGTGGTACTCCCTGTGACCTTGCACATTCGCAGGCCATCAGCGTTATAGCCATAGCTGGTTGCCGCCGTGTACTTGGTGAGCCTTCCCGCTTGATCGAACGTCAGAGTCTGGGCCTGGCCTCCGCTTGGAGTGACGCCCGTCCTGTCGCCGCGGTTGTCGTACTGGTACGTTGTCGCTCCGGTAGGAGGAGTCGCGCACGCGCTCGAAGTTGACGCCGTCCAGCACAACTCGTCGGCGCTGTTGAACGCTTGCTGAATCGCCCCTTTCCTTGTCGGATTGTCGGCCGCGTCGTAGGTATATGGAATGCTTCCGGTGGGGGGTGAAGAACATGCGGTCGTATTGCCAGAACCGGCATAACAGACCTGATTCAGAGGCGTGTATTTGTATGAGCCAGTTCCCGATGCTGCCGAACTGTCGCTGGTGAGTTGATTTGCGGCGTCGCGTGTATAGGTAGCCGCGAAAAGAGTACTGGCCCCCTTCATTGACGCTATCGCGGTGAGCTGGTCAGCACCATTGAAGGTGAATGTGTCAACAACGCCAGACGCAGTTGGAAACGTTGCAGTTGTCAGGTTCGAATTCGGGTCATATCCAAAAGTCGTTGTGTTGGTATTCCAGTCCAGAACAGATGTCCAGCGCCCGGCAGCATCGTAGCCACGAGTCACGTTCAGAGCACCTGGATAGGTGATTGTTTTCACCAGGTGTTGCTTGCGCTAACGAAGCCCTCTACCTTTGGGCGCCTTGAAGGTCGAATTGCAAAGGACGGTTGGCTACTGCCCTTCAAACGAATCGGCCGACAAGGCCGGCCGCGTGGCGCCAATGCCCGAATCGTCGCGACCGTGAACGGATGCTCCCGTTCCCAGCGCTCGCATGCCCACACCGTTTCGATCAACGCCGCGACGTCGGCGTCGGTTTGAAACTCGCAAATGTCATCGGTGATTGACCACTTTTGCTTCTACCCAGAAAGAGTCCGGGCACGAAGAATCAGGACAGAGGACCGGAGGCGGTCCAAAGACAAGAGGAGGTCACATGAAACCATCAATTTCGTCGACAAGCGAGCGTTCGGTCAAGAGATCCCGGGACGACGCCAAATCGCGAAGCACTGCTCTGCTGGCATGTGGTGTCGCTGCTGGGCCCCTTTACCTGGTCATTGGCCTGGTCGAGGCGTTCACCCGGCCGGGATTCGACATCCGCCGTCACGATCTGAGCCTGTTGAGCAACGGCAGCTTGGGTTGGATACAGATCGGGAATTTCCTACTCACCGGCTCGCTGGTAATCCTCGCCGCAATCGGCATGAAGCGGGCGGTGCTTTCCGGTCGCCGCAGAACGTGGGGCCCACTGCTGATTGGAATCTACGGAGTTGGCCTGATCGGCGCTGGATTCTTCGCTGCCGACCCTGCTTATGGCTTCCCGCCGGGCACACCCGCTGACGCCCACGCAGTCAGCTGGCACGGCCTCATGCACATCGTATCCGGAGCGTTTGGATTCCTCTCGCTTATCGCAGCCTGCTTCGTTTTCGCACGTCGCTTCACCGCAACGCAGCACACGGGATTGGCCGTTTACTCGGTGGCGACCGGCGTGCTTTTCCTCGCCGGCTTTGTCGGTATCGCCTCGGGCTCCGGCAACGGTTGGACGATTCTCGGCTTTTGGATCGCCTTGATCCTGGCTTGGGCATGGATTTGTTTCATGGCGGCGAGACTGATCTCAGAGCTGAGCCGTGGATCACAGGCAGCCGATCTGCGACCCCATGCTGAGGAGGTGGCGCTCTGAACCGTTCTGCGTGCTGCTATCTGTCGCAGGCAAGCAGAGGATTCTTAGGAGGAGCTAGACATGACCGCAGCGCTCGATACAGATCGTGTGGTGTGGAGATTGTGGTTTTCAGACCGTTTCGCACGGGGTAACCCTTGACGCCATTGCGTTGCCCGCCGTCCCCCGCCAGCGATCAGAGTCGCAGCGCCCAGAGTCACCATCGCTGGCACCAGATCCGTGTCGACTCGCGTGCACCCGGCAACGCCCCGCAATTCTTGATGGCGATGTAGGTCATTGGCTCGCATGACTGCCCTTTCATTCGGGCAACGCCCGAGATGATTGCTGTCGATGCGCGTGCGCCCCCAGCGTCGTCACCCCTGCAGGCGGTTGCCGATAGAGGACCAACACGACTCCGAGAAGGATGAGCGCGAAGCCCGCGAGCTGGCCTATCGGCGGCCACTGCTGCCGAGCTGCATACACATAGGCGTAGCCAGCCAGAGTCTCCACGTTGATGAGCAAACCGGCGATTGTCGGAGGCAGCCGCCGCGACGCCGTGTTCCAGAGCGAGGTTCCCCCCCACGAGACAACAACCCCCAGAACGGCTGTCCCGAGGATCAGCGTCACAACTGCACTTGACCCGTCGACCGAAGGCACGACGAGTTGGCCGGTTGCCCAGGCGAGCGGCAGGGCGGCGAGGGTGAGTATGCCCGTGGCGACCCCCACAATTGTTGACCACGCAGCCGGCGACACGCTCCGATGCTCAGTTAGAAAGCGAGTGTTGGCTATTCCGTACCAGGTCCAAAGCGCTACCGCACCCGAGGCGGCCGCCAGACCCGCCAACTTGTGCCCGGTGGGGGCGTGACTGTATGTGTGAGTGCCCGCGAGTTCCAACGCATTTACG
>Ga0209648_10000601_pt1 | contig 27720 bp, 26 predicted proteins | sample GraSoi2013_115cm_FD_185830 | JGI IMG/M metagenome (GOLD analysis project Ga0209648, IMG submission 185830) | Grasslands soil microbial communities from the Angelo Coastal Reserve, California, USA - Sample 9_17_2013_115cm (SPAdes) (version 2) | ecosystem: Environmental > Terrestrial > Soil >...
GCCAGATGGTCGGCGAGGGCCAGCAATACATCCGCTCCTACTGGCATCTCTGCGTGTTCCCGTCGATCGCGATCGCCGTCACCATGCTGGCGTTCACCTTCTTCGGCGACGGCGTCCGCGACGCGCTCGACCCGAAGCTCAAGTGACTTCACGCGCAACCGACGCAAGGGAGGCTTGTCCATGAAGACCCCACCGATCACCGACGCGCAACTCGACCTGCTCGCGGCGCGGCTCGCGGTCGCCGGCGTGGGCCGGCGCGAGTTCCTGAAGGTCGCCGCCGGCCTGGCCGCGCTGGGCGCCGCGGGCTTCAACGCGCGCCCGGCGGCCGCGGCACCCAAGCTCAAGCCCGGTGAGAAGCTCGCGAAAGACCAGCACTTCCGTTGGGGCGGCGGCGGTTGGTACCAGAACGACCCGTCGAGCCACGACTTCAACAAGGACCTCTACTGCTCGGGCGTCTCGGAGCTCTGGGCCGGGCTCATGAAATTCAACGCCGACTTCCAGCCTGTGCTGTACGTCGCCGAGAAGGTCAACTCCAACAAGGACGGTTCGGCGTGGACGTTCACGATCCGCAAGGACTCCAAGTGGTCCGACGGCGGCCCGTGCTCGGCCCGCGACTTCGAGTGGTCCTGGAAGCGACAGATGGACCCCGCGAGCGCCAACCCGTACTCAAGCTATTTCTACGACATCAAGGGCGCCGAGGCGTTCAACAAGAAGCAGGTGCCCGACGCCTCCCAGGTCGGCGTGGTCGCCAAGGACGATTGGACGCTCGAGGTGACGCTCGAGGGGCCGCGCGGCTACTTCCCGGTCCTCTCGGCCTATCTCGCGGCGCTACCCGCGCACAAGGGGTCGGTCGAGAAGTACGGGGACAAGTGGACGGAGGCGGGCAACATCGTCTGCAACGGGCCCTTCGTCCTCGAGGCTTGGGAGCACAACAAGGTCATGGTCCTGCGGAAGAACAAGCACTTCCTCGGCGCCAAGGACGTCACGCTCGACCGCGTGACGATTCCGATCATCCCCGTGGCGTCGGGCGCGCTTCCCTACGAGAACAACGAGCTCGATATGACGTCCCTCGGGACCGGCGACCTCAAGCGCCTGCAGTCGAATTCGAAGACCGTCGAGGAGGTCTTCCGCTACCCCTTCCCGGGCACGTGGTACCTGCTCCCGCAGGTGACGAAGCCGCCTTTCGACAACGTGAAGGTGCGGCGCGCCGTCGGCCACGCGATCGACCGCGCCAACGTCATCAAGGTCGCGCAGGGCTTCGCCATCCCGGCCCACTCGATGATCCCGCCGGGCTTCCCGGGCGCGGTCGACGACCCGAAGATCAAGGCCGTCCAGAGGTTCGATCCGAAAGCGGCGATAGCGATGCTGAAGGGTACCCCGTTCGAGGGCGGCAAGAACTGGCCGAAGATCACGCTCTCGATGCGCGACGAGGGCTACGGCTCCAAGCCCCTCGCCGAGGCCGTGCAGGCGGTCCTCCTCGAGCACCTCAACATGAAGACCGACCTCGAGGTCCTCGAGCAGCGCGTGTTCCGGGAGCGCCTCTGGAAACACGATCTCCAGTTCGTCTGGATCCGCTGGTTCATGGACTACCCCGACCCGCACAACGAGTACTTCGACACCTTCTACGGCAAGAAGACTGCAGGGAAGCGCCAGGCGTGGGTCAACGACGCGTTCGACAAGGAGCTCGAGCAAGGCCGCGACACGCGCGACACCAAGAAGCGCATGGCGCACTACGCGAAGGCCGAGGAGATCATGCAGAGCGACGCCGGCTACGTCCCGGTCGCGTGGGTCGTGCGCTACGCCGCGGCGAAGCCGACGGTCCGCGGCCTCGAGAAGAACCGGCAGGGCGAGCTCGTCGTGGACGGCAACATCTACGTGGACATGCTGTCGCACCTCTACATGGTCGAGAAGGCCTGACGGCCGGACCGTCGGATCAGGGGGACTTCGGGTACGAGGTCAGCCGGCGGACGAGATACGACAGGCGCTCGAAGTGGTCCTCGGTCAGGTTGAGGAAGTAGAACACGTAGCCGTCGGAATCGATCCGGAGCAGGATCGACGTGGCCTGGAAGCTCTGGTCCTCCCCGGGCGCCATGAACGAGAGCTCGACCGTGGGACCCGGTCGGGTCATGGTGCCGGGCAGGACCTTCACGGCCTCGAAGCTCAGGTCCACGGTCGTCGTCTGCCATTCCCTGCCATCGCGCTCGCGGACGCGAACGGGAAGCGCGACGCTCGCCCGCGGATTCCGGCGCCGGTCGACCTGCCGCTCGGGCTGCTCGAACCACTCGAGGAGGTCGTGCAGCTGCTCGAACGGCACGGGCTTCGCGAGGAACTTGACCGCGCCGAGTGCGAGGCACTCCTGCGCCTGGCTCTCGGTCGCGATCCCCGACACGACGACGATCGGGATACCGGTGTGGCGGACCAGCGGGAGCCGCAGGAAGTCGAGGCCGCTCATGCGCGGTAGCCTGTAGTCGAGCAGGATCAGATCGGGGCGAGCCCCTTCCTCGAGCCGGACCAGCGCGTCCTCCGCCGACCTGACGGCCTCGGCCTCATGGCCGAGCTCGCCGCACAGGTCTCGCAGGACCTCGCCAACCGTCCGATCGTCCTCGACGATGAGTACCCGCATATTCGGTAGCCTTTGGCGGGGACTTGGACGCAAGACCGATACCACCGAATTTTCGGAAGCCTCACCGAGACGAACGCTTGTAAGGTCGCGGGTTTCTGGAACGGCGGCGAGCGCCCGGAAGGCGGCCGAGGCGGCCAGATTCTTGCCGGTGACTAGAAACCGGCCGTCAAGGACAGATCAGGCGGGGAGGTCCGGCGGCTCGCGGCGATCGGTCCCCGCCACCGCCTCGGCGACCATCCGGGCCAGGTCATCCACATCGAAGGGCTTGACGAGGTGGCCGTACGCGCCGATCTGGCGCGTCTCGCTGAGGAGCACGGGATCATCGTCGGCGGTCACGATGATCACGGGGATCGTGGGATCCATCGAGCGGATGCGCTTCAAGACGTCCACGCCGTGGATCCCGCTCATGCGGACGTCCAGCAGCACGACGTCCGGCCGCGCGAGCGCGATCGCCATGAGCGCGTCGGCACCGTGCAGCGCGCGGTCCACGTCGTAACCGGACGTGACGAGGAATTTCCCCACGAACTCGACGAACTCGGCCTCGTCGTCGACGATCAGCACCTTCGCGCCTGTGGCGGTCACCGACTCGCGACTCTATCGCGGCGGCGCCCTTGCTTCAATCAGGCGTTTCCCTAGCTAGGCGGTTTCCGGAGCTGTGAACGGAGCTACAGAGCGGCGCGGGAAGTGGTGGGCCCTAGAGGGTTCGAACCTCTGGCCTTCGGATTCGTAGTCCGACGCTCTGTCCACCTGAGCTAAGGGCCCATGGCGGAGAGGCCGGGATTCGAACCCGGGACAGAGGTTTTGCCCCTGTAACCGCTTAGCAGGCGGCTGCCTTCGGCCGACTCGGCCACCTCTCCAAGGGGGAAGCCCAGGTAGTATACACCGGCTCTTCACCGCGGCTTCGGCGCCAGCGACCGGGCCACCTGGCGAACCGCCGCCTCGGACGCCGCCGTCAACGCCTCGAGCAACGCCTTCTTGTAAATCCCCTGGAGCCAGCGGCCCGGCTCCGAGCCCTCGATGGCGATGTACTCGTCGAGCTCCTGGTCGGTCGCGTCACGGTAGGCGTACAGGAAGATCAGGAGCATCTCCTGCCGCGCGGCGTCGCGCTGCTGGCTCACGAGGTCCCGGGCCATGACCTCGGCCTGCGCGGGCGCGATCCGCTTGTCCGGCGGCATCAGCGAGCTCAAGATCTTCAGGGTGGAGGCGATCGCCGACACCCGGATGTCCAGCATGAGCTCGGTCGCCCCGCTCATCGCGTCGAGCTGAGCGAGCCGGGCGACGCGGTCCTCGGGCGGCGGCGCGTCCTTGAGACCGGCGGCGAACGCGCGCAGTTTCTGGCCGAAATCGGCGGCGTTGACGGCGACTTCGAGCTCCGTCATCTTCCGCACGACGGGCATCCGGAGCTGGGCGAGCGCGAGCCCCATCTGCATCGCGTCGTAGTTCCGCTGGAACGCGGTCCGCACGCTCGCCAGGATCGGCCCGGGACGGAACGCCTCGGCGATGATCTTCGCGATCGCCGCGCGCTCCTTCGCGGGGAGCGGCGACTGCGACGCCTCGGCGCCGGCGCGCACCTGGGCCGGCAGGCTCTCGATCGTCCGCCGGACGCCCGAGAGCGTGAGGGCCTCCTCGATGAGCGCGTCGCGCTCGCCCACCACCGCCTCCAACTGCGGGGGCCGGTCCGAGTAGTGGACGCCGCCCTTGGCGTCCACCCAGCGATAGGTCCCGGCGGCCGCCGGCCCCGCGAGCAGGACGAGCGCGAGGAGCGAGACGACCGTGGCGCAGTGCATGGTGGAGCCTCCCCTGGACGCTGGCGCGATGATTTCAGACTCCGGCGCGGGGATCAAGCGGGGTCAGTAGTCCTTGGGGTCGAGCAGGTCGCGCATGCCGTCGCCGGCGAGGTTGAAGGACAGCGCGAGCGAGAAAATCGCCAGCCCCGGCCAGTACGCCATCCAGGGCGCCGACTCCAGGAACTGCTGGGCGGCGTTGAGCATCGTCCCCCAGGACGGCGTGGGGGGCTGCACGCCCAGCCCCAGGAACGACAGGATCGCTTCGCCGATGATCGCGGTGGGAATCGAGACGGTCGCCTGGACGAGAAGCGCGCTGAAGATGTTCGGGAGGACGTGGCGCCGCATCAGGCGCAGATCGCCGGCTCCCAGGGCGCGCGCCGCCTGGACGTAGTCCTCCTCCTTCGTGGACAGGGTGAGGCCCCGCGTGAGGCGGATGTAGGTCGGCGCCGCGCCGAGCCCGATGGCCAGCGTGGCGTTGGTGAGCGACGGGCCCATGATCGTGACCAGGCCGATCGCGAGGATCAGGAAGGGGAAGGCCAGCCACGCGTCGGTGAGCCGCATGACGAGCTGATCGAGCGCGCCCCGATGGTAGCCCGCCGCGAGACCGACCGGGACGCCGATCGCCATCGCCAGCAGGATCGAGAAGACGCCGGCCTGCATCGAGATGCGGCTCCCCCACACGACGCGCGAGAAGTTGTCTCGGCCGAGGTCGTCCGTCCCGAACGGATGCGCCAACGTCGGCGCCTTGCGGATCTGGCTCCAGTCGGTGCGGAGCGGATCGGTCAGCGCGATCCACGGCGCGCCGACCGCGAGCGCGACGAAGACGAGGACGACGACGACTCCCGCGACCGAGGCCGGTCTCCGCAGCATGCGCCGCCAGCCGCGGCGCAGTCCGCCGGCCGGCGCCGCCGCGGCGGGCGGGAGCACGAGCGCCGCGGCGACGGGCGCCCCGCGGGACGCGTCAAGGCTCACGGTCGACCTCGGATCCGGATCCGGGGGTTGAGGAACGAGTACGAGACGTCCACCAGCAGGTTGATCAGCACGTACGAGCTCGCGGTGATCAGCACGACCCCCTGCACGAGCGGGTAGTCCCGGGTGAAGACGGCCTCGACGATGAGGCGGCCAAAGCCCGGCACCACGAAGATCGACTCCGTGACGACGGCGCCGCTCATCAGGGCGCCCATCTGGAGGCCGAGGATCGTGACGACCGGGATGAGGCCGTTGCGGAGCGCGTGGCGGACGACCACCGCGAAGCCCGCCAGGCCCTTGCTGCGGGCGGTGCGGATGTAGTCCGCCGAGAGGACCTCGATCATCGCATTGCGCGTCTGCCGCATCAGCACGGCCGCCAGCGCGGTGCCGAGCACGAGGGCCGGCATGATCATCCGCTTGACGTTGGCGACGGGGTCCTCGAGCAGCGGAACGAAGCCGGACGCCGGCAGCCAGCCGAGCCGCACCGAGACGAGCAGGATCAGCATGATCCCGAGCCAAAAGTTCGGGATCGATACGCCGCAGAGCGAGACCGCGCTGGCGACGACGTCCCATGCGGTGTTCCGCCGCACCGCGGCCAGCACGCCGGCCGGGATCGCCAGCGCCAGCGCGACCAGGATCGCCACGCACGCGAGCTCGATCGTGATCGGCAGCTTCGTGGCCACCGTCCACGCCACGGAGTGGCGCGTGCGGATCGACTCGCCGAAGTCGCCGCGGAGCGCGAGCGCGACCCAGCGCAGGTACTGGACCGGGATCGGATCGTCGAGGCCGTACTTCGCGCGAATCTCCTCGAGGCCCGCGGCGTCGGCGTCGGTGCCGGCCATCACGCGCGCGGGATCCCCCGGGATCATCCGCACGCCGGCGAACACGATGACCGTGATCAGCCCGAGCGTGATCGCGGAGATGCACGCCCGGCGGACGAGGAACTCGATCACGCGCCTACTGCCAGGCGGTCCCCTTGATCCGGATGAGCCCGTCGGGCACGGCCTTGTAGCCCTTGAGGTTCTTCGGGAACGCGACGATGTAGTTCTGGAAGTAGAGATAGAGGATGTTCCGGCGCGCGAGCAGGACGTCGCTCGCCTCGCGATAGAGGGCCGTCCGCTGCGCGATGTCGGTCACTTCGCGCGCCTTGTTCAGGAGCGCGTCGACCTTCTCGTCGCACGCGAGCGTCTCGTTGAGGCTGCCGCCGCACGCGTGGAACTGGTGGATGTTGTGGTCGGGATCGACGCGACCGCTCCAGCCGATGAGGAACGCCTGATGCTTGCCATCCTCGTTGTCCTTCAGCGACGACGCGAACTCCTTCGGCGTCAGCGTGATGCCGAAGCCGGCCTCGCGGGCCATGCCCTGGATCACCTCGCCCACGCGCCGCTGCTGCGGGTTGTTCACGATCACCAGCTCGAAGCCGTAGCCGCCGGCCAGCCCGGCCTCGGCCAGGAGCTTCCTGGCGCGGGCCACGTCGCGGCCGGGGCACTTGCGGCCCCTGTCGAAGAAAGGGCTGTTCGGGGCGATCGCGGTGCAGCCGGGCGTGTAGAGGCCGTCCCAGGCGACCTGGTTCAGCGCCTCGCGATCGATCGCGAGCTCGAGCGCCTCACGCACGCGGGGATCGTTCGCGAGCGGCGTGCCGAGGTCCCCGGGCGCCTGCGTCTTGCCGTTCTTGTTGCGGAGGTTGATCGTGATCCCGTTGTAGCCGAGGCCCGTCACGTTGGAGACCTCGAACCGGCCCTCCTTCCTCAGGCTCGTGGCGTCGGTCGGCGCCACGAGATGCATCACGTCGATGTCCCCCGAGCGGAGGTTCGCGAGCCGCACGTTGTCGTCGGGAATGATGCGGAAGACGATGCGGTCGAACTTCGCCTGCGAGGGATCGAAGTAGTGCGGTGACTTCTCGACGACGATCTTGTCCTGCGGGATGCGCTCGACGAACTGCCACGGCCCGACGCACACGGGCGCCGTGCCGAACTTGTCGCCGAGCTTCTCGGCCGCGGCCGGCGAGACCGGCATCCCCGCGCGGTCCGTCAGGATCGCGGCCAGCGGCGCCAGCGGCGACTTCAGCCGCAGGCGGACCGTCGCCGGGTCGACCACCTCGATCGCGGTGACGTGGTCGAGCTCGCTGCGGCGGTTCGAGCCCTTCATCGTGCGGTGGCGCTCGAGCGAGAAGCGGACGGCCTCCGCCGTCATCGGCGTGCCGTCGTTGAACTTGACGCCGCGCCGCAGCTTGATGGTTACCGTCTTGCCCCCGTCGCTCACCGCCGGCATCTCGGCCGCGAGCTGCGGGTGGATCCTCAGGTTCTCGTCGATCTCGTACAGCTTCTCGCAGATGTGCGAGAAGATGATGCGCCCGACGTACGTCCGCGCGAGCGTCGGGTCCAGGATGTCGGGGTCCTGGTTGAGGGCCACCACGAGCGTCTTCTTCTGCGCGTGGGCGGCCCCCGCGTTCAGGATGAGCGCGGCGAGCGCTCCCACCGCGAGACACACGGCCTTCCTGGTCACACTCATGGTCGTCTCCTTCCGCCGCGGCCCGGGATCACGGCTCGACCCGACCGAACGGGCACAGCGTCACGGGCACAAGTTGTACCATGGGAGCCTGTGAGCGCGTCCGACTACCCCGTGATTCCCGCCGAGCTCCGCGCGCGCGTCGAGAACGATCCGTGGGCGCGCGCCCTCGGCATCCGGTACCTTGACCTGCGACGCGGGTACTGCCGCGTGAGCCTCACGCTCCAGCCCCACATGCTGAACTTCCAGGGCCACCCGCACGGCGGCGTCATCTTCTCGCTGGCCGACGTCGCCTTCGGCGCCGCCTGCAACTCTCACGGCGAGGACGCGGTGGCGCTGAGCGTCACGATCAGCTACCTCGCCGCGGTGAAGCCCGACGCGACCCTCGTCGCCGAGGGGCACGAGAAGAAGCAGGGACGCCGGGCGGGGTTCTTCGATGTCACCGTCGCGACCGAGGACGGGACGCCGGTCGCGCTCGTCCACTGTGTCGCCCACCGGGTCGGCCGCTGACGCTAGACGCCGACGCCTTCGGGGACGGTCCCGTCCCACACGGCGGTCCGGCTGGCGAACGGCGGTTCGGCCGTCGGGCCCTCGCCGGCCACCGTCGTCCGCCGCATGACGCGCCGGTGGACCGCGGCGTCCCACGGCCGGCCGCGATGCAGCACGCAGCGGTTGTCCCACATCACGAGGTCCCACTGTCGCCACCGGTGCTGGTAGACGCGCTCGGGGCGCGTCGTGTGGGCCAGGAGGTCGTCGAGCAGCCGGCGCGACTCGTCGTAGGCCATGCCCTCGACGTACCACGCGTGCGACCCGATGTAGATCGCCCTCCGGCCGTTCGCGGGGTTGGCGCGCACGAGCGCCTGGCGGACGGGCGGCAGGTCCCTCTCGTGCTCCGCGTCGAAGAGGCCCTCCGCGATCGTGCTCCGCGAGTAGAGGATGCTGTGCACGGTGACCTTGCCCTCGAGCCGTCGCTTCGTCTCCTCCGGCAGGGTCGCGTACGCGTGGCGCATGCTCACGAACTCGGTCTCGCCGCCGATCGGCGGCACCTCGCGGCCTGAGAGCAGCGACACCATCGCGGGCACGGGCTTGAACGAGCTGTCGGTGTGCCAGAGCTGGTTCCCGGACTGGTAGAGCATGCGCCGGTCCGTCCAGCCCATCAGCTTGCCGTCGTCCTGGGGATCGAGGTTCGAGAGGTCGACCAGGTTCTCGTGGAGCCGTCGCTCCTGGCCGATCGACTTGATCGTCGCCTCGAGCGGACCGAAGCGCCGGCTGAAGGCCATCTGCTGCTCGTCCGTGAGCCGCTGGTCGGGGAAGACCAGCACCGAGTACTCCTGGAACGCCTCGAAGATCCGCCAGAACGACGCCTCGTCGAGCGGCCGCGCGAGATCCACGCCCTCGACGCGGGCGCCGAAACAGGAATGAACCGGGACGATCATGACCACGCCTCTCCCTCCCGCGCGAGCCTAGCGGTGGGCGGCTCGCGGCGTCAAGACCGCCAGGACGATCGCCACGACCAGCAGCGCCGGGACGTCGCCGAGGAGGTGCCCGCGCTCGCTGGCGTCGGTGAGGGCCTGGACCGCCATGATGCCAGCGTGCACGACACTCGACCAGACCGTGAACCAGATGAGGCTCGCGTGCGCCGCCGGGTTCTTCGCGGCGAGCAGGAGGAACACCCCGAGCGTCGCGTACACGCCGAGGATCATCATCAGATAGTGGGAATGCCCCTGGCCCCACTGCCAGCCGGAGGGCCACACGACGCCGAGCGGGTAGATCCCGAGGACGAAGATGAGGCCGACGACGATCAGGGCGACGCGGAGATAGCGCAGGCGATTCGCATCTGCCATGGCGGGTCCCTCCTCGGCGCCGACGGTAGCACGCGCGCCGGGGCTCCGTCGCGATGAGATACACTCGCGTCGGAGGCCATCACGGTATGGGCACCCGGCGGTCCGGGCTCGGCGCGCGCGGGTTCGGGGTGATCGAGATCCTGCTCGTGCTGGTGGTCGTGGCGCTGGCGGGCGCGCTGCTCATGCGCTACGTCGGCTCCACCGCGAAGACCCTCGAGAAGCTCCAGGAGGACCGCCCGCTCCAGCGATCCAAGCTCGCGGCCGACCAGGCGACGCTCGACTCCGTCCAGGGTCTCGTGCGGAACTATCAGGCCGAGCACGGCCGGTGGCCCGCCGACAAGGCCATCGTGCTCTCGCTGCTCGTGTCGCCGCCGAAGTTCCAGTGCGCGGGAAACGACTTCGAGTACGACCCGGCGAGCGGCACGCTCCGACTCCTCATCACCGACGATTCCCGCTGCTGACGCGCCGCCTCAGAACGCGACCGGAAGCGTCTTGAGCCCGCGCAGCGTGGACGACTCCCGCCATGCCGGCGTCCCGGCGACCGCGAGATCCGGCATCCGGCGGAGGAGCGTGCCCAGGGCGATCTGGCCCTCGACACGCGCCAGCGGCGCGCCGAGACAGAAGTGGATCCCGTAGCCGAAGGCGACGTGACGGTTCTCCCGGCGCGTGAGATCCAGGCGGTCGGGATCCGGGAACTGCGCCGGGTCGCGATTGGCCGCGCCGATCGCGGCGACGACCATGGAGCCCTTCGCGATCGCGCGGCCGTCCACCTCGACGTCGGCGTTCGTGATCCGCGCCGTGCGCTGCACCGGGCTGTCGTACCGGAGCAGCTCCTCGACCGCGCTCTGGATCAGCGCGGGCTCGTCCCTGAGCCGCGCACGCTCTCCGGGATGATGCAGGAGCGCCAGGAGCCCGTTGCCGATGAGGTTCACCGTCGTCTCGTGCCCCGCGATGAAGAGCAGGATGCAGGTGGCGAGCAGCTCGCCCTCGCTGAGCTTGTCGCCCTGCTCCTCGGCGGCGATGAGCAGGCTCAGGAGGTCGTCCCTGGGATCCTTGCGGCGCGAGGGCAGGAGCCGGCGGAAGTAGTCGCCGAGCGCCTGGCGGGCCACGCGCCCGCGCGTCACGATCTCGGCCTCCGCCGGCACGCCGAGGGCGTCCAAGCTTCGCGCGACGTCGGCCGACCACTGGCGGATGGTGGCCTGGTCCTCCGTCGGCACCCCGAGCATCTCGCAGATCACGGTGACGGGCAGCGGATAGGCGAGGTCGGCGATGACGTCCATCCGCCGGGCGCCTTCGACCCGATCGAGGAGCCGGTTGACGATGTCCTGGATGTGCGCCCGCATCCCCTCGATCACGCGCGGCGTGAACGCCTTGCTGACGAGCGCGCGCAGGCGCGTGTGATCGGGCGGGTCGCGGAAGAGCATCGACCGCGGAAGCCGGCCTGATTCCCTGTCCTCGCCGTAGACGGCGGCGAGGATCTGCTCGAACCCGTCGCGTCCGAAGCGCGGGTCGCGGAGGACCGTGACGACGTCGTCGTATCGCGTGAGGACCCAGAAGCCCATGGGCGCCTGGTGCACCGGGTCGCGGGCGCGCAGCCGGTGATAGAGGGGATACGGGTCCGCGTGGAACTCGGGCGCGAAGGGATTGAAGAGCACCTCGCTCGACGCCATCGGGCCCTCTACGTCCGGCGGGTCGCGTCCCGCCCCGCGTCCTGCCGCTCGCACCAGAACTTGTCCAGCGCGGCGGCGCCGGGGCCGCCGACGACCAGCAGGAGCGCGGCGACGAGCAGCATCCGCTCGAGCTCGCTCCCGTTCCAGCCGCCGCGCGGGATCTGGACCCACAGGGTCGCCACGAGCATCTGCGCGGTGAAGAGCGCCGCCACCACGCGCGTCCCGACGCCGAGGATCAGGAGGATGCCGCCGATCAGCTCGAGGCCCGCGATGAGGGGCGCCATCACGCCCGGAAGCGGGATCGCGAGCTTCGTGAAAAAGGCCGTGACGCCGCCGAGCCCGCCCGCGAACTTCTGGAACCCGTGAACCGCGAAGACGAGGCCGGTCATGACGCGGACGAGCGTGACACCCCAGTCCGGGTTGATGCCGCCGATGCCCCTCATGCCGAACCTCCCTCCGCCTGAGGTGATGCTGATCGCCGACCCGAGACGCCGCGATCAGAAGCGAGGCCGCCGGGCGCTATAGTACTCGACGCCCCGGCCGCGAGCCACCGCGCTTTTTCCCCGCGCTCTATCTGAACGCGAACTCGGAATCGAAGCGGAGCGGAGCGCCGTCCAGGAAGGCGGGCAGCGGGAATTCGGTATAGGGCCAGTCGTCGGTCACGTTCGGATAGCGGGCCGCGTTCTGGCGCAGCCTCTCGTCGGTGATGACCCTTCGTGGGTGGAACAGGTCCGGGGTGAGCCACGGGTTCAGGCGCAGGCGTTTCCGTTCGACCATTCGTTGCGTGATGACCGCCGGGTCGAGGTCGAGAGGCGCGTTCGAGCCGAGCAGAAGGAAACCCATGATCGGCGAGTGGGGCTCGGCCCACGCCAGGGTATGCGGGAAGGTGTCGGTGACGTTCCTGGCGATCATCCAGAAGTCGCCGTCGAACGAGGGCAGCGGCACCCAGAGCGCGAGGATTCCCGTGGGCGTCAAGTGCTTCCTGGCCAGCTCGACGAACTCCCGCGCGAACAGATTCACCGTGCCCGCGCTGTAAATGGGCGCTGCCGTCGACCACGATCACGTCGTATTTCGAGCCGGACGTCAGGAGGAAATTCCTCCCGTCGTTGACGATCACCCGGACGCCCGCGCGCTCGGTGTACCGCGACGTTGTGCTCGACGGCTGCGCGGAAGGTGCTGCCGGTCCTGAGACAGATCACCAGCGCCCGCTCGGGATGCGCGAGGAGGAGCAGCGGGATGTCGGCCATGAGCGTCCCGAGCGCGCCAATCCCGGACACGATGACGCCGTTGATCAGCAGCAGCGTCTCGTACCGGCTCGCGTATCCGGTGACCGTCGCCGACAGTCCCTCGTCGTGGAAGAGCACCTTGCCCGGGGCGCGCTTCGCCAGGCGCGCCTGGATGATCTCGAAGAACGGGTCGGGTCGCAGGACGGCGAGCAGCACGACCGGCACCATGCCCGCGAGCGCGACCTTTTTCAGCACGGCGCTGCGGTTCAGCGAGGCGCCGATCAATCCCAGTGCGATATGGACGAAAGCCACGAGATAGAGCGTGGTGCGGGTGCCCAGGGCCGGGATGAGCACGAAGCCGCAGGCGAGCGAGCCGAGCACGGAGCCCACGGTGTTGAACGCGTAGATCCTCCCGACGCTGGTGCCGGCGGCGCGGGTATCGGCGATCTGGATCGCCAGCGGGAACATCATCCCGTACACGAGGGTGACCGGGATGATGATGCCCGCGCTCAACCCGAAGAGCGCCAGGAAATCCTTCGCCGACTGGATCGGCGAATACAGGTACGCTCCGTCGAGCCGGGCCATGCCCTGCGTGAGGTACAGCTCGAGGGTCGCGGCCGCTAGGAGGCCGGCGGCCACCTGGAGCGCGCAGAACGTCGACGCGCGACGCCGGTCGAACCCCATCCACCGCGCCGAGACGAGACTGCCGATTCCGATCCCGACCAGGTAGCAGGCCAGCATCGCCGAGAACGCGTACACCGAGGTGCCGACCAGGAGGACGAGCATTCGAGTCCACAGCACCTCGAGCGCCAGCGCACAAAAGCCGGACAGCGCGACGAGCCAGACGATCCCTCGAGCCAACGGCGTCGCGGCGGCCTCGTCGTGACCCGCCGACGTCGCCCGGTCGGCCCGAGGCGCTCGAGCGGGGGCCAGCGCTCTGCGCGCCAGCGCCAACGCTCCGGCCCCCACGGCCGCGTTGATCGCCACCGCGATCGCAACGGTCTTGATTTCCCCGAGCGTCCCGATGGCGAGGAACCCGGAATAGATCACGCCGGCCACCGCGCCCACCGTGTTCACGCCGTAGAGCAGCGCGGCTCGGTCCCACCCGGGCGTCCTTGTGCCGTTTCGCGCCCGCGAGAAATGCTCCGCGAGCAGCGGGAAACTCGCTCCCATGAGAAGCGTCGGGACGAAGAGGATGAGAAAGCTGAGGCTCGCACGAAGGACGATCACCATCGCCGACGCCGCGCCTTGCTCGGACCAGAAGGCCGCCACGACGTTCGGCAGCTCTCGGCCGCCCCACGTCGCCAGGGCCGCCGCCACGGCGAGGCCGAGCTCGACGATTCCGTAGGAGCGCAGCGGAGCGGGAGCGGTCCTGGATCGGAGGCCGCCGAGCCAGGCCCCCGCCGCGAGCCCGGACATGAACACCGCCAGGATGGTGCTCGTGGCGAATGTCGTGCTTCCGAACGCCCTGACGAGCATCCGCAGCCAGACGACCTCGTAGATCAGCCCGGAACAACCCGACAGGAAGAAGAGCGTCAGGACCACGAACGACTCTGCGTGTCTTTCCTTCAATTGGGGCATGCGCGCCCGTTATGCGTCCTCACGGACGCGGATCGAGCAGGATCCGACGAGTCAGCAGGGGGTCGAGCCGGCGGCGGAGCGACGATAGGCCTCGAACGGGGCACGCCGTCTTTCGGTCAAAACGAGCAAAGAATGACCTTATAAATAAGGCTCGGATTCTTTCGCTCGCAATAAGCCCTCATTCGAACGGGCGTTTTCGTTTCCTAAACTACCGCCACGAGAAATCCGCTCGGCCTCCCTGCCCGATGCCGGGGGGTGGCCCCCACGACCCTAACGCCGTCACGACTGCGGCATTCGGTATATTGTGGCCGCTGTGATCGCCGACATCGCCGCCCTCCTGCGGCGCTGCGTTCCCCCCGCTCTCAAGGCACGCTTGTCCGCCCGGGCGAAGGCCCGTCTCCGCGCCTTGCTCAGGATCGAGCCATGGCCCGACCTCGCCGTCCGGCATTCCCTGTTCCGGAGCTCCGAGTACCGGCGGCTGCGTGCGGCCGCGCGCGCATTCGACGTCGAGAAACCGAACAAGCCCATCCTCGAGCGCGGGCACCAGACGTCGTTCGTGCTCGCACGATGGTTCGCGGCAGCAGGTGTCGGCCGTGCATTCCAGGTCGGCTACGCGAACGGACGGTACATCTTTTATCTTGCGGCGGTCGGCATCCAGTGTGCCGGAACCGACCTGCCTGACGAGGACACCGCGTGGGTGAATCTTCCGGAAGGAAGCCTCGACGTCGCGACGCGGAAGCGCCTGCTCCGCATCGACTTCTTCCGGCTCACGCGGGCCGATGTGGACGCCGTGTGGTTCGAGCCCGCCGCGAGACCGGTCAGCCACGTTCGAGACACTGCTTCCATGGCGGGAGAGCGGGGCGTCGATCCCCGGCTATCTCACGATGGATCCCCGTGAGCGGCGCGCGATGATGCACGAGCGATTTCCTGCCAAGCTCGACGAGCTCGCGGAGACCGTTCGCAACTTGGTGTTCATCGAGCCTGAGCCAAGCGCAGGAGAAACGGGGGCCGTGTTCGAAACCTGTGCGGATCGCCTGCGCGACCGCACGTACAGCATCTGGAGATTCCGTCCCCCGTTCGATCATCTGTTCCGCCTGTCGCCTCACAATCCGACGCGGCAGGTGGTCTACGCTTTCACGCGCGACGCATCACTGCTCGACGCGCTGCGCCCGTACGCCGATCCGTGCGCATGAAAGCCTCGTGCTCCTCGATGCGAGCAGTCTCGCTACGGTCGTGATTTAGTGGCGGAGGGCGAGGGATTCGAACCCCCATGGGGCTTGCGCCCCCGCGGATTTCAAGTCCGCTGCCTTACCAATTGAGGCTAGCCCTCCGTGCGGAGGCCGGGCTTTACTTTACGCCTGATGACGCGCGCGCAAGCGTGATCGTGCAGGTCTTGCGCTCCCTGCCGCCGAGAACGAGCGCGCGTGCACCGAGCGGGGCCGCGTAGAGCTCCGAGGGCCGGTCGGGGACCTCGACGGCCCATCCCGTGCCGCTCCGCGACACCGTGAACTCGGGCTCGGGGCTCACGAGCCGGTTGTGGATCGTGAAGAGCGCGTTGCCCAGGATCGTGGACGGATCGTTGGCCGGGGCGCGCCGGGTCTCGGTCTGGGCGAGCGCCGAGCCCGCGAGCCCGACGACCACGACGAGCGCGGCGAGGGCGCTACGACGTCGCGACACGCGAGAGACGGGCGAGCCCGTCCATGTAGGGCCGGAGCGCCTGGGGGATCGTGACCGTCCCATCGGCCTCCTGGCCGTTCTCGAGCACGGCGATCAGCGTCCGACCGACGGCGAGCCCGGAGCCGTTCAGCGTGTGGCAGAACTCCGGCTTGCCGCCGTCCTCGGGCTTGTAGCGGATGTCCGCCCGCCGGCCGCCGAAGTCGGCGTAATTCGAGCACGAGGAGATCTCACGATACCTGCCCTGTCCCGGCAGCCACACCTCGAGGTCGTAGCCCTTGGCGGCGCTGAACCCGAGGTCGGCGACGCAGCGCTCCACCACCCGGTGCGGGAGCTCGAGGCGCCGGAGCACCGCTTCGGCCTCGCCCACCATCGCGTCCAGCTCGTCGTAGGAGCGCGCCGGGGTCGTGATCTTCACCAGCTCCACCTTGTCGAACTGGTGGTTGCGGAAGATGCCCTTCATGTCCTTGCCGTGGGTGCCGGCCTCCCGGCGATAGCACGGCGTGAAGGCGGTGTAGCGGCGCGGGAGCGTGCGCTCGGACAGGACCTCCCCGCCGTGGAGCGCCGTCAGCGACACCTCGGACGTCGGGATGAGGTAGAGCGCGCGGCCCTCGTCGGCCTCGATGGTCTTGAACAGCTGCTCCTCGAACTTCGGCAGCTGTCCGGTCCGCAGCATCGTCTCGGCGCTGACGAGGTGCGGTACCCAGGCCTCCGTGTAGCCGTGCTCGCGCGTGTGCAGGTCGAGCATGAACCGCGCGAGCGCGCGCTCGAGGCGCGCCAGCTCGCCCCACAGCACCGCGAAGCGCGACTTCGCGATCCGCGCGGCGCGCTCCATGTCGAGCAGCCCGAGCGCCTCGCCGACCTCCTCGTGGGGCCGGGGCGTGAACGCGAACTCCCGCGGCGTTCCCCAGCGCCGGACCTCGACGTTGTCCGCGTCGCTCTTGCCGGGCGGGACCGAGGAGTGGGGAACGTTGGGGACCTGGAGGAGCAACGCCTCGATCGCCTCGTCGACGACCTTCAGCTCGGCGTCGAGCGCCTTGACGCGGTCGCCGACCTCGCGCATGCGCGCCTGCTCGGCGGTGGCGTCCTCGCCGCGGCGCTTGGCCTGGCCGATGGCCTCCGAGGCGCGGTTGCGGAGCGCCTTGAGGTCCTCGGCCTCCCGGATGAGCCGGCGGCGCTCGTCGTCGCGGGCCAGGATCTCCGGGATCAGGGCGGCGCCGCCCTTGTCGGCGAGCGCCCGGGCGACCGCCTCGGGCTCCGCGCGGATCAGGCGCAGATCCAGCACGTCGCTACGGCGCTTCGACGGGCGCCTGCTCGGCCTCGACGCGGGCGATCGAGCCGACCCGGTCGTCGGGCTCCAGGTCGATGATGCGCACGCCCATCGTGTTGCGGCCCTGGGCGCTGACGTCGGCGGCGTGGAAGCGGATCAGCTTGCCCTTGGTGGTGACGACCAGGACGTCGTCGCCCTCGCGCACCTGGACCATACCGACCACGGTGCCGTTGCGGCCGCCCGTCTTGATGTCGATGATCCCCTTCCCGCCGCGCCCCTGCAGGCGGTACTCGTCGAGCGGCGTGCGCTTGCCGTAGCCGCGCTCGGTCACCGTGAGGATCAGGGCGCCCTCCTGCACGACGTCGGCCGCGATGACCTCATCGCCCTCCTCGACCTCGATGCCCTTCACGCCGGCGGCGGCGCGGCCCATCGGGCGCACTTCCTCCTCCGAGAAGCGGATGATCATGCCGAGCTTGGTCGCGATCATCACCTCGCGTTGCCCGTCGGTGCGCCGAGCCGTGATCACCGTGTCCCCGTCGTCCAGCCCGATCGCCTGGATGCCGCCGGCGCGCGGGTGCGAGTACGCGTCGAGCTCGGTCTTCTTGACCTTCCCCTGCTTGGTCGCGAAGAGGACGTAGCCGCCGCCCGCGGCGAAGTCGCGCACCGGCACGCACGTGGCGACGCCCTCGCCCTCGCCGAGCGACAGGAGGTTGACCATCGCCTTGCCCTTCGCCTGGCGCCCGCCCTCGGGGATCTCGTGCACCTTGAGCCAGTGGACCTTGCCGAGCGTCGTGAAGAAGAGGAGGTAGGAGTGCGTGGTGGCGACGAAGAGGTCCTCGACGATGTCCTCCTCCTTCGTCTCCATGCCCGTCACGCCCTTGCCGCCGCGCCGCTGGCTCCGGTACGCCTCGACGTGCGTGCGCTTGATGTAGCCCGAGCGCGTGATCGTGACGACCATCTCCTCGTCGGCGAGCAGGTCCTCGATCGTCAGCTCGGTCGTCTCGGTGACGATCTCGGTGCGGCGCTCGTCGCCGTACTCCTCCTTGATCGCGAGGAGCTCCTTCCGGATGATCGCCATGAGCTTCGCGTCCGAGGCCAGGATGCCCTTGAGCTCCTCGATGAGCGCGAGGGTCTGCTCGTGCTCCTCGACCACCTTGTGGCGCTCGAGCTGCGTGAGGCGCTGGAGCCGCATGTCCAGGATCGCGCGCGCCTGGACCTCCGAGAGCTCGAGCCGCGACATCAGCGCGTCCTTGGCCGCGTCGGGACTCTCGGCCTGGCGGATCAACCGGATCACCACGTCGAGGTGCTCGACCGCCTTTCGGAGGCCGGCGAGGATGTGCGCCCGCTCCTCGGCGCGCGTCAGGTCGAAGCGCGTGCGCCGCGTGACGATCTCGCGCCGGAAGCGGACGAACGCCTCGAGCATCGTCTTGAGATTGACGACCTCGGGGCGTCGGTCGACCAGCGCGAGCATGATGATCCCGAACGTCGTCTGCATCTGCGTGTGCTTGTACAGCTGGTTCATCACGATCTGTGGGATCTCGCCGCGCGAGAGCTCGAGGACCACGCGGATGCCTTCCCGGTTCGACTCGTCGCGGATCTCGGACAGCCCCTCGATCTTCTTCTCGCGGGAGAGCTCGGAGATCTTCTCGATCAGGCTCGCCTTGTTCACCTGGTACGGCAGCTCGGTGATGATGATCGCCTCGCGCCCGCCCCGCATCTTCTCGGCGTGCGCCTTGGCGCGGAGCGTGAGCGTGCCCCGCCCGGTCGTGTACGCATCGGCGATCCCGGCGGTGCCGTAGATGTAGCCGCGCGTCGGGAAGTCCGGGCCCTTGATCGTCTTCATCAGCTCCGGGATCGTCGTCCCCGGGTTGTCCACGAGCATGACGAGGGCGTCCACGACCTCGCCGAGGTTGTGCGGCGGGATGTTCGTGGCCATGCCCACCGCGATGCCCGCCGAGCCGTTGACGATGAGGTTCGGGATCCGCGTCGGGAGGACGGTGGGCTCCTGGAGCGACTCGTCGAAGTTGGGCGAGAAGTCGACGGTCTCCTTGTCGATGTCGGCCAGCATCTCGTGGGCGATCTTCGCGAGGCGCGTCTCGGTGTAGCGCATCGCCGCCGGCGGGTCGCCGTCGATCGAGCCGAAGTTCCCCTGCCCGTCCACGAGCGGGTACCGGAGGGAGAACTCCTGCACCATGCGGACGAGGGCCTCGTAGACGGGCGAGTCGCCGTGGGGGTGGTACTTCCCGAGGACCTCGCCGACGACGCGGGCGGACTTCTTGTAGGCCCGGTTCCACGCGAGGCCGAGGTCCTGCATCGCGAAGAGCACGCGGCGGTGCACGGGCTTGAGGCCGTCGCGGATGTCCGGCAGCGCCCGCCCGACGATGACGGACATGGCGTAGTCCAGATAGGACTTCCGCATCTCCTCTTCGATCGGAACCGGCACCTGCCGCTCGTTCGGCATCTCTCTCCGAGGCTAGATATCGAGGTTCGCGACGTCCAGGGCGTACTTCTCGATGAACTCGCGGCGCGGCTCGACCGCGTCACCCATGAGGACCGTGAACACCTGGTCGGCGCCCACCGCGTCCTCCTGCGTCACCTTGAGGAGGGTGCGCGTCTCCGGGTTCATCGTGGTCTCCCAGAGCTGCTCCGGGTTCATCTCGCCGAGGCCCTTGTACCGCTGGAACGACGCGCCCTCGCGCGAGCGGCCGAGCGCCACGCGCCACAGCTCGTCGAGGCTCTTCACGGGCGTCTCGCGGCCGGCCTCGTCGATGAGCGTCGTCGGCCCCTTCGCCGCCGCCCCGACCTTCTCCCACAGATCGAAGAGCGTCGCGTAATCCGCCGACTTGAAGACGTCGGTGCTGAACGTGACGGTGGGCGGGCCCGCGATCGTCACGGTGTGCCCGTCGCCGTTGTCGCCCGGCGTCACCCCGATGCTGTAGCCGTTCACCGAGGCCGCGGCCGTCTTGATCGCCTCGCCGATCTCGGCGTGGCCGACGCCGCGCTTGGTGCCGCGGAACTTCGCGCGCAGCAGCTCGGCCAGGATCGGCCCCGGCACGCCGCGCTTGACGAGCTTGCCGAAGACCGCCCGGGACTCGGACACCGCGCGCAGCAGCTCGAGCAGCGGCTCGCCCGTCAGCGGCGCCTTCGTCCCCGGCACCTTCACCCGCGCCGCCGCGACCCACGCGGCCAGGAAGAACTCCTCGAACTCGCGCTCGGACATGAGGTACTTCTCGACCTTGCCCTTCTTCACCTTGAAGAGCGGCGGCTGCGCGATGAAGAGATGGCCCGCCTCGATCACCTGATTCATGTGACGGAAGAAGAAGGTCAGGAGCAGCGTGCGGATGTGGGCGCCGTCCACGTCGGCGTCGGTCATCAGGATGATCTTGTGATAGCGGAGCTTCGTGAGGTCGAACTCCTCCGTGCCGATGCCCGTGCCCATCGCCGAGATGAGCAGCCGGATCTCGTTGTGGGAGAGGACCTTGTCGTAGCGCGCCTTCTCCGAGTTGATGATCTTGCCCCGGAGAGGCAGGACGGCCTGGGTCCGGCGGTCGCGCCCCTGCTTCGCCGAGCCGCCGGCGGAGTCGCCCTCCACGAGGAACAGCTCGCGGTACTGTGGGTCGCGTTCCGAGCAGTCGGCCAGCTTGGCGGCCAACCCTTCGTCGTCGCGCCCGCCCTTGCGGGTCAGCTCGCGCGCCTTCCGCGCCGCCTCGCGCGCCTGGGCCGCGCGCACGCACTTGTCGGCGATCTTGCGCGCCGTCGTGGGATCTTCCTCGAAGGCCTCGGCGAGCTTGTCGTTGACGATCTGCTGGACGAGGCCCTTGAGGTCCGTGTTGCCGAGCTTGGCCTTCGTCTGGCCCTCGAACTGCGGCTCGGGCAGCCGGACGGAGACGACGGCCGTGAGCCCCTCCTTCACGTCGTCACCGCTGACCCCGCCCTTGAAGCCCTTGAGGAAGCCGTTCGCCTCCGCGTAGGCGGCGATCCGGCTCGTCACCGCCGCGCGGAACCCCGTGAGGTGCGTGCCGCCCTCGCGCGTGTTGATGTTGTTCGCGAACGAGAACACGGCCTCCTGGTAGCCGTCGTTGTACTGGAGGGCGACCTCGACCTCGATGTCCCCCTTCTTGCCCTCGAAGTAGAGGACCTTCGGGTGGATCGGCGTCTTGTTCTGGTTCAGGTGCTTGACGAACTCGACGATGCCGCCCTTGTAGAGGAACGTGTGGCTCCGCCCGTCGCGCTCGTCCTCGATGACGATCTTGAGGCCGCGGTTCAGGAACGCGAGCTCGCGCAGGCGGTTCGACAGCGTGTCGAAGGAGAACGCCGTCTCCTCGAAGATCGTCGCGTCGGGCTTGAAGCGGATGATCGTGCCGTGCTTCGTGGTCTTCTCGCCGGCCGTGAGCGGGCCGGTCGGCACGCCGCCTTTCTCGTAGCGCTGCGCCCAGACCTTGCCGCCGCGGCGGATCTCGACCTCGAGCCACTCGCTGAGCGCGTTCACGACCGAGATGCCCACGCCGTGGAGGCCGCCGGAGACCTTGTACGCCGAGTGATCGAACTTCCCGCCGGCGTGCAGCACCGTCAGGACGACCTCGGCGGCCGACTTGCCGCTCTCCTTGTGGAGATCCACCGGGATGCCGCGCCCGTTGTCGCCGACGGAGCACGAGCCGTCCGAGTGGAGGATGACCTTGACCGAGTCGCAATGCCCCGCCAGCGCCTCGTCCACGGCATTGTCCACCGCCTCGTACACGAGGTGGTGGAGCCCGTAGGCACCCGTGTCCCCGATGTACATCGCGGGGCGCTTGCGGACGGCCTCGAGGCCCTCCAGGACCTTGATGTCGCTCGCCGTGTAGGTCTCGGCGCTCATGCGGCTGCGACTCCTCCCGCGTTCACGCGGAAGACGGCGGCGCCCGGCACCGCCAGCGGCTCGGGGCTCGTCAGGAAGACCTGCTCGGCGGCGCCGAGCTCGCGGAGCACCTGCTCGCGCACGCCCCCGTCGAGCTCGGACAGCGCGTCGTCCAGCAGCAGGACCGGCGCGGTCCCGGCCGCCTCGGCGACCGGCAGCACCTCCGCGAGCCGCAGGGCCAGCGCGACGAGCCGCTGCTGCCCGCGCGAGCCGAAGGCCCGGGCGTCCACACCGTCGATCTCGATCGCGAGGTCGTCGCGATGCGGCCCGACCAGCGTCTGACCGCGCACGATCTCCGCGCGCTGCGCCCGGTGGAGGGCCGCGAGGAGCGCCGCGGGCTCGGACGACTCACCGAGCGCGGTCCGATAGCGCACCTCGACCTTGGAGCGCGCCGTGCAGAGCGCGCCAAAGACGCGCGCGAGCTCGGTCTGCAGCGCCGCCACGGCCTTTCGCCGCCGGTCCACCAGCTCCATCCCGACGGCCGCGAGCTGCTCGTTCCAGGGCTCGAGCCTCGCGGCCAGGTCGTCGGCGGACGCGCGCTGCTGCAGGAGCCGGTTTCGCCGCGCGAGCACCTGCCGGTAACGCACGAGCGCCGCAAGGTGCGTCGGATAGAGACGCGCCGCGAAGCCGTCCATGAAGCTGCGGCGCGCGCCGGGCGCGCCGTTGACGATCTCGAGGTCCTGCCAGCCGAACGCGATCGCCCGCGCCCACTCCACGGACTCGCCGGCGTGCTGCCAGCGGCCGTCATCCTGCCTCGAGAGCGTTCGGCGCACGTCGCGGCGGGCGCCCGAGCCCTCGCCGCGTACCAGCTCGCCCGTGAGCGTGGCCGCCTCGGCGCCCCAGCGCGGGATCTCGGCGGCCCGCGGCGTGCGGAAGGAGCGACCCGCCACGAGCATCCCGAGGGCCTCGAGAAGGTTCGTTTTGCCCTGCGCGTTGGGGCCAATCAGGACGTTCAGACGCGGGCCAGGACCGTACTCCAGGGTGCGGTAATTACGAAAATCAACGACGTGAATCCAGCCCACCTGCACCCTTGATAAACTCCTGTTTTATAAGGCTAAAATGCCTTCTATATACGCATAGGCATTATAACACAGAGGTACCCCTCCTCTTCGAGGCTTTTAATGACGCCGGGGCTCTGCGCATCCTTCAGATCGAACGCGACCTGGTCCCTCTCCAGAGCCGCAATCGCGTCGAGCAAGTACCGCGAGTTGAACCCGATCACGAGCTCCTCACCGGCGTACTCGACGTCCAGGATTTCCTCCGCCTCTCCGAGGTCCTGGCTCGATGCCGAGAGCCGCAGCGAGGCCGGCGCCAGAGTGAACTTGACCGGTTTGTTGCGCTCCTCGGCCATCACGGACACGCGGCGGAGCGCCGCCGTCAGCGCGCCGCGCGCGATCACGAGACGCTTCGTGTGGGCCTTCGGGATCACCGCCTCGTAGTTCGGGAACTGACCCTCGATCAGGCGTGCCGTCATCACGAAGTTCGGCATCTGGAGGACGAACTGGTTCTCGGTGATCGCGATCTGGACGTCCTCGCTCCCGCCCAGGACTCGCGTGATCTCGGTCACCGCCTTCCGAGGCACGATTCCCGTCACCGCTCCGACCCCGCGTCCGAGGCTACGCTTGGCAAGCGCCAGCCGGTGCCCGTCGGTCGCGACCATCTGGAGGTCCTTGCCCTGGAGCGCGAAGAGCACACCGTTCAGCGCGTACCGCGTCTCGTCGTGAGACACGGCGAAGCTCGTCTGGGCGAGCATCTCGCGCAGCGTCTTCGCCTCGAGACTCACCCATGCCTCGGGCGAGGCGGGCACGACCGGAGGAAAGTCATCGGCCGCGAGCCCCACGAGCTTGTACGTCGCGCCGGCGCATCGCAGCGTGACGCCCGCGTTCTCGGTCACCTTCAGGGCGACCGCGGCTGCCGGGAGCTCCTTCACGATCTCGGTGAGCTTGCGCGCGGACACGGTGATCACGCCCTTCCCCGCCACCTTCGCCGGCACCGACGCGCGCGCGCCCACCTCGAGGTCGGTGGCCGTGAGGCGTACGGTCTCCCCATCGGCCTCCACGAGCACGTTCGCCAGAATGGGCAGCGTCTGGCGAGGCTCGACGATGTTCTGCACCATCTGCAGGCCCCTGAGGAACTGATCGCGATCGAGCACTACTTCCATGCAGTTCTCCGTTGTGTGAAAGGAAAGAAATACAACTGCGTAGGCGTAGTAGGAAATCGGCGGTGTGGATGGGGCTCGTAGGTGCCAACCCGTGACGCCGCCGGGGTTTCTGGATCCAGGAGCCCGGGGACAACGATGTGGAGGCCCCGGGGAGATCTGTGGATCACAGGGTGATGCCCTGGATAAGCCCGTCGATCGTCTTGCGCAGTTTGGGGTCTTCCTGCAGCAGTGTTTGCACCTTGCCCACCGCGTGGAGGACGGTCGTGTGATCCTTGCCGCCGAAGGCCCGGCCCACCTCGGAGAGCGAGGCGTGGGTGAGCTGCCGCGCGAGGTACATCGCGATCTGGCGAGGGAAGGCGACCGCCTTCGTCCGGTTCTGGGCCTTCAGGTCCGAGAGCTTGATCCCGAAGAAGTCGCACACCTTGCGCTGGATCTGCTCGATCGTGATGACCTTCTCCTCCTCGCCCCAGAGCTCGCCCAGGACCTCTTGCGCGAGCTCCACCGACATCTCGCGCCCCGTGAGCGCGCAGAAGGCGATCATCCGCGTGAGCGAGCCCTCGAGCTCGCGGATGTTCGACTTGATCCGGCTCGCGATCAGGTAGGCGACGTCGTCGGCCAGCCGCACGCGCTCGAGGGCGGCCTTCTTCTTCAGGATCGCGACGCGGGTCTCGAAGTCCGGCGGCTGGATGTCGGCGATCAGACCCCACTCGAAGCGCGACCGCAGCCGCTCCTCGATCTCGGGGATCTCCTTCGGCGAGGAGTCGCTCGACACGATGATCTGCTTCCGCGACTCGTAGAGGTCGTTGAAGGTGTGGAAGAACTCCTCCTGCGTCCGCTCCTTGCCCGAGATGAACTGGATGTCGTCGATCAGGAGGAGGTCGATCGTCCGGTAGCGCGCGCGGAACTCGGCGGTCCGGTCGTAGCGGATCGCGTTGATGAGCTCGTTCGTGAAGCGCTCGGACGAGAGGTAGGCGACCGACATCCCGGGGAAGAGCCGGGTGCTCTGATGGCCGACGGCGTGGAGGAGGTGGGTCTTCCCGAGCCCGACCCCGCCGTAGATGAAGAGAGGGTTGTAGGCGCGCGACGGGAGTTCCGCAACCGCCTGGGACGCGGCCTGCGCGAACTGGTTCGAGGAGCCGACGACGAAGGTGTCGAACGTGTAACGCGGGTTCAGCCCTTCGGCGGTGCCCCCGGTCGCCGCCCGCCCCGGCGGCGGCGCGCTCTCGACGTGGGCGTCGACGACGACGATCGACACCCTGGGGCGGCCGCCGATGCACTCCTGGGCCGCGTCCTGGAGCGCATCGAGGTGGTGCTGGACGAGCCAGTCGCGTGAGAAGGAGTTTGGAGCCCCGACGCGAAGGTGATCACCCTCGACCGCCAGGAGCCGACACGGGCGCATCCAGGTGTCGAGGACCGTATCGGGGAGCTTACGCGAGAGGGACTCGAGAAGACGGGCCCAAAGGGTATCCAACACAGGCGAAGACCTCACTTACACACAGAGTTATCCACAGATGTGGATAGCTCAGGACGTTGTTCGGCCGGGGCATCGGCACCCGGGCGAGCGCGCATCGGGGCAAAACTCCTCTCGCGCCGATCAGTCGCTCAGTGGATGGCGGACTCTAGCACGCGCGCGCGCGGCGTCGCAAGCGGCTTCGCGTGTTGACTCGCCATGAAGCGCTGTCTACACTGTTGCGATTCGACGTTCGCGAGGAGGATCGGCGCGTGAAGCGCACGTTTCAGCCGAATGTACGCCGTCGGAAGAAGACACACGGGTTCCGCGAGCGCATGAAGACGAAGGGCGGGCGGAAAGTGCTGAAGCGGCGGCGCGCCAAGGGGCGGAAACGGCTGACCGTCTGACCGGTCCCTTTCCTCGACGTCAGCGGTTGACGACCGGCGCCGATTTTCAGGCGCTCTTCCAGCGGGGCAAGCGCATTGACCGACCAGCCATGATCGTTCTCTGGCGCGAGAGCGGCGCGCCGCGCCGCGCGGGCTTCGCGGTGAGCCGGCAGGTACGGACGGCGGTCCAGAAGAACCGCGCGCGCCGGCGCTTGCGCGAGGCGTACCGTGCGACGCGGGACGCGGCGCCGGCCACCGTCGCGCTCGTGATCATCGCCAAGCCCGGCGCGCTCCGTGAGCCGTTCGCGGCGCTGGCCGGCGAGCTGCGCGGCGCGCTCGCCTCCATACCCGGAACGCGGGCATGACGCGCGCGATCGTTCTCGTCATCGCCGCGTACCAGCGGCTCCTGTCCCCCCTGCTCCCGCGCGCATGCCGCTTCGCGCCGACGTGCTCGGAGTACGCGAGGCTGGCGATCGCGGAGCACGGGGCCGGGCGCGGCGCCTGGCTCGCGCTCCGACGCGTGGTGCGCTGCCACCCTTTCCATCCCGGAGGGTACGACCCGCCGCCCGCCGGGCGACGAACCTGACGATGGAGAAGCGCGCGATCCTCGCCGCCGTGCTGATGGCGGCGCTCCTCCTGATCTACCAGGCGTTCTTATTCCCCTCCGGCCAGGAGTCCCCGCCGAAGCCGCCGGCGAGTCCGTTGGCGCCGGCGCCGAGCACCCCCCTGCCCGCCCCGGCGCCGCCGGCGCCCCCACCGCCGAAGCCCGCGGCCGCGCCCCGCGCCCCGTCCGCGCCGCGCCCGCCCCAGAAGCTCGTCACCGTGGACGGGCCGCTCTATCGTGCCGTCGTGAGCAGCGAGGGCGGCAAGCTCCAGGAGCTCGTCCTGAGGTACCGGGGCGAGAAGCCGATGGTGATCCTCGGAGACCTCGGGCCCGCGGGCCTCCTCCTCGCGGGCGATCCGCGACAGCCGGGCGAGCCCGTCCCGATGACCGTCAGCGCCGAGCGGATCACCGTGAGTCCCGCGCGGCGGAGCGAGCGCCTGGTGCTCACCGGCGAGACGGGCGGTCTTCGGATCCGCGAGACGCGCGTCTTCCGCGCCGACGACTACGTGATGGACGTCGAGCTGCGCGTGGAGAATGCGGGCGCGTCGCCGCGCACGATCGCGGTGGCCCTCCCCTGGCAGACGCGCCAGGCATGGCACGCCACGCCCGAGAAGTTCCAGGGCCAGCACCCCAGCGAGATCGTCTGGGCGGCGGGCGGTCACGTCGAGCGATTCGAGGATCTCACCGCCGCCATCGAGTACGTCGGCGACGGCGACTGGATCGCCATCGGGAGCGTCTGGTATCTCGCCGCGTTCATCCCGAAGACGTCGGGCTTCAAGCTCGTCGCGACGACCGAGGGCAAGCTCGTCGAGGCGAAGAACGGCGGCATGGCGCCGGCCGGCCGCGCCGGTATCGCCGTGCGCGCGACGCCCACGATCGTCCCAGGCCAGGCGTGGGAGGGCCGCGTTCTCCTGTACGCCGGGCCGAAGGAGTACGGGCGGCTCAGGGCCCTCGGCCTCGAGGAGACGATCAACTTCGGCGGCTTTCCGCTGCCGCGGAAGTGGGGCGGCCTGCCGATGGAGTGGCTCGGCGTACCGATCCTCCTGCTGCTGAACTGGGTCCACCAGTACGTC
>Ga0209648_10000602_pt1 | contig 27720 bp, 22 predicted proteins | sample GraSoi2013_115cm_FD_185830 | JGI IMG/M metagenome (GOLD analysis project Ga0209648, IMG submission 185830) | Grasslands soil microbial communities from the Angelo Coastal Reserve, California, USA - Sample 9_17_2013_115cm (SPAdes) (version 2) | ecosystem: Environmental > Terrestrial > Soil >...
ATCGACCCCCTTGGTGGCAACAAAATCCTCCCATTGCTTTTGATACTTTTGATTTCGGGGGTCGCGTTGATTGATGAGAACGTACTTGAAGGAGAACGCGGAAATTTGTTTCGTGCTCCCGGTGAGAGTTCCAGGCGTGGTCCCCCGGTTGGCGTCGAAGGAGACGCCGAGGGAGGTTCTGCGGAAAAAGCGCTTAAAGCTGTCATTCTGATCCTCACGGTATCCTGTGATGTATCCTTTGTTGGCAAGAGCTTGGAGTGTGCCCACGGGGTTGAAGCGGAATGTGATTGTCGTGCCGCTTGTGTTTGCGACCGCGGCCCCATTCTCAACAGCCATTCCAAGAATCGAAGGCACGCCTCCTTTCACGACTAGCGAAGTCGTACCGTTCGCACTAGGTCCGGCCCCGGTCTGCTTGTCAGTTCTCGCCTCTTCTGCTTCCAAAAGGAAAGATGCTTTTTGCTGATCGATCAGCAGTTGTCCAAGAAGGGCAACCACGAGCTCAACCTCATCAGTTGCGAGAATGATTCCCTGTGCCGGATCTCTCTTCTTATGACTAACTATTTGCCTTGCCAGGAAACAAACGCCTTCAACATACCTGGTGTAGTTAAACGGATGAAGAAAGACCTCGTTGCAATCATAGCTCCCCGCTGGATCAACGGCTGGCGTAACCGGGTCGGTGGCCGTCTTGACTTCGCTCGCCTTTGGCGGGGCAACCGGCTTGTCGGCTTGCGTTGTTTCCGCGGCGGGACTCTCCACCGGAGCGGGCGACGCATCTGAGGCGCTCTGAGAATCAACAATGGGGGCCGTAGTCGCGCCGGTCGACAAGTCACTGTCCAGTTGAGCAATCTCTTGCTTAACTTTTTCTATTTGGCCCTCAATCTTCGCCAAATACTCCTTGTATGTAGGCGATGCATTGGCGGACTGCAGGTCTCTAAGCTGTCCCTGGAGGTCACCCTTCTTTTCGAGGAGTAGGTCCCTCAACTGACTGCGAAGCTTCTGTACAGTTTCAGCGTGAGCGACCTTCATGTCGGGATCAGGAGTCTTAGCAATCAAGCGGCTTATCTCTTGTCTTAGCTGCTCAATAGTCGGAGGCGCCTGAGTCTGAGCCTGCATCAAGACGCAGCTCCATAAAAGAGCGCCAACCATCGAAAGTGCAATCACAGCCCTTGATTTCATGATGATCCCCCCTCTCCGCAATTCTCCATTGACTCTAGACCTGAAACGTATAGGTGTTCTGAGGAACCAAGTCACCCTCTTGCTCCCGAGCCGGGACTTCGTCAAAACTTCCGCCCTGACTTCCGGTCATGCGTTCATCGTAAGAAGCTCCGGTACCGCTCTCGTTGGTGAAATGGAAAAACACTCTTAGCACCGTTGGGCTTCCGTCTGGCTTCTTCTTCAACGTGAACTTGAGGCTCGTGCCATTCGCCAAACTGTGCGCCTCGTCCGCTTCATCATCGAAAGCGTAAGTAATTCCCCACACAGTGTTGTGAGCGGTGAAGGCCATACTGATGGATTCATTGTCCGACCCTCGAAATAACAGATTCAACTCGTCTTCTACGGTCATGAGCGATCTCCTTTCGCGATGAACTTGTTCGGGAATTCCATTCCGGGTGATTCGTTTAATTGAGCTCTCACCTGCTAATGGCGCAAACGCCGATAAATTCCCTCAGTCACAATCTGCAAGCCCATAAGATCGTAACGGTTGGTATTACTTAGCGACTTGATCAGCCCTCGCTTGATCCTCCGGGCCTTGCTCGCGCCCCACATGCCAAGCGACAGAGTTGGATTTGCCCGGACGCAAAGCTGAACGGCGCGCGCGGCGTCTAGGAATCATTTGCCTCTGGCGCGTTTCCACCTTAATTGCCGCCGTTGTCTTTCTTCCCTTTTTTCTGCAACAAGTTCTTGACTCCGAACAAGGAACTCAACGTGTCCTCCCAGAACGGCGCGCCTACGCTCAACAGAAGCGCCATGATTGTCCAGCCCAACAGGACCTCTAATGCATACGTGAACCGCTTGTCGGAAGAGACAGTAGCGTAATCTCCGCTCCCCGACACAAAGTCGGAAACCTTTCGCCACGTTAGCGGCTTGAGCCCCAGGCTTTCGGACTGATCCACCAGACCTTTCAATTGCTTGATTCCGTCAGCGAGTTCCTGCTTGCTCTTGGTGGCGGCCGCATCATTGGGCGTAGCGGCCGAGTTGGCCGGCGGCGGATTCGAAACTGTACTCCCGGCTGTTGGAGGCGCCGCTCCCTTCGCAGACGGAGCCGGCGTTGGGGTCGGAGTTGATTTAGCTTGTTGGCTCTCGGCCGCTTTGTTGGCGGCGTTAGCGGCTTCTGCCTGCTTCAGAATCGCAGGACCCTGGGCCACAATCGCTGCCCGGAGTGTATCGCTGCCGGAAATACTTTGATACACCTTGAAGAAGTTTGCGTTAAGAACAATGACCACGACAAAAGCAATAACCAATGCGACGGTCTTCATGTGACGGGTGTAGCGCTCGTCAAAACTCTGCATCACCGTGTCGAACCAGTTTTCGACCTGGTCCTTGAGCTTATCGCCATGAAGCTTTGCCAAAATCTTTTGCAGATCACCCTTGGCAAGCGAATCAAGCACAGGGTTTTTCAGAATTAGTGAAACCCGGCCCAGCGCCGCAAACTCAGTAGTGACGTCTGCGACCAATTCCTTCGGCGTCTTGCCGACCAGCGTTTTGGTGTCGATAAAGTTGAAGAGGTCCTCCATCGAATCTAAGACGACCCTGGATTTCATCTTCAGAAGTTTCTTGACGAATGATTGGATGGATTGCACGATCAGACTTAGCACCAGAAGCACTATGACTATCGCAATTATTGTGTCGAGCGCGCCAATATCAAACATGGTATCTCCTTGTCCGTCGTCAACAGCTAGTGCTTAGACTTATCGTGAGCGGGACGTTGGCTTCGTCGGCCGTTCTTGCAGCTAGCCAAGGCCCGAACACCTGACAAAAACAAGTTGCTGTCGAGCAACCTCCGGGGGTAAAGGCGGCGTCGCAACCGATGTCTTAAGGAGGCAGCGATGTCGCGGTGGTTAAGGGAGAACACGCCGCGCAGCGTGTTGTAAAAACCCTTGAGATAGGCGCCTTATACTCTGCCTCTTCGCGGGTGTCAAGAGTTATTCCTGGGGTCAAGTGCTTTGATTTATTGAGACAAAGTGTTCTTGCGCCTTTTCCGGCAAGCGCTCCCTTCGAATCATGGCTGTTCGCCCGTGGGAGCCGGAATCTTGATAATGGAAAACCTGCCAAACCTCTGGACTATCGGCCACTCAACGCATGCGATTGAGGAGTTCATCGCCGCGCTGAGTTCCTTCGATATCGAGACGGTTGTTGACGTGCGCAGTTATCCGGGCTCACGACGCTATCCGCAATTCAATAAAGAAAATCTTAGAGCTGCGTTGGCGGGAGCCACCGTCGAGTATCTGCATTTCTCCGAGCTGGGAGGCCGCCGCCGCGCAAAACCGGATTCACTTAATATGGCGTGGCGCAACGAAATGTTTCGCGGCTATGCCGACTATATGGAAACGAACGAATTTCGTGCAGGGGTCGCGCGACTGATGAAAGTCGCGGATGCCCAGCGCACGGCAGTCATGTGCGCCGAAGCCGTGTGGTGGCGTTGTCATCGCAGTTTGATTTCTGACTATTTGAAAGCGAAGGGCATCGAGGTGACCCATATCATGGACATAGGAAAATCCGAACCGCATCCATTTACTCCCGCCGCCCGAATTGTTAATGGCGAGCTGTCTTATCGTGGGATCTTAGACAGCTAGGGTAAGGTCTCGAAAAATAGCCTTACAATGGGAACTAATGAAAGCAGAGTTTGAGTTTCGTGAACGGATACGAAGCGAACTCGCTGTAAGGTCTATTGAGAGCACCACATTGCCTTGCCAGAGTTCTTTCGGCAGCTGGAGAATGAGTTCGTAAAAAGTAATAATCAAGGTCAGCTAATACCATGACACCCGGCGAGCACGGCAGGATTTATCGTTGCGAACAATGCGACCGAGAGACGGCGCACGTCGTAGAGTCGATCGCTCAAGACAATCGTTTGCACTACGTCTGTTGGGATTGCGTCGGGCGCCACGAAAAACGCTTCAATCAAAAACCCGGATGGCGCCGCGCTCACCGCACCCGGCGATATCAAACGCTTCCGTCCTGACTCCGCTGCTTTGTTTTGGTTTTGTCTGCCACGTTGAATGTCTTTTCCCACTCTCGTTCATCACACTTCAGCAGCTCGTCAGCTTCTGCCGGTCCCCACGATCCTGCTTTGTAGTTCGGGAACGAACTGGGCGGCACCTCGCTCCAGATCTTCTGAATCGGTGCGACCACGGCCCACGCAGCCTCGACCTGGTCGGCGCGTTGAAATAACGTGGCATCGCCCAACATACAGTCGTAAAGCAGTCGCTCGTAACCCGTGCTGGGCGTATTGCCAAAATAATCTTCGTAGTCAAAATCCATATCCACCGCGCCGATGCTCAATACAGGGCCGGGAATTTTCGCGCCAAAGCGCAGGGACACTCCTTCGTCGGGTTGAATATGCAGCACCAGTCGATTGGTGGTCAGCCGATCGATCGGTGTTTTGCGAAAAAGGCTAAAGGGCGCGTGCTTGAAGCGGATGGCGATTTCCGTATCGCGGTCCGCCAGCCGTTTACCCGTGCGTATATAGAAAGGGACATCAGCCCAGCGCCAATTGTCGATCAAGAGTTTCAGGGCGACGAATGTTTCAATTTTTGAATCAGGCGCCACGTTCGGTTCGCTGCGATACGCAGGCACCTTTTCGCCATCGATCTCGCCGGCATCATACTGCCCGCGCACCGCGCGTCTCGCCGCCTCTTCCGGCGATGGATGCTGAATCGCGTGCAGGATCTTTGTCTGCTCGTCCCGTACGGCGTCGGCGTCAAAAGAAATTGGTGGCTCCATCGCGGTCAGGGTCACCAACTGGAGCAAGTGGTTCGGCACCATGTCTCGCAACGCGCCGGCGTGCTCGTAGTAACCACCGCGCTGTTCGACTCCCACTTTCTCTGCCGCCGTAATTTGCACACAATCGATGTAGCGCCGGTTCCAGATCGGCTCAAAGATCCCGTTGCCAAAGCGAAAGACCATGATGTTCTGCACGGTCTCTTTGCCGAGATAGTGATCGATGCGATAAATCTGGCGCTCGTCCAGAATCTCTTTGATGTCCGCATTCAACTTCTTTGCCGATTCGAGATCTGAGCCGAAGGGTTTTTCGATCACCACGTGTCGCCAGCCTTTGTCTTCCTCCTCGCGAGTTAAACCCGCGGCCCCGAGGCGCTGAACGATGGGAGCAAAGTAATCAGGCGCCGTTGCCAGATAAAAAAGATAGTTGCCCTGGGTGTGGCGCTCGTTGTCAGTCTTGCTCAGCAGTTGTTGCAAACGGGAATAGGTTTGGTCATCGCTGAAGTCACCTGAAAGGTAGAACAGTCTGTCTTCCAACCAGTGCCAAATTTGCGAGTCAATATCATCGGTAGCAAATTCGCGAATTTCGTCGCCAAGCCGGCGCCGGAATTCCTCGTCGTTCATTTCAGCGCGAGCCACACCAATCACCGCAAAGTTTTCCGGCAGGAGTTTGCTCTCCTTGAGATTATAAAGAGCGGGAATCAACTTTCGTTTGGTGAGGTCTCCGGCCGCGCCAAAGATAACCATGACGCACGGCGGCGCAGTATGCGTTGTTGTTTCGCTGTCCGGTGCCATCTGTTATCGCTCTCTGTTTTTCCCCGTGCCCTCCGTGGTTAAGTTTGTTCTGAAAGAATTAGCAACCACGGAGGCACGGAGCACACGGAGAAGACTACGAACGCGGTTCAAGATGTCCACCAAACTTCTGTCGCATGGCGGACAAAATCTTTTCAGCGAAGGTGTGTTCCTGCCGCGAGCGAAACCGCGTATACAGTGCCGCGCTCAGCACCTCAGCAGGTACAGCTTCCTCAATCGCTGCTTGAATCGTCCAGCGCCCTTCGCCGGAATCCTGAACAAAGCCGCTGTAGTTCACGAGATCTCGGTCCTCAAGCAGGGCCATCGCGGTCAAATCGAGCAACCAGGAAGAGATCACGCTGCCGCGACGCCAGACTTCGGCGATGTCGGCGACGTTCAAATCATAGCGAAGCTCTTCCGGCAGGTCCTTTGAGTTGGCGTTGTGAAAGATGTCAAAACCCTCGGCATAAGCCTGCATCAAGCCATACTCGATTCCGTTGTGCACCATCTTGACGAAATGACCCGCACCCGATGGTCCACAGTAGAGATAACCCTCTTCAACCGTGCTCGAGACTTTTTCTCTTCCCGGTGTGCGGACAATATTCCCGCGGCCGGGAGCCAGAGTTTTGAAGATCGGATCAAGATGGTGGAAGGTCTCTTCCGGTCCGCCGATCATCATGCAGTAGCCGCGCTCCAGTCCCCACACTCCACCGCTCGTGCCTACGTCAACATAGTTTATTCCTTTGTCATGCAAGGCACGCGAACGGCGCGCGTCATCTTTGAAGTAGGAGTTGCCGCCATCGATGATGATGTCTTTGGCCGCCATGCGAGCAGCCAGATCGGTCACAGTTTTCTCAGTTGGATTGCCGGCGGGCACCATGATCCAGACTGCTCGCGGCTGGCTTAGTTTGCTAACGAAATCGTCGAGTGACTGAGCGCCTGTCGCGCCTTCGTCGGCGAGCTGCTTCACATTGTCGGGATTTACATCCCAGACGACGCATTCGTGGCCACCGCGCATCAGACGCCGCACCATGTTCGCGCCCATTCGCCCCAGACCAATCATTCCCAGTTGCATATGGATTTCCTTCTATATCGAAACTCTCTGAGGTTCTCTGTGTGACCTCTGTGCCTCTGTGGTGAATATTTTCCAGGATTCTTTCACTACAGAGACACAGACAACCACAGAGACTCACAGAGCAGAACTCTAACTCAATGCAGCCGTCATCGCTGATTCCAGTTTAGCTAGGCCAGCGGGAACATCGGCGCCCAGATGCACGCGCAACGCCCGCCGCCCGCGTTCAGCCAGCACTTCAAAGTCTCCGCGTGCCTGCGCGGCTTTGACGATGCCGAAAGTATACTTCTGTCCCGGCACCGGCAAATCGTGTGCGTCATCGCACGTGACTTGCAGAAACACTCCCGTGTTTGGTCCGCCCTTGTAAGCCTGACCCGTCGAATGCAAAAACCGCGGACCGAAACCGAGACAAGTTGCCGACCGTTTTGTGTCGCGCACCTCGTGACGCATTGACTGCAAAAGCTGTTCGTGCGCGTCATTCATCTCGACATAGGCGAGCGTGGCAAAATAGTCATTCGTATGTATGCGATCCAGATGAGCTCTTAAGTATCCCGACAACGAACGATCGCTTACGGCTTTGTTAAGTTCAAGGGCATTTCGCTCGTCAGCGAATAGCTTGATTCCTTCGGCCTCAAACATCGGCGTTTCATCCGGCAGTGAACCGGTCCGTTCGTATTCTTCAGTGAGTTTTCGGGTAGCGATCTTGCTGGCTTCGACATCGGGCTGATCGAAGGGGTTAATGCCGATGATCGAGCCGGCCACCGCCGTGGCGATTTCCCAACGAAAGAGTTCCTGGCCGAGATCGTAGACATCGCTGACTGAAATACGAACGAGAGGTTGGCCGGCTCTTTCGATAGCTTGAAGTGCCGCGTCCTGCGGGTCATTCGAATCATTCAGCGAATCAGAATTCAGTTTCAAGTAAACAAAAAGCCGGTCGTCACCATAACTCTCCGGAGGGCCAATCGACTCGCGATTCACCGGAATTAAACCTTTGCCGTTCTTTCCGGTTGATTCGGCTAGCAATTGCTCCAACCAGGCGCCTAGATCGGAAATGCCCGCTGAGGCCACAATCGTTATTTTGTCCCGGCCGTGATTGTGTGCGACGCCGAGAACTGCGCCGAGAATGACACCAGGATTGTCATGAGGCGGCGCGTCAGGACCGCAAGCCGCAACCATCTCGTCTGTCCGATCCAAAAACTCTTCAATGTCGACACCCATCGCGGCTGCCGGGGCCAGGCCAAAGTCAGAGAGCGCCGAATAGCGGCCACCGATGCTGGGGACGCCCAGGAAGATTTTGCGAAAGCGATCACGTTCCGCTTCCTGCCGAAGTTTGGAACCCGGATCGGTAATCGCGATGAAGCGATTGCCGGCCTCGTCGTTGCCGACTACTTGGCTGGCGCGCTCGAAAAAATATTGCTTGAAGATATTCGGCTCGAGGGTCGTGCCCGACTTGCTCGAAACAAAAAACAGTGTGTTCGCGAGATCGATCCGGTTTTCAAATGACTTGGTTTGCGCGGGGTCGGTGGAATCCAGGACGTGAAGTTCCGGAAAACCCTGCCGCTTGCCGAACGACTTACGCATCACTTCGGGACACAGACTTGATCCTCCCATGCCTAAAAGCAACACGTGCGAGAACCGGGCGTCCTTCACCTCTTCGGCAAAGTTAGTAAAGCGTCGAATGCTTCGCTTTTGCTCATCGACAATATTCAGCCAGCCAAGCCACTTGCTTTCATCGCCGCCGGTCCAAAGCGAAGCGTCGCGGGACCACAAGCGTTTAACTTTTCCTTCGACCTTCCAGCTATCAAGCGTCGCCGTGACAGCGTCGGATAATTTACGCGGAAGAGAAAAAGTCTGCGGGTTGACGTTATAGGTCATAGCGCGCCGTGGGGCATTGTTTTAAGGCGCGCTTGCGGAACGCGTCGCAGCCAGACTGCGGAGAGTTTCGGTGTACGGAGCACGAGCAACGCCGCGATCGGTGATGATCGCGGCGATCAATTCACTGGGCGTGACATCGAACGCGAAGTTGTGAACCTGGACTCCGTCGGGGGCGAGTTGCTGTTCGCGCAGGTGGGTTACTTCGTTTGCCGCGCGCTCTTCGATGGGAATGTCATCGCCGGTGGCCGTCGAAAGATCTATGGTTGAAATTGGCGCGGCTACATAGAAAGGAATGTTGTGTTCCTTTGCCAACACCGCGACCATATAAGTCCCAATCTTATTGGCCGTGTCGCCGTTCGCGGCGATGCGATCGGCGCCGACGACCACGCAATCGACTTTGCCCTGCTTCATCACATGTCCGGCCATGTTATCGGTGATCACGGTGACCGGAATATTGTCTTTCGCCAACTCCCATGCGGTTAAGCGCGAGCCTTGCAGGAACGGGCGCGTTTCGTCGGCGATTACGGCCACTCGTTTGCCGGCATCGATTGCGCCACGAACGACGCCCAGCGCCGTGCCGTAATCACCGGCAGTGGCGAGTGCGCCCGCGTTGCAGTGAGTCAGCACCGTCGCTCCGTCCGCGATCAACTCCCCGCCAAATTTTCCCAGTGCGCGATTCGATTCGATGTCTTCCTGAAAAATCCTTAGGGCTTCCTCAGTGAGTCGATTGCGAACCTCTTCCACATCTTTGGTTTCAGTCCTGGCCCTGGCCAACACCGCACGCATTCGTTCGACGGCCCAAAACAAGTTGACGGCGGTCGGGCGCGTCGCCTCCATGACTTTACACATGAACTTAAAATCGTATTCAAGGTCGGCCACGGAAGTTCCCACCGATTGATTCGCGCCCAGAGCCAGACCCATCGCCGCCGACACACCGATGGCCGGCGCGCCCCGCACAACCATGTTCTTGATCGCGTCGGCCACTTCTTCATACGAACGCAGCAGCAGGTACTTTTCTTCCGTAGGCAGCAGACGCTGATCCAGCATGCGCACACCTTCAGGAGTCCATTCGACGGTTTTGATCATGGAGCCTTTGTCTTCGAGTTGAAAGTTCAGCGGAAATCTTACTTTAGGCGTTCGCTCGTGGCAATGGAAGACATTAGGCCGGGCTCGCGCCCGCGGCCGCATCCGCGCGCAACTGATCCGCAATCTCATGTACCTGCGCTGTGTGCCGCACCTCGTGGCTGCCCACAAACAGCATCCATTGATAGAGATTGATCGGACCAAGCACCGGATGCGGCTGAATGACTTGGCTTAGCGCGCGCCCGTCGCCCGCGAGAAAGGCAGCACGCAGCGTCTCTCGCGATTGCTCTAGAGCGATCCAGGCCGACTCTGCGTCAATATCACCGGACGGCCGGACCTCTTCGAACGCAATCCTTCGTTGACTACGATCGGCGATTAGTTGAAGCGGGAGGCTGTTCATAACCGAAGACGTCTCAGTCTCCGTTCCAATCCCGCCAGTGCTGGCATCAGTTACCCATTTGGTCATGACCAGGCCAATTCGCTTCTCTATGATCAGCAGGTGTTGTAATACCTGAGCAACAGACCAGCGATCAGCGCCGGGCTGTTTGTCGCGAAGGTCGGGCGGCACGCTCTCGACGCCTTCGCGCAGCGCGGTTCGTTCGGTGTCGAGATAATTGATCACTTCTTCTATTCGGGGATGCATCTTCAGTTCTCCTTTGCGTCTTTGAGTACCACTCCGTCAACTCTCAGGTCAACCTGAGCACGATGTCAACTCATTGCTGTGAACGCGGACGTCCCGTCCGCAACATGCATAACACGCTCAGTCGTCGTTGGCTATCGCCCGCAACATTTTTCGCGCTGCGCGCTCAGTGCAGACGGGACGTCCGCGCTCCCAGCAGTCCGGCAATACTTTTGACTTCCGCCAGCCTGCGTGATAACTTGCGCTCGCAATTAAGAGGAACGTCCACGTTCCTTGGTTCTTTCAAATGCGTTTGGGTGTCCCGCTCGGAGCGGGAAGAATAGGGAAGCGGGTGAGAATCCCGCGCGGTCGCGCCACTGTGAAGATCGTCGCTAGCGAAGCGGCGATGCAAAAGCCAGGAGACCTGCCCGGACGCCGTTGCAGCTTTTGAATGCCCGCGAAAAGGTGTTCAGGCCGCAGGGATTTCTCTTTTCCGGAAAAGATCCCGTCGCCAGCCTGTCGCTTTAGCGTGGCAGAAGAGGTGGCGGGTTTTGTATTTTGAGTTTCAAGTTTGGAGTGCGCCGGCAGAGCGTAACGGCGACGGCGCTTTGGGTTTCATCTCGAGCTGTATGAATCCAAAGCGGTGTCGCGCTGCGCTTGCCACCGCACTCCAAATTCTTGTCGTCGCCTTCGCCATCCTGTCCACGGCTACATGCTCTCGCGCGCCAAATCAAAGCGCAGGTTCGACAGCAGAGACGCGCGAAGTTACCGACGAAGCCGGCCGTCGCGTACGCCTGCCACTAAAGATCGAGCGCATAGTTTCACTAGCGCCTAATCTTACCGAGATTGTTTATGCCGTGGGCGCCGGAGATAGTCTGGTGGGCGACACCGAATACTGCGATTACCCAGTCGCCGCGAAGAACGTAGCGAAGATTGGAGACACGATGCACCCCAGCATCGAGCGCATCATCGCCTTAAAGCCACAGATCGTTCTGGTCTCAACCGCTTCGCAACTGGAAACATTTACGAAGCAGCTTGACCAACAGAAGATCGCGGTTTACGTAACTAACCCACGCAGTCTGGACGAAGTTTTTCGATCCGTGGAAACCCTGGGCGACTTGTTTGGGCATCATGACGGGGCTGCCAGTATCGTTGCGGATATGCGCGCTCGATCCTCTGCGGTGGAAGTTGCAATGCGCTCAGTAAAACCAGTCAAGGTCTTCTATCAGGTTTCCGACGAACCTCTCTACACTATTGGCCGTGACTCGTATCTGACCGACCTGGTGCGGCGCGCGGGCGGCGTGTCGGTGACTGCTGATGTGGCCAGCGCGTTTCCGCGATTTAGCGACGAAGCGGCGCTGGCTGCCCGACCCGAAGCGATTATTCTGCCGACGGGAGGGTCAATGGGCACAGCCAATTCGAAGGTGGCCGCCTCGCTTAAAAACTCCCCGGCAGCGCTGAATAATCGAGTTTACAAAATCAACGAAGATCACCTGCAGCGGCCGGGTCCGCGCTTGGTCGATGGGTTGGAAGAAATGGCGCGCGTTCTGCATCCGGAGGTTGCAGCCCAGTTTGGCAAAACTTGGGTTCAATGATGGAGTCAATGTCTTAGAGCCAGGCCTCGGTCGCGAACCGCCGCCTCGCGATATTGAGAAAGTAAAGTGCCGGTAAGGCAGAGCCTTACCGCGATGTGCTGCGGCGAAGCCGCGAATGGAATAGAAGCATCGAGTGCCGATTAAGTCCGAGCGATCGATTGAGTCAGGCCGCGCGACGTTTGGTCGAACGCTTTTGATCTGCGGTGTCCTTCTGCTCCTGCTCGCCATTATTTTTCTAATCGCGGCGCTTCTGGGCAGCCAGCGTCTGCCGTTCACAGCTTCGCTATGTGCCTTGACCGGCAAAGCCAACTGCGGACTTTCTTCCGAACAGCAGGCGATTCTTTTTGATCTTCGCTTGCCGCGCATTCTGTTGGCCGGTGCGGTGGGCATGAGCCTGGCGGTGGCGGGCGCGGGATATCAGGCTCTGTTGCGTAATCCGCTCGCGGAACCTTACCTGCTGGGTGTTTCGAATGGCGCCGCGGTGGGAACGATGACCGCGCTGGTATTTTTTGGTGCGCACGAGTGGAGCCGGCCGGTGATGGCGTTCGCGGGGGCACTGCTGGCAACGCTGGTCGTTTACCGACTCGCGCGGGGCCGCGCCGGCGCCAGCCCGGAGCGTTTGATCCTTGCCGGCGTGATCGTGACCACGTTTCTGTCTTCTGCGATTGTTTTCATTACGACGCTGATGGATGCGACGCGCATGCGCTCGTTCACATTCTGGTTGCTGGGAGATCTTTCGGGCACTACCAGCAGCCTGCTAACAATCGGTTTGGCCGCGGCGGGAATCGGCGTCGGCATCCTGGCGCTGAATGCTCGCTCTTTGAATTTGATGATGCTGGGAGAGCGCGATGCTTTCGACCTGGGCGTTGAAGTCGGGCGGGTGCGGCTGACTGTGTTCATCGCCGCGAGTCTGTTGGTGGGCGCGTCGGTCGCCTCCAGCGGATCGGTCGGATATGTTGGTCTGGTGGTGCCGCACCTGGTTCGTCTTTCTTTTGGTAGTGACAACCGTGTGGTGATTTTGGCGTCGGCGCTGGCCGGCGCCGTGTTTGTGATCGTCGCTGACACCGTAGCGCGCACGATCATCGCGCCGCGCGAACTGCCGGTCGGAGCAATCACGGCGTTGATTGGAGCGCCCTTGTTTATTTATTTGCTGAAGCGGTAGCGAGTTCGGAGTTCCGGCTTCAGCCGGCCGTCTGCAGACGGTACTCCAAACGAATATGCTCGAAGCGAAAAACATCACCGTGAACTACGGGCCGCGCGAAGCGGTCGCGGATGTTTCTCTGCGCGTCGAACCTGGTGAGATTATTGCCATCATCGGTCCGAATGGCGCCGGCAAATCGACTTTGCTGCGCACGCTTAACGCAAGCCTGAGAGCGACTCGCGGCGAGGTCCTGCTGGATGGGAAACCGCTGCAATCTCTTGCCCGGCGTGCGATCGCCCGCCGCATCGCGGTCGTGGCGCAAGAGGCGGACCTGCGCTTTCCGGTGACGGTGATGGAATTCGTGCTCGGCGGCCGCTACGCCTGGTCGAGCGCGTGGGGCTGGGAGACTGACCGGGATGTTGAGATCGCGCGTGGCATTCTGGGCGAAACAGAACTCGAGAATTTCGCAACTCGTCTAATGAGCGAATTGTCGGGCGGCGAACGTCAGCGCGCCGTCCTGGCTCGCGCGTTGGCGACGGAGGCGAAAGTCCTGTTGTTGGACGAGCCAACAGCGAATCTCGATCTGGCTCATCAGGCGACGATGTTAAGACTCGTGCGCGGTCGCTGCGACAGACGCGAAAGCGCCGCAGTGGTAGTAACTCATGATGTGAACCTCGCCGCCGAATTTAGCGATCAGGTTCTGCTCTTGAAGAATGGACGCGAGATCGCTGCCGGGACACCGCGTCAGGTGCTCAATCCGCAGCTACTGCGCACAGTGTTTGGATTGGAAGTTCTCGTGGACGCGCATCCGATTACGGGCGCGCCGCGAATTACGCCGGTGCATACGATGATTCCCTCTCCCTCTGGGAGAGGGTTAGGGTGAGGGCTTTGAGAGAGAGAGAGAGAGAGAGAGAGAGAGAGAGAGAGACCGAATCGACGGCCTCCGTCAGCTCAGCCCCTCACCCCAGCCCTCTCCCAAAGGGAGAGGGAGTCGACAGATCGGAATTTTTCAACCAGGGTGCCGGCGCACTGAAGCGCCGGTGAGCATCAACGTTGAGAGGCGAAACGGGGAAGGCGGTGCAAGGCCGCCACTGCCCTCGCAACTGTAAGCGGTGACAACCCTTCGCAAAGTCTTAGCCACTGCGCGAAAGCGTGGGAAGGCGCGGAGGATTGGCGATTAAGAAACGGTAGACCGCAGGTCTGGCCACTAATCACAACCGCGAGTCAGGAAATCTGTTCGCCGATCACTTTAGGCTCGTACTGCGACGGGCAGGAGAAGCTAAAAATGAAAAAGGATCGAATCCCTTGGGATCTACACAGTCAATCTGACATCTGTAGTTATCAATCGCTCGAAGTAACCACAGACGGCGCAGAGTCTCGCGCAGAAAACGCAGAGCAATCGTGCCTCTGCGTACCTTTGCGGAATCCTCTGCGTCCTCTGCGTTTCAAAAAGGATCTCGGAAATCACACCACGTTGCTAGCCAGGCTATTTGTTGTGGCGATCGCGTTGCTCTTTTGCTCACCAGTGGCCTTCTCGCAATCGCATGGTTCAATTACCGGAAAAGTAACCGATCCGCAGGGCGCCAGTGTAACCGGCGCCGAAGTGCGTTTGCGTTTGCGCAGCGGCTCGCAATCAATTACCGTCACGGACGACAACGGCGCGTACTCGTTTCGAAACGTCGCGCCTGGCGACTATGTCCTGGAGATCAAGAAGGGTGGTTTTGCGACTTTCACCTCAAACGAGTTGACCGTCACCCGGGGTCAATCGCTCACCAGCGACGCCAAGCTTTCGGTCGAAGCTGTCAGTGAAAACGTAGTCGTGACCGCCACCGGGACTGCTCAGCGCATTGATGAGATCTCAAAAGCCGTCAGTGTGCTTGACGACCAATCCATCGAAGCCAGGCGAGAGCTCACCCTGGCTGAAAGCCTTCGTGGCACACCCGGAATCCGCGTACAACAACAGCGATCTATTGGTGCCCTGACCTCAGTCAGACTGCGCGGACTGCGGAACTTTGATACGGCAATCCTGTTCGATGGCTTGCGTGTGCGCGACGCCTCGGACATCAACGGCTCGGCTGTGGTAGTGATTCCGGATCTGCTGCCTGCCGATCTGGATCGCGTCGAAGTGCTGCGCGGTTCCGGCTCTTCGATTTACGGAACGAATGCGATCGGCGGCGTCATCAACCTGGTGCCCAGGACCGGCACCGGCCGCTCACATTTCGAGTTTGGCTTTGACGGAGGCAGCCTGGCGATTTTCCGCGAGCGCATTCGGGGCGCTGGTGGAAGTGGAAAGCGCGCGGGTTACAGTTTTGGCCTCACCCGTCTGGACGTCAGGCATGGAGTAGACGGCAACGACGAGTACGGCAATACCGCCGGCGTCGGGCGCTTTCAATTTAACGTTACGCCTACCGTAACGATCAGCGCCAACTTTTATGGCACGATTGCGAATGGCCGGGTCAACGACAGTCCCTTTGCCCTTCCGGCCGCATTCACCAGCGGCACATTTCCGGCCGCGGTTGAGGGTGTAACTTTCCACAGTGACCTCAACAACCCCGACGAGGGGCGGCGCAATCGGGTGCTTGTCGGTTCGGTAAGACTGTCGCAGCAGGTAAACGACAAGCTGTCGTACTCGATCGCCTATCAGCATGTGGGCAATCAACGGCGCAACTATAACGGTCCGCGGTTCGATCCAAAGTTTGCCCAGTTTTATCCCTTCGGCGATTTCGCTTTTGCAAGCTACAACAATGGCCAGACGGACACGCTCGATGCCAGGGCGAACTTCCGTCTGGGCGCCCATAATCTGGCGACCGCCGGATTCGAGTACGAAGGCGAGTCGATCTTCCAATCATCGATTCCATCCTTTAGCCCGGTTAACAACACAACTGACCGCCAGCGGACGTTTGCCGTGTTCGGCCAGGACCAGATCTCTTTGCTGGCAGATCGTTTGCAGATTTCAGTAGGAGTGCGAGGTCAGTACTTCACGATCCGCGCCGCGGATCGGCCTGGCTCACTGGCGGCGATTAAGCCCGAACGATCGCTGACGGGCGATGGCTCGGCGGCTTACTTTTTTCGTTCGTCGGGCACCAAACTACGCGCTCACATAGGCAACGGTTTTCGTGCGCCTTCGCTGTTCGAAAGATTTGGGCAGGGAACTCTCTCGAGTTTCGGGTTTAGGCGCTTTGGCGATCCGACATTACGCGCCGAGCAATCGATCAGCTTTGACCTGGGTTTTGACCAGCGGGTCGCGAAGGACCGCGCGCGATTTGGCGCGACCTATTTTTACACTCACCTGAAGCGGGTAATTGCCTTCAATAACTTTTTTGCCGTTGATCCACTCGGGCTGGGACGGTTTAGTGGATACGAGAACCGGCCCGGTGGTTTTGCCCGCGGCCTGGAGACTTATCTCGAAGCAGCGCCGTGGCGTAATGGCAACTTGCGCGCGTCGTATACCTACACCAACAGCGATCGCTTTGTCGCTGGTCGCGGACTGCAACCGGAGTACGTGATCCCGAAACATCTCTTCGGACTCAGCCTGACGCAACGTTACCGCTCGTTTCTCGTCAGCTTTGATCTGAACCGTACCGGGTCTTATCTCGCTCCGGTATTCGAGAATGACTTTCCGTTTCGTACGGCGGAGCTGACTTTCCCGGGTTACACAAAGGCGGACATTTTCGGGAGCTACGAACGCCGCGTGTCCGAACGCGTGACAGCAGTGCTATTCGTGGGTGCCGATAACATTTTCAACCAAACGTACTTTGAAAATGGATTTCGCGCCCCCCGCGCGGTCGGCAGAGGCGGGATCAACCTTCGGTTCTAACTGATTAGTGGTGCCAGGTAAGCCGAGCGGAAGAAACGATGGGGACAATGCATGGTGACTGACAGCACCAAAGAAACGGGCATCAGAGCACCACCCGAGACGAAAGCAACGGGTTGGGTTCCCGACGCTCAACCCGGCAATGCTGGTGGCGTGGCGGCCGCTGCGGTACTGATGTCGTGGAGCGGCGGCAAAGATAGTTGCATGGCACTCTACGAGATTCAGCAGTCGCTGGATTATCGGGTCGCGGCGCTATTAACGACGGTGACGAGCGATTACGATCGGATTAGTATGCACGGCGTTCGGCGCGTTCTACTCGAAAAGCAAGCTGCCAGCCTGGGCTTGCCGTTATATCAGGTCTTCATCTCAAAGGAGGCGACCAACGAAGAGTATGAGATGAAGATGGGAGAGGCATTTTCAGTGTACCGCGAGCATGGAATAAATTCGATCGTCTTTGGTGATCTCTTTCTTGCAGACATCAGAACCTATCGCGATGAGTTTCTTGCCAAACACCACCTGCGAGGGATCTATCCTGTCTGGCAGCGGAACACCACGGAGTTCATTCAGGAGTCTATTGAACTAGGATTCAAAGCGGTGGTGACCTGCGTGGATTCGAAGGCCCTGGACCAATCATTTGCTGGAAGAATAATCGATCATGCCTTTCTGGCTTCACTTCCGGCGAACGTTGATCCGTGCGGGGAGAATGGAGAGTTTCATACATTTGTTTATGACGGGCCGAACTTCGCTCAACCGGTGGAATTTTCAGTCGGCGAAACGATCTCACGGGACGGCTTCTGGTTTTGTGATTTAGTGGCGTAGTGATAAAGGCCTGATTCCGAAGCAACAGGTAACTGGGAATTCCAGACTTAAAGGAGAAACCACCAATGTCGAGACCTCGATTTGTGATACTTGCTTTGATCGTTCTGGCGGCGGCGGGTTCACGCTTGATTCCGCACCCGCCCAATCTCGCATCGATCACCGCCGTGGCCCTTTTCGGTGGAGCTTATCTCACCGATAAACGACTAGCGTTGATCGTCCCACTGGCCGCGCTGCTTCTGAGTGATCTTGTTCTGGGCTTTTACAGCCACATGGAGATCGTTTACGGAAGCTTCCTCCTGGTCGTTTGCCTTGGTTTCCTGCTGCAAAGGAAGCGTTCGGTGCTGCGAATTGCCGGAGCAGCCCTGGCAGGCTCGGTCGTGTTCTTTGTGGTGACCAACTTCGGCGTCTGGGTCTTTGGATCGCTGTATCCCAAAACAGCGACTGGCCTGCTGGCCTGTTATGTAGCTGGGATTCCTTTCTTCCAGAACACTCTCGCAGGCGATGCGCTCTACACGACGGTGCTGTTCGGGGGCTTTGCAGTTGCCGAGAAGTTATTTCCCATTTTGCGCGAGCGTGATCTGAGACATGCACAGTCAGCCTGACAAGCAATGACGAATGCTGCACGAATAGTTTCCTTTCTACCTTCCGCCACCGAAATGGCGTGTGCTCTGGGCCTCGGAGATCAACTCGTGGGTATCACGCACGAGTGCGACTATCCATCTGAAGTCGAAGGCAAGCCGGTAGTCGTTCGTAATGTTCTTCCGATCGAGCAGATGAGTCAGCCGGAGATTGATGCGGCCGTTGCTCAGCGAATGCGAGACGGCCTGAGTCTTTATCAGGTGGATGAGAAGCTGTTACAAGAGCTCGCGCCCGACATAATCATGACGCAAGACTTGTGTCAGGTCTGCGCGCCTTCGGGCAGTGAAGTAACCGAAGCCCTAAACCTGCTGCCGAAAAAACCGCAAATCCTTTGGCTGACACCGAAATCGCTGGAAGAAATCTTCGATAACCTGCGTGAGTTGGGTGGAGCGACGGGCCGCCTGAAAGAGGCCGAGAAGTTAATTGTCGCCGGGCGCGTTAGGTTGGAAAAGTTAGCCTCCGCCACGCGCAATCTATCGCATCGCCCTCGGGTCTTTTGCATGGAATGGCTCGACCCGGTCTATTGCAGCGGACACTGGACGCCAGAGATGGTGGAGATAGCGGGAGGCGTGGATGCGCTTAGTCGCAAGGGAGCAGATTCAGTTCGTATTCCCTGGGACGATGTTTTGGCATGGGCGCCTGAGGTTCTGATTGTTACGCCCTGTGGCTTCAATCTCGATAAGGTAATAGAACAGTCTCAACAGCTGATTGACTATTCAGGCTGGTCTGAGCTTCCGGCTGTCCGTGAAAGACGAGTATACGCGGTCGATGCGAACTCTTATTTTGCTCGGCCCGGACCGAGGGTCGTGGAGGGAACTGAGCTTTTGGCTCACTTGATTCATCCCAAATTATTTTCGTGGGGCGGACCGGCAAGCGCATACAAACGCCTGGAACTCTGAGCTATGTCCTTAAAGCCATGAAGCAACTTGAAGTAAAAAGTTGTTCGCACTGCGGCGAGACGTTTAGTTGCGGCGCTTTGAGCGACGAAGAGAAATGTTGGTGCGATCAATTGCCGCCGATTTCATTAATTGCGAACGGTGCGAGTGACTGCTTCTGCCCCCACTGCTTGCGCGAGGTAATCCAGAATCCGGATCGCGTGAAGAACTCACGAAGAGTCGCGCCTACTAATGCGACCAAGGTTGGTATGAATTCGGCTAATACGCTTGTTGCCGGAGAGGATTATTATTTAGAAGGTGACGCAATAGTCTTTACCGCCCGATATCACCTGCGCCGCGGGTACTGTTGCGAGAATGGATGCCGCCATTGTCCTTATGGAGCCGAATGTAAATAAGGATAAACCCGTTCGCGGCAACGGGAGATTGTCGATTAGTTGCGAGGCGCTGCGCCAGATCCCAGTCGCCTGGCTCGGGCGCAGCGCCCCAAGCAACTCCAAAAAACCGGCTTCACTAAAGGCGAATAGCTCTGTCAGCTATCTTTTCCGCCCAGCACTCCACCCGCCAGGAATATTACTCCGAGCAGGATATGGATGATGTGATCCATCTTGCCGAGCATTAATAGCGTGCTGACATTGAACATATGCTCGGGACCGGTGCCCAGGAACCAGCCGCATACGCCCAGGAGCAGGTACACCAAACCAAAGAGGATGCAAAAACCTCGCGCCGCGCCCGCCGATCCAGCAAAACCAAAATAGAGAGCGATCGCGCCTGAGACAAGGTGGACCGCGTTGTGGGCCGGGTTGAGGTGTGCACCCAGCAGTGTGGGGGCCACGAATCCGGCCACACCCACGAGGATAAAAACGATGCCCAGAAGTTTACAAACAGTTTTCGCCATGGCTTTTTCTTTTCCTCCTGTGAAACTGTCAAAGCCCTTGCGGGCCGGTAACCTTTTACAAGACTCGCTGCCGCAATCGATTCGCGAGGTTTGCTTTCGGGACGGCGCGGATTGTACACCCAACTCGCAAGATCATCACAAGGTTTTTTAGTTTTAAGATTTTCGGATTGGTAGGCGTCGATTTACTTGATGTTTGAATCTTTGGGAGTATAATGCGCTCCCAATCTAAAAAAGTTTTTAAGGGGGTTACGACTATGAAGTTCTTTGTCGCCTTCTTACTTGTACTGACCACCTTCAGTTCGGGAGCAGTTACTCAGGGCCAAACTGCGCCTCGGCGAGCAAAGCAGAGTGCGGTTAGCAAGCCGCGAAGTGAAACTGTAAGAATATGCCAGGGAGTTCCCATCCCGGAAGGGTACGTCGTCATTGCATACATGACCTCGGCCGTCTGCCCACATGGCGCCTACTTACTCAAAAAACAGAATGACTATGAGAGTTCGTTAGCGGTGAACGGCAGCGCGCGACAGCCAGCGGAAGAATCATCAGAGCCGCCGAAGACGCCCCCGGCTAAGCCATCAAGGTCGACTGCACAGCCAAGGGGACCGTCCACACAATCGGCAAGAAAGTCACCGCCTGCAGGAAAATCTAGAGAACCACAAACATTCTCGGCACAGCCGACAGTAGATTCTGCATCAACCGCGGGAGCGTCATCATCCACTACGCGGCCGCGTCGAGTGGGAGCCCTGTCGCAGGACACGAGCCAATCGCAGGAAGGACCCCCTTCTTTGATCGGCAGTCAACCAGCAACTGCATTGGGCCCCCCCACCTTGGCCAACTCGGGGACCAAACCTGACGATTCCCTGGCGGGCGCGTCTTCTCCTGTTGTTTCCGCTGCGGGACCAGAAGAAGTAAGCGAAGGGGACGTGGTGCGCGTAAACACATCGCTGGTAACGGTTCCCGTCAGTGTCCTGGATCGTCAGGGACGTTTCATTGCGAATCTAAAACGCGAGGATTTTCAGGTTTTTGAAAACGGCGTCGAGCAATCAATCGCATATTTCGAGCCGGCAGAAAAACCTTTTACTGTAGCGCTGCTCCTGGACACGTCGGCTTCGACGCATTTTCATCTCAATGAGATCAAAGATGCCGCGATAACTTTCGCTAAACAACTCCGGCCCCAGGATCGCGTGCTGATCGTGAGCTTCAATGACGAGGTCCTGCTCCTGACCGAGGTGACGAATGACCTGCATCTCATCGAGACCGTTATCGAAGAGAACGTGAACTCGGGCAACTCAACGCGTCTCTACGACGCCGTGGATCTGACGATTAGGGAGCGGCTCAATAAGATCAAAGGGCGCAAAGCAATCGTGCTTTTCACCGACGGCGTTGACACGTCAAGCCAACAGGCAACCTATCAGAGCACCCTGCGCGAGGTGGAAGAACTCGATGCGCTCATCTATCCCATTCAGTACGACACCACTGACTACCTGCGCGCGATGCAAGACGCAGGGAACGGAAGCGTGACCATCACCACCAGGAGAAGCGGCATCTTTGGCACGACCACCACGCAACAGACTTATAACGTTCCCTTGAATAATGGCATTCCCTTGCCGGGGTCGACTAAGGCCGATTACGACCGCGCAGATCATTACCTGCACTCGCTGGCCGACAAAACCGGGGGCCGGCTCTACCAGGCGAATGACAACGCGCAGCTGGCCCAGGCATTCACGAGAATTGCCGAAGAGTTGCGCCGCCAATACAGTCTTGGCTACTACCCCAAGACGGATAACGTTGAAAGCGACGGTCGGCGCCAAATCAAAGTCCGCGTGCTGCAACCAAACCTGGCCGTTAAAGCGCGCGATAGCTATGTGAAATCTCTTTCTGCGGGTCCGAACAAGTAGTGCGAGTCTTAAGAATTACGAGGAACTTGAACCTTTGGTCGAGTGCGGCCGGCCAATTTCTAACCAAAACCAAAGTGACGAGGAAAAAAAGGAGGTCCTATCATGCTTAATCTTTCGCCCCAAAATGGGTCTCGCCTACGCATCGCATTACCCAGGTTAGTAATGGCCGTTGTGCTCCTGCTTACGCTCGCGATCGCGGCGAGCGCCTATACACTGGTCCTTCGCAATGGTCAACGAGTGGAAATACCGGCGGAGTTTGCGCTGACAAAAACGACGTTGACTTACGAAGTTTCGCCTGGCTTCAATAAGACAATGCTACTGACTTTGATTGATGTGGCCGCCACCGAGCGCGCCAACAATGAAGCGCCCGGAGGTTTTTTCCAACACACGGAAGAGCCTCCCGTGGACACTCAACCTGCGCCTCGGGCCATTAGGACTGTGACTAATCGTGATCTTGCAGCAGTTCGTCAGCGTCGTATCGAGAGCGAGCAAGCTTATGAGAGGCGGAGAAAAGAATTAGGGCTGCCTACGGTCGAAGAAACGCGGAGACGTCAGGAGCAGGAGGCGGCAATTTTCCATGCGCAGCTCCGCGAGAAGTCTTTAGCCAGCGGCCGGGAAGAAACCTACTGGCGAGGGCGAGCCCGCGAGTTGCGCACGGAAATCGCGACGGTTGACACTCAGATCAATTATTTGCGCGGGCGTCTCAGCGATCTGAGTGAATCTTCGTCACGCACGCGCAGTTGGGTAACCGGCACCTATCCCCTATGGCCCGACAATCGCCAATGGTCAGGGAACGGCCAATGGCCGTCAAACCAGCGGCAGGGCGGAGTGAGACCGGCGCGGCCGATCATAGGCTTGGGACTTCCATATCCTAATGGATATCCGACGGGGCAGTATCCTTACGGGTATCCGACGGGGCAGTATCCTTACGGCTATCCAACGGGGCAGTATCCTTACGGGTATCCAACGGGGCAGTATCCTTACGGCTATCCAACAGGGCAGTATCCTTACGGCTACCCGACGGGGCAGTATCCTTACGGATATCCAACAGGACAGTATCCTTACGGATATCCAACGGGGCCGTTTGATAATTTTGAAAACTCGGCCCAACAGGGTGAGCTAACCAATCGGCTTGACGATTTGCTGGTAAGGCGCGCAGGTTTATCGGCGCAGTGGCGAGCGTTGGAGGATGAGGCGCGCGACGCGAGAGTGCCGCAAGTTTGGCTGGAACCTTAAAAAAACTGGTCTTTGATCTTCGGCTTTTGATCTTTCGGGGTTCTTAGAGCATCTTAGTGCAAAATCAAAGATCAAAGACCCAAGATCAAAGACCAATGACGAACAATTGGGAAACCATTATCGGGCTCGAAGTGCACGCGCAACTGAGCACTGAGTCTAAGATCTTCTGCGGCTGCTCGACGCGCTTTGGCGACCAGCCTAACTCAAACACCTGTCCCGTCTGTCTCGGCCTGCCAGGCGCGCTGCCTGTTTTGAATTGGCGGGCAGTGGAACTTGGGGCACGCGCGGCAGTGGCGCTCGGTCTGAAAATCAATCAGCGTTCCATCTTCGCCCGTAAGAATTATTTCTATCCAGACTTGCCTAAGGGTTACCAGATCTCGCAATACGACCAACCCTTCTCAGCCAGCGGTGTTCTCGAGATTATGACCGCCGATCGCGATGAGGCCGGCCACGCTCATGACTGGAAGCCGATGACCGTGAACGTTACGCGTCTGCATTTGGAAGAGGACGCCGGTAAGAACGTTCATGAAGGCTTGCCTGATGTCGATCGCTTTTCTTATGTCGATCTGAATCGCGCGGGTACGCCGCTGGCTGAGATCGTTACGGAACCCGATTTTCGTTCTTCCTGGCAGGCCTATGATTACGTTAACCACGTTCGGCGCGCGCTGCAATGGGTGGGCGCGTCAGAAGCCGACATGGAGAAAGGAAATCTGCGTTGTGAGGCGAACGTGTCTGTTCGTCGTAAGGGCGATACGAAGTTGGGAACTAAGGTCGAGCTGAAGAACCTGAACTCAGTTCGCTTCATGCAGCGGGCGATTGAATTTGAAGTCGAGCGACATATCAAGACACTGGAATCCGGCGGCCATCTGGTGCAGGAAACACTACTGTGGGATGAAAGACTGGCTGAAACGCGGCCGATGCGCTCGAAAGAAGAAGCGCACGACTACCGGTATTTTCCCGAGCCGGACCTGCCGCCACTGGTGGTAACGGATGAGTTCATTAATAGAGTACAGGCCAGTCTGCCTGAATTACCCGGCCCTCGGGCCAAGCGCTTTAGCGAACAGTATGGACTGTCGTTCGCTGATTCTTCCCAACTAACTTCTGAGCGTTCGTTGGCTGATTATTATGAAAGCGCGGCGGAAGCGAGCGGGAATGCGCGCGCGACCGCAAACTGGATTCGATCAGAACTGTTGCGCGAACTTGAAAACGCCGGCCTCACGGCGGAGAAGAGTCCGGTGCCGGCTACGGAGCTCGGCGCGCTGGTGCGCTTCATAGATGGAGGCAATATCAGCGGCAAGCAGGCGAAAGACGTGCTGGTGGAAATGTTTGCCTCGGGAAAGGCCGCTGCGGTTGTGATTGCAGAACGCGGCCTGGTGCAGATTAGCGACACCGGCGAGATCGATCTCGTGATTGATGAAGTCATCGCCGCGAGCCCGAACCAAGTCCAACAGTATCGCTCAGGCAAAGAAGCGCTATTCGGATTCTTTGTGGGCCAGGTGATGAAGGCTTCAAAAGGGAAAGCGAATCCGAAAGTTGTGAATGAGCGGCTGCGAGAAAAACTGAAGCCTTGACGCTGGGAGCGCGGACGTCTCGTCCGCATCGATCGCGAAGCGCCAGCAGCATCCTCCGATCATGAATCGCTAACTTCAAAGGTCGTTTTTAGAAAATTGAGCGTGCTTCGCGCGCTGTGCGGACGGGACGTCCGCGCTCCCAGCAAAATGAACCTTCACGACCAAACTGCAATCGTTACCGGCGGCACGAAAGGAATCGGACGCGCGATTGCCGCAGCCCTGGTCGGCGAAGGCATCTCGGTCTGTATCTCGGCGCGAAGCCAGGGTGAGATCGATGCGGCAGTCCAGGAACTGAATCGAAGCGGGTCGGGGAAGGCAATTGGTTTTGTTTGCGACGTCCGCGATTATGATCAAGTTAAAGCGCTAATCAGTAGAGCGGTGAAGGAACTCGGCGGCGTTGACATCCTCGTCAACAACGCCGGCATTGGAATGTTCGAGACGGTGGCAGAAACTTCGCCGGCAGATTTTCGCGCGGTGCTGGAAACAAATTTGTTCGGCGTCTTCTATTGTTGCCATGAAGCGATTCCGCAAATGAAGAAGCGCGGCGGAGGCTACATCATCAACATCTCTTCACTTGCCGGCGCGAATCCGCATCCGCGCATGGCGACCTACAACGCCTCCAAGTTTGGCCTCAACGGTTTCAGCGAAGCTTTAATGCAGGAAGTGCGGCACGACAACATCAAAGTCAGTTACATTATGCCGGGCTCAGTGAACACAGAATTCGGCGGCGACTCTCCGAGCAATGAAGAGAGTTGGCAACTAACCCCTGACGATATCGCCCGGGTGGTAGTTGATCTCCTGCGCCATGACGACCGGGCACTCGCAAGCCGCGTTGAGATTCGTCCGAGTAAACCACCGAAGAAATAGTCCGAATGACAAAAGTATCTCTACTCCTCATCGCCATCATTTGTGTTCCTACAGCGATAGCGCAAACCCCCTCGGCGCCAACGCAAAGTCCGGCAGGGCAGGCGGCGTCGAAAAAGCTTACTGCCGAGCAGTCAGCTGAACTCGATGAAGCTGCTCGGCTGAGCAGGAAAGTAGTGGATCTCTATAAGGAACAGAAATACGACGAAGCTCTGCCACTGGCGAAGCGCGTCGTCGAGATCAGGGGACGAATTCTGGGGGACGACGACGGCAGTACCGCCGCCGCTCTGCTGAACCTTGCGGAACTATATCTGGCAAAACAAGAGAATGGTGAGGCCCAACGCCTGTACGAAAGGTTGTTGCAGATTTACGAAAAGGTTTTTGGCGTCGATCACGTTAACAACACGCTGATCATCGATAGCCTGGCGCTGGTGAATTATATAAGAGGCAATTTCAAGCAGGCCGAAATGTTCTACTCACGCTCTTTGACGATTAAGGAGAAGGCCCTTGGTTCAGAACATCCGGATGTTGGGCGTGCCGTTTACATGCTGGCCGAGTTTTATCGGAGCAGGCGTGAGTATAAGAAGGCTGAACCACTTTTCCTTCGTGCGATAGCAATACAGGACAAGAATCCTGCGTTGGGCAACGCGGAAGAGCCAAGTATGGTTCTGCGTTACCAGTGCTTTCTTTATGAGAGTAGGGGCGTGGAAGAAGCTCAGAAACTGTTAACGCAGTTTCTCAAAGCCAGAAACCCCGACCCGCAGGGTAACATATCGGGAGGAGGAGGTGTGCTTAACGGGAAGGCAGTGAGTTTGCCGCGTCCGGCGTACCCTCCGGAAGCCCGTGGGATGCGGGCAGATGGCCTTGTCTTAATCGAGGTCACGATTGACGAAACGGGAAGAGTAGTCGATGCAAAGTCATTGTGCGGCCACCCGATCCTGGCAAAAGCTTCGCTGGCAGCTGCTTTAGGCGCTAGGTTTACGCCTACAAGGCTGTCAGGAATACCGGTTAAGGTAAAGGGCGTAATCATTTACAATTTCGTGCATTGGTAAACAAGTGCGAGCAGTCGTCCAGCGCGTGACGCGCGCGAAGGTAACAGTCGATGGCGAAATAGTCGGCGAGATTGGAAACGGTCTCGTCGTTCTTCTGGGTATTGCGCGTGATGATACGAAGCTTGACGCAGCTTATCTGGCCGAAAAGATCGCGGCGCTGCGCATCTTTGATGATGAAGCAGGAAAGATGAATGTCTCCGTCAAAGACATTAATGGTGAGTTGCTGATCGTTTCGCAATTTACTCTTTACGGTGATGTGCGGCGCGGGTTGCGGCCTTCCTGGGTTGACGCCGCCGCGCCGGAAGTTGCCGAGCCGCTATATGATTTCTTTGTGAGACAAACGCGCGCGCTCATCAGCAACGTCGCCACCGGGAGCTTTCGCACGATGATGCAGGTCGAGTTGGTTAACGACGGGCCGGTGACCATTCTGCTGGATAGCAAAAAATTGTTTTGATTTCTGCTTTGCGTCTTTGGGCCCTGGCGTGCGAAAGTCTCTGCGCAAAGACGCGAAGTCGCTAAGAGAAGTACGCCCGAAACCGAAGGAGGATATCGTTAGTGAAAAAGTCAGTTACCGCATTCCTGGCCACGCTGATGTTCCTGGTTCTTTTCTTCAGCGCCTGTAATGAGAAGACCGCGGACACCACCAACAAAGAGTCAAATGCCAACGCCGCCGCGGCCCCCGACGTTAAGTCCGCCGTGAAGCCGCAACCGGATACGCAGGTCGCGGTGATCGAAACCGCTGACTATGGGCGCATCGTGATCGAGTTGTATCCGAACGTCGCGCCGAAGATGGTTGAGCGCTTCAAGAAGTTGATCGGTGAAAAATTTTACGACGGCACGGCGATTCATCGCGTCGATCCGAGTCTGGGAATTATTCAGGGCGGTGATCCTCTGACGAAGGGAAATAACACAGCGGTCTACGGC
>Ga0209648_10000604_pt1 | contig 27625 bp, 37 predicted proteins | sample GraSoi2013_115cm_FD_185830 | JGI IMG/M metagenome (GOLD analysis project Ga0209648, IMG submission 185830) | Grasslands soil microbial communities from the Angelo Coastal Reserve, California, USA - Sample 9_17_2013_115cm (SPAdes) (version 2) | ecosystem: Environmental > Terrestrial > Soil >...
TATGGCACCGTACATGGTATAGGTTAGCGGTCCCCGGAAAAGAGGTCCCAGCCTCCATGATCGAACCATTGGATATATTCATCAAAACGAACGATGGAACTTACCTTTGGAAAGCGGCAGCGGACAGCTTCGAACTTGCGAAATCAACCGTACAACGATTGGCAGCAAGTTCCCCCGGCGAGTACATGATTTTCAACCAAGCCACCGGGAATAAGATTGCGGTCAAAGACGGCTTACCAGAGCCATTGTGATCTCGAAATAAAAACCACCGTGCCCGGCGAATCCGTCGTCGCCATCTGCCTCGGCTTTTATTACGAGTGTGTCTATATCAGGCGTTTGTTTCTTCGAAAAAGCAGGTCTTGACCCGATTGTCTAGTGTAGATACACAGTAGCATCCTGGCTAGCATGTCGGAGCCCCTATTGTCCGGACAGCGCTCTGCCCCGGAGCCAGAAGATGTTGCACGGGTCAAAACTGTTCTGGTTGTCGATGACGTAGAGAGCGAGCGAACTGCCATTCGTGCAGCCATTGAGGCCCGGACCAAGTTCCGCGTGTGTGGCGAAGCCTCTAACGGTGTTGAGGCGATAAGACAGGCGAACCAACTGAGGCCCGATTTAGTGCTCATGGACCTAGCCATGCCGCATATGAACGGTCTGGAAGCGGCAAAAGTATTAAGGAACACGATGCCAACTGTTCCTGTTGTTCTGCTCACACTACACGCGGACTTAGTAGGACCACGGTCCTCAGTTCTTGGCGTGACGCTTGTTCTCTCCAAAGACGACGGCTTGGCCCCACTGCTTCGCTGCCTCGAACGGCTGCTTGGCCGAAAATCATAAAAGAAATCCTGGGGGTCATAGCGGTCCCTTCCTGATTAATCCCGAATCCAAATGCAGGTATTCACCTGATTGTCCGTGTTCGCCGATCGCATACGCTGCGTGCGGGACAAGCGCGGGCTGTCCGTTTAGCATTCCGATAGGTGGGTTATCGACGCGACAACCCGCTGCTACTGTTTGGAGAGTGCTTACGGAGAGTCGGATTCTTGGGAGCTGGCTTGTGGCGATAATAACTTTGCCCGCTTACGATATTGTGGAGAAAAAAGACAATAACTTCGTGTGGGTGGAAGCTGCTCACGACATCCAATCGGCGAAGAAGCGCGTCAGTGAGCTATCACGACACAGTGACGCCGAATTTGTGATCTTCAACGAACACACACTGCAAGTGGTCGCAACTTTTGAGACACCCATCAGCTTTTAAGTAGCTGGCGGTCAATATGTTACTTGCGAAGCCTTGCTATCAACGCTTTCAGACGTTTCTGGTCTTCATTGCCCATCGCTGATAATTTCAATCCTAGTCCACCAGATTTTACATGCCGCACGACGGCCTCAGCCCCTATCGGTCCCTCCTGGACAAGAAAATAGAGTTTGACCGACGCACCCACCGCTGTTGACTTTGCCGTCTCGACAAACAGACCACCCGGACTCAAATCCCGAACTCGTGATTTCTCCTCACGGCCGTTAAAACACCAATTAACCCAAACGTCCACCCGTGTCTCGACCCGCGAAAAGAATCTCCGAGGATGCGAAGGTTTCTGCTGCAAGTTAAACTCACATCACACTGCATCTTGAGGATTCGCTACAAAGCTAAAGGGAACAAGAATATGTTCAATCCGGTGAACTCTCGCATTTGCATGTGGAGTTTCCCCTAGTAAGTGCTGAAGACGTGAAAATCCGGTCTGCCGGATTCGTCCAGTACTACAACCTCACCGTCGATAACGGTGTCGGCGGGGAGATCACGGAGCGATTCAGCGATCTGCGGGAAGCGTTTGTTGAAGTTCTTGCCGTTCCGCGAGTACAGGATGTTCGACGGGTCGCTTTAAGCGCGGCTATGCAAGTTGAGTCGGTCTCGCATCACTATGATGTTCTGGGCAAACGCCTTGTCTTTGACTCTACGGACAGAGAAAGTCACTTTTTGTCCCGGTTCGAGACCGTGGTGATTCATAACGTCGGACAGAATGAAGGGAACCTTGGAGCCGTCCACGCCATCAATAATTCCAAACCCTTGCGCGTCAATTTTCTTGACGATTCCTATCATTTTGTCAGCTCTCCGCGTGCAAGGCCCTGTTCTCGTTCAGCATCTCCCTTGGCCACCCGTTGAGCAAGGAACTTCTCTTTTCATTGTTCTTTCCCGCCTGCTGGCCCGAGTCTGACCAAGGGGACAGACGCTGGGCGGCAGTTAAACAAGACCGGGCAGAAGAGAAGAGGCATGTCCAAGGCGACTAGATTTAAAATGTCCCACGATGCAAAATTGAGACGAAGTGCGGCGAAGAAAACGAGGAGTTTGCATGAAATTTGAAGCGGAAAAAGAGAGAACTGTAGTGCTCCCCTCTAAAACTGGACACCTCGCTTAGGTAGAATCAGGGCCTCCAACAGGAGGCAACATGGGCAGGAAACCAGGCGTAGATCGATCCCCGGAAGAGAAGTGGCAGATCGTGCAGGAAGGCATAAAGAGCGGGAACGTTTCGGAGACGTGTCGGCGTCACGGGATCGCTCCGAATCTGTTTTATCGCTGGAAGGATGAAGCGGAACAGGGAGCCAAGGCCGCGCTTGGGGGGAGAAGCGCGGCCGCCGCGGAGACCGAGAAGGACCATCGCATCCGGCAGTTGGAGCGAACGCTGGGGCGAAAGGCGCTGGAGATCGAAATCCTAAAAAACGTCGTGGGGGAGTGAACTGCGGTGAAGTTCACTCCCAGGCGCGGGAGATGGTGACGCAGGGCTACACAGCGACGCTGGTGGCCACGACTCTGGCCATCAGCCGGTCCAGTCTGTACTACAGGAAGCGGCCACGAGGCAGCCGGGCTGACCGAACCTACGATGAGCAGATCGTCGTGGCGTGTGGAGAGAAGTTGGCGTACGGCTATCGACGAGTGGCATGGTGGCTGCAAAACGCATCGTGCTGGTGCCGACATCCAGCTGCGACGAATTGGGACCGTCACTTGCAGAAGCTTAGTTCTCACACGGTGGGTCCCATGCGTGCCGCCGGCGATTTCGCCGCAGAATTGAATCGGAAAGGTTTGCTGGAATCTGTGAAAAGGGTGCAGGCGGAACTCTATGGGTCGCTTGCACTCACCGGAAAGGGCCACGGCACAGATCGTGCCATCCTGCTTGGATTATCCGGAGAGGCCCCGGACAAGGTGGATCCCGAATCGATTGAACCCAAGCTTAGAGCGATTCGTAGCAATCAATCTCTGCAGCTCGGCGGGATTCGGGAAATTCACTTCGAAGAATCGAGCGACCTGGTGTTCCACAAGGACGAGACCCTTGCGGCGCATTCCAACGGTATGCGGTTTCGAGCGTTTGATGACGATACTGAGATCTCGAACCGAGTCTATTACTCCATCGGGGGTGGCTTCATTTTACGGGAGGGTGAAACTCGAGATTCCCGACCTTCCAAGCCGGTGCCGTATCCATTTGCCAGTGCGGACGAGTTGCTTCACCTCGGCCACGAACACGCGCGAGCGATTTGGCAAATTGCTCTTGAGAACGAGAAGGCTTGGCGAAGTGAAGAGGAAATTCGTGCTTACGTCCGGCGCATCTGGGAAGTAATGCAACAGTGCGTGCAGCGAGGTCTCGTCACCGAGGGGATCTTGCCAGGTGGGCTTAATGGTGGGAGTGCCGATCCACTTGCTCCCATGGATTGGGTGAACGCCTTTGCCATGGCCGTGAATGAAGAAAATGCGGCTGGAGGGCGCGTTGTGACCGCCCCCACGAACGGCGCCGCCGGCGTCATCCCCGCCGTCGCCCATTACTATGTGCGGTTTGTGCCCCAAGCCTCGGATGAAGGATTGTTTGCGGTATTTTCTTACCGCCGGCGCCATCGGCATCCTTTATAAGAACGCTTCGATATCGGGCGCGCGGAAGTGGGGTGCCAGGGAGAGGTGGGAGTCGCCTGCTCGATGGCGGCCGGCGGGTTGGCAGCCGCATTGGGTGGAAACAATCTCCATGTGGAGTACGCGGCGGAAATCGGCATGGAGCACAACTTGGGAATGACGTGCGACCCCATCGGTGGACTGGTCCAGATTCCTTGCATCGAGCGCAATGCCATGGGCGCCGTGAAAGCCATCAACGCATGTCGTATGGCGATGCAGGAGAGCGGCGAACACAAAATCTCTCTCGCCCAGGTCATCAAGACGACGTACCAGACTGGGCTCGACATGCAGTCGCGATACAAGGAAACTTCCCTTGGTGGCCTCGCACTCAACGTCATTGAATGTTGAAAGAGTACCCGTACGGAAGGATCTGCTCATGTGTTTCTCTCAGACCTTCGATTCTGCCGACCATACGGAAGCTTCCTCCGCGACCCGCTAACGCGCAAGAGGATGCCCTCGCCATCATTGCCTGCGTTTCATTACCAGAAGCTGCGGATATGGCCGGTCTTCCTTTCTAAAATAGAGTCCATCCGCGTCATAGATCACTTCACCGTTATCGCTCAGATAGCCTGCTAGTCTATCTTGATTCAAGAAACCAACTTGAGCACCTTTGCTGAGGATCAAAGCAGAGACGGTGCGTGCCCGCATGTCGTTATCTCCCGATCGCTTCGCAAACCCCAGGCTGCGTTGTTCCTGTGTGGTGGGTTCTTCGGGAAAGAATCTCCATTGTTCGATTGGAGTGAGCCACTGGATTCTGCCCCGAAGCACTAGCGTGTGTGGGTCTCGGGGTCCACTCGACAACAGCTCTGTAATTCTGCCCAGAGGAATGTGGACGTAATGCATTGAGGATTGCTTCATGACCACCAACACGTCCGAGTCGATGTCACATTCCTGTACCGTGAAAAGGTCAAAGGCTCGCGTCGAGCGCACGACTGGGTCGATCCGGATAGTGGCCTTCTCTTTGGCCAAATCGTTCTAGTTTGGCAACCAGCGGCGAACTCATGGGAGCATGAGATGAGGATGCTGCCGCAAGAGAACGTGCAATCTCAGCATCGAGTGCCCGCTTGAATTCCTGCTCAAATTCATCGGACGTGCTATAGGACGAATATTTCACGTCCGCATCAGAAATAAGCTTCTTTAGCTCATCGCTTCGCTGTTCCACGTTCCGTAGAAAGATCAGAATGGGGTTCATCGAAGCTCGGGCAGTCTCAAACTCGTCGGCCACAGGCTTTGTCAAATGCTGGCGATCAGCGCGAAAATGTCACACTGTTTTACCTCGTCCAGATAAGACGATCTCAGACTTTTCGATGATGCGGGTTCTTCCTCGAAAGCCCAGGGCTCTAAGAACGGATAAGCCCGGACGACGCGGAGCGCGCGGGAACGTTCTTCGGAGAAATCCTCCTTAGATTTGTCTAGGATTGACGAAATGAAGACCCTGCGACGATTCATGATTCCCGCAACGACGCCAACGATTTACATCCAATATATCGAGAGAAATCTTGCTAATTTGTGATTGCTATCAAGTTGAAGAATCTTTGCCCCAAGAGCTAATCCTCATCCTTCTCGGACAAGTCTAGTAGCTGGCGCTCGTCCTTCCACCACAGCAAAGTCAACACGGATTGCTTCCCGATTCTTATGGAGTCCTCAACGAGTCCGTACCTGCCAGCATCTCCATCGTCGATCCAGCTATCCGCATAAATCTCAATTGGGTGTTGGCTCTCCTTGCCCTGCATTAAGTCGTAAGCGACAGTATCGCGCTTTGGTTGCTCGCGGGGCCAAAGCTTGTCCGGAACATCAGGACCACGGATAAACCATTTGCGTCGGCCGCTATCGCTGTAGACTATCATTGCTGGGAAAGATCCGTGTTGAACGAGGCGGATAGCAGTAGCTGTGATGCTCGTGACGAAAGTGTGAGCAAGCGCTTCGACCGTCGCAAATGTGATTTCCTGTTTTGTCGCCAGAGGCGCGAAAATGTGTTGCGGCAACAGCAGATCCGCAGCATATTCGTTTGCCCCTCGTTCAGCACTAGTACCCGTCCAATCTGAGGTCAAATTCGCCTCTGTACACGCAAAACCCACCTTGCCGCGGTCCCGCATCCAATGGCCAAGTTCATGGGCTGCTGAAAACCGCTGGCGAGGTCGTTGCGTCTGCGAATCCACTGTTATGATTGCGCGATCACCGTGACCTACGATACGAGCGGCACACCCGGAAAGAGGTTCATACACCACAGTCGCCCCGCAGTATTGCGCAATTGCCTCAATGTTGATCTCTTGAGGTTCCGTGATGCCGAGCTCTTTTATCAGAGCGGTAGGTGCGCGATATACGTACGAACTCACAGTTACTCCCCTGAAATCTCCAGGCTGTCCAGCATTCCAAGTTCCTTGAGTTGCTTGAGAAAACTCTCGACATCGACATCTGACAGCTCCTTGAAATCGCGATATTGAGCTGTCAATAATGCAGGCTGAATATCGGGACGGGCATTCAAGACCGCTGCTAATAATTCTCGCCGTTTGCTCGCAGATGTCGGAAGGTCGTATTGTCGCGTCTGCATTCGAGCTAATTGACTCTCGTAATTACGTTGAGCGGCTACCAGCTTGCTCATCCGATAATTCTTTGAAGCTCGTCTAAGCACATTGCGCACACGCTCCGCCTCACCTCGGACATCTATCCCTTCGGCCTTCGCTTCCGCAATAAGTTGCTCATCTGAGAGATCGAGCACAGAATCAGCAAGTCGATTCATAATGTCTGTCAACTGTTTGTCGTAGTTCTTCTCATCCGACATGGTTATCACCTCCGCTGCGGCCGAGCCGCGTAGCGGATCCGTTTGACCGCAGCCTCGTACTGTTTGGGTGTCAGTCCAAGATCGACAATCTCGGGCCCGGTCATACCCTCAACCCAACCTTCCAGCACCAAGATGGCTTCATAATCTTCCTCAAACATCTTGAGAATCTGGCCTACTTGCTCTTTGGCCAAAAGAATGCGTTCCGGATCCGGCTGCCCCGTCTCGACATGAGCCATGGGCAAAGTCTCTTCGCCCTCGGGAGTAATCACTAAAATCTCGGACTCCAGCCGCGCCTCCTGTTCGTCAAATTGCTCTTTCCAGTGGTGCGAGATGCTCCGCATTGCTTCAATCAGGTGCTTTACAAAATCCACTTTCTTGTTCCAGCGGCGTCCCGAATCCGAACCATCTGCCCCGGCCATGGTCGCAGTGAGGGCTTCGCTCAAAAGATCCTCGCCCCCTCGACCAAGAGCTGCTCGCCCCAAGCCTCGTATCCTCCACGCGGCAAACTTCTGCAGTCGCACCAGTTGCGGCTCGGTCAGGCGCTCAATCGCCTGATCGATCTCTTCCCGCGTTGCGATCTGCTCAGCAGGCACGGCTTTGGGTGGCTTTGCTTTCATTCCCTTGCGCGAGGGGCTGATATCCCTATGCCCGAACTAGAACCTCTTTGGAGAAAAAATATTTCACTTTGTTTTCTCCGAATTTACCCAAATCTCGGTATTAGGTATTCAGAAGGGGCAAAACGGCTATCCATCGCTCCATGGCCCCACTCCAACATCGAGGTAAGTATGGCAGACAATCGGATTCACATTACGTTCAGCACAACCGCAGGCGACTTGGAAAAGGACTTCCCGGTCAACCAGCCGTTGCAATCCCTCAAGCGCGAAGTCATGGCACGGCTCAAACTTGATCCAAGCCAGGCGACACAGTACATCGTCGTCCTTAATGGCAACCCGCTCGACGAATCAAAGACTCTTGCGGAACTCCACATTGCAGCAGGCTCGGTTCTAACGATCGAGCGCCGAGAAGTTGTAAAGGTTTAGCGGTTCCATGGACCAACAAACCGTCGAAGCAAAAATGGATGCTCAGATCGACGCAGCAAAGCGGAGCGCAATGACAAAAGCCTTCGCCTGGGAATACGAGACACTCGGACTTGTGACCTACGTCGCTATGCGACCTCGGAAGCATCCCGAGCGCCGATATTTGCTTCGAGTGTCGTTCGACGATTTGCCGCGGCGTGCACCCTCGTACGTCTTTGTGGACTCGACTACACGTGAGCCCAAGGACGATGCTTGGCCTGCAGGCGTCAAACATCCCAATCCGCCCCTCGGCATCTGTACGCCAGGGACAAGAGAATTCCACGAAAAGTATCACTTAGGCGATGCGCAATATCCCTGGAGCGAGGAACGATACTCGTTCCTAGATACACTTCAACGAATCCACGCATTAGTCGAGCACGGAAGCCCATGAGATTCCTGTCCCGTCTGTCCAAGAAACGCTCAGCCACTAAGGAGGTCTACCCAGCTATCCGGCCCTACATTTCCCCGGCAGGAGGGCGTCGGCGGACGCCCGTTCCGGATCGAAACGAGCGCTTTTACATTCCTCTGCCGGTTCTCCAAGCTACTAGCCGGTTCATGGGCCGCTTTGCACAAGAGGAACGCGAATGCTACGTGTGGTGGGGCGGATACTTTACTGAGAAGGGCGGACAAGTTGTCACAGCTCTCTGTCCGGAGATTAAAACTCGATTCGGGCACATACGGCTTGGCACCAAAGAACTCATGGCGCTACACAGCGAACTCCGGCGTATCGACCAGATTCTTCTGGTCGAGTTGCACTCTCACCCACCCGGCGGAGGTGGCCAAAACGAAGTCGATGCCGCTCACCCCGCAGCCACGTACCCCGGATTCATTACCGTCGTTGTACCTGATTTTGGCCTGCCTTGTTTTTACGATCTCAGCGAGAGTCACGTGTATGAGTATGTCCACGCAAACCGCTGGCGGCAGTTGCTACAGCCCGAAATTCGCGATCGTTTTGTGATCGAAGAGGCGAGTTTGCCGGTGAAGCCATGACACAGTCGCAACCGCTGCGCACGGAAACACTGCTCAAACAGCTCACCGGCTCGGAAGACGTAAGAGCGCTCTTTGCCCCCGGCCGTGCCGTAATCGGAATCTCCGAGCACGCTGCGCGCTTGCCACAAGGACAGTTGATTCTCTCTTTCGCCGTGAATCTTGCTGCCCGACTTTTTCCTGTTATCCAGAACCTTGAAGTCGTTGTTCCTCCTCACATCAAAACGTTGGCACGACTGCCGCGATGGCAATCTCCCATGTTGGATCAACACATCGACAAGCTTCTTTCCGAACTAAATCCGCCAGTCAGATGGGCAGTTGCAGCCTCCCATTCCCATCTGCAGGACAACATTGTTTGGATCGGACAAGCACCGGAAGGAGTAAAACCCACCGTATTCATTGGTTCAGACGGTTGGTATGCCTTCGTCAGCCCGGACGAACCGATGAGCGTGAACGCTACGAATCCTATTGGAGCGTACACAGCCGGCTGCTTTGCCGCTGCTGAATTGTGGAAAGGCTTACTTCTGCCTCACCGACATTTGTTCGAAAACGTTCCGTTGGCACCATGCAAGAGCACCATGGCGTTCTCAGCCCGCAGCCGTTCACAGCCGCGAAGCCAGGCGCGAATTGCAGTTTGAAACTCCACGCGTCCTGTGGGATGCCGGCGCGACAGGGGATGGCGAGTTCCGCATATGGCGCTTGATCCTTGGCCAATCGGAGTGCATGCACTGCAAACATCCAATTGCCGACGACCCGGAGCAGAGGAAGGCAGAGCAACTGACGAAACTCCTCGGCCTAAGTCCCGACATTTGGCGCAGAAAGATTCGCGATAACGAGAAATTCGCCGAGGACGAGGTTAGGAGTATCGAACAACATCGTTCAAAAGATGCGCCATTCCACCTCCCAAAACCTGCTCAACGCTTCGGCGACTGGGAAGCCGAACAATGCGGACGGTTAGTTCTCCCGGATCTAGATGAAGAGATTCCCCTACCATTTGCACCGGTACTTGCTGGCGTCCTCATTGCGGGCGAGGTGATTAAGGAACACTACTTTCCTGATGCCGTACTCGATTCCTATTATTGGAACACATTGCTTGGCCACTTCATGGCGAGAAACCAACCGCGCCGCCGCAATCCTCGGGCAAATTGCAGCTTCTGTTGTGATCCTGTGTACCTGGAGCAATATAAGAGACTCTGGGATCAATAGCAATCTTTCTCCACTATGAAGCCAGCGCCGGTGGTGGTCTTCCGAGCTTCCGAGTAGTCGAGCCTCGCAGTGGTCGGCAAGGGTTTGCAGTGGGAAGGATAAATCCTATTCAAAACAGCGAGAGCGTTTCTTCGCTCGTCGTGCGAGTAGCGACCGCAGGTTGCGTGCGACTTTCGATGTACCGAAAGACGTGCTTGAGACCCAGCATGTCATCTTCGTTGTATTCCAGAAGGAGTTTCTTTCGCTTCTTGGTCAATCTGCCCGAACCGTAGGAGATCGCAGCGTCGAATCCTTCCATGTCGGGATGTCGCGCCAGGAACCCGCAGCACTTTGCGATCGTCTTCAACCTCGTATCCTGAACCGGAAACACCACACAGGAGTGAATCGCGGAGTAGACATCCGAAATGTTCAAGGCGACCGTGGTTGGCAGGCCATGTGCGGATAGTCGTTGAGCGAGAAGCCGTTGCTCTGCGCGGCAGTTGGAATACGCTAATAGTGCTAGCCCGGGTCTTTGTGCTAACACGTCCAAAAACTCCCGCAGTATGTTCCCTTCGTCCTGTGGGGTGTTGGCGAAGAACGAATACGATTTGGCTTCGTCTTCGATGTGCAGTCCGATTAGCCAAATGAAGTTGCTGTTCAGGTCTGTTTCGATGTCCACGTAAGCTCGGTTGCGCCAAACCTCAAGGCGCTTCAGAACCAGCATTTCTTGCCGAAGCTGTGACGACGCTCTCGCCCTGAAGATCGCAGCTTCAGCGGCACCGCATTTTAGGGTTTTCCGGATGCACTCTTCGGATGCGCCTGCGAGTTGCGCGACGTTCCTAATGCCTGCTGCCTTCAGCCGAATGCCGCGCGGCTCCCCAATTCCAGCAATTGACGTGAGCTCTCCTCGAAGCTCATGCCACTGCACGTCGCTGACCTTTCCAGCCCGAATGTCGATCACCGCGACCTTTCCAGGTGCTCCATGATCGTCATGTGAGGCAGCGTTCACAATCATCGACCGACCGAGCTTCGTCGATTGCCCTCCGCAATAGTGAACATGACCACACACCACCAGAGGAACATCGCGACGCTTACGAAGAAACGTTCGCAGCGCTACCGAACCGATACGTCTCTCCCCGAATCGAATCGCAAAATCGACTGAACCTCTCGGCGGAGTACGGGAGACGAGTATCAGTCGCTTGCCCTTAGTGCTCTTCGCTGCAAGGCGCAGGTGTCTAGCGATGCTCGTCTCGGAATAAATGACGACTCCCATGTGTCCAAGCCGCTCATCGACCGGTGCGCCTTCGTTTCCGATCACTGCATAGGAGCCGATGACCAGCGGGGTTTCATGTACGTTGTAGACTCCAGCGCCTCTGATGTACCGACGCAGCGCTTTCGTGTCCGGTACTACGTACACAACTTTGTTCCTCGACTCTTCGTCTTCTTCCGGTGGGTCGTTTCCAAGCACAGCACACAAGCCGTGAGTTGAGGTCTTGGCAAGCTCCTCAAATAAGTTTTCACTTTCTGTATGGAACCGCTCTACATCATCCCCGGCGTACAGAACCAAGTTAGGACGCGGCTGCAATTCTTTAACGAAATCCAGTAACAGCGAAATGTCTTGTACACGGTAATCTGAGAAGGCCACGATTCGAAGGTCTTCTGAGTCGAAGGATCTCTCAACTGGCTTGCCCACCGATTCGAGGCGCTTCAACTCTCGACTCGAAGGCAGCCTTCGAATTGTGCGCCGCAACTTAAGCATAGGAATCGAACGGTGCAATTCGTTCCATCGTTGGCTGTCGTGAAAGGCCTGAGCCCAACCAATTGAGTAACCCGAGTTTGTGATCGGCGTCATTAGATTACGCCCGAGCGTGCCATGCGCATTGATTGATCGGAATTTCATAAGGGGCTTCCCAGATAGATACCATGGCAGTGCGCCGGCTGCAGTCCGTGATCAATCAAAAGGCCCGACACAGCTGATTACGCAACTCTGCCGAGGCTGACTACAGGAGATGGAAATGGCAATTCCCGCAGCTTCGCTGAAGGCAGCACAGACCAGGACGACCGAGACGTGAACGAAGCGATTTTCAGAGCCTCTGGCGTCTCACAAAGGTCCGCCGACCGAGCGTGCAGCCGTATTTTCAGCTCGTTCTGCTGACTTCCTCAATCAGACTTCGCATGTCGCGCGCATTCATTCTGAACCGCTTCGCCATTGCGCTCCACTCGGCTCGGTCAGACTCAGGCACTTTGCGACATCCAGCTTCAATAGCTCGACGAACTTTCCGTCCATACTGCGTAGATTAGTCGCTCGAGGTCGTGCCCAGCACAAATTGTTTTGTCCAATGAACTGAGGAGGCCCCGCTGCGTCACGCTAAGGCCATTTCAGGGTGCGGGTTGCGCAACCTTTGCAAAACCTGGTCAACACAATAGCCTGACCTGAAATCCGATCGGTGGCCTGGTCCAGATCCTTTGCATCGAGCGCAATGCCATGGGAGCGGTGAAAGCCATCAACGCCTGTCGAATGGCGATGCAAGAGAGCGGCGGGCACAAGGTCTCGCTCGATCAAGTCATCAAAACGATGTACCAGACTGGGCTCGACATGCAATCGCGATACAAGGAGAGTTCCCTTGGCGGTCTTGCACTCAACGAATCGTGTGTTGAACGGCGACCGCAGAAAGGCGGACTTGCGACTGGTCCGCTTGCCAAATTGTTCAGTGCGGACCAGATGCTGCATTTTTGACCGCTTTGTCCAGGTTGTCTACACGAAGTTCCCGAGTCGCGAAGTCAAGCAATTTGGGATTACGCTGGACGCTTCTTTGGACATCCGCCTTTGCCAATATATCGGAGCCTGTTTTCTTGTCGGTCTTGAGAACTACTGCTCCAGTGAAAAGGTCTGAGAGCGCCTTGGTTGCCTTGTCATCCTCCGGGGCTAAACGCTTGGCCTCGGCAAAATGTTCAATGGCCTGCTCGGGATGACCCTCCCGATTGACGACGATTCCGCGAAGAATAAGTGTGGAAGGTTCCTTCGCAAGGGAAGGATTCTTGGATGTCGCTGCGTCCAGAGCTCGGTGCGCTTGGTCAACGTTTCCGATACGGGAGAGCACACCAGCAGCCAGGAAGTACCGCATCGATTCACGATTCTTGTCATCGACCGAGCCGGATTTCGCGAGGGACTGATCCACAACCGCAAGAGCATCCTGCAGAGCGGGCTGATGATTTCCAAGAGCCGCACTCGTGCGTGCTTGATCTGCTAAGTTGTCATAAAGTTCGGAATTTTGAGCGTCCAAGTCGATCTGTACTGATACGTCTTCTTGGAAATTGCTGAGCATGTGAAACGTCAGAGGCTGACCCGGCACCACCGGCTCAAACGTGCGGTACACCGCAATCACCGCGAGGTTCCCCGGGGCGATGTTCCCGGTCTTGGGTTGTGCGATAAAGCCATTTGGAAGAAAGCCGGCGGTAAACACCAGGGGATTGTTTCCGGAATTGCTAACTTGAACAGCTCGTTCAGAAGTGTGGTCGTTGAAATTGAGCTGCTTCGGGTCGACAACCATCGCCGAGGTACACCCCGCTCCGTAGCCAGACTTCGTTGCAATCTCTAGATCGTCCAACGCCTTAAGAACAATTCCGCGCTGTGTAGCCGGATCGGGAAGAGTTTTCGCGGCCTCGACTTTCTCTAGAAAAATTCGGATCTTGTCCAGAGTCTTATCCATGTGGTTCCGTCGGCAGAGATACTCCGCCTGGCTCATGCGGCCCCGCTTCGTGTCCTGGCAGTCGGCGTCGTACTTGAGAGCAAAATCCTTCATTAGAGTGTCGAAATCACGAACCTGTTGATCCTCGATTCCCACCTTGGTTTTAACGGACTGAACGTCCCCAATAGCGACATCAATATCCACGCCCACCGTCTGTTTCCACCCGGAAAAAGAACAATCGTCATGGCGGTGATATACGTACCAGACGAGGCCGGCGGCGGCAAGAAGGACAACCACAACTAGAAGAAGATTCTTGTTCACGGAAAGCAACCTCGACCCGAAAGAGAGCGTTTACGAATTTCGCGGGTAATCGTCAAGTATCACGGCATCAAGGCAATGTCAAGAAGACGCGTTGTCCTGATGACTGAAGGTATCTCTGTAGCCAACAGCCGAATGGCATTGGCCCTCATTTCCCGAATCGGCACGCACTAGCCACGTTATTATAGTAGTTTTGACTTGAACTCCGCTCGCCGAAGCAGTAAAGTACGCGGCCAAGAATCCCTACGGCCCACATTTTCACAACTGAGGTGCTTCCCATGAAACGCCTGGCCGCTCTGTGCCTCTGGTTCCTACTTTCGGCCTCCGCTGTTCTTTCACAAACAGCGGTCGTCACTCGAAATGTGAATCTCAGGCCTGACCCATCAACGGATCAAGATCCGATTGTGAAGCTTGTTCCGCCCGCACAGGTCGACCTGCTCGAACCTGACCAGACCAACGGCTTCTATCACGTCAAAGCAGGGCAGAACGAAGGCTGGGTCTGGGCAAAAAACATTCGTGTCTCGGCGGGAGGACCTCCTCCGCCCCTACCACATACGGCGGCGAGTGGCGGAGGATTGATCGAACCCAGTCCGGCTTCCGCTATCTCCTCGACTTGGGAAAAAGGAACGCCGGAGGACAACGTCTTTCACGGCGCCGAAGGAGATTGTGCTGAAACGGGTGATGGAGGGGACGCAGACACCAATAAGTTGAAGAATCGCGTCGATATTCCTGCCACCTATCACTATGTGACCTGGGAGGCCATCAATAACACCGCCTATCCGCAGGGGGCGCCGCGCAGTCGCGCAGATTGGAAGCCGAATCAGCTCGACCAGATCGCACCATTCGAAGGTGCGAGCGTTGCGGTCGAGGGCTACCTCTACAAAGTGAAAGTCGAAAGTTCAAGCCCGAACGCCAAAAAAGGCGGCGAGTCGACCAACTGCCATGCTCATCTGGCGAACGACGTCGACTGGCATATGCCGATTACAGCGCAGAACGGGCAAGGTGAAGATGTCGCGATCGTGGTAGAGACAACTCCTCGGCTGAGGCAGCTACATCCCAATTGGACAGTTACCAGATTAAAGCCTTGGACAGAAAACATCGGCAGCCATGCGAACTCGTCTTTTAACGGCCAACCAGTTCGCATACGGGGTTGGCTGATGCTCGACCCTGAACATCAAGATATGATTAACAGCGGCCTGCGCTCAACGCTTTGGGAAATTCACCCAATCACACAGATTGAAGTATTCCAGGGCGGCCAGTGGGTGGATTTGGACTCCATACCGTAAACAAGGAACAGGCGAGATGAAGCTCCCCCGTGCGGCAAGGAGGGAATGATGTCTAAGAAGATCGTCGTGTGCTGCGACGGTACGGGCAATGAGTTCGGCGTCCAAAATTCCAATGTAATCAAGCTGTACAAGATGCTCGTCTGCAACGAATCGCAGATCGCCTACTACCATCCAGGCGTTGGCACGATGGGCGCGCGAAGTGCTCTCACCGGCATTGGGAAGTGGTGGACGAAGGTCATCGGTCTCGCATTCGGCTACGGCATCTCCGACAACGTGGCCGATGCCTACGAGTTCCTGATGCGGAACTTCGAGCCGGGCGACGATGTTTACGTCTTTGGCTTCAGCCGCGGCGCATACACTGCTCGCTGTCTCTGTGGCATGCTGCACGCGCTCGGTCTTCTAACACAAGGCAATGAAGGCTTGATCCCGTACGCCATCCGCATGATCAAGAGACAGCAAATCGATTTCCAGGTGGCAGCCGATTTCAAGAAAACCTTCTCGCGCGAGTGCAAGCCGCACTTTGTTGGCGTGTGGGATACAGTGAGCTCGGTAGGTTGGGTCTATAACGCAGTCCGCTTCCCTTTCACTACGGCGACGAGGAATCCCGATCTCAGCGTCGTTCGCCATGCGGTTTCGATCGACGAGCGCCGCGCATTCTTTCGTCAGAATCTGTTTGGCGCGCCATATGGTCCCCAGCAGGATGTGAAGGAGGTTTGGTTTGCAGGCGTGCACTCGGACGTAGGTGGTAGCTATCCTGAAAAGCAAAGCCAACTTTCTAAGATTGCTCTACGTTGGATGATCTGTGAAGCCGAGCTTGCGGGCCTCCTTATCGACCCGCAGCGCGCAGCTGAGATCTTGGGCGCAAAGCCCCCCAATGTCGCTCCCGATCCTGATACCAAGAACCAGCACGAATCACTGCAGGGGTGGTGGTGGATTGCGGAACTCTGGCCCAAGGTAGTCCATACGGAGACTCCTGAACATACCTGGAGAAAGTCTCTTCGCTTAAATCTTGCGCGTAGACGGTGGATCGCCCAGGACTCGTTAGTGCACCGGTCGGTGGAACAACGTCTCGCGAATCCAGACCTTGGGTATCGACCGAGCAATTTACCGCAGCAGCGTCAACCGGTGGATGATGCTTGCTTTATTAATCCGGTCTCAACATAAGGCATAGCCGAATTTAGTCGACAAGGAACGAATGATGCAACGACGAATCGCTTCATTCCTGTTGGTATTCTCACTCTGTTCCACCGCATCTGCTCAAGATGCTCCAACAGGCAACGTGGCTCCGACGCCGGCCGGAAATGCGCCTCCCCCGGCTTCGGCCGCGTTCACGCCGGTTCCCGCGGGACCTTTAGGAGAGATGGATCAGTTGTTCATCGACACGTACACCGCCCGCCGGGATGCCGTCCTTGCAGGCGCGCAACCGTACATCGTTGTTTCGGGAAGCAGTCTGATTTCGCCGAAAGGGGAAACCTTCCGATTCCGAGAGGGTGATCCCAGATTCTTATCACGCTCTTAAAGATATCGCTCACCTTCCCTTCACCGTTTACTTACTTCTTTCGCCCTGGGTTGCGTCAACGGATCAGCTTAATGACGAGCAGCTGAATTCCCTACAGGCTCTCAAGGGTAAGATCGATGCCGCCAGTATGGCCTTGGCCACAGGTAATTACTCAGAGCAGCAACTGCCCCGACAAAAGCAGATCCTCGAAGCCTCAGCTACGATTGTTTCGTCGACCATCCAAGCAAAGCACATCGCCCCCGAAGAATTAACTCGTTTTGCAAAGTCAATGGGGCCTCTGATTTTGCAGAATGCATGGGATGCCGGTTGTCAGCAGATTCAGGCAACTCACATCCAAGTGATGAAATGGAAGGACGAGTTGTCTCGGGAGGAGTGGGATCACCTTACGGTAGTCAACAGAGCACGGCATCAAGCCCGCTACCGAAATGCCGCCACTCAATACTTCCACTGGCTCTTTGCCGATAAAGCGCCAACCTGGTCCTATCCCGGAGAGACCTTGAGAGTGATTTACGCAGAATCACTTGGGCCGAAGGAAGAAGCAAAAGAAGAGTTTGCCACCGTTTTGATTGATGCCGACGCCAGTACAGCGTTTTTTGGCGATCCATGGCGCCTGACAGAGGACATTCTTAGCGAAGGCGCGGCAAGATGCGTTTCCAAGCTTCCCCACGAGGACGGGATTCACAAGTAAGAAAGGTTCGCCGAAGCGTCACCTGAAGAGGAAAGCTCGTTATGCGGTAATGGACTTGGCCACCTTGCTTCGGATAGGCATGATCAGCGCTTGGACGGAGTCACCTAACCGGCGGGCTTTGACCCGGACAGGGCCGGCGCCCCAGCTAGCACCGGTAGAGCTACGCCAGAGAGAAAGGTCTTCTACAGCCTCGGCGTAGGTTAAACCTTCATGGAAGACGCGATAGATGATTGACTTCGGTGGCACCCTGAAATTTGGAATGACCTTGATGCCGGCGTTGCGGGCGGAATCATTGGGTTTTGCATGAATGGCGCGGAGCACCGGAGCCGGAACTTTCTTAAAGCCAAAACTGCCTTGGTCGGGGTCGATTTCGCCAGCCTTGTGGCCCAGCCGAGCTTCCACGAGAATGCAAGGAGTCGACCAGACTTGCGCTATTCCGAGCAGCGCTGACTGCTGGCTGGCTGAGGGGCAGAGCTTTTGCCTGAGCGCCTCAATCGCTTCGAAGGAGATTTCTCCCTTCGCATACGGTCGTACCAGATCAGCATAAAACGCCAGAGTGCCGGCCACAACATCAACCAGCGCCTCTTCCGGACTCTTACGTTGCTCTGCCGTATGGGTACGCCGGAAGACCAATCGGCTCTGATCGGTCAAAACGAGCAAATGCACGAGTTCGTGCCATTTGGTGAAATAGGCGCGGCGAAGGTTTTCGCCTCGGCAGTCGATTACAGAGACGTAGGATAGATCCCAAGGTTTCGGATTCAGACGTTTAAGAGTAATTCCTAGGACATGGCCATCCAGTTCCTTGTGAAGCGTGATGAAACCAGCCTCTTTCTTGTCAAGAAATTCCTTACGAACACTCTCGAGATCCTGGTCGGAATGCACTTCACGGAACTCGGTACGGAGCTTATTGGCGACGAGTTCAAGCAACTCTGCGGGATTTGAGCAGCAGCTCGGGAGGTCGGCCAGAAACTGCTTTACCTGTTTGTGGCAATAACGAATGATCTCGCTTACCGGGTCCTCGCTGGGCCGGAGTCCCAAGTCAGCAGCCAGAGTTCGGATCGTCAAGTTGTGGCTGAGTTTTGATGCCATTAGCCGAACACTTTCTGTAAAGCCTCGTACAACGCCTTCCAGTCCTCGACCGTGAACTCCTTAATGTCTTTGTTACTCCGGCGCGCGATTACGGATCGGTGCGCGTTTAAGAGCTCGATAGTCTTGGAATAACTTAGGCTCAATTGATGGGCAGCTTCCGACAGAGCTTGCGGTATGACAACCGGTGCTTGCGAGACCGACTCGGCCGATGACGGTTCTCCCTTCAGCAAATAATCGACCGAGGCACCAAGCGCATTCGCAATTCTCAGCAGATACTCCGAGCTGACGTTCCTCTTGTTATTTTCGACATCGCTCAAAAACCCCTTACTTATATCGGTTTCTTCGGCAAGACGATCTTGAGTCCAGCGGCGGTGCTCCCGTACCTCACGGATCCTGTCGCCAACGGTCGGCATTGCACCTCCTGTGAACCACAAACGTATTGTACTGCGAACTTTTGTTCGCACAAGTGTAATCTCTGGTTTGACAGTTCCTTGCTATGTTCGCTATACTGTACTTATATTCTCCTATAGGAGAACATATTTCGGCCTGCGCCAGCAGGTCAGCGAAAGGGACAAGGGGAACCCAAGATGGCGGACAACAAGGGAACTATTGTTGTGGTGGTAGCCGGGGCGGAGGTGGTCGTGCCCTTCAACCAAAACGAGCCGCTGAAAAATGTAGTGAATGATGCTTTGAGGCTCTCTGGGAATGCGAGCCGTAAAGAGGAAGACTGGCAGCTCAAGGTCGATGGCGTCCTCATTACGGATCTCTCGCGCAAAGTGCGGGATTACAACTTCCCGGCGAATGTCATTCTGTATCTCAGTCTGGCTGAGGGCACGCTTGGATAAGGCAGCCTTTGTAGATCCTGCCGTTTCGCAACGAAAATTCGATGCGGAAGTTGGAGAGTGGAGAAAACGAGCAGCCGAGCATGGCCGGCGCGGCATCATGCTAGTGGATGCTGTCTTCCCCAAAGCGTTTGCCGTGTTCGCGTTGCCGAGGGTTCGTCCTGCGCATCTACTTTTCGGCGTTGAGCTCGACTTCACCAACTACGACGTGTGGCCGCCATCGTTAAGGTTTGCTGATCCCTTGTCTCGCGAACTCTGGCCTAACGGGATGTATACCCCAATCAATTTAATCGCAGGCGGAGCGGTGACTCCTTTGTTTATGCGTTTTCGCCCCGATCCTGCTAACCCGAGCAACCTGACTATGGAAGTGCCAGTGATGTGTCAGGCCGGCACTGGGCCTGCTTTTCTCTGCATGCGAGGGGTACGTGAATATCACGAGCACCCTGCACACTCGGGTGACAGTTGGCTCCAGTATCGAGGGAGTGGAGTCGGCAGTTTATTTTACCTGCTGGATAAACTGCATGAGTTCGGAATCGCGCACGTTGCTGGTATGGGCATCGCATTCAACTACATCTCGGGTGGGCTACTCCAAGTTGTTCCCGCGGGAGCTGCCGGTCCCCAAAACGGGGTTTAGAGTTGACCGGCTATCAAGGAGTGTCCAGGTTCGTTGTTCCGGCACAAGTCCTTTCGGACAGCATGGATTTCCTTCGAGAGATTGGTCGCCACGGCTGTGAGGGACTTGCGCTTTGGATTGGCACGATCATTGATGATGAGGCGGAAATAAAGCGGTACCTCGTCCCGAAACAAGTTCCTGTCAGAAGTCCTGATGGATTGAGTGTTCACGTTGACGGAGAAACGCTCCATGAACTCAACGTATGGCTCCATCAAAACCAGCTGCGCTTGTTGGCGCAAATCCATAGCCATGGTGAGCACGCCTATCACTCTGACACTGACGACCAGCATTCGGTCGTAACCACGTTGGGAGCTCTGTCGATCGTCGTACCACATTTTGCCGTGAATCCTTTCAGCTTCAGGTCTTGCGCCGTTCTCCGACTCACAGGATCCGGGTGGATGGAGTTGAAAGAGAAGCAGGCAGAACAACTTATTGTCGTGAGGTAAATGGTGGCTTTAGCGGCGTACTTTCATAAGGCAGCCCTGGGAGCAAGCGCGCTGATGGCGGGCGTCTCCGTGGAAGCATTTTCGCAACTCGTGTCGCCACTCTCGGTGACCATACGTTTCGGTTCGGACGCAGTCCAATCCCCGGAAGGACGAGTTTCCCTCGAGCTGCTCACGAACCTGCTTGCCCGTTTTTATCCAACTCTGAGCTTTGATGGAGTGGGAGATGCGGCGGACAAATTTGGTAAACAGCTCGCGGATCTCGCGAGGAAAATCAATCCGCTCATAGAGTTTTCGACTGCGAAGCCGCCATACGTCAGCGTTGGCACCATTCCAGCAGCGCAGTCCGGATTTTCAGCGTTTATCGGATCCGATGGTTGGAATGCATGCCTCTCGACAAGAGCGCCACAAGGCGTAAGTCAGTCGCGGAATCCACTGGGAGCTGCGGCGGCGGCATGCTTTGGTGCCGCGGCGATTTTCCGACATTTCTTTCACGCGCAGCTAGGGGTGAGCGAACCGAGCGAGGAATTGGTTTTATCTCTTTTCGACTGCTCGCGCCTTCCCTGCGTCTTGACCGAGCCGCTCGATTACGACTTGGGAGAAATAGCGTTGGCCGGCGCCGGTGCTATTGGCAACGCGGCCGTGTGGCTGTTGACCAGATCACAATGCCAAGGGCGTATTCACCTTATCGATCCGGAAACCGTTGATGACACAAATCCTCAGCGATATGTGCTGACGGATGCGATGAGTGCAGGCGAGGATAAGGTTGCACTCGCAGCTCGTGAGCTTGGAAGTTCCAAGATGGAGCCCGTTCCACACAAAACCACCTGGGGAAGTTTTATCGGGAAGCAGCCGGGCTGGAGAATTCCTATGGTCGCCGTCGCGCTCGATTCCCCGGAGGATCGCGTCGCTGTGCAGGCTTCGTTGCCTAGATTTATCCTGAACAGCTGGACCCAAGCAAATGATCTCGGTGTTTCACGCCACGAATTAAATTCGGACTCAGCGTGCCTCGCGTGCATATATTGGCCCAAGAAACAAAAACGAAACTTGGACGAAATCATTAAGAAGGCGATTCGCTATAGCGGAGAGTTGATGGACGTCCGCAACATGCTTTATTTCGGCACGGGTCTGGACGATGTTTGGCTAGAAAGGATCAGCAGAGACATGGGACAACCTCGTGAATTGCTGGAGCCTTTCAAAGGTAAGACAATAGATGCCTTTTACCGCGAAGCCATTTGCGGAGGTCATGTGATCGCGGCTGAAGGTGGGAAGATTGAAGTGCCGATGGCCTTTCAGTCTGCGATGGCGGGAATCATGCTAGCGGCGGAGATTGTGAAGTATGGCAGAGCGGGACACAAATTGGACACCAGCATGGTTACAACCAAAATCGATTTATTGAGGCCGTTGGGAACGCATTTGTCGGAACCATATAAGAAGAGGTCAGACGTAAACTGCATTTGTTCCGATCAAGATTACCGTGAACGGTACGCGGAGAAATACACGTAGACGCTGCAACGCAGAATTTCGAGCAATCGTTCGAAATCCGCATTAGTGAGCAAGATGATTGACGTAGTTCTCGATTGGCGCTTCGTAGAAAACAGGGATGATGATCCACGCTGGCACTACAGCCGCGCGTTGTACGCTTATCTATCACCCCGCAGGCGAGAAGTGCTGTACATAGGAAAAGCCGACGGATGCAGTGTCAAACGGCGGTGGATGGAAAAGGATGCGTTTTGGCGGGATCTGGAGTGCGACCGTAGACTCCAAAGCCACCGTGTGATCGTGGCTGACATTTCGATCTCTGACGGTTGTCGTTTAACTCGTGAGCTACTGGCCGACGTGGAGAGCTTGTTAATTTGTGTAGTAAAGCCGTGGGGTAATATCCAATGTAGATCAACGCGAATTCAGAGGGCAGACCTCATTGTGCGCTGCCGCGGGTCGTGGCCGATTACCAAGCGAACATTCCGAGACGAGTGATGCAGAGAGGATAGCGAGGTCCCGGCCAACGACGAGGTGAGGTCGGCGAATGGAAACCTAACCTCCCTGCAAAAGACGCTTCGTGGCTTCAGGCCTTCATCAACTCCGCAATTTTCCTTTTCAGCTCAGCTAAGTTCTGAAGCTTAAGCGCAGAGGAACCGCAGTTCTCCAGGAACACGATCAAGTTTTGGCCCCCGCCCGCTACGACGAGTTTATCGTCGTGGCTGCCTTGACCTAGCAGAGCCTGCGGCTGTCTAATCAATCTCCCCGATTCCCGAAAAAGATAACCAGTTAGAACTGCAACTCAGACGAGGACAAAATGATCGCCAGCTTCCGGTTAGGTTTCCGTTCTGCAAGACTCTTGCTCCTCCTCGGTTGCGCAGTCGTGATCTCTGCCCACGCGGCGGCCGTGACTGACCTAACCGCTCCCCAGATCACCGTCCACTTCTACCGCAAAGATGGCTCTCTGCCGGTCGAACAGCGGTACTACGATGCGCCCCCGCAAATCATGCGGTTCGGCTCAGCCTGGCCGGGCGCGAACTTTCAGCTTGTCGACAAGAATATTGAAGTCACGTCTGATATCCACCCGATCTCACTGGTGTCAGATAAACCAGGGACGCTTGAGTTGCGCGAACTGTCGCTTGCCGTCACCACGCCTGCCGGAATGGTGATCATCGTTGGCTGTTCGCATCCAGGCATCGACAAGATCGTGGAAGCCGCGGCGGCGATCAACCCGCGCATCCACTTCATCGCTGGCGGATTTCACCTCGTGACGTCGAGCGACCTGGATATCGAAAAAGTCGTTACGGCCCTCCACGACGGGTTCAAGGTGGAGTATGTCGCACCTGGCCACTGCACTGGCGAGCCTGCGTTTGCGGCCCTCAAGAAGGCATTTGGTGATCACTACCTGTACGCTGGTCTCGGTGCAACACTTGATTCTGGTGCCAGACTTACCGCTATCGCACACTAAACGACCGCGGCTCTACCGGCGTCATGTGGAATCTCGGTTTGGCGCGCCTCCGCACGGCCGATTTTCAACTCGGTGTCAACGCGGACATTTGCGAGTGCTTGCAGTTCTTCGGCAAGTTCCCTGCGCTTCTTGGCTTTCAGCCTGGAGGAGAGCCCTGAGGCGCTCAGCCCTTCCATGAGCTCTTGGTCTTCGGGATGCGCTTTGACCCACTCGGCCAATATCGAAGCAACCTTGTTATAAGGATAGGACCTCTTCTCGACAGCTTCGAAGGCGGCAACGTACTCGTTTTGGTTTTCGTCGCGGTAATAGATCGGACCGCGTTCGGTCACGAGGTCCTTGAGCACGATTGTGTTGTGTCTTTCAGCTTGTTGCAGCCAGAGAGCAAACCGGAGCCGACGTTCGGGAGTCATCCGCCGATATGGATTTGTCTTCGCCACGGGACAAGAGTTCAACAGAAGCGGACACCAGGTACAGTGCCGGCCCGGCGAGGCCTTCGCCGCCCGGCTACCGTTTCGCTTGTGGAGTTCGCTCTGGCGGGCCCGTTCGCTTTGGGCCAATTCTTTCAGCCAGGGCAGGTCGGCTCGCGTGTATTCCACAGTGCGCGAAGTTCCGTAGCGCACAAATTCGAGATTGAATTTCACCCGTTCCAAAGAGGGGTTCAGGCACATCAGGAGCATCGGGTAGAACTTGGATTGGAACGTCTCCGCCGCGATGACCTGGTAATAGCTCTTCCAATCCTCGATTTCTGCCTCCGTCAACGAGTGAAGCATCACTAGATCAAGAGTGCCTTCGTAGGCTGGTCTGGCTGAGGCTTGCGTGTTGGGAGTGCCTTCGTCGCCCAGCGAATCTTCAATTGGCTGGAAGTCTTCGTCGAGCGCAATGTGGAGCTCGGTGGCCAGAACCTTGTCCGGGTCGAACGCGTGGTTGTCTCGAAATCTCTCGAGAACTTCTCGCGCTTCGCCCGACGCAGTTCTCATGAATTGATCGAACACTTCGAGATCAAGGGCCCGCCTTACTTGCACCAAATGGTCGATGTAGGCGGCGAGAATTCGATGAATTTCTATTCCGCGTGCCGCGGGTTCGGACTCTGCGGTCTTCTCGCGCCGCACATGTTTGAAAATGTAGAGAGTTTCGCAGGCCATGTCACTCTGTCGAGATTGGCTCAATGGATCGAGTGTTTCCGGTCCGATTGCGCGTGTGAGTCCGTCGGATGGCTTCATAAGCACCTCAATAGGAAAGATATTTCGAGGGGATCGCGGCGCTCACGGGGCAAGCTGAGGGTGTTCAATAAAGGATAGATAGCGTCGACCGTGCACGACACGTTTCACGCGTTCATGCTTTCTGAACTCGATCGCTACGGACAACGCCAGATTTCTTCGAACAGACCTCAGGCTCGCCCAGTCAGTCACCGCAAGGAACGCTTTGGGACGGAACCCAGACGACGGCGCTCGCGAACATCGCGACCATGCTCTACGGTGAAATACATCCCTCTGGACATTTCCGTTTTGTAAATTTCGGCCATCCACCGCCGCTAATATTTTGCTCAAAGTCGCAGAAGTTTAGACCGATCGACAAGGATCGCATGGTGCAGTTTCTCTATCGTGGCGATGGAGGCCACGGGAAGGTCCATCACTACGTCATCGTGAAATGTGACTGAGCTTTCGGGGACCTCAGCGCCTAGCAGAGTAACCCTGCGGTCGGAAGCTGGCCAGCGCTTGGGCCTCATCCTCAAAGGTGGGAATAATGTCTGGCAAACGGATCACCCGCAGAACAGCCCGCACCCGACCACGCGGACAGAACAATTTCAGGCTACCGCCCTGACGGCTAAGGGAAACATGCGTCCCGATAATGGCGCTGATGCCCGAACTATCCAACTGTGTCACGTTAGCCAGGTTCAGCAACAGCTTGTGCGCGCCGTCGGCGACCAGCCTTTGTAGATAGCTGCTCAGTAGATCGCTGTCAGCGCCAATCGTTGCTCTTCCGTGAAGGGTGAGAATAGTGACATCGCCAGATTCCCGGATTGAGATTTGAAGGTCCACAACGAATTATATATCCCCGCGTGCGCACCAAAGAAATTACCGCACGTTCCCGCTCTGTGTCCGGCCACGGCGATGGCTCTGCAAGGCATGACCAAGCACGAGCTTGAAGCTCTGAAATTGCGAATTGAAGAGAAGCGAGTACCCGTTTGATGTATTGATTCTTTTCTTGCAAGCCAGACAGCGGACAGGACTGTGGATTTTCACGAGTGCGGCGAATTGTTCAGCTTTTTGGAGAATTCAATCGATTACTTGGGCTGCATGTGAAATCTCTTCGCGGGCTGTTTCACGATTCACGCGAAACATATCCATATATGACTTGATGGCCGTGTCCACAAGTATCTTTGCCATCTCACTCCGCGCATCTTCTTGTAGGCACCGCTCGATCTCTTGTTCCGCCTCTTCTCGCGTGGGGTGAACGGCTACATCTTCGTCATGCGGACCAAACACTGTGAATTTATCGGCGGTGGGCTCGATGCGGTATCGGCGTTCATAACGTGCTCCAAAGTGCATTTTATCACCGCCGCTTTTACTGCTTCATTTAAGTTTTGTATCCACAACATTAGTGGTGTGCGAGTAGCTTCACGTAATCGGTGTGCTCTTATTCCCTACCCCATCCGGCAGGGCCACCCGCATGCCGCAGCGCATCCTCCAGTTCGTCTCTTTGCTTCTTTAGCTCCGCAAGTTCCTTCTTTTTGTCCTCGATAGCCTTGCGATGCTCGTTGATCCGCCTTCGCGTGATGCTCTCTTTCATCGCGGCGGCCGGATTAGGATCGTACTGGACTAAGCCACTGTTGAGTTCTCGCTGCAAAATATCCAGTTCGGTTTGCGCGGTCGTAATCTTGTAATCGATTGCCACGAACTGTTTCCTCCAATACGCTTCGTCCTTATCGCTGAGTTCAGTTTTCGGACTCAATGATTCACTATTGCCGGAATCCGCCGCCGCTTCGCTCTCGTTGAATGGGATTCGTCGCAAATCCTCCAGCCGATCTTCGAGTTCGATAACCCTTTGCTCGGCTTCCTGTGCTTCGGCCTCTTTCTCAGTCAAACGCATGCCGATCCCAACAAGGTCTGATGGCTTGTCTCTTCTGGACCGTGCCTCGGGATTTGAATTGTCCTGCTGCGCCTTGAGTTTCTGATTTCGACGAAGCAGATCTACTTCCTTTCGAGCATGCTCCAGATTTTCTTTGGCTAGGGCCAGCGCCTCCTCGACAGCCTTCATCTCTGCGCTCGGTTTGATCGGGGCACTTGCCAGCGGTTCCGATTCATACTCCGTGCGAATGTCTCCGGGTGGAATCGCATTGTGCCTCGCCTGTTCCTCCAGTGCGTCAATCTGATGTAGCAGCGCAACACGCCGCTTACGCAATACATAGATTTGCCCTTCCGGGTTCCCGCCTTCGGGTTCCTGATCGAGAGCGACGGCATCTGTGACACCCTTTCCAGACTTACGAACTTCAGAGAGCATCCGCAGATCGATGTCGATTTTGGCGACCTCATCGTGCAAGGTTTGAATCTGACGTGCGTACCATTTCCCGTCCCTAAATCTCGAATAGTGGGTTTCTTGACAGAATGCAGAGCACGACAGAAACACTAACAGCGGGAGAGTTCCGGCCCTGCGGATACATCTCTGTGCGCGCATTATGACCCTCATTTCAAAAAGTGCATCTCCCATATCATTATGAGTAGCGGTACGGCGATGTGAACATAGTACTTTCTTATCGGTACGGTAACGTACCGCCAAAAGAGCGGGCGCGTTCACTAGCACGCAGCATGAGAAGCCGCATGAGCGCCAAAGAAATGACCGCATTGAGAAAACGTGTCAGCATAGTGCAATGAAACACCGCAAACAAAGCAAGCGCGCTCCGCCGACCAATCCATCTGCGTTGGCAGTACCTTCGTATCATCGCATTCTGGTTAAGCACGGCCTGATTGAAAAGACACCGTCCATTCACGATGCCTACAAGGTGTTTTTGAAAATGGGCGCTGATCCAGAAGTACAGAAACTCCGTCGCAAGTTAGAACACGGCGACAAAATGAAACACGTTCCCGCTTTGTATCTGGCCACGGCGATGGCTCTGCAAGGTATGACTAAGCACGAGCTTGAAGCTCTGAAATTACGGATTGAAGAGAAGGCTACTATCCC
>Ga0209648_10000605_pt1 | contig 27615 bp, 24 predicted proteins | sample GraSoi2013_115cm_FD_185830 | JGI IMG/M metagenome (GOLD analysis project Ga0209648, IMG submission 185830) | Grasslands soil microbial communities from the Angelo Coastal Reserve, California, USA - Sample 9_17_2013_115cm (SPAdes) (version 2) | ecosystem: Environmental > Terrestrial > Soil >...
ACCTGGAAAGCTGAGCTCCGATTCGATCCGTTTGGCGATATCTCGCGCCATCAGCTGAGCAGCCGAGTCGTCGATCTGCTCCGGCTTGACCAGGATCCGGACCTCGCGCCCGGCCTGGATCGCGTACGACTGCTGGACGCCCTGGAAGGAGTTGGCGATCTCCTCGAGCTTCTCGAGCCGCTTCACGTACGCCTCGAGCGACTCGCGCCGGGCTCCGGGCCGGGCCGCGGAGATCGCGTCGGCTGCGATGAGCAGCAGCGCTTCGATGGAGTGCGGTTCCTCGTCGTAGTGGTGTGCACGCACGGCGTGCACGACCGGCGCGGGCACCGCGTGGCGCTGCAGGAGGTCTGCTCCGATCACCGCGTGTGAGCCCTCGACCTCGTGGTCGATGGCCTTGCCGATGTCGTGAAGCAAACCCGACAGCTTCGCGATGCGGACGTCCGCCCCGATCTCAGCCGCCATCATGGCGGCGAGGTGGGCGACTTCCTTGGAATGGTTCAGCACCTGCTGCCCATAGCTGGTGCGGAAACGAAGGATGCCGAGGTGGCGAACGACCTCAGGGTGCAAACCCTGGAGGCCGAGCTCCAGGACCGCCGCCTCCCCCTCCTCCTTGACCCTCTGCAGGACCTCCTGGCGGGACTTGGCGACGATCTCTTCGATGCGGGCGGGATGGATCCGGCCATCCACGATCAGCTTGTTCAGCGCGACCCTGGCCACCTCGCGGCGGACCGGGTCGAAGCCGCTGATGATCACTGCCTCGGGGGTGTCGTCGACGATGAGGTCGATCCCCGTGGCCTGCTGGAGAGCGCGGATGTTGCGCCCCTCCTTGCCGATGATGCGGCCCTTCAGCTCGTCGGTCGGTAAGGGGAGCACGGACACCGACACCTCAGCGGTCTGGTCGGCGGCGATGCGCTGGATCGATTCGGTCACGATCTCGCGTGCCCGACGCTCGCTCTCGTCGCGAGCCGCCAGCTCCGATTCGCGGACCTTGCGCGCCACTTCGTTGCGAAGGTCCTGCTCCACCTGCGCCATCAGAATTCCCTGAGCTTCCTGCCGCGTCATGTTGGCGACGCGCTGAAGCTCTCTTTCCTGCTGGCGGTAGCTCTCTTCGAGCTGTGCCTTGATGTCGTCGAGCGACTTCTTCTGGCCCACCAGATCGCGCTCGGACCGGTTGAGGTCCTCGGCCTTGCGGTCGAGGTTCTCTTCCTTCTGGAGAAGGCGCTTTTCGATCTGCTGCGACTGGGCCCGGTACTCGCGGGCCTCCTGCTCGGCTGCGGTCCGAACTTTGACCGCGTCCTCCTTGGCTTCCAGAAGCTTCTCCTTGGCCTGGGTTTCGGCCTCGAGGAGGGTCTGCTGGGCCTTGATTCCGAGGGCGTGGCTCCCGTCGCTCTGCCTGCGGCTGAGGAGCAGATAGGCGACTCCGGCACCGGCGGCGAGGGCGACCACTGCCACGACCAATAGCAAGACGATGAAGTTGACAGGCATGTGACATGCACCTCAGTAATTCGATTGTCAAAGTGCGTGACCACGGCAGGACCGAAGAGGGTCCCGCCTCGGGTTGGCTCGATGACTTGCGGGCCTAAAATGGGCCCGCGTTGACCAAATTCTAGGCTTCTGCCGGTTCGTCCGTCCCCTGCCAGACGGCCTGGCACGCGGCCCGGACGAGGCCGGGAGCGAAGCCGCGCCTGACCAGCTTCGTTCCTACCCTGTCAAGCAACTCCTGGTAGCCTGCCGGCCGGCTGCGGGCGGCCAACCGTTCCGCCAGGTCGGTGGCCGACGCGAGCTGGAACTCGGGGGTAAGGGCCGCCAGCGCCTCGTCCGCGAGGCGGCGATCCACGCCCCTGGCCGCTAGCTCGGCCGACAGGGCAAGAGGACCGCGGGAGGCGGCTCGCCGCCGGACGTGCCCGGCCGCGAACTCCCCATCGTCCTGGAGGCGCATCTCGCCCAATCTGGCCACGGCCGCCGCCACCTCCTCTTCGGCGTACCCCCGGCGGGCAAGCTTCCGACGAAGCTCCGCCCTCGAGTGGGCACGCCGGGCCATCAGCCCGACGGCGGTCTCGAACGCCGAGCGGTCGGGTGCCTTAGAGGTCCTCCGCGGCACCGGCCGGTGACCTCACCGGGGTGGCGGCCTTGTTCAGGCTGGCTGCGCCACCTGCCGCCTTCTCGCGCACCTTGACCTCGATCTCGGCGGACAGCGTCGGGTTCTCGCGCAGGTAGTTGCGCACGTTGTCACGGCCCTGGCCGAGGCGTTGGTCGCCAAACGATATCCACGTCCCGCTCTTCTCGAGGACCGAGTATTCGACGGCCGCGTCGATCAAGGAGCCCTCACGCGAGATGCCTTCGTTGAACAGGATGTCGAACTCTGCGGACCGGAATGGCGGCGCCACCTTGTTCTTGACCACCTTGACCTTCACCCTGTTGCCGACCGAATCGAGGCCGTTCTTGATGACCTCGACCTTGCGGATGTCGAGGCGAACAGACGAATAGAACTTCAGCGCACGGCCGCCGGGCTGAGTCTCGGGGTTGCCGAACATGATCCCGACCTTCTCCCGGAGCTGGTTGAGGAAGATCACGGAGCAGTTGGACTTCGAGATCGCCGCCGTCAGCTTGCGCAGGGCCTGCGACATCAGTCGCGCCTGGAGGCCCATGTGCGAATCTCCCATCTCGCCTTCGATCTCGGCCTTCGGCACCAGCGCCGCGACCGAGTCGATGACGATCACGTCGACCGCATTCGAGCGGACGAGGACCTCGACGATCTCGAGGGCCTGCTCGCCGGTGTCCGGCTGGCTGATCAGCAGGTCGTCGATCCTGACGCCGATCCGCGACGCGTACAGCGGGTCGAGAGCGTGCTCGGCGTCGACGAACGCCGCCACGCCCCCCACCTTCTGGGCTTCAGCGATGACGTGCAGGGCCAGCGTCGTCTTGCCGGCGGATTCCGGGCCGTAGATCTCGGTCACCCTGCCTCGCGGTACGCCGCCCACGCCGAGCGCCAGGTCGAGCGGCAGAGCACCGGTGGAGATCGACGTCACCTCGCTGCGCTGCGCGAAGTGCTCGCCCAGCTTCATGATTGCGCCCTTGCCGTAGCTTTTCGTGATCTGGGACATCGCCGAGTCAAGAGCCCTGCCCTTCTCCTCGTGGGCCTTGTCCCGTTCCTTGTCCTTGTCTTTGTCCTTGTCCAATGTCTTCTGTACGCCTCCTAAGTCGTTGCTGCGAGTGTTCTACGTTGGAGCGGAGACTTCAACTGCGCCTGTTAATGACTCGGGGAAGTGTAGCGAACAGGCGTTCGAACGTCAAGCCGTCTTGACCTCGGCCCGCGCGACGGTGCGAGCCTCGGCGATCAGCATGCGCAGCGCAGCAGTGGAGGCTCGATGCCGGATCACGGTTCGGTCACCTTCGAATCTGAATTCTCGGGACACGACATGGCCCTCTGCAGCCACCGCGATGTAGGTCAAACCCACTGGCTTGGTCGTGCCATCCGCGGCAGGTCCTGCGATTCCCGTCACCGCGACCGCCAGGCTCGTGCCGAGGCGTGAACGCACCCCCTGGGCCATGGCCTCCGCCACCTCCGGGCTGACCGCGCCTACGCTGTCCAACAGCTCCGCCGCAACTCCGAGCTCTTCGCGCTTGACATCGTTCGAGTAGGCGATGACTCCGCCGACGAAGTAAACCGAGCTCCCGGGTTGACCGGTGATCATGGTCCCGATCATCCCGCCGGTCATCGACTCCGCCACCGACACGGTGAGGCCGGACCCGCTCAACAGATCGCGCAGCTCGCGAGGCGCGGAGGCCTCTGGAGCTCCCCCGCTCGGACTCAGGCGCATCTTCGACGTGTCGAACGGCCGGATCAAGTCGCGAAACCGCCATAGATAATCGAGGCCGCTCCACAGCGTGAAAACGACCGCTAGGGCGACTGCGATGCCGGCGATCGGCATCAGGACCGGATACGGCCGCTGCAGGATCAACAGCGTCACGGCGGCCATCTGGGTGACGGTCTTTGTCTTGCCGAGCGGTGCGGCGGCGATCACGCGCCCCTGGCTCGCGCCCACCGACCGAAGGATGGTGATGATCAGCTCGCGCGAGAAGATCACGACCACGACCCAGGCGGCGACGAGCCCCTCCTGGACGAGGACGATCAGGACGGACAGCACGAACAGCTTGTCCGCGAGGGGATCGAGGAACTTTCCGAGGTCGCTCACGGTGCCCCGGCGGCGCGCGAGCTGGCCGTCCAGCGTGTCTGTCAGCGAGAAGACTATGAACAGCGCGGCGGCGGCCTGGTCATGGCCCGGAAAACGGAGCAGGAGAAGCGCCATCAGCAGCGGGATGGCCGCCAGCCGGCTGACGGTCAGAGTGTTGGGGATGTTCATCGCTGGCCTAGGGAGAAGTTTGCGACGAGAACTCCCGAGTTGCCACGCCGGTCCCCATCTGTCCGAGGTTGCGGCCGTCGATCGTGATGAACGTCGCCGAAGCCTTGCCGCTCGTGACCTTAACGTCCAGGCCGGTGAAGTACACGATCGAACCGGCCGGCAGCGTGCGCCCTGAGTCGCCGTACTGCGGGGCGCCGTCGACCACTGCGTTGATCCAGACCGCGTCGGTCACCCGTACGCCGACCACGATCGGGCGAGCCTGGATCGCGGGTGACGCCACCGCTGCCGGCGCGGCGGTGGCCGTGGCCGGCGGCGACGCCACGACGGCGGCGATGCGCTGGTCCGCCGTCACCTGGCGCCACGCGTATCCGGTGAACGCCCCGGCGAGGAGGACGAGTCCCGCCGCGGCGACGGCCGGCGTGGTGAGGACGAGGCGCGGCTTCTGGACCGTTTTGCCGAGCCCGAGAGCCAGGCTCGGCCTGGGCCCTCCCGCGGGCACCTGACCGACCAGCTCCTCGGCGTCGAGGCCGAGGTACGTCGCGTAGGTGCGGAGGTAGCCCTTCGCGTAGACCGGCGCGGCGAAGTGCCCGAAGTCGTCTGCCTCGAGCGCGCGGAGGTGCTCGGCTCCAATCCGGATCGTCGCCGCCACTTGCTCGATCGAGAGGCCACGCTCGCCGCGTTTCGCAGCAAGAGCCTGGCCGATCATCACTCGAGCCCCAGCCTCTCCAGCAGCTCGTCCACGTCGGGCAGCGTCATCAGCACCTCGCGCGACTTCGATCCCTGGTAGCCGCCGACCACGCGGTGCTCGGCGAGCTGGTCGACGATCCGCCCGGCGCGCGAATAGCCGACGTTGAACTTGCGCTGCACCAACGACACCGAGGCCGCGCCTTCGGCTGCCACCGCTCGTGCGGAGCGCGCGAACAGGGCATCGAGCTTGCGCTCCTCGCGCCTCTCCCCCTCCCACTCGATGCCGGCGCCTTCTTCGAGGATCTCGTCCATGTAACGCGGGTCGCCCTGCGACTTCCAGAAGTTGACGACGCCCTCCACCTCGGGGTCGCTGACGAACGCGCCCTGGATGCGCGTCGGCTTGCCGGCGTCGACGGGCTGGTAGAGCATGTCGCCGCGGCCGAGCAGCTTCTCCGCCCCGCCGGTATCGAGGATGACGCGGCTGTCTACCTGCGAGCCCACCGCAAATGCGATGCGGGAAGGAATGTTGGCCTTGATCAGCCCCGTGATGATGTCGGTCGAGGGGCGCTGCGTGGCGATGATCAGGTGGATGCCGACCGCGCGCGCGAGCTGCGCGATGCGGCAGATGAGCTCTTCGATCTCGCCCGCCGCGACCATCATCAGGTCGGCGAGCTCGTCGATCACGATCACGATGTAGGGCAGCGTCCGGGCGAGCTTCTGCGTCGCCTTCTCGTTGTAGCTGGCGATGTTCCTCACACCCTCGGCCGAGAACAGCTTGTAGCGGCGGTCCATCTCGGCCACCGCCCACCGCAACGCGGCCGCAGCCTGGTGCGACTCGACCAGCACCGGAAGCGCGAGGTGCGGCAGGCCGTTGTAGCCCGTGAGCTCGACGCGCTTGGGATCGATCAGCAGGAGACGCAGGTGGTCCGGCGTCACCTGGAACAGCAGGCTGGTGATGAGCGCGTTGATGCACACGCTCTTGCCCTGGCCGGTGGCTCCCGCGATGAGCAGGTGAGGCATGCGGGTGAGGTCCGCGACGATCGACTGTCCCGAAACGTCGTTGCCGAGTCCGAGGGCGAGCTTCTTGGTGCCCTCGCGAAACGCCGCCGTCTCGAGCACTTCGCGGATGGTGACCAGGCTCGCCGACTTGTTCGGCACCTCGATGCCTACCGCCGACTTGCCTGGGATCGGCGCCTCGATACGGAGCGGGGCGGCGGCCAGGGCCAGGGACAGGTCGTTCTGCAGTGCGGTGATGCGCTTCACCTGCACCCCGGCCCCCGGCTGGATCTCGAACTGAGTCACGGCTGGCCCAGGGTTGACCCCGACCACCTTGCAGTCGACGCCGAACGTCTGGAGGGTGCTCTCGATGATCCTGACGTTGCGTTTGATCTCGTCCGCCATTCGCTCGCGGCGTGCCGTCACCGTGTCGAGCAGCGTGATCGCGGGCAGTTTCCATTCGATCTCGGGCGGCTCGTCCTCCCGCTCGGCGACAACCCGCATGACTGGCGCGGATTGGCGTGGCGGCTCGTCATCGACGGGCGCCTCGTCAGCCGGCTGCGCACGCGGCTGGTCGGCGGCCTCCTCCTCCGGCTCGTCGACCTGCCACAGGCTCTTCTGACCGGGGGGCGCGGGGGCGGTTGCGAAGCTCGCCGCCGAGCGCGTGAGCAGGTCGCTCGTCGCGGGGGCGGGCCTGGTCGGCTTTGCTTTCTCGCTGCTCACGTTGCCGACGAGGTCGCGCAGTCGCCTCTTCTCGGCGTTGGCGGCGCGCAGCGCTCCGACCGCTGTGACGACAAGGGCTCCAGGGCTGAAATGGATGGTCACGATGAGGCCGATCACAAGCCCAGCGACCAGCAGCGCCCACGCTCCTACGCTCGTGAACATTCCACTGAGGGCGCCGTCGATCCCGCTCCCGAGCGATCCGCCCGCGCTTGCGACCAGGCCGAACAGCCCGATGAGCGAAAGCACCGCGACCATGGCCGCCACGACGTCGACCGTGCGGGGCCGCGGCGCTTTGGGCCACAGCAGCCACGCGCTGAGCGCGATCGCAGAACCGACCGGCACGAACCACGCATTGCCGAACCACGCGACCAGGTCGTAACGGATGCCGCCCAGGATCATGCCCGCGTGGCTCAGGATCGCGAGCAGTCCAAGCAGCGCGGCCAGCATCAGAAGGACGCCAAGAATCTCTCGCACCTGGCGCGTCGACAGGCGCGGACGCGTGGCGCGCCTGCTTCGTTTGGAACGTGAAGAGGAAGCGCGACGGGCGCCGGATCGAGCGGAGCTTCGGGATGTGGTGCGACGCATGCTGCGGGCCCTTGAGCCGATTGGATTCTACGCGATCAGGGCTCCATACTCTCCGGCGTGGCAGTCGATCCATTCGCCGAAGCTGAGATCCGATACAAGTTCCTGGTCGAAGAACGGCGCACGGGCAATATGCAGCCACGCGCGTTTCGAGTCGCGGTGCGAGATCTAGCGGTGCTGGACAGTGAGGGCCGGAGGTGGATGCTCGGACCCGAAGACGGAATCTGGTACAGGCGGGAGAACGAACGCTGGCTGCAGGCCGATCCTCCCCGGCGTCTCGTCTGCGGTTCGTGCGGCCACCACAACCTGGGCCGTCACAGCTTTTGCGTGGAGTGCGGTCACCGGCTGAACCGCTGAGCTCGTCACCCCGTAACCCTGGATAGTCCGGACTATCCGGCGTTGCGCGTGCTGAGATGTTCGGTAAGTCCGGACTATCCCGAGATTTGAGGTGGATCTCGCTTAGTGGCGGACCTGTGCCTGCGCGATGCCATAGGCCAGTCCCGCCGCAACCGGCAGCAGCGCGGCGAGGAACCACAGCCTCCACCACAGCGGGCGCTTCTCCCCTCGGACCAGCTCGTGCCCGCAGAAACCGCAGTAACGGTCGAAGGGCCCGGCGATGCCGCGGCACCTCGCACACTGGTGCAGCTGCAGACCGCAGTGCGCGCAGCGACCCTCCTCGGAGTGGTTGAGCACCATCGCCGGCTGGTCGCAGCGCGGGCACAGGCTTGGCGCGACAAGCGCAAGCGGCGGAAGCTTCATATCTCCGTGATCACCGGGATCACCATAGGACGGCGGCGAGTCTGCTTGTAGACAGTCCTCGACACCGCGTCGTGGATCACCTCTTGCAGCAGGGTCAGATCGGGATGCGAATTGGTGAAACGCGAGATGCTCGCGAGGACGGCCTTGCGAGCGTCCGCCATGAGGTGCACTGAAAGCTCCGGCTCGATCACACCCCGTGAGATCAGGTCGGGGCCCACGCGCACGGTGCCCGTGTCGCGGTCAAGTGTCAGGGTGACGACCAGGATGCCATCCTCGGCAAGGTGGCGGCGGTCGCGCAGCACGGCCTGCTCCACGTCGCCCACGCCCAGGCCGTCCACGTAAACGAGCCCGGTATTGATCTTGTCGCCACGCTTCATCGACTCACGCTCGAACTCCACCGACTCGCCGTCTTCGACCACGACGACGCGGTCCTTGTCGAGGCCTGCCTCGTAAGCGAGCTCCGAGTGCAGCACGAGCTGACGGTACTCGCCATGTACGGGGATGAAGTACCTCGGCCGGACCGCCTCGAGCATCTCCCTCAGCTCTCCCCGCTGCGCGTGACCCGTCACGTGCACGCTCCCCACCTCGGAGTAGAAGACTCGTGCCCCGTGGCGGTAGAGGTTGTTGACGGTCTGGAGCACCATCCGCTCGTTGCCGGGGATGGGTCGCGCCGAGATGACGACCCAGTCGTCCTTCTTGACGTTGACGAACTGGTGGCGCTGCGCGGCGAAGCGCGCGAGCGCGGACATTGGCTCGCCCTGGCTCCCGGCAGTCAGCAGGAGCAGCTTCGAGGGAGCGATATTCTCCGACTCTGCGAGCGGGATCGTGAGCCCTTCCGGCACCTCGAGGAAGCCGAGCTCGCGCGCGGTCTTGAAGTTCTGCTGGAGGCTGCGCCCCACGATGGCCACTCGTCTTTCGAATTGTGCCGCCATCCGGACCAGGTGCTGAATGCGATGAATGTTGGATGCAAAGTTGGCGACGACGATGCGGCCGGGCGCCTCGGTGAAGATGCGTTCGAACGGCGCGTGGAGATCTCGCTCCGACCCCGACCGTCCCTCGCGCTCGGAGTTCGTCGAGTCGCTCAATAGAAGCAGGACGCCCGAATCGCCCAGCCGGCGAAATCGCTCCATGTCGGTCGGATGCCCGTCGGGCGGCGCGGGGTCGAGCTTGAAGTCGCCCGTGTAGACGACGCGTCCGATAGGAGTCTCGATGGCGAGCGCAACCGCGTCTGGGATCGAGTGGCAGACCGCGATCGTCTCGACGCGGAACGGTCCGACCTGGACGGTGTCCCCGACCCTCACCTCGCGCAGATCTGACTCGCGTAGGATGCGGTGCTCTTTCAGCTTCGGTTTGACCAGGCCGAGTGTGAGCCGGGTGCCGTAAACGGGCACGTTTAGCTTTTTCAGCGCGTACGGAAGGCCGCCGATGTGGTCCTCATGGCCGTGCGTCAAAAACACGCCGAGCACCTCTCCTCCACCGTGCAGTAGGTACGAGATATCTGGCAGGACGAGGTCGATGCCGAGCATGTCCTCCTGCGGAAACATGAGGCCGGCGTCGACGACGAGAACCTTGCCCTCCCACTCGAGCGCCCACATGTTCATCCCGACCTCGCCGAGGCCCCCGAGTGGGAGGTACCGAAGACTTGACGTCACAAAAGACGCAGCTGTTCGGATTCCTGTTTCGGGGCTGGGACCGGGACCGGTGGCGGCGGTGGCGCCAGAAGCTGGTCGAGGTAGCGCTTCAACTGATCGAAGTCGTGCTCGAGGTCGGCCACGAGCGATCCGTTGTGCAGGGCGGCGGCAGGGTGATAGAGCGGGACGTAAGCAACCTCACCGCGTCTGATGAGGCTGCCGTGGATGCGTGAGATCGAGCCCTGGCCTGGCATCAACCGTTCGAGCGCATGGCGGCCCAGGATCAGCACCACCTTCGGCCTGACCAGGTCCAGCTGCTGCTTGAGATACGGCGAGCACGCCTCGGCCTCGTTTGGCATTGGGTCGCGGTTCATCGGCGGGCGGCACTTCAGCACGTTGGTGATGTACACGTCAGCGCGACTGAGCCCGATCCGCGCCAGCAGCGTGTCGAGCAGCTTGCCCGCCGCGCCAACGAACGGCGCGCCCTGGCGGTCCTCGTTGAAGCCGGGCGCCTCGCCCACGATCATCAGGCCCGCCGGGCAGGGCCCAGTCCCGGGTACCGCCTGCGTGCGGGTCGCATGCAGGCCGCAGTCCTTGCACGACCTGATGGTCTCGTGGAGCCTCAGGAGCTCCGAGGGCGCGCTAAGCGACTTTGACTCCAGGCTTGGCGAAGGTGATGTACTCGCCGGCCTCGCTCACGAGCTTCTGCACCGACTTCAGCTGCTCGTCGCTCAGCGGGACGAGCGGCAGGCGAAACGGGCCGGCTGGAAAGCCCATCGCGTTGACCAGGGACTTGACTGGTACTGGGTTGGCCGCGGTCGTCATGAGTGACTTGATGACCGGAAGAAGGGCGAGATGGATGTCGCGCGCCACCCCGGTGTCACCCCTGACATACGCTTCGATCAGCTTCGCCATCGACTTGCCCGCGATGTGCGACACGACGCAGATCACGCCGTAGCCGCCGACCGCGAGCACCGGGAGAGTCCAGCTGTCGTCGCCGCTCCAGACCTTGAAGCGCGATGGTTTGCCGGCGCAGACGAGCCCGATCTGGTCCAGGTCGCCACTCGCCTCCTTGACTCCGATGATCCCGGGCAGGTGCGCGCAGCGCAGCGTGGTGGCGGCGGTCATGTTGACCGCGGTCCGTCCCTGGATGTTGTACATGATGGTCGGGCCTTCCTCCGAGATCGCCTTGAAGTGCTCGTACATGCCGTTCTGCGGCGGTTTGCTGTAGTACGGCACGACCGCGAGCAAGGCGTCCGCGCCGGCCTTCATCGCGAGACGGGACAGCTCCACGGAGTGATGGGTGTCATTGCTGCCGGTGCCGGCGACGACGTCCTTACCGGGGATCGCGCTCTTGACCGCGCGAAGCAGCTCGATCTTCTCGGCGTCGGAGAGGGTGGGCGACTCTCCCGTGGTGCCCGCGACGACGACACCGTCGGAGCCGTCGTTCACCAGCATCACGGCGAGCTTCTGCGCGGCGTCATAGTCGACCGATCCGTCGGCTTTGAACGGCGTCAACATAGCGGTCAGCAAACGCCCGATCTCATTGCTCACTTCACTGCTCCCATTTCGATTGCCTGCTCGGCGATCTGCACCGCGTTCAGAGCGGCGCCCTTACGCAGGTTGTCTGACACGATCCAGAGCGCGATTCCTCTGTCGGACGACATGTCCTTGCGGATCCGGCCGACGTAAACCTCGTCCCGACCGGCCACGTGAAGCGGCGTCGGATAGATACGGTTGCCCGGGTCGTCCTCCACGACGACACCGCGCGCCCGCTCCAGCAGCGCTCGCACGTCTTCGGGCTCGATGGCTTCCTGGGTTTCGATGATCACCGACTCGCTGTGCCCAATCTGGACCGGCACCCTCACGCAGGTCGCCGCGATCTTCAGGTCGAGGTCGTGGAGAATCTTGCGCGTCTCGTTGACGAGCTTCATCTCCTCCTCGTTGTAGCCGTACTGCTGCGGCTTCCAGCCGCCGGGGATCACGTTGTAAGCGAGCTGGTGGGAGGTCGCGTTCACCTCGGGCTTCTTCTTGTTCACGATGGCCTCAGTCTGGTCGTCCAGCTCCTCGGAGAGCACCCGGCCTGCGCCGGACGCAGCCTGGTACGTCGAGACGATGACTCGTTCCACGCCCACTTTCTGACGCAGCGGCTCGAGCACCATCGTCAACGGAATCGTGGTGCAGTTCGGGCTCGCGATGATCCCCTCGTTGTCACGGATGTCATTGGGGTTGACCTCGGGCACGACCAGAGGAACGTTGGCCTTCATCCGCCAGGCAGAGCTCTTGTCGATCACCAGCGCACCGGACTCCGCTGCGATGGGCCCGTACATCAGCGAGATGTCCGCGCCGGCGGCGAACATGGCGATCTGCACGTCCTTGAATGACGCGTCATCGATTCGCTCCAGTCGCAGGGAGGCTCCGTTGAACGCCACTTGCTTGCCGACCGAGCGCTCAGACGCAAAAACCCGCACCTTTCCCACCGGAAACTTGCGCTGGGCCAGGATCTTGAGCATCTCGCTTCCGACCAGGCCCGTCGCGCCGACGACAGCAACGTTTAACTGCTTGGAGGTGGGCACGGGGTGAGTTTACTGCGCTCCGGGTAAGAATGGAGCTTGCGGCGCCAGCACGTACTGCGCCGCTCGGGCCTGCTGATGCTGCTGCACCGCGGCCACAAACGCAGGGTGCACGTTACGAAGCTCGACGAGGCGATCAGTCTGGCCGGGCGCGGGTGCACTGACCTTGGCCCGAGGCGTGAGCAGGCGCGTGACCACGAGGCGCCCGACAAGACCCCCCAGCATGAATAGAAGACCCAGGAACAGAAAGGTCCCAGCGACACCGTTCGCGGTTGAATCGTTGTTGCCGGCGACCCCAACGATCAACGCGATCAGCCAGCAGGCAGGCCAGGCAAGCAGGAATCCCACAGGAATCCAGAGCGCGAGCCTCACCGTTCGGGCGCTGGACCGCGTCAGCGGCAGGTATCCGCTCGCTCGTTGCGACACCACCGCGATGGTCACGGCGAACGCCACGAATCCGATGCCGCCGAGGCAGATGAGGAACAGGAGCGCGTAGGCCCAATCGGGTGGGGTCGCGAAGTTGAACTTCTTCCACGTCTCGGCGGGACGCCCGGTCATCGCGCACACCGGCGGAAAGTCATTGGAAAGCTGCGACGCCCAGATCTGGACCTTACTACCCAAGGTGCAACCCGAGAAGCTCGTCGAGCCGCTCCAGCTGGAAAGTGTTTCCGTCGAGTCCTGTCGCGCTGACGACGGCAGCTTTTAGCTGCTTGGAGGTTGGCACGGCGTCAGTTTATTGCGAAGCCGGCGAATCGGGATGCTGAGGGGCTGAGGCAAGCTGGGCCGCACGAGCGAGATGGTGATGCTTGACCGCGGCCACGAAAGTGGGATGAACCCGATGCAGCTCGATGAGTCGATCGGAGTATCCGGGGGGCGCGTCGAGGACCCTGCCATGAGGAACCATCTCCGACAGCACGAAAGCAGGCAGACATAGCGATGCGCCCACCGCGCCCAGGATGATCAGCGTCCGTGCAAGCGCGGAAAGATCCGTGTCGCTCGTTGATCGTGCCAGGGCAATTCCACAAACCTCGAGCAGAATCGCCAGCGCCGGGAGAGACCGCGCAATCGTTTCGACCATCGTGATGGTCTGCTTCGAGGAGCTGGTCAGCGGAAGTTGCCCTCTCGCCGCTCGTGGTTCTAGGCCGGGCAGTCGGATGCCCATGATCGCGAGACCAGCCATGAACCAGTCCAGCGGTCCGGCGAACACAAACACGTGCGACGTTTCGGCCGCACGGCCTGTCATCGCGCAGATGGGCGGAAGATCCCTGGCTGCGATTTGTGGCTCCCAGACGCGCACTCGATCGGGCCGACCGATCATGCAAGGCCGAGCAACTCGTCCAGTCTGCGGTAGAAGCGTGGCTCGCTCGTCACACGCTTGATGGCGAGCACCACGCCGGGCACGTAAGCTTCGCGGCTCGTCGTGCGATGGGCGATGGTCAGCGTCTGACCCGGCAGGCCGAAGATGACCTCCTGGTCGGCGACGAAACCAGGCAGGCGTATGCTGTGCACGGCGACGCCGCCCTCTTCCCCACCTCGAGTTCCGGACAGGGTTTCCTTCTCTGCCTTCCGGTGCGCAAACGGCTTGTCTTTGCGTCGGGCGGCGAGGCGCTTCGCGGTCGAGAGCGCGGTCCCCGACGGCGCGTCCAGCTTGGCTGCGTGATGCATCTCGATCACCTCGACAGCGTCGAAGAGGGGCGCCGCGATGTCGGCCAGGTGCATCATCAGCACGGCGCCGATCGCGAAGTTCGGCGCCACGATGCCCCCCACGTGTTTCTCGCGACACGCGGTCTCGAGCTTGTCGAGGTCGGAGGTCGACAGGCCGGTCGTGCCGACGACCGGTGAGGCACCCGCCGCTACCGCGGCAAGCGCGTTGTGCAGCGCTTCGCCTGGTCGAGTGAAATCGACGAGGGCGCGCGGTCTCCTGTCATGGAGGAATGCCGCCAGGTCGTCGCCGTGAGTGACTCCGCCGACAAAATCGATGCCGGGTTCGGACTGAAAAGCGGTGGCGAGGACCGAGCCGACCTTCCCGCGGTAACCGGCTACCGCGACTTTTATCGGCTCGGTCATGAGTCTGCTTGCGTCAGTCGCGTCGTGGGCCGCGGCCCCGGCCGCCGCCGTTTCGCCCGCCCCGATCGCGACCGCCGCCAAAGCCACCCTCGCGTGGTGGCGGCGGCGGCGACGCCAGCGCGAGCGCCATCGCCTCCTGGCTGATGCTCTCTTCGATCGGAAGACCCTTCGCGGTCAGCTCCTCGATCGCCGCCTGGCGGCTCAGGTTGAGCCGGCCCTGGCTGTCGACCTCGACCGCCTTGACCACGATCTCGTCGCCGATGTTGCATACCTCTTCCACCCGCTCGACCCGGTGGTCCGTGAGCTTGGAGATATGCACGAGGCCGTCCTGACCGGGCAGAACCTCGACAAAGGCGCCGAAGGGCATGATGCGGACGACCTTGCCCTGGTAGATCTTGCCGACCTCGACCTCGTCGGTGAGGCCCTTGATCCAGTCGATCGCCCTCTGGCCTCCCTCCTGGTCGACCGCCGCGATGAAAACGCGGCCGTCGTCCTCGACGTCGATCTGCGCCCCGGTCTCCTCGGTGATCTTGCGGATCATCGAACCTCCCTTGCCGATGATGTCGCGGATCTTGTCGGGGTTGATGAGGATGGTCGTGATGCGCGGGGCGTAATGGCTCATCTCTCCGCGAGGCCGCGGCAGCACCGCGAGCATCTTGTCGAGCACGTAGAGCCTCGCTTCACGCGCCTGCTCCAGGGCCTGGGCCATGATCTCGTGGGTCAGGCCCTTGATCTTGATGTCCATCTGCAGCGCGGTGATGCCGTCGCGTGTGCCTGCGACCTTGAAGTCCATATCGCCCAGCGCGTCCTCGACGCCCTGGATGTCGGTCAGCACGGCGAACTTTCCCTCGCGCGTGATCAGGCCCATCGCGATACCGGCGACCGGTGACTTGATCGGCACTCCCGCGTCCATCAGGGCGAGCGTCGAGCCGCAAACCGACGCCATCGACGTCGAGCCATTGGAGCTCAGGATCTCGGAGACGACCCGCATCGTGTAGGGCCACTCTTCGATTGGCGGGATGACCGCAAGCAGCGCGCGCTCGGCGAGAGCGCCGTGACCGATGTCACGCCGGCCCGGGCCACGCAGCGGCCGCGCCTCGCCCACCGAGTACGGCGGGAAGTTGTAGTGGTGCATGTAGCGCTTGAACGTCTCGGAGGTCAGGCCGTCCAGCTTCTGCTGGTCGGACATCGAGCCGAGGGTGGCGATGGTCAGAGCCTGAGTCTGGCCGCGCGTGAACAGGCCCGAACCATGGGTGCGGGGCAGCACGCCAACCTCGACGGTGATCGGCCGCACGTCCTTGAGGCCCCGTCCGTCGACACGCACGCCCTCCTCGACCACGCGCTCCCGGACGCGGTCCTTGACGGCCCTGTCGAAGAGCTTGCCGACGATGTCGGCGTACTCGGGGAATCGATCTCCCAGCTCCAGGACTGTCCTGGTGCGCAGGTTGTCCATCGCGCTCTCGCGCTTCGCCTTGTCTGCGTTGTAAAGGACCGGGTCAAGGCGCAGCGCCAGGTATTCACCGACGATCTCGCGCATCTGCTCGGGATACGTCGGCGGGACCCACTCGCGCTTCTCGAGGCCGATCTGGTCGCGGAGCTCGAGCTGCGCCGCGCAGATCCTCTTGATCTCCTCGTGCGCCGCGGCGAGGGCGTCGAGCACGACCTGCTCAGTGACTCCCTTCGCGCCCGCCTCGACCATCAGGATCGCTTCGGCAGTGCCGGCGACCACCAGGTCGAGCAGCGAGTCGCCCATTTGCGACATCGGCGGGTTGACGGCCACCTGGCCGTCGATGTAGCCCATGCGCACGGCGCCGACGGGGCCCTGGAACGGGATGTCCGAGATCACCAGCGCGGTCGACGCGCCGTTGATGCTGAGGATGGTCGGGTCGTTCTCCTGGTCCACCGAGAGCACGGTCGAGACGACCTGCACGTCGAGCCGGAAACCGTCGGGGAACAGCGGGCGGAGCGGCCGGTCGGTCAGGCGCGAAGCCAGGATCGCCGTTTCGCTTGGCCGGCCTTCGCGGCGCATGAAAGCGCCCGGGATCTTGCCCGCCGCATAGAGCTTCTCCTCGTAGTCGCACGTGAGCGGGAAGAAGTCGATGCCCTCGCGGGGCTCCTTCGACATCACCGCGGTGCTCAGCACCACCGTGTCGCCCTGGCGGATGATCACCGCCCCGTTGGCCTGTTCGGCCACCCGGCCGGTCTCGAGCGAGATGCGACGCCCTGCGACGTCTACGTTTTTCGTGACAACTGCCACGCCAATACCTCCATGAATGTGGGAGGAACCCTGCGGTGCGTATCTGGGTCAGATTCCTAGAAGCTGCCACTCAGGGTTTCGCCCTGATGCGAGAGCTTCTAAGAGCTGACCCGCGCTACCGGCGTGGGTCCTCCCGGATTTAATTAACGGGTGCGCCCTGTGCGCGCCCCCGGCGCTTGACCGCTATCTCCTGATCCCGAGCTTGGCGACGAGGGCGCGATAGCGCTCGACGTCGGTGTCCCTCAGGTAGTTGAGCAGACGCCGTTGCTTGCCGACCAGGAGAAGGAGGCCGCGGCGCGAGTGGTGGTCTTTGGCGTGAGTCTTCAGGTGCTCGGTGAGCTCCCGGATGCGCGTGGTGGACAGCGCAATTTGAACCTCGGGGGAACCCGTGTCCTTTTCTGCGCGCCTGTAGTCCGCGATCAGCTTGCCTTTGACTTCGTTCTCGACTGCCAAACTCGCAGGCAAGTATACGGGGCTACGTCTACCCGCCGTTTCCAGACTGTCGCGGATAGTCCGGACTATCCGGGATTGCCGACCGCGACGATGTCCCTTCGTCCGGCCTATCGGACGTATTCGACGGTCCCATCGGAGCGCGGATCGGCACCCGCACGCCACGCGCCCGGCCCGTCGACCACGATCGCGTGGGCGTGGCCGAAGGAATGGTGGCGAGGCGGCATCAGCAGGACGTTTGCCTCGCTCCTGGCCATCTCGCCCGCGCCCTGATAGTCGGCCTCGACCGCGACCGTGACGCCGTCCGCCAGCACGGCCATGCGCGGGCGGGCCACCGCCTCGGCAGGATCCATGCCGTGGTCGACCAGGTTCATCAGCACCTGGGCCTGGATCTGCGGTTGCAGGTCGCCTCCCATCGCACCGAAGGCCGCCCACGGCGTCCCGCCGCGCGAAGCCATCGCCGGGATCAACGTGTGCATGGTCCGTTTCTTGGGCTCGAGCCGGTTGACGTGCGAGGGGTCGAGGCTGAAATAGGCGCCGCGGTTCTGGAGCAGCATCCCCGTGCCCTCGGCGACGATGCCCGATCCGAAATCGAAAGCGACGCTTTGAATCATCGAGATGACGTTGCCGTGCTCATCGGCCGCGCACAGGTAAACCGTGTCTCCAGTTTCGTGGGCCGTGGCACGGCCGACAGGTCCGTGGTGCGGGTCGAGAAACGGCTCCATTGGCACGGGCGAGAAGTCCGGGTCGGTGATGAAACGGTTGCGCAGCGCATAGCTCGCGTCGCGGGCCTCCCGGAAGGATGCGCCCGCCTCGAGCCGCACCAGCATGGCCGCGGCGGCGAGTCCCTGCGTCGGCGCCGGCAGCTCATAGACCACCAGGTCGCGGTACGGAAACGCAATCGGCTCGACCCATTGCGAGCGGTGGGTCGCGAGGTCCTGCCCGGTCACGAAGCCATCCCTGCGTTTCACCGCGGCCGCGATCGCGTCGGCGATCGCGCCTCGATAGAAGACGTTGATCCCGCTGTGGCCGATGTCGTGAAGCACCGAAGCAAGGTCGGGGTTGCGCAGGAGCATGCCCGCCTCCATCGGAGGGTAGAGCGCGTAAGCTGCCGGCTCCCGGCCCAGCCAGTCTGCCGCCTGCATCAGGAACTGCGAAAGGTGCGCCGTGATCACGAAACCGTTGCCGGCCAGCGACTCCGCCGGCTCGAGCACCGCGCCGAAGCCGAAGCTCCCGAACCGCTCGAGGAGCCTCCCCCACGCCTCGACGGCGCCCGGCACTGTGACAGCCAGCACGCCGCGCACCGGCATCGTCTCGTGGCCGCGTGCGCGGACTGCCTCGACCGTGGCCAGCTCGCCCGATCGTCCGGCTCCGATCAAGCCGACCGGCGACGTCTCTCCGCCTGCCCAGACGATCGCCATCAAGTCTCCCGCCACAGACGTCATGTGCGGATAGATCACGCACAACGCGGCGCCAGCGGCGATCGCCGCGTCGATCGCATTACCTCCGTCGCGCAGGATCTGAGCCCCGACCGCGCTTGCGACGTGATGCGGCGTGGCGACGACGCCACGCGTCATCTGGGTGTGACGAACTCGATCGCGCTCGGCTGGATCTCGAACAGCGCGGGAAGGAAACCGACAGCCTCGCCGTCGATGTCGACGCGCACCTTCTCTGGGGAGCTGATGGATACGCGCTTGCCGTAGAGCAGCTCGAGCTTCGGGTTGTTCTGGTCGAGATGCTTGCCCGCTCGGAAGTCGTTCATGCCTCGCATGGTTTCAATCTTGCCCGCGTCCTTGACCAGGATCACGTCGAACACGCCATCGGTCGGCGATGCCGACGGCGCCATCTGCATCCCGCCGCCGAAGTACTGGCAGTTCGCGACGACCACCTGCTGAGCTTTCTTCAGCTCGTGCGTGACGTGGTCGACGTCGACGGTCATCGGCTTGTTCTTGAAGCCGATGAGCGCGCGAAGGCCGCCGAGCGTATAGGCCGCATTGCCGAACCGCTTTGTCCCGTTTCCCATCTGGAACACGACATCGCCGCCGAGGCCGGCGTCGGCGATGTTGATGAAATGGCGCACCGCGGTCGACCCGTCGGCCGCCTGGTAGGTCACGCATCCCGCGTCGAGGCGCCTCACCAGGCCGCTGCGCAAGACGTCGATGGCCTGCTTAGGGTTCGACGGGATGCGCAGGGTGCGCCGAAAGTCGCCGCCTGTGCCGAGCGGCACCATAGCCAGCTTGCTGGTCGTCGGCAGCGGGGCGCCGTTGCGGAAGAAGCCGTTGACGACCTCGTTGAGCGTTCCGTCGCCCCCGACCGCGACCACCAGCGGCCGCGACTCCAGCACCGCACGCTGGGCGATCTCGGTCGCCTCGAGCGGGCGGGTGGTCAACGCGGCCTCGTAAGGCAGCCCGCTCGACGGCAGCCATGTCTCAACTGCCGCCCACTCTCGCCCCGCCTTGCCGGCGCCCGACGACGGGTTGACGATGAACAGGATCGGTGCGCCGGCGCGGCCGCCTATGACCGGCCCCCCACCGCTCGCGGGTTCATGATCCCTTCAGGGTCAAGTCCGTCCCTGACTGCTCGCCACACGTTCATCCAACCTCCCATCTCGTCGGCGACCCATCTTGCCCTAACCTGCCCCACTCCGTGGTGGTGGCTGAGCGTCGCGCCCAGCTCGAGCGCCGCCGTCATCGCTCCTTCCCAGGCCCGTCCATAGGCCGCACGTGCTTCCTCTTCTGTTTCGCTTGAGCCGCCAAACGAGAAATAGGCACAGCAGCCCTGCTCGTAGGCATGACTGAAATGGCATAACGCCAGCCCGCCGACTGCTATTGCGGTCTTGACCCTGGCGTGCAGCTCCGGCAGGACCGTCCACGGAGCAGCAAGCTCGATCGTGTCCAGGTAAGCGCCAGGTGGCTCGAGGAACGTTCTCAGGCGCTCGGCCGACAGGTCGAAGCGGTGGCGGAGCCAGCGATCCCAGGGCGGCTCGCCGAGCGGTCGAGTGTCACGCGCAAAGTCCTCGACCGCCTTCGCTTCCGCGGTGGCGACCGCGGTCAGGCCGCACGTGGCGACCACGAGCAAGCACTCGCCGTCGCCGAGGTCATAGCCGCCGAATGCCGTGTCTTCCGCGTCGTAGAGACGCATCACGAGCGGCCGCATCCCCGCCTGCACGACGGCGCGCATGCAGTCCAACCCCGCGCGCAAGTCGCGAAAGGCGAAGCCGCGGCCGACCGTCGATTCCGGCAGGCGGTGGATTCGCAGCACCGCGCCGATCACGACGCCCAGCCCTCCCTCCGCGCCGAGGAAAAGGTCGTGCAGTGCAGGACCCACCGCCGACCGCGGACCAGGGCGTGGCGCGGCAAACGTGCCGTCCGGGAGGACGACGGCGAGCGAGATGACCATGTCCTCGATCCCGCCATAGCGGCTCGACTGCTGCCCCGATGACCGCGTTGCGACCAGACCGCCGACGGTGGTGCCGGGCAGCGAGCTGGGGTAATGGCCGAGCGTCAGGCCCCGCGCGCTGAGCTGCTGCTCGAGAGCCCAGCCGTTGACCCCGGCCTCGCAGCGGCACACCAGGTTGGCCTCGTCAATCTCGAGGATGCGGTCGAAGGCGCTCATATCGAGGACGAGCTCGCCGGCTGCCGGGCCGAGTGCTCCACACACGCCGCTGCCGCCGCCCATCGGCGTGACCGCGACGTGATTGGCGACAGCCCACCGCAGCACCGCGGCGACCTGCTCACGGCCGGTCGGTCGCACGACCATCGCTCGCGGCGGTGCGTTTCCAGCGCGCTCCTCCATGATGGCGAGCGGCCACAGATCGCGGACCGGGCGTTCGTCGACGGCCGTTGCGCCGACGATCCCCTCGAGCTCTGGTCTCACTGCCCCTGCCTCGCCGCGAAGCGCCCGGCGAGCCAGCCGGTCAGGATCGGTACCCCGAAACCACATGGTCCGCCGTAGTCGTAACCGCCGAGCACAGCTCCGGCCGCATAGAGGTTGTCGAAGGGGACGGAGCCGTCCTCCAGGAGCGGATGCAGGCGCTTGTCTGTCATCGCGCCGATCCGCATCTCCTCCGCCGGGTCGAGATATTTGAGGTGCTGCAGGCGCGTGCCCAGGCTCGCGGCGGGGACGCCGTCGTGAAAGACACCGAGACCGAGCAGCGACTCGGTCGTGTCTCGGCCGGCGCGGAGGCCTCCGCCGATATGCCGGCCGGTCGCCAGGACGAAAGCGTCGGCGCGGAACGTGCGGCCGCCTGCCTGGGCCGCGGTCACTTTGCGGCGAGAAGTTTCGAAAGAGGCAATCTCAGCCGTGACCGCCCCGAGCGAGATCGCCTGCTGGAGGCGCCATCCGTGGGGGGATGGCGGCGAGGCGAGCATCTCGAACCCGTCTACCGGCAGGTGCGTGAAGCCGGGCGGGTAGGCGATCGCCGCGCCACGGGCTCGAGGCGGCGGCGCTCGCCGTCCATACAGGTCGGTGAGCGAGGCGGCCTGTGGGAGCTCCGGGATCGGGATCTCCTCGGCGAAGGCTTCGATCCCATGAAGCTCCTTCAGCGCCTGGGCCGTGGAGGCTGCGTCATAGTCGCCAACCTGCGGCACGCCGATCACCGCGACCCGCTTGCCGGTCAGCGCCCCAAGCTCCCCCTTCGCCACGGTCTCCGGGACGATGCTGGCCGGCCGGGCGAGGCCGTGGATGTCGACGTAGAGGCCCCGCCTGCGCCAGGTTCCCTCGAACGGCAGTCCCTCCTTGCCGAGGGCCAGCTGAAGCGTCGAGATGGCGGCGTCGAGCTCGGTGGCCAGCCCTACCGAGTCCATGCCTAGCCGCGCGAGCGGATGATTCGGCAAACCCAGGATCGCATCGAGGTCGTCGACCACCTCCATGCCGCCCGCATAGAGCGCAGTGGCGCCGGGCGCTCGCGCGACGACTGTCACCTCCGCCCTGTCGCGTCGCGCCGCCAGCGCGGCGCAATAGCCTGCGATGCCGCCGCCGACGATGAGGACCTTGGTCAACGAACGACGATGCGACGCGTGTCCGCCACGTCCATCTTCAACTGGCGAACCAGGTCGTCGGGCGTCGCGAACTTGATGTCAGGGTGCAGGTAGCGGACGAAGCGCAGCTCGAGCCGCTGCTGGTAGAGATCACCTTCGAAGTCGAGCACGAAGGCCTCGACGCGCAGCTGCGTGCCGCCAAAAGTCGGACGGTAACCCACCGACAAAGCGGCGATGAAATCGCCTTCGGGGGCGCGCACCCTGCCTGCGTAGGCTCCAAGCGCGGGGACGAGCTTGTTGGGCTCGATGCCGATGTTTGCGGTCGGGAACCCGAGCTGCCTGCCCACGTGGTCACCTGACTCCACGGGACCCGACATCGAATACTCGCGCCCCAACAAGCGGTCTGCCTCGTCCATCTCGCCCGCCCGCACCAGGCGCCGGATCTCTGAGCTGTGCAGCTCGCGGCCGTCGGCCTTGAACGGCGGAATCACCTCCACCTCGTGGCCGTGGCCGCGCAGCCACTCCGCGTTGCCGGTGCGGCCGCGGCCGAAGGCGAAATCGAAACCGATCACCCAGCGGCGGATCTCCATCGACGCGGCAAGCCGGTCGATGAACTCCTGGGGCGAGAGCGCCGAGAGCTCGCGGTCGAAGCGCAGCACGATCGCGTGGTCGATCCCGGCGGCGCCGATCAAAGCAAGCTTCTCTTGAAGGGTAGTGATCGAGGGCGGACAGTTTGCGGGGTCGAGGACACAACGCGGGTGTGGCTCGAACGTGATCAACGCGGACTCGCCTTCGACCTCCGCGGCACCGCGAACCGTGTGCCCGATTACGTCGAGATGGCCGAGGTGGACCCCATCGAAGCTGCCGACCGTCAGCGCCACCGGTCCGATTGGCTTAGTGGGAAGTCCGAGATGGACCTTCAGCTCAGCACCTTCTTCGGAACAAAAGTCCGGCGCAGCGGGTCGGTGTGCCCGAGCGCGATCAGCCGCCCGTCGGCGTCGTGCGCCCGGACTGGACCGGGGGCGGGCTCGGGGAGGACGCGGACCGGGCGGCCCTGACGGACCTGGGCCGCCTGCTCCACGTTGAGCCTGACGCGCTCCATGTCCGGCAGTATGACTTCGGCCGCGAGCAGCCTGTCCCGCACCGCGTCGGCGGTCTCAAGGTCGTGCAGCGACGCCGCGTCCTCGATCCTCAGCGGCCCATACGCCGTGCGAACGAGCCTTCCCAGGTACCCACCCACCTCCAGCCGCAGGCCGAGGTCGCGGGCGATGGATCGCAGATACGTGCCGCTTCCGCATCGCACCTCGACGCGCGCAACCGCATTCGGGCCCGGCTGAAAGTCGAGCATGTTGGCGGCGTATACCTCGACCTCCCGCGGCGCAGGCCTTGCAGGCTCCCCGCTGCGCGCCAGCCGGTAGGCCCGCTTGCCTTCGACCTTCACCGCCGAGTACGCGGGCGGCTGCTGCATGATGCGGCCGGAGAACTCGACCAACGCCATCTCGATGTCATGCGCGGTGATGCCACTCGGGTCCGCGACAGGCTCCAGCGCCGCCTCGGCGTCGTCAGTCGCTGTGGTGAAGCCCAGGTGGATGTCCGCGACATAGGTCTTCGGCAGCTTCAGCGCAAACTCGGCGAGCCGGGTCGCCGACTCGAAGAGGATCGGCAGGACGCCTGTCGCCAGCGGATCAAGGGTCCCGGCGTGCCCGACGCGATGCGCCCCGGTCAGCCTGCGGAGACGGTTGACGACCGAGAAAGAGGTGTCGCCGGCGGCCTTGTCGAGGTTGAGGACTCCGGTCGAGAACCGCTCAGGACTGGGGCGAGGCGGCAAGGATGGCCTCCTTGGCGGCCGCCAGCACGAACCTCACCGCCTCTTCCATCGGCTTTTCGATCTCCGCCCCGGCGGCGCGGATGTGCCCTCCGCCGCCGAACAACGCGCACAGCGCGGCCGCGTCGACGGCGCCGCGGCTGCGGACGCTGATCTTCGTGAGATCGCTGGAGACTTCCTTGAAGAGGATGGCGAGCTCCAGGCCCGCGATGCTGTTCAGGGTGTCGATGATGCCTTCCGATTCGGCCATCACCGCGCTCGCCTCCTTGAGCATGGGGCGCGTCACCTTCGCCCAGGCGAGACGGCCGTCCATCTCGACGCGCATCGTCGCGAGCGCGAGGCCGCTCAGCTTGAGGGTCGTCTCGGGCCGCATCTTGTAGACCTGGGTCGCGATGTGACCGGGGTCGGCGCCAAGACGCGCGAGACGGGCGGCGTCCTCCAGGGCTCGAGGGGTGGTGTTCTCGTGACGAAAGCCACCTGTATCCGTCAGCAGCGCGACGTACAGGTTGACGGCGATCGTCTGGGTGATCGGGAAGCCGAAGTGGTCGAGCATCTCCATCACCATCTGGCCGACGGCCGCCGCGTTGGGGTCGATCACGTTGATGTCGCCAAACCGCGTGTTGGAGGGATGGTGGTCGACGTTGATGATCGTGGCGTGGGCCGCGATGCTGCGCACTGCGCTGCCCGAGCGCTCGAGGTTGCCCGAGTCGAAGAAGAAGACGAGCTGAGGGTCGACGCCGCGCGGCGGTTCAGCCTGGATGTCGCCGAACCCCGGCAGGAACTCGTACATCTGGGGCAGGGGCGGCGGCACGAGGATCCAGACGTCCTTGCCCTCGGTGCGCAGCGCCTCCGCGAATGCGAGGCTGCAGCCGAGCGTGTCGCCGTCGGCGTCCTTATGGCCGAAGATCAGGATCTCCTGGTTGGCGTCGACCAGGTCCTTGATCTCGTCGTACAGGTGCGGTTTGTCCCGCTTCGCGGTGGCTATGGCGACTGCTCCTCCCCATCTACAGGGAGGTGGCCTGCAGGGCCGGAGGGGCTCGCGGAGCCATTGCCTTGCGGCAAGACCTCTTTCAGAAGCTCCGAGATGTGGACGCTGTACTCGATCGACGGGTCGAGCTCGAAGCGAAGCTCCGGCGAGAACTTCAGGTTCTGCAGGCGCCGGCCGAGCTCGTGGCGGATCAGCCCCTTGGCCGACACGAGGCCCTTGATCGACGCCTTCTGCTCCTCAGAGTTGCCGAGCACGCTGACCCGAACCCGCGCCTGGCGCAGATCCGGCGACATCCGAACTGCGGTGATGCTCACGAACCCGATCCGCGGGTCTTTCAGGTCGCGCCGGATGATGGACATGATCTCCTCACGCACCTGCTCCCCCACCTGGTCCGCGCGGTAGCTGGTCATTTCGACCTCCGCATTCAGCAAAGCCACAGCTTGCTTAAATTTCTTCCCGCTCGAGTCGGTACGTCTCCATGGTGTCACCGGGCTGGAAGTCCTCCCAGCCCTCGAGCCCGATGCCGCACTCCTGGCCGGCCGCTATCTCGCGCACGTCTTCCTTGAAGTGCTTGAGAGAGTTGATCCGTCCTTCGTGGACCAACTGGCGCGCCCGGAAAAGCTTGACCCAGCCCCCACGGCTGACCTTGCCCTCCACCACGCGGCTGCCGGCGATGATGCCGACGCGCGGGATCTTGATCGGTGTGATGACCTCGACACTGCCTTCGCGGATCTGACGGTAGGTCGGCTCGCGCAGGCCCTTGGCCGCGCGCTCCACGTCCTCGGTCAGCTTGTAGATGACGTCGTAGTAGCGGACCTCGACCTTTGCGCGCTCGGCCGCCGCCGTGCTCGCCGGCGTCGGCTTGAGGTTGAAGCACACGATGATCGCGCTCGACACGCTGGCCAGCAAGAGGTCTGAGTCGCTGACCGCGCCCACGCCCTGGCCGACGACCTTGATGGCGACGACGGGGTCCTCGATCTTCTGCAACGCGGTAAGCAGCGCCTCGAGCGTGCCCTGGGCGTCCGCCTTGACGACCAGGCTGAGCTCTTTGACCTCGCCTTCCTTCGCCCTTCGCGCCAGGTCTTCGAGCGTGATTCGCGGAGCGACGTCGCGCGCCGCTTCCTGTGTCCGCTTCTCGGTGAGCTTGGTGAGCGCGATCTGGCGCGCAACCTTCTCCGAGCCGACGACCTGGAAGATGTCACCCGCCTGGGGCACCTCACTCATGCCGGAAACAACGACCGGCGTCGCGGGCGGCGCCTCGGCCACGCTCTGTCCGCGGTCGTCGGCCAGCGCCCGCACCCGGCCGTAGATGTGGCCGCAGACGAAGTCGTCGCCGACCTTGAGCGTGCCCGCCTGCACCAGGACGGTTGCGACAGGGCCGCGGCCCCGCTCGAGGTGCGCGTCGACGATGGTCCCGATCGCGTTGCGGTCGGGATTCGCCTTCAGCTCGAGGATGTCGGACGAAAGGACGATCGTGGTCAACAGGTCGTCGATGCCCTTGCCCGTGCGGGCGCTCAGGTGCACGCATTCGTATTCGCCGCCGTAGTGGCGTACGACGATGCCCTGCTCGGCCAGCTGTTGGTGCACGCGGTCCGGGTTGGCGTTTTCCTTGTCGATCTTGTTGATCGCGACCACGATCGGCACCTTGGCCGCCCGCGCATGGTGGATCGCCTCGACCGTCTGGGGCATCACCCCATCGTCCGCGGCGACCACCAGGACGACGAGGTCGGTTACCTGCGCGCCTCGAGCCCGCATTGCGGTGAAAGCCTCGTGGCCCGGCGTGTCGATGAACACGACCGGGTGCCCGTCGGCGGTCTCGATCTTGTAGGCGCCGATCCGCTGGGTGATGCCGCCCGCCTCGGTCGCCGCGACGCGGGTCTTCCGGATCGCGTCGAGGATCGAGGTCTTGCCGTGGTCGACGTGTCCGAGGACCGTGACGATGGGCGGCCGGGGTTTGAGCTTGGACGGATCCTCGTTGGCGAGCGAGAAGAGCTCCTCGCGCGAGGTCGTGACCACGTCGCCCTCGCCCTTCGCGGACTCGACCGCGACCACGTCCTCGCTCGCTACCGGCTCCACGGTGAAGCCGAACTCGTCGGCCACGATCTCGGCGGTCCCGAAGTCGATGACCTGGTTGATGGTGGCGAGGATCTTGGATGACATCAGCTTCTTGATCACCTCGACCGGGCTCACTCCGAGCTTCTCGGCCAGGTCCTTGACCGACAGGGTCGGGGGCAGGACGGCCCGCCGGTCGCCGTTGGTCTCGATCTTGACCGCGACCGAGGTTGGCTTGAAGGCGGAGCGGGCAGCCTCGATCGCGCCGGGCGCCAGGGGCGCCGCCGCGTTACGCGTCAATCTGCGCTGCTGCAGGAAGTTGACCAGCTCCTTCTGGCTGATCCCAAGTTCCCGCGCGAGTTCGTGTGCCTTCATCTAGAACTACTGATTATGCCGCCCAGGGTGAATTCGAAACCTGGGGCGGACCCGCTAGGCGGTCAGCTCAGACCACACTTCCGGCCCCACGGCCGCCCCTAACGCCCGGTCCACCGAGCGCCTTTTGCGGGCGATTTCGATGCAAGCGGGGTCGGCGTGGAGATACGCCCCGCGGCCCGGCAGGCGCCCGGTTCGGTCCAGCGCGACTCCGCCGTCCGGAAGCCGCACCAGGCGGATCAGCCCCTGCCTGCCCGCCTCTTCGCGGCAGGCGACGCAGGTCCTAACCGGCTGCCGGCGGGCCTTCCCC
>Ga0209648_10000606_pt1 | contig 27595 bp, 28 predicted proteins | sample GraSoi2013_115cm_FD_185830 | JGI IMG/M metagenome (GOLD analysis project Ga0209648, IMG submission 185830) | Grasslands soil microbial communities from the Angelo Coastal Reserve, California, USA - Sample 9_17_2013_115cm (SPAdes) (version 2) | ecosystem: Environmental > Terrestrial > Soil >...
GTGATCGAAGGCGGGCGCATGTCCCACAGTGACGGCGCGGGCGCGGAGCCGGCCTTAGGCGCCACCTGCGGCGAGGCGGCCGTCTTTCCGGGAAGGGCCGGCAGAGCGCCGGCACGCGGAGTCCGGCGCAATGGTACGGCCCGCTTCTCCTCGCCCATGCGGCTGACCCCCCACATGCCCGATGGCAGGCACGAGGTGGGAATTACAGCACAGAATCGGAAGTACTTTTAGTAAAGTCATGGAATTCGTTATGGACTGCTACTTTCCGTGACCATGTGATCGGCGAGCGTCAAAGGCGGCCGCATGGGCAGCACGTGCGCCTCGGCTGCCCACCCGTAAATGGCTGTCTGCGCGCTCGTCGTCTCCGGGAGTGCCAGCATCTGGCGCTGCCACGCCGGGCTGGGTTACTCGCTGCCGGGGGCGGTGACGAAGTCGATCAGTTCCTCGACCCGGCCGAGGAATTCGGGTTCCAGGTCAGCGAAGGACGTTACGGAACGCAGAATGCGCTGCCAGGCTGCGGCGGTGTTCTCGGGCCACCCGATGGCCGCCAGCACGCCTTCCTTCCACGGCGAGCCGGGAGGTACCCGGGGCCAGCCGGGGATCCCTACCGCTGACGGCTTGACCGCCGCCCAGACGTCTATGAACGGATGCCCGACGATCAGCACGTGCGGTGAGCTCACCTCAGCGGCGATCCTGGTCTCCTTCGACCCGTCGACGAGATGATCGACAAGAACGCCGAGCCTGCGCGCGGGTGCCGGCGAGAATCCGGCGACGATCGCGGGCAGGTCGTCGATGCCCCCCAGGTACTCCACCACGACGCCGACATCGCGCAGGTCGTCGCCCCAGATCTTCTCCACGAGCTCGGCATCGTGGCGGCCCTCGACGTAGATCCGGCTCGCCCGCGCCACCTTGGCCCGGCTCGGCGGGGCGGCGATCGACCCCGAGGCCGTTCGCGCGGAAGCCCGGGCGGTCCGGCCCCGTGCGTCCTGACCCCGTGCGTCCTGACCCCGTGCGTCCTGACCCCGTGTGTCCTGACCCCGTGCGTCCTGACCCCGTGTGTCCTGACCCCGTGTGTCCTGACCCCGTGCGTCCCGGCCCGGCGCATCCGGCCCGACGGACGGGCTCGGCCTGACCAGCATCACCGGCTTGCCGTCCAGCAGGAACGGGGCCGGGGTAAGCGGGAACACCCTGCGCCTACCGCGCCGATCCTCCAGCGTGACCGCGTTCTTCTCGCAGAAGACCACGGCACCGCAGAACTCGGCGGCTGAGTCCTCGACGACCAGCCCGCGCTCGGCAGCCACCTGCGGAATCTGGCGCTGCCCGGGGCGCCGCGCTCTTGCCGCGAGCACGTCCGGGCCGTACTGCCTGCTCCGCACTACTTCCCTCCTCGCTGGCCGGCCCTAGTCGATCGGCACAGTGCCCTTATCCCGCCGGAAAGTACCGTACTGAGTCGCGGCGGCTGAGGCGCTGCGCCACGCGGCTCAGCGGCGACTTCGGGCGGCTCCAGCGCATGTGATCAACATGCTGGTTTGAGCATCGCCGCAGGGCCTTCTTCCATGATCCCGGACCGAAACCCACGCATATATGGCGGGTTTCGGTCCGGGTTCATGGAAACGCCGCTCGCCCGGCGCTGGGCGGGCTCCATTGCATCCCTCCGCAACCAGGCATGCCGCAAGAGCGACAGCCGGGACGGAAAGAGCGGGTTAATCCGCTGCGAGCGCTAGGCAAAGGTTTGTCCTAGATCACGAAACGAGCTTCGTCGCGATCGCGTGCCAGAGCCCGAAATGCTGGTCAGAACCCGAGAATCGTCCCGGCTAACTCGATCACGCCGGGCCGGGGGCGTTACGCGGTGATTTGTAGAGAGATCCGCGGGCTACCGATAGTTCCTCAGGTCGTCCAGCCAGGGCGGACCAGGCCGGCTTGGTAGGCGAATACGACGAGCTGGGCCCGGTCCCGGGCGCCGAGCTTGGTCATGGCCCGGGCGGCGTGAGTCTTCACCGTGGACGGGCTCACGTAGATCTTGCGGGAGATCTCCTCGTTGGACAGCCCCGACGCGATCAGGGCGACGACTTCGTGCTCTCGGGGCGTCAGCTCGTCCAGGCCGGCCAGGCGGCGGGCCTCTCGCGAGCGCGAGGCGAACTCGGCGATGAGGCGCCTGGTCACCGTCGGGGACAGCAGCGCCTCCCCGTCGGCCACCACCCGGACCGCCCGGATCAGCTCCGCGGCATCGGTGTCTTTCACCAGGAACCCGGCCGCGCCGGCCCGCAGCCCCTCGAAGACGTACTCGTCCAGTTCGAAGGTGGTGAGGATCACGACGTGGACCGGGCCGAGTCCTGGGCTCGCGGCGATGCGCCGGGTCGCCTCGATGCCGTCGAGCCGAGGCATGCGGATGTCCATCAGCAGGACGTCTGGCGTGCAATGCGTGGCCATCCGCACCGCCTGCTCCCCGTCGCCGGCCTGCCCGACCACCTCGATGTCGTCCTCGGCGTCGAGCAGCGCGGCGAACCCGGCCCGGACCAGTTCCTGGTCGTCGGCCAGCGCGACCCGGATCACCGCTCGCCCCCCGGCGGCGGGAGCCCGGGCTCTGAGGGGCCGGGCTGCCAGAGCAGGTCGAGCGGGAGCCCGTCGAGCGGGAGCCACGCCCGGACCCGGAAGCCCCCCTCCGGCCTGGGGCCTGCCTCGAGCATGCCGCCCAGCGTGGCCGCTCGCTCGGTCATCCCCGCGATGCCGTGACCGGAGCCGGTGACCTGCGTTGGTGGCCGGCCCGGCGGCCTGGACCTGCCGTCGTCGTCTACCTCGACCCGCAGCCCGTCGTCGCCGTAGCGGACGCGCACCGTCGCGTTCGCGCAGCCGGAGTGGCGGGCGCTGTTGGTGAGAGCCTCCTGGATGATCCGGTAGGCGGCGAGGTCGACGTCGGCGGGCAGCGCGGGCCGCCGGCCGTTTTCCTCGATGCGGACCGCCAGCCCGGCCGCCGCCGCGTTCTCGACCAGGTCGCCGAGGCGGGCCAGCCCCGGAGTCGGCGCCCGCGGGGCACTTTCGGCGACCCCGTGCGCGTCGACGTCCCGCAGCACTCCGAGCACCGAGCGGAGCTCGACCAGGGCCTGCTTGCTCACGGCGTTGATCGTGGTCAGCGCCGAGCGGGCGCGTTCTGGCTGGCGATCCATCAGGTGCAGCGCCGTGTTGGCCTGGACGTTGATGACTGAGATGTTGTGCGCCACCACGTCGTGCAGGTCGCGCGCCATCCGCATGCGCTCCTCACTGGCCAGCCGCCGGAGCTCCTCCTCGCGGCTGCGCGCCAGTGCGGCCGCGCGCTGGCTCCGGATCCGGATCAGCTCGGCGATGAACAGCAGGAGCATCAGCCCGGCCGCCAGCCCGAGCGCGTCAGCCACGGAATTGTGGCCGGCCCGGCCGATCCGCCAGGGCGGCCATACAGCGGCGGCATATCCGATCGCCAAGGAGGCGACCGCCGCTGCCCGCTTCCTGGCCAGCACCGCGGTGAAGAAGGCCACGATGAGCGCGAACCAGACCAGGCCGGCGCCCAGCTTCCCCGCCAGGAGGGCCGAGGCGAGGGTGATTGCCAGGACGGCGACCGGATAGCGGCGGCGGGCTAGCAGCGACGTGCCGCCGGTGGCGAGGATGAGGTAGGCCAGGATCCCCGGGGCGACGTGCTTCTGGTGCCAGGACGTGGCCGCGTACGAGCCGCCGATCTCGGCGGCGGTCACCGCGGCCGCGAGCGCGGCGTCGAACGCCCAGCGCCGGGCGCCCGCGGCGCGGGCGACGACGCCGCGGCGCAGGCGGACGCCGGGTAGCAGCCGGGCTCCATCGCGCAGCCGGACGGCAAGCCAGCGGGCTCCACGTTCGGGCTGGTCAGCTTTGATCGTCACCGCCCATAACGGTACGCGTCCGCTGGCACTATCCCATCGGCTCGGCGGCGACATCTGAGCTCGCCGCGTACATCCGATGGCGCAGCGGACGCGCCGCGTGCTACCGCAGCAGACGACCCGAGACGGGCCGCGCGGCCGACGACAGCGCCGGGGCCGGCCGGAAAGGCTGGAGGCCGCAGCGGTCAGACATGTCGGCCAGGTTCCCGCCCGGGGGGTGGGCTGGAAAGGAGAGATCGTGTCAGTGATCGAAGTGCGCCGCCTGACCAAGCGGTTCGGGCTGGTGCTCGCGGTCGACCACCGCAGCTTCGCGGTCGAGGCCGACACGGTGGTCGGCTTCCTTGGCCGGACGGCCGCTGCGCTTGTCGTCAGCGTCGCCGTAGCGGTCTCGCTGGCAGCCGTGCGCGCTACCGTGCAAAGGGACATCACCTGACCAGGAGGCTTCCCGTCATGACGGCCGACGCGAACGTCACCGACCCGCACGTCATCACCAACCCGCTCAGCGGCGAGCAGATCACGATCCGCGCGGCGGCCGCGGATACCGGCGGCCGCGTCCTGGAGTGGGAACTCCTGCTGGCTCCCGGCGGGAGGGTGCCGAGCAGCCACGCCCATCCCGAGCAGGAGGAGTGCTTCACCGTGGTGGCGGGGCAGATGAAGTTCCGCGTCGGTAGCCGGCGGGTGACGGCCGGCCCCGGAGACACCGTGCGGATCCCGCCCGGCACGGTGCACCATTTCGCCAACGCCTCGGGCCAGCCCGCCCTGGTCGCGGTGCAGACCACGCCGGCGCTGAGCATGCAGGAGCTGCTGGAGACCGCCGCGGCGCTGGCCCAGGACCAGCACGCGGCGGCCCGCCGACTGCCCAGGCTGCTCGACCTGGCCCTGTTCATGCGCGACTTCGAGCGGGAGGTGCGGGCGCCGTACCTCCCGGCCGCGCTGGTCCGGGCCGTCGTCCGCCCGTCGGCCTGGCTGGCCAGGCGCGGCCGGCTCGACGCCCGCTACCGCCGCCTGCGGGGGCTCCGGGGGATCGCCCCCCGGTCCAACACTGCGGGGGCCCGCCCCGCCGGGCCGGGCCGGTTCCTGACCGCCGGCCGCCCGCCAAGGACACCCCAGTGAGCGAGCAGAGGGGCGCGGCGCCTGGACTGAGGAGCGAGGAACGAGCGACGAGGGAAGGCAGCGCCTCAAGGGTGCCCCGGCGGCAAGCGGGTGACACTGCATGACTGCAGTCGAGGTCTCTCACCTGGTCAAGCGCTACCGGACGGCCGCGCGCAACGCGGTGGACGACATCAGCTTCGACGTCCCGGATGGCCAGCTGTTCTGCCTGCTCGGGCCCAACGGCGCGGGGAAGACGACCACGGTGTCGATCCTCACCACCACCCTCGCCCCGACCTCGGGCCGGGTCCGGATCGCCGGCCGGGACCTGGCGACCGAGCAGGCTCGGGTGCGCCGCCAGATCGGCGTCGTCTTCCAGCAGCCGTCGCTCGACCTCAACCTGACGGCCGAGGAGAACATCAGGCTGCACGCGGTGCTCTACGGGCTCTACCCGTGGCGGCCGCTGCACCGCCTGATGGCGGTCGGCTACCGCAAGCAGGTGCAGGAGCTGGCCGGCGTTCTGGAATTGTCCGATGTCCTGGGGCAGCGGGCGCGGGCCCTGTCCGGAGGGCTGCGGCGCCGCCTGGAGATCGTCCGGGCGCTGATGCACCGGCCCGGCGTGCTGTTCCTGGACGAGCCGACCGCGGGACTCGACCCGGAGAGCAGGCGCAGCCTGTGGGCCTACCTGCGGCAGGCCCGGGCCGCGTTCGGGACCACGGTGTTCCTCACGACGCACTACCTGGAGGAGGCGGAGGCCGCCGACGCGGTGTGCGTGCTGGCCCGCGGCCGGATCATCGAGCGCGGCAGCCCGGCCGAGGTCAAGGCGCGCCAGCTGAGCCCGACGCTGGAGGACGCCTACCTGCTGCTGGTCGAGCAGGACCGGCAGTGAGTGACTCAGCGAGCACCGGGGCGGCTCCCGCCGGAGCTGCCCCCGCGGTCGACGGCACAGTGCTTACCGGCACCGCACTCACCCGCCCGGTGCTGACCGGCCCCAGGCACGAGCTGTCCGGGCTGCTGATCATCGCCCAGCGCGACGTGATCAAGCTGCTGCGCGACCGGCCCCGGCTGGCGGTCAACCTGGCGTTTCCCGTCCTGCTCATCGGCGGCCTCGGCGCGATCCTGCAGCCCACCGTCGGCCGGGTCACCGGCCTGAACGCGGTGACGCTCGCGTTCACCGGCGTGCTCGCGGCCAGCCTGTTCCAGTCCGCGGCCGCGGGGATGATCTCGATCGTCGAGGACCGGGAGAACGACTTCTCCCGCGAGCTGTTCGTGACCCCGGTCTCCCGGCTGACCCTGGTCGCCGGGAAGGTGGCCGGGGAGACCCTGGTCGCGCTCGCCCAGGGGGCCTGCATCGTCGGGTTCGCCGTGGCGTTCGGGGTCCGGATGTCAGCCGGGCAGCTGGCGGCGCTGCTTGCGCCGGGCCTGGCCTGCTGCCTGCTCGGCGGCGCGTTCGGGCTGGCCACGATCGCCGTGCTGCCGAATCAGCGCTCGGCGATGCAGATCTTCCAGTTCCTGATCATCCCGCAGTACGTGCTCGGCGGCGTCCTGGTACCGCTGCGCGGGACGGGGCACTACCTGGACGTGCTGGCGCACCTGATGCCGATGCGCTACGTGGTCGAGCTGACCCGCGCCGCGTTCTACGCCGGGACCCCGGGCTACCGCCAGGTGGTGTCCGGCAGCCCGGTGCTCGACGCGGCGGTGACCCTCGGGCTGTTCGTCATCTTCATGATCACAGGAGCGGCCGTGTTCGGCTACCGGGAGCGAACCCGCTGAGCGGTGCCTGCTTGTCCGGGCCTGCTATCCGGAGCGCTCCAGCACGCGCGCGAACGCGCGCAGGTAGCTGGGGTCACCCTGGCGCTCGCGCAGCAGCCAGTATTCGGCACCCCAGAACAAGTAACCATCCAGAACGAAGGTCCGCCGCTCAGTCCATCGCATGCACTCGCTGTAGGTCGCGATCAGGTCCTCAGGGCGGCAGCTGTACATGGCCCGGCCGGCCGGGCTGGGCGGCGTGGTCACCGCCTCCCAGGGCTCGGCCTGCCCCTCGGCGATCATCAGCCGCCGCCCGGCCGCGGCGGCCCGGTCGAGCAGCTGCTCCCGTCGGCGCTGCTTCCCCCCTCGCCCCCGCCCCCTTCGCGGGGGCCTGCTCCCGTCCAGGTACACCGTCAATGGCCCGGCGCTGGCCAGCGCGTGCCGCGGGTAGAAGTCGATGCCGACGATGTCGGCCAGGCGCTGTGCCACCGCCAGCGAGTCACCCTGGTCCCGGGTACGCCACCACTGCTGCAGCGCCACCGGAGTCGACGTCGGCAGGAAGCCGTTCATCATGACCGGCCGGCCCGGGTCCGCCGCGCGCACCGCCGCGACCTCGCTGCGCACGAACGCCTCGGACAGCCGCCAGGAGTGCTCCATGCCGAGCGGGTCGACCGCCTCGTGCTCAACCTGCCACGCGATGATCGACTCGCGGTCCCGGTAGCGCTCGACCACGCGGGTTCCGAACGCGATCGCGGCCTCCAGCAGCCGCTCGTGCTCGGCGGGCGTGACGAGGGCGCCCTCGCGCAGCGGCCGGGCGAGGTGGTGCTGGGGCACGAAGAACTCCGGATAGCCGAACGCCTTGACCGGGCCCAGGCACATGATGACCTGCTTGCCCGCACGCTCGGCGGCGTCGAGCAGGCGGTCGGCCTCGCCGGGCTCGAAGCGGCCGGGTCCAGGTTCCAGCCGGTTCCAGTAGGCGGCGATCCGGATCAGCTGGAACGGGTACGCCAGGAGCGCCCGCAGCGCGGCCTCGGGATCCAGCCCGAGCGCAGTCGCCTGCAGCGGGCGGAAGCTGATCCCGAGCTGCGCTGCGCCGCGGGGCTCCACCGGCACCCGCTGCCAGCCGTCGGTCAGCGGGCGCGCGGCCCGCCTGACCCGCAATTCGGTCAGCACGGTCCCGCCGGCCCGCCCGCGGCGCCCGCCGGCCCGCCCGTGGCGCCCGCCGGCCCCGCCGCGGCGCCCGTCGGCTCGGCCGCCTCCGCCTGCCGCACGGTGGCGCCAGGCGGACTGTGTGCGGAAAGTGTCGTGCCACCAGCACTTTCCGCACGCACTTGCCGGCGGCTCGGGCGTGCCGGGCGCGCCGGCGATGCGGCTGAGGTCGGCCCCGGCAGGACCAGGCCGGCGATCAGCTCGGCGATGTCGGCCGCGGCGCCCGGCCTGCTCATCCGCGCGGATGCCGTGCGCATCGCCTCCACGGCGCCTTGGTTCTCGCGCAGCCGGCCGATCTCGGCGACCAGGTCCTGAACGCCTGGCAGTCCCCTTCCCGCCGCCGCCCGGGCCACGAGCTCGGTGTTGCCCGTCTCCTGCCCGGGCACGTGCGAGGTCAGCAGCATCGGCGCGCCGCAGCAGGCGGCCTCGGCGATCGTGCCCGGGCCGGCCTTGGTGACGACGAGGTCGCAGCAACGCAGCAGGTCGGCCATGTTGCGAGTGAAGCCGGTCACCGTCAGCCGGCCGCCCGACCGGGCCGCCCGCCGGTCCAGCCTGCGCTTCAGGCGGGCATTGCGCCCGCAGACCGCGACCACGTCGACGTCGGCGAACCACCGGAGGATAGCGCTCGTCCGCCGGGCCATGCCGCCGCTGCCCTCGCCCCCGCCGGTCAGCAGGACCAGGAACTCGTTCTCGCTCAGGCCAAGCGACCGCCGGAGGATCGCGCGCTCGCGCGGGAGCAGGGGGCCACCCCAGAACTCGCGGGTCACCGGCAGCCCGGCCGTGGCCCAGCCCTGCTCGGCCGGGCGCCGCGGCCGGCCCGGGTCAGGCACCGCGGCATGCGGTGCGATGATCAAGTCAACGTCGGCATAGCGCCACGCCGCGTGCGTTCTGGCCAAATCGGTGACGACGGTCACGACGGGAGTCCCTGGCGCGCTCCGGTCCCGCGCCGCGACCGCGGCCATGCCCGTGAGCGGGTGGAACGACACGATCGCCGCCGGCCGCTGGGCCCGGGCCGCGTCGGCCGCGGGCCGGTCGGCGAGCCGGAGCAGCGTCCGCCGCAGCAGGCCCACGGCCGGGCGGGAGTTGCAGGCGTGATAGGCGGCACCCCACAGCCACGGAGCCAGCCGGATCGCCGGGCCGTACAGGGCCGTGACCCAGCGCAGCAGCCGGGCCGAGCCCGGGCCGCTCAGCGGGTCGCACAGCACCGGGGCGAAGCGGCCCGGGTAGATCCGGTCCAGGGCCTGGCCGACGGCCCGGGCCGCGTTCCGGTGCCCGCCGCCGGTGTCAGAGATCAGGAAGAGCAGCGGCATCGGTGCCGCGCTTCCGGCGTTCTGGATTTCGGGCATGAACCCATCATGGCAATCCGCGGCGAGCGCGTCGTCAGCCTCGCGGCTACATCCGCCTAAGCCTCTGGCCGGCATCGCCCCCGCCAACGACGGCGCCCGTAGCAGGCCCGGCTCAGCCCCCGCCGTCGGCGGCGGAGCGGCGCGGGTGCCTGGCCGTAGTCTGGCTGCTGTGGCCCACGGTGACGATCCTGCGCCCGGTGAGCCCGCGGGCGTCGTCCCGGCCATCCCCGCCTCGGCCGGAGCGCTGATCTTCGACCGCGCGGGCCGGCTGCTGATCCTGAAGCCGACCTACAAGTCGGGGTGGACGATCCCCGGCGGCGTCATGGAGGCGGACGGGGAAACACCGTGGGAGGCCTGCCGCCGCGAGGTGCGCGAGGAGTGCGGCCTGGAGGTGAGCGCGGGCCGGCTGGCGTGCGTGGATTTTCGCCGGCCCCGTCCTGGCCGGCCGGGCGGCATCCGGTTCTTGTTCGACTGCGGTGAGGTCGATGACGCGAGCCTGGGCGGCGTAGTGCTGCAGGCGGAGGAGATCTCCGAGCACAGGCTCGTCGAGCTGACCACGGCCCTGACGCTGCTCAGGGGGCCTGTCCGGCGGCGCGTGGACGCCGCGTCCCGCGCCGCGTCATTCGTGTACCTGGAGGACGGTCACCCGGTGCCGGAGGCCGGGCCATGATGCACTCGGCAGACCGGCAGGCGCCGCGGCACGGCCACGAGAGCCCGCCCAGGGTCAGCTGGCCGGGTCCAGGGCGTTCACGGCCTCGCGGATCCTGGCCTGCACGTCGTCGGCGCTGCCCCGGTGATACAGGGCCCCGCTGCCGTCGCTGATCAGGACGCTGGCCAGGGCTACCCCCCGCGCGGCAGCGGGGCCGGCGGCGAGCAGGCTCCGGATCAGGTCCGCGAGCTCCTCGGAGGAGTTGCTGACCCGGTCCCGGCAGATCGGCACCCGAAGCCGCCCGGCAGCCCGCGCTCGCGTGCGGTCGGCTGCGGGCGCCTGCGTCGCCGCCGCCAGGACCCGCTGGGCGCCTCGGGCCACGTCGCGCCGAGTCCGCGGGCGGACCAGCCGCTGCGCCCGCAGGGCCAGCGCGACGGTGGCGTCGGGCGAGGCGCCGTCGGCGAGATCGCGGTCGAGGCGGGACGCGCGCAAGCGCGCCAGGAGCCGGTCCCAGGGACGGACTGGCCTGGCGACGGGGCAATCGGCTTCATCCAGCAGCACAAGCATCGGGTACCTCCCCAGGTAGCTCGGCGCTCCGGAAGCAGTCTGGCTTCCGTTATCCGTGACCTATAAATAGACGATACAGGTCATGCATGACCGGGTAAAGTCATTTACCGGTCATGCATGAGATAGGCTGGCGGGATGACGCTGCCCGCCTGGGTTCCGCACGAGGACAAGCCGGCACCTCAGCCGTTGCTGGCCGTGCAGTCATTCGTGAATACCCTGGACCTCGATAACAGGACCGACCTGCTGGCCGACGCCGATACCGCGACTGAGTGGCTGCGCCAGTCCGGGCTTCTCGGGCCGGAGGGCATGGCCGATGCCGCGGAACTGCGCGCCGCCCGCGACTTCAGGGAAGGCATCCGCGCGCTGCTCGCCCATAACGGTCGCGGCCCGGCGCCTGCCGCCAGCGACCTGGGCCCGGTCCAGGCGGTGGCGCGCGCATCCCGGCCGCGCCTGGCCATCGACGCGGCTGGCCAGGTCCAGCTAGGTGCCGGCTCTGGTGGCGGGCTCGCCGATGGCCTGCTCGGCCTCCTGCTCATCATCCGCGACGCGCAGCACGACGGCACCTGGGCCCGGCTGAAGATCTGCGGTAACCCTGACTGCCTGTGGGCCTTCTACGACCGGTCCCACAGCCGCCGCGGGGCCTGGTGCGACATGGCGTCGTGCGGCAACCTGATCAAGAACCGCAACCTCCGGTCTAGGCAGGCCCGGCGCGGCAGCGGGACCAGCGATGGGAAGCGAGAGCCCGCCTGAATCCGAGGCGGCTCAGGGCCGATCGGCCTGCCCCAGATCCGGACTCACCAAGTCGGGGCTGTCCAGGTCGGGGCTCGCCAGGTCCGGGCTCGCCAGGTCGGGGCTCGCCAGGTCGGGGGTGTCCAGACCGGAGTCCTCCGGATCCGGGTTCGCGAGCTCGGCCGGCTGCTGCGGCGCGGTGGACTGCCAGATCTCGCGGACCAGCACCTGGATGGCGCCGGCACTGGGTATGGCGAGTAGCGCAGCCACGAACGCGCCGAAGATCCCGCCGATCCAGCTGCCGATGGACGCCCCGACCAGCACGGACAGCAGCACGAGCAGCGGATTGAACCGCACCGTCCGGCTCATGATGACCGGGTTCAGCACGTGGTTCTCGATCTGCGTGTAGACGAGAAACACGACCAGGGTGATGATTCCCGCCGTAAGCGAGTGGCCGGTCGCGAACAGCACCACGGGGATGCCCGCGAGGGCGCCGCCGATCATGGGCAGGAAGTCCACCAGGGCCACCCATAGCGCCCACAGGAACGGGAACGGCACGCCGGTCAGCATCAGGGCCACGAGCACGACTACGCCCGCGATGAGCGAGGTCAGGAGGTTCCCGAGCATGTACCCGGCCACCGAGTGGTTGACCTCGCGCGCCACCCGCGAGTAGCGCTCCGCCCGCGCGGGCGACATCAGGCCCAGGATGCCGACCCGCATCTTGGGCCCCTCGAGCAGCAGGAGCAGGACGAGGACGAAAATGGTCAGCAGCGAGATCACCAGCGAGAAGGCGCCCTTGCCCAGGGTGAGGGCCGGTTTCGCGAGACCCTGCCCGAAGCCCACCAGCTTCGATTCGTTGTGCAGCACCCAGGTCTGAACGTGATACTTGCGCACCAGGTGACCGATCCAGCCCCTGCCGTGCTCCGCGGAGTTCACGTACGACGGCAGGGCGTTGGCCAGGTGAGCGATCCCGTTGGCCAGCGGATAGCCGAACGCGAGAGCCAGGCCGACGAAGACCAGCAAGGCCCATAGCGTCACCACCGCCACGGCCCACCCTCGCCGCCGGATTCCCCAGCCCTGCAGGGCCACCACGATCGGGTTCAGGATCACTGTGACGAATCCCGCCACGACGATGAGCAGGATGACGTCCCGCAGCCGGTAGACCAGGTTGGCCAGCACGTAGACCACGACCACCACGGCCACGGTGACCAGGATGGTCGGCAGCGGGATGCCCCGGGCGCGCGCAGCGTTCCACATGCGGGCTCGTCGGCCGTCGGGCGGCGGCAAATCCTCAGCCACCCGACCATCATGACAGCCGCGGCTCGGCCGCGACACCGACCGCTTCCCGTCAGTGCCCGCGCGTGGTCGTCCGCCGAGGCTCATGGCGCCATCCGCGTCGGCGATCCGGTCGAGGTCGACACGCGCCGCTAGGCCGCGGCCTCCATCCGCGGCGCCAGCAGGTCCTCGTAGACCGCGAGCGTTTCCTGGGCGATGCGCTCCCAGGAGTAACGGCTCCGGACCCTGCTCGCCGCGGCGATCCCGTAGCCGTCGAGGAGCATGGGGCTGACGAGCAGCTGGCGGATCCGGCGGGCCAGGTCCGCAGGCTCCGCCGTCGGCACCAGGAAGCCCGTGTTCCCGTGGATGATGGCATCCCCCGGCGCCGCGTCCTCGGATGCTACGACCGGGGTTCCGCACGCCATGGCCTCGACCGGCACCATGGCGAAGCGCAGGCTCGGGGTGAGGTGCACGAGCACGTCCGCCGACCGCATCAGCGGCGGCATGCCGGACTCGCTCACCCGGCCGAGGCAGGTAAGCCGGTCCTGCACTCCGAGCTGGCGGGCGAGCCGGGTGAGCGCCCGGTATCCGGGGTCGCGGGCGAGCAGGCCGGCGATGACCAGTTCCGTCCCCGGAACGTCGGCCAGGGCCTGGAGGGCAGCGGCCGGTCCCTGCCGGTCGCCCGGCGGCGACACCATGAGCAGCCGCGGCCGCCTGCCCCGCTCCGCGGTCGGCCCTGAGGGCTGGAACCGCGTGATGTCCACGCCGGTCGGCACGATCCTGACCGATGCCTGGGGCACGCCCAGGCGGCCGAGGTCGGCGCGCTCGTCGGCGGTGCTAGCCAGAACGGCCCGGGCGCTACGGCCGATCGCTGCCTCCAGCCGGGCCCGGGCTGCGACACCGGCAGCGGCGAGCACGCGGCCCGGCCGCACGCCGGCGCCGAGCGACTGGAACGTCTGCACCACCGGGATGTCGAGGCCCCGCGCTCCGGCCAGCGCGGCCAGGCCGCTCGTCCAGCTCTGGGCATGGATCACGTCGGGAGCCTCGCGCCGCCAGCGGTCCGCCAGCTGGCCAGCGAGTGCCGCGGTGTGCGGTAGCAGCATCTCGGCCGGAAGCCTCTCCTGCGGGCCGGCCGGAACGCGGGAGACGGTCACGCCGGGGCACAGCGTATCGAGCCACGGGGCATCGATCCACGGGGCGGCCGTGTCCGCGCGCGCCGACGAGTCCTGCCGGGCATACACGGTGACCTGCGGGCCCTGGCCGGCGAGCGCCTTCGCGAGCGGGAGCACGCGAACAGCCGGGTCGGCCGGGTAGGCATCGGCGTCGGCCGCCGACAACGGGCCGACATGGTCGGTGACCAGGGCGATCTTCATGCTCGGGGCTCCCCACTGACTCGGGCGCTGGCCCGGCGACCACCTTGGGTGACCGCCGGGCGGCGATGCGGAGCGGGCCGGCGCCGCAGTCGCTGATCGGCACACAACGCTTCCCCGCAGGAGGTCCCGTAAACGCTCGCCGTGGCCGTTACGGATAACGAGCAGAGCGCTCGGTCCGGCGCCGGGCGGGAGCGCTGCAGCCCTTGACAGGTTAGTTCGGAAAGTATACGAACTAACTGTCCATTCAGCGGGGGCAGCCGTCGTTCGCGGCCAGCGGGCCGCGGGGCAGGAGTTGCCAGCTATGTGCCGTGCCATCCGACCGCTTGTTGTCCGTTGCGCCACCGCCCTTGTCTCGGCCACCGCGCTGGTGTGCGTGGCATCAACCGCCCAGGCCAGGCCGTTAACGCCGTCGTCGCCGTCCGGCGCGGCGGCACCGGTCGCCGCCGCGGGCATCAGCCTCAGCTCACCGTCCGATGCCGGGGCCAGCGACATATCGAACCTGGGCTCGGGCGGATGGGAGGTGCAAAGCAGCGCGGTCGCGACCCAGACGGGAGCGCAGATCTCGACCCCTGGGTTCAGCACCAGCACCTGGCTTCCGGTCGCCAACGACGACGCGGGCGCGCCGGGAACCGAGATCGAGGCCCTGGCGCAGAACGGCAAGTGCCCGGGCGACACCGCCCTACAGCCGGTGAACCAGGGCAGCAGCAGCCCGAACAGCGTCTTCTTCTCCACCAACATGGAGAGCTGCTACGGCTTCATGGGCTCGATCGGCGCCGACACCGTGGCCCAGTTCAGTGTGCCCTGGTGGTGGCGAGCCGACTTCACCCCGAACCTGCAGGCGGGCCAGGTCGCCACGCTGATCCTCAACGGCGTGGTCGGCTCGGCGAACGTGTGGGTCAACGGCCAGGAGGTAGCGACCTCCGGCACCGTCACCGGCGCCTACACCAAGTTCAGCTTCAATATCACCGGCCTGGTCAGTTCCGGGACGAACTCGCTGGCGATCGAGGTCAACCCGAACAACCCGACCACCATGTTCACCCTCGATGACGTGGACTGGAACCAGATCCCGCCGGACAACAACACCGGCATCCAGTTCCCGGTCCAGCTCGCGGTGGACCGCGCGCTGTCCGACGGCAACGCCCACGTGGTCGAGAACAACGCCGCGGACCTGAGCAGCTCGGCGCTGACGGTCAAGAGCGACATCACCAACAACACGACCACGGCCCAGACCGGCCTGGTCACCGCCACGATCACCCCGCCGGGCAACGGCACGCCGAGCACGGTCAGCCAGACGGTGACGGTCCCGGCCAGCACCACCCAGACGGTGACCTTCACGCCCAGCCAGTTCCCGTCGCTGACGATCACCAGTCCCCAGGTCTGGTGGCCCTACCAGATGGGCGCCCAGCCGCTCTACACGCTGTCCACGTCGGTGTCGCAGGGCAGCACCGTGCTCAACTCGACCAGCGAGACGTTCGGAATCCGGAACGTCACGTCCTACCTGACCGGGTCGTCGACCGCCGAGCCGTCCGGCGCCCGCGCCTTCAAGATCAACGGCGTGCCGATCGTGATCCGCGGCGGCGGCTTCTCGCCGAACATCTTCCTGCACTACTCGGCCGCCGACATCGGCAAGCAGATCGCACTGATGAAGAACATGGGCGTCAACACGATCCGCCTGGAAGGCCACATCATGCCGGCGAACTTCTTTGAGCAGATGGACCAGGCCGGGATGCTGGTCAACGCCGGGTACCAGTGCTGCGATGCCTGGGAGCTGCAAAGCAGCGGGCTGACCACGACGGCCGACTTCCAGATCATGCAGAACTCGGCGCTGGCCATCGGGCAGAACCTGCGCAACCACCCGAGCGTGTTCAGCTTCCAGTGGAGCGACCTGGCGCCCACCGCACAGCAGGAGTCAGTGACGCTGTCGGCTTTCCAGCAGGCCGACTTTACCGACTCCACCTTCTCCTCGCCCGTTCCGATCATTTCCTCGGCCGAATACCGCAGCAGTCCGCAGCTCGGCGTATCCGGGGAGAAGGAAGGCCCCTACGACTGGGTGCCGCCCAACTACTGGTACGACACCACGCATTTCGACACCCGGGACTCCACGCAGACCAACGCCGGCGGGTCCTGGGGCTACGACAGCGAGGAGAGCGCGGGCGACACCGTCCCGACGCTGGACTCGCTGAACAGGTTCATGTCGGCGAGCGACGAGTCGAACCTGTGGCAGAACTCCACGTTCAACCAGTACCACCTCAACTACGAGCCGACCTGCGGAACGAACTACACGTTCGGGACCATGTGCAAGTTCGACGCGGCCCTCGGCGCCCGGTACGGGACGCCGACCAGCCTGAGCCAGTACGTCGAAGAGGCGCAGGCCCAGGACTACGAGAACACCCGGGCGCAGTTCGAGGCATTCATCGACCACGCGAACAGCACGCCCCTGCCCTCGACGGGCACCATTTACTGGCAGATGAACAAGGGCTGGCCGAGCCTGCTGTGGAACCTTTACAACAGCGACGGCGACCAGGCTGGCAGCTACTTCGGCACCCAAGAGGCGAACCGCACGTTGCACGCGCTGTATGCGCTGGACAACGGCACGATCACGCTGGACAACCTGAGCAATACCGCACAGTCCGGGCTGTCGGTGGAGTCGAAGGTCTACAGCCTGGCCGGCTCGGTGCTGGACGACCAGACCGCGAGCAACGTCACGCTGGCCAGCCAGCAGGTGCTCAACAAGGTGCTGACCCCGAAGGTTCCCGCCAGCACGCCGGTCCAGGTCTACTTCGTCGAACTGCTGCTGAAGCAGAACGGGACGCTCATCGACCGCAACGTCTACTGGCTGTCCACCCAGCAGGACGTCGTGAACTGGAAGAAGAGCCTGGGTAAGCCGGTGGGCGCCATCACCACCTACGCGAACCTGCAGTCGCTGCAGACACTGCCCCAGTCGTCGATCTCGGCTACTGCCACGACCGCGACTCAGTCCGGGCCGGACGGGGCGGACCGGGCCACCACCGTCACGATCACCAACACCTCGTCGTCCACTGTCGCCTTCCTGCTCCGTGCGGACGTGCGGCGCGGCACGGCCGGCGGCCAGGAACTGGCCGGCGACAACGAGCTGCAGTCCTCGATCTGGCAGGACAACGACATCACGCTGTTCCCGGGCGAGTCGCAGACGCTCACCGTCACCTGGAACTCTGCTGACCTGCAGGGTGCCACCGCCGTGGTCAGCGTGTCCGGGTGGAACGTTCCCAAGATCGACCTCCTGGCCTGACCCGATCACAAGGGGAGACGCCTGATGACCATCCGCCATCGTCTCGCATTTGGCCTGACTCTGACGGCTGCCGCGCTCTGGCCGGCTGCCGGAACCATGACCGCTGCCGCGGCTGCCACCTATACGCCGCTGCCCGCGCATGTCTACGCGCCGTACTACGAGACCTACCTCGCCCCCAACACCGCGAGCATCGCCACGACGGCCCAGCAGTCCGGGGCCAAGTACTTCACGCTGGCATTCCTCCAGTCCACCGGAAAAGGCTCGTGCGCGCTGGACTGGAACAGCAACTCGGCCCAGCCGCTCAACTATTACGCGGCGGACATAGCGGAACTGCGCGCCGCGGGCGGTGATGTGATCCCTTCGTTCGGCGGGTTCAGCGCCGACCAGGGCGGCACCGAGATAGCCGACTCGTGCACGAACGTCAGCCAGATCGCCGCCGACTACGAGTCGGTGATCACGACGCTCGGCGTCACCAGGCTGGACATGGACGTGGAGGCCAAGTCGCTGAACAACACCGCGGGCATCGACCGGCGGAATAAGGCGATCGCCATGACTGAGGCGTGGGCGGCCACCCAGGGCATCCCGCTGCAGATCCAGTACACCATTCCCGTCGAGCAGTACGGGCTCGACGCGAACGGCGAGGCCGTGCTGCAGAACGCCGTCGCCAACGGCGTCACGGTCAGCTCGGTCAACATCATGGTGTTCGACTACTACATTGCCGGCGAGGGGGTCGTGAACATGGGTCAGGCGGCCATCAATGCGGCCAACAACACGCACACCCAGCTGGCCACCATCTTCCCCAGCCTGACCTCGGCACAGATCTGGAATTCCGAAGGGATGACCATGCTGCCCGGCATCGACGACTACCCGAAGAAGACCGAGGTGACCTACCTGACCGACGCGCAGGCGATGCTGAACTTCGCCCAGGCCAACGGCATGAACTTCCTGTCCATCTGGGCGATCCAGCGCGACAACGGCGCCTGCCCCGGCACCAGGGACAGAAACACCTGCTCGGGGATCGTGCAGAACACCTGGGACTTCAGCCACCTGCTCGAGCCGTTCACCAGCTGACCCAGGCCCGCTGCCTAACCGCCCCCGGCCTCGGCGAGCACCGCCGCGACCAGCTCGCGCAGCGGCCCGGTCAGGTCCCGCTCGGCGACCTGGACCGCCAGCTCTCCGGCCCGGATGTGGTAGACGACCTCGCCCGGCCGGGGCCGGTACGGCGGCGGGACGCCGAGGTCGGCCTGCCCTATGAGCTCCTGCCAGCGGGCGGCGTCGTTGCTGCCGGCAGCGTCCACTGCCGCGCGGCGGACGCTCCCATCCCCGGCGACCCGGGTGACCGTTACCTTCACCTGTGCGGTTCTTCCCATCCGGGGCATCGTGAGCGCCCGCCACCGTTCCCGCCGTGCCCAGCCTGACATGGCAGGTAGCGAGCGGCTGCGCGACCTCGAGGCCCGGCCTTCGCGACGCCCGGCAATGGCGGCGCGCCTGGTTGCAGAGCTAACCGCCCTTCTCCAACAGCAAGCAAACTCCGCGCGAACGCAGAAGTCCAGTATCCAGACGGCCGCAGCCTCCCGCGCCCCGGCGGCGGCTGAGCTGGGTCCTGGAGTTGAGGCCAAGCTTGTTCGGGATATTGGTGATGTCGGTCTCAACGGTGCGCTCGGACAAGAACAGCCGGGCACAATTCACATGCCGCCAGGGCGTACCCTCAGTCGCACATGTGCCCGGCCCGGCGCTGATTCAAGGCGATTTCTAGGATCTACGTTCGAGTTCTGCCCCGGGTCCTGGCGGCGCCCATTCTCACGATGATAAGGCCCAAGATGATGACCAGGATCCCGGCCAGCAGCAGGACGTCGCCAACCTTGTGGACGTTGAATCCAGAGCTATGCACCGAGGTAGCCAGCCTCAAGATGGCTCCAACGACCACCAGCACGATCCCGAACGACGTCCAGCCGACGCCTGAATTCCTGCTCATGCGACCCGAGTGTAGGCCAAACGCGGTCAGTTCGGGCGCGATCGGATGGTGAGCGAGCCGGTTCCCGCCGAGTGGGACACCGCGGGGGCTCCGAGCAGCGGCTGGCCGTTACGAGCCGGGCACGGCCTTGTCTCGGAATCGACGCCGCAGCACACAAGAACCGCCTATGGCGCGCTATGGGCGCGGCGGCGACGGCAGGTGCCCGGCTGGCTACCCGGCCCGCAGGGATCGTCAGGGACCTACGGTCAATGCGGGCAGAACGGGGCGCCTGGCTAGTTGCTGGCGCAGGACGGCGAGTCGGCCCAGGACCATGCCCGCCACGCGGGCCACGGCGCCGACTGCGGCCCAGGCCAGATGTTCTGCCAGGCCGCGGAGAGTGCGGAACATGCCACCCATTATCTAGCGGGCGGTAGCGAGCGCGGACATCGACTCACCATCTGACCGGCACGCCCGGCCGGCGCCCGTCCATGATCGCCGGGCGTAGGTCGCCGGGGATCGTGCAGTGCCTCGCCCGTCATGCTTGCGGGTGGCAGCCCGGCGGACCACGATGAGCCGTGTGACGCTGACGCTGCGCAGCCCCGCGTTCGAGTCGGGAAGCCCGATCCCGGCCCGTTTCGACCATGAGCGGGGCGACGGCCGTGACGGGACACATCCTGGGCGAAGCACGGCTCATCGGCACGTATCAGCGATAGCCCCGCATTCCTCGTACCTCCCGACGCCCTCGGGGGACGTCGCCACATCCGCTCTGACTCGGCTGTCCCCAGGGCTGTCCGCCGCCGCTGCGATCGGTTATGACGGCGCGCGGGGGCGGGGAATCCCTGTGCCGGGCGGCGGGGGCGGGGGCCGGGCGATCAGCAGCAGTGCCGCGTCGTCGTCGGGGGCACGGCCGACATGCCGGGTCACTTCGCTGCTGAGCCGGTCGATCAAGGTATCCGGGTCGGGCGGGCCGCGCAGGGTGGCGCTGTCGGCCAGCGGGAAGAAGTCGCCGGTCTTGTTCCGCGCCTCGCTGATCCCGTCGGTGTAGAAGAGGATGTCCTCGCCGGGGGCGAACGGGATCGTCACCAGGGTGCGCGGCTCGGGGCCGAGCGCGCCCAGCCCCAGTGGCAGGCCAGCGGTGCCGGTGTCGATGCACCGGGGCCGCGCGGGGCCGAGCAGCAGGGGCGGGGGATGGCCGCAGTTGAGCAGCTCGACCTGGCCGCCGTCCGGGCTGACCTGGGCGAGGATGGCGGTGGCGAACTGCTCGTCGTTGAACTGGCGGGCCAGGCTGGCCTCGATCCGGCCCGTGATCGCGCCCAGGCTGTCCTCCTGGTGGGCGGCTTCCCGGAACAGTCCCAGCACGGTCGCCGCCGCCTGCAACGCGGGCAGGCCCTTGCCTTCCACGTCGCCGATGACCAGCCGCACATGCCCGGGGGTGCTCACCACCTCGAACAGGTCCCCGCCGACGCGGGCGCCGGTGGAAGCCGACCGATACCAGGCGGCTAGCCGCACCGGCCCGGCCCGGCGCGGCACCGGGCGCAGCAGCACCCGCTGCGTGATGTCGGCGATCTCCCGGGCCTGCGACAGCTCAGCCTCCCGGCGGCGGCGCATCATGCTGGCCAGACCGCATGCGGCCGTGACCCCGGCGATGACCGCCTCCGTCATCACATCGGACCGGCTGCCAGGCGCGCGGACGACCGGGCGCACCGTCAGGGCGAAGGCCAGGTAAACCGCCAGGCTCGCCATCCCGGCGGCCACGGTGACCAGCACGCCGTCGGCCGCCGAGGCGATCGCGGGGCCGACGGCCAGCAGCCGCAGCCCGCCCCACCGCGGGCCGAGCGCCAGCCGGGCGGTCCCGTCACCGGCGATGGCCAGCCACGGCAGCGGGCGCATCGCAAACCGGATCCTGGGCCCGATGACCGATATACCCCCATGATCAGCGCGTAAGCGCGTTTCCCCGTGCGGCGTGACCGGTGTTGCGGGATCACGTCCGCTTCCTCGAAGAGTAATTCAGGTCATCCGGATTTCCCATCAGCGGAAAGCGAACATGCGGTCCTGCCAGGCAGGATGGCGGGGGCCGGCCCGTGGAGGGCGGCACCTAGGATGCCGACATGCGCTTCAGTATCTGGCCGTCGCCGGCCCGGCCTTGGGATGAGATCCACGAGATAGCGGCCCACTGCGAGCAGGCCGGCTGGGACGGGGTGTACTTCGCCGATCACTTCATGCCGAACGGTCCCGGCCCGGCCCCGCTCGACGGGGACACTCTGGAGTGCTGGTCGGTTATCGCGGCGCTGGCGGCCACGGTCCCGCGGGTGCGGCTCGCCCCCCTTGTCACCAGCGTGACCTACCGGCACCCTGCGGTTCTGGCCAAGATCGCGGCAGCGGTCGACCAGGTCAGCCACGGACGGCTCACGCTCGGGGTCGGGGCCGGCTGGCAGGAGAACGAGCACGCCGCGTACGGCATCGCGCTGGGGACGGTGCGCGAGCGCATGGACCGGTTTGAGGAAGCGGTTCAGATCTTGCGCTCCCTGCTCGGCCAGCCCCGGACCACCTTCGCGGGTCAGTACTTCCGGCTGCAGGATGCGCCCAACCAGCCTGCCCCGGTCCAGGACCGGATGCCTCTGCTCGTCGGAGGCGGCGGCGAGCGGCGCACCATGCGCGTCGCGGCCCGTTATGCCGATCAATGGAATACCTGGACTACGCCGGACGTGCTCGCGCACAAGGTCTCGGTGCTGAGCGCGCACTGCGAGCAGGTCGGCCGCGACCCGGACGAGATCCACGTCTCCACCCAGGCATTGCTGTACCTGTCGACCGACAAGGAATGGCTCAATGACAAGCGGCAGGCCCAGCCGGGGCCACCGGTGATCGTCGGGACCCCAGGCGAAGTGGCCGACATCGTGGCCCGGTACCAGGACGCGGGCGCCGACGAGCTCATCGTCCCGGACTTCACCTTCGGCCCCATGGCCCGCGCGAAGGACACCTACGACCTGTTCATCGGGGAAGTCGCGCCCGGCTTCCGCTGACCGCCAAGCACCGTTTGGGCTGGCTGTCCAGGGCTTACTCTGTCGGCTCGCAGGGCCAGGTCGAAGCGGCCGGTTAACCCCGTCAGGGTGTCGGCCCCTGCGCACGGTCTGTCGCCACGGGCCATGATGGTGCTGATGGGAAATGACATGGCCCGGGCCGGCGCCGACAGCCAGGTCGACGTGGGCTCCGCGGAGACTGGGCTGTCCGTGCTGATCGAGGCGTGCGAGAGGGCGGTGGAGGAGCTGGAACCTGCCGTCCCCCCGGCGCAGATGCGCGCGCTGCTGACCATTGCCCAGGCGGGCAGCCTGAACCTCAGCCGGCTCGCCGGGGCGCTGGGAGCGTCGGCGTCGGCGGCCAGCAGGCTCTGTGACCGGATGCAGGCCGCCGGCCTGCTGACCCGGGACCGGGCCGCCGCCAGCCGCCGCGAGATCGTGCTGCTCCCGACCGAGTCAGGCCGTCAGCTCGCGGAATGGGTCCGAAGCAGGCGCCGCGCGGCGCTCCGCGACGTTCTGCAGACGATGAGCCCGGACGGCCGCGAGGCACTGGCGCAGGGGCTCAGGGAGCTGGCCGCCGAATCGAGCTAGAGCAGGGGCCCGGGTGCGTGATGTCGCCGCGTCGCGAGTGCGCCGCGCCGGTCGGCACGCCGCAGCCGGTCGCGGAGCGCCGCGGCTGAGCCGGGCCGCCCAAGTGTGAGATCTCTATTCGGTCTGGCGGCAAAACCGCGTTAGGAGCCAGCGATAACGGGCAGCGAATTCAGTTATGACTGTCTCGACTCCCCGGGGATGCGAACCTGCCTGGCGCTGCGGCCAGCGGCTGGCCGATCGGGGTAGACCTGGGGACAGACGCCCGGCCGTACTCCCGGCTGCGGCAGGCCAGGCAAGCCAGGCCGGCTCCGTCGCTCAGGGCGATGGTTCCTGATGGGACCTGATACCGCAGGTGCCCCCGGCGAAGGCCCGCTGGACATGGGCGGCGTGGAGACGGGGCTGGCCATGCTGATCGAGGCATCCGATCGGGCGGTGGAGGAGCTGGGATTGGCCGTCCCTCCCGCGCAGATACGCGCACTGCTGATCATCGACCGGGCGGGCAGCCTGAATCTCAGCCGGCTGGCGGAGGCGCTGGGGGCGTCGGCGTCGGCGGCCAGCAGGCTGTGTGACCGGATCCAGGCCGCCGGCCTGCTGACCCGCGACCGGGCCGTCGGCAGCCGCCGAGAGATCGTCCTGCTCCCGACCGAGTCGGGCCGCCGGCTGGCCGAGTGGGTGCGGGGCAGGCGCCGCGCGGCCCTGGGCGACATGCTGCAGGCGATGAGCCCCGACGGCCGCGAGGCGCTGGCGCAGGGCCTGAAGGAGCTGGCCGTCGGCGCCGTGGCCCGGATCGCACCGGTGGGCCAGCGACCGCGCCGTGACCGAGTCGTGACCAATTTGTTATCTGGGCTTGCCAGGACGACCGAAGCATGAGAGTCTTTCCTCATGGAAACACTTTCTATCAAGAAAGTATCCGTCGAGGCGCACGCGCTCAATCCGCCCGCTCCGGCGGGTCGGATGCTCAAGGACCTGGGCAGGCTCGATGACCGTCAGCTCCTGCGCATCGTCCAGTCCCTGCCGCGGGCCAGCGGCCGCCGGGCTGCCGCGTGCGAGCTGCTGGTGAGCCGTCACCGCAACCTGGTGCGGTCATGCGTGCAACGGTACAAGCGCAGCCCGGAGCCGGCCGAGGACCTGATGCAGGTGGGTTATGTCGGACTGCTGAAGGCGATCAACAACTTCGATCCTGCTCTCGGCGGCAGCCTGGCCGCCTACGCCCAGCCGTGCATCTCGGGCGAGATCAAGCGGCACTTCCGCGACAAGCGCTGGCAGGTGCACGTCGAGCGCTCGGTGCAGGAACTGGTTCTGCAGGTCCGCGAGGCAACCCGCCAGCTGACCCAGCAGCTCGGCCACATGCCCGCTGATGCCGAGGTAGCCAGTCACCTCGGCATCAGCGATGGCGACCTGCGCGAGGCCCGCCGGGCGGATCTGGCCTTCCAGCCGGCCTCCCTGGACGCGCCGCTGGCCGGCCAGCCTTACGCGTCCAGCCTGGCGGACGTGCTCGGCGAGGAGGACCCGCAGGTGGAGCACACGCTCGACATGGAGTCTGTCGCCGCGCACTGGGATGAGCTGCCCCGCCGGGAGCAGAAGATCCTGCTGATGCGCTTCTACGGCGACATGACCCAGGCCGAGATCGGCCAGCAGCTCGGCATCTCCCAGATGCACGTCTCCAGGCTCCTCTCGCACGCACTCGGCTACCTGCGCCAGCGCCTGCTCGACCACCAGGAGGGCAGGCCAGGCCGCAAGCTGGCCGGGGCCAGGTCGTGACCGCCCTTTCCTCGGGCCGCGCTGACCGCGACCACGTCACGCGCTGGCGTGGCATTCGTCCGGAGGGGGCGAAGGCGGTGCCGAGCCACTTGCCGTAGGGCGGGTAGCGGCGCCGCATCAGCAGGCACAGCCGCATCAGGGCACTCGCGAGCCGTGCGGTGACGATGGCCGATCCCAGCTCGTCGTCAGCCTCCGCGCATCGGCCGGGGAAGGCCTCCTCCTGGGCGACGCGCTGCCACTGGCAGGCCAGCACGTACAGCCAGACATCACGGGGATACCAGGCCAGGCGGGCGCGGGCCTGGCTGAGCTCGCCGAGCACCTCTGATCCCGGTCCCAGCAGCGCCGCCGCGTACCCGAGCTTCGGGAACGCCTCGTCCAGCAGCGGGCGCACCACCTCCGCGTAGAACGCCCCGGAGAGTGTGAGGCCGGGGATGAACGTCGCCGCCATCGCCTCGATCCTGTCGGGCCGCAACGCCTGGGTCACCTGATTTCCCGGCCGGACTGTCAGCGAGAGGTGGCCCGGCTCTCGCTTTAGGAGCGGTCCTGCGCCGGAGTCTCCTCGGCAGTCTCCTCGGCAGTCTCCTCCGGGGGCAGCAGGTCGGCCGGCGGCCGCCGGGCGGCCGAGCCTCTCGCAGCCATCTCGGAGATCGCCCGGCGCCTCGCCCGCAGGCCGGCGCCTCTCGGCACCTTCAGGGAGACATACGCGATGGCGCCCGCCGGGATGGGCAGCCAGAAGTTCACGAGCCGCCAGGCGAGCACGCCGAGGGTCGCGACGCTCCCGGTCAGGCCGAAACCGACGAGCAGCACCGGCGTGATGGTGTCGATGATCCCGAGCCCGCCCGGCGTTACGGGGATGGCCCCGAGCACGTTCGCGATCCCGTACGCGGCGAACAGCCCGACCGGGTTGGCGAACCCGCCGAAGGCGGCGATGAAGCACCACAGCGACGCCGCGTCGAGCAGCCAGTTCAGCGCGGCCCAGGTCAGTGACTCGACGAGCACGGCCCGGTTATGGGCCAGGCGGCGGATCGACGCGGCGGCCTGGAAGACGATCTGTTCCAGGCGGTCGCCGCCGACGACGGGGATCCGCTGGCCGATGGACCGCACGATGCGCGCCGCCCGCTTCTCACCCAGGGTGATGCCGAGGACCAGGGCCGCGATCACGCCCAGGACCACTGCCCCGACGATGGCGACGGTCGCGTAGACCGGGTGGAAGCCTGACAGCGGGATGGAGATCACGAGCGCGATCCAGAGCAGGACATTCAGCACGACCGTGGAGCCCATGCCCTTGGTCGCCATCATCACGCCGACATCGGTGCCCGGAATTCCCTCCGCGGTGAACAGCTGGTACCCGATCCCCGCGCTGCCGACCGTCCCGGCCGGGACGACATGCGCCACGGCCGCCGCGGACAGGTCGATGCGGAACAGCTTTGACAGGCTCGGCCGGCCCTGGGGCGGCAGCAGGACACGATTCAGCAGCGCGTAGCAGAACAGGGACACGGCCTCGAGGATCAGCCCGGCGATCAGCCAGCCCACGTTCAGCCGGCCGAGCAGGTACAGGTCCTTGCTCGCCAGCACGAGCTCGGGGATGACCAGGTACTCGACGATCAGCGCCAGGATGAGGAGGATGGCCAGGCGGCGCAGCGGGCGCCGGGCGGTCCGCAGCCGGCTCCGCCAGCCCTTGGGTGCCGCCTTCTCGGTGTCTGCTGACGGGGACTGTCGGCTCACGTGCCATCCAGCGGACGAAACGTCACCTCACGCAGCGGGAGCCGGAGCGCGCCCGCGGCTGGGACGGCCTTGACGGCCCCGATGATGCCCGCCGGCGCGCCGCCCGCGAGCACCGCCACCACGGACACCACGGCGGGCATCCGGACGTTCCGGCCCATGATCCTGCGCACGAGCAGGTACTCCTCGTCCAGCCGGCGGCCGAATCCCGCGATGACCGAGGTCAGCAAGTCCCCCAGGACATAGCCGCCGCTCTTTGGTAAAGATCTCGTCTCTGATTAGTATGACGCGGGTCCCCCGGGATTGCGGCGCCAGTCGACAGGCAGATCGCCGGATCCCAGGGCATATCAACCAGAAATCCACCGCCAGGAAGACCACGACCGGCATGGACAAGGCCGTGCTGAGGACCAGCTCCGCGGCGCCGAGCATGCCGCCGATCAGCGAGCTACCCCTGGTGGACAGTCGCTGGGACTGCCGCTGCCGGATGTGAGGCTACGGCCCAGTCAGCAGCTCGGCGAGGAACGCGGCCTGGCTGTGCGCGGCGTCCTTCGTCGCCGTGAGCAGGGTGATCGTTCCCCGGCTGGCCGCCTCGTCCAGGTGCGTCAGGGCTGCCGCGCGCTCCGGCTCGCGCAGTTCGTCCGCATAGCGGCGGCCGAACTCGCCGAATCGCGCGGAATCGTGGCCATACCAGCGCCGCAAGTCGTCCGACGGAGCTACCGCGCGTATCCACTCATCGAGGTGCGCGGCGTCCTTGGAGAGCCCCCGCGGCCAGAGCCGGTCCACGAGGAGGCGCTGGCCATCGTCCGGCGACGGCTGGTCGTAGACGCGCCGCACGCGCACATCCCGCTCCCTGGCCATCCCGCCTCCCCGGGTAAGCGAACAAGCGCCGCGTCACAAGTCGGCTGCCATGGTCACTACCCAGCCAGAGTGCCAAGCGATCACCGATACCGAAGAACCTGCTGCCGCCCCGGCTGCCTGCGTGTCGCGGCTGCGTCAGCGACGGTAACGCCACTTGGCGCCGATACCCGCCTGATGTAGGGCCAGGAGGGCCAGGCCCGCGAGCAGCAGGCTGTCCGGCGCGAACACGGCGTCGGTTGCCGTTCTGGTGACGCGAATGATGAACGCTATGGTGAAAATGATCGCGGCAGCTACGGCAAGCATTCGTGGTTCCTCCTACGGGCATCATTGGCTCGGCTTTGGCGCCGTGCAGGAGATCTTCGGGTTCATGCCGAAATAGTTCAGCGGGCCGGCCAGGATCGTTACGAGAATTGTCCCTGCCTTAGCACAGTTCGCAACTTCGCTGTGGTAGTAATGGCGCTGGTAACCGGCGATGGCGCCGATGACCAGCCACACTGCGAGCAACGCTGATGCGGTTTTCATCGATTACCACCTGCCCGCCGGGCACGCCGCGGTTTCTC
>Ga0209648_10000607_pt1 | contig 27593 bp, 31 predicted proteins | sample GraSoi2013_115cm_FD_185830 | JGI IMG/M metagenome (GOLD analysis project Ga0209648, IMG submission 185830) | Grasslands soil microbial communities from the Angelo Coastal Reserve, California, USA - Sample 9_17_2013_115cm (SPAdes) (version 2) | ecosystem: Environmental > Terrestrial > Soil >...
GTTGCACGCCACCACGTAAGCGCTCTGGAGCGATAGCACCGGAGTCGGCGTGTTGAAGTGCACCTGGTCGTACGTGCTGCCGGAAGGAACTGTTGCGCTTCCGGCTCCGTAAGGCTTGCCGAGCTGTACGACGCTGACATTCCAGGTCCCCCCGCCGAAGTAGTGGAACACGACCGAGAAACCTCCACTCTTCGAGATCGAAGCGTTGGTGATGTACGGCGCTGGCGGCGTCGGGGGCGATGTGGGCGCGGCAGTCGGCGGCGAGGTAGGCGTCGATGTTGGGGTTGAGCCCGGCGTTGAGGTCGGTCGCGGTGTCGAGCCTGGTGTAGGCGTCCCCGCTGCGGTCGGACTCGAACTCGGCGTCGTGCCAGGGGTTGTGTTCGCGATCGGGGTCGGCGACACGAGGGCGACGTGGGAGACAACATGCAGCGTCGCCTGTGCGTGGCACGACGAGTTGTAGCAGAGCTTCACCAGGTGATCCCCGAGGCCGATGTCTCGGGGCACCGTGATATCGACGGCGACGTTTCCGCCCGCGTCGGAGCGAAATCCAAACGTGTGCAAGACGCTCCACATTTGGATCTGCCCGTCGGTGTTCGCCGGGACTCGGGTCGCGCTGACCACGACGTCCTCGCCCGGCGAGACTGTCGTCGAGGAGAGGGACAGCGTGGGCGCGGCCAACGCTGCAAGCGCAAGGAAGCCGATCAGCAGCAGCACGATCGCGGCTGCCGCGATCAGGACAAACCTTCTCTTGCGCGACTTGCGCCTGGGTTGGGCGGCAACGATATGACCGCCCTGGGCCGGAAGCGGCATCGCGACCGTGGCGGGCGAGGAGTACGCGGCCAACCGTTCGGCGACGGCGGCCGCCGTCAGGGGCACCGTCGACGCCACGGCGGGCGGCATCACCATCGTCCTGGCCTCGGCCGGCTCCGGCGCGACGCCCTTCAGGGCCGCCTCGAGAGCGTCGACGAACGCCATGCTCGAGCTCCAGCGGGCGGCCGGGTCCTTGGCCAGCCCGCGCATGACGACTGCGTCGACGGCAGGCGGCAGGGTGGGCTCGCGCTCGGTGGGCGCCATCGGCTCGCGGTGGACCTGCGCGTAGAGCAGCTCCATCAGCGCCTCTCCGTCGAACGGGATGACGCCGGTGAGCATCTCGTACGCGATCGTGGCAAGCGAGTACCGGTCGGAGGCCGGTCCGACCTTGCTGCCGGTCACCTGCTCCGGCGCCATGTACGCGGGGGTCCCGGTGGTGACGCCGGTCATCGACTTCAGGGACGAGCCCTGCAGCAGCTTCGCCAGACCGAAGTCCGCGAGGACCGGCGAGTCCTCGGCGCTCAGCAGGACGTTGGCGGGCTTGACGTCGCGGTGGATGATGCCGTGCTCATGCGCGTAGTCGAGCCCGGAGGCAATCCCGCGCAGGTACTTCATGGCGGTCGCCTGTTCGAGACGGCCATGGTTCATCCGGCCCGCCAGGCTGCCGCCCGGGACGTACTCGACGATCATGTAAGGCGTCCCCTGGTACTCGCCGAAGTCGTAGACGTCGACGATGTTGGGGTGGCGGAGCTTGGCGATGGACTGCGCCTCGTGTCTGAAGCGCGCCACGCTGTCCGCGTCGGGCGTGATCGCCTGCATCACCTTGACGGCGCCGGTGCGCTCGAGCTCGGTGTGATAGGCGCGATAAACCAGGCCCATGGCCCCCTGGCCGATGAAGTCCTGGACCTCGTACTGCCCGAGCTTGATCCCCGGCGCGACTGGCACGACCGCTGATTATGCGAGTCGACCGGTCGAACTCAGTTCGCCTTAACCAAACCTTGATTTACCTCTCGCGCGGCAGCGGTGCTTGCTTCCAGCCTCCGTGTGCGCCGCGGCGAACGGCGACCAGGCCCGCGAGGATCGACAGCGCGATCTCGGCCGGAGTCCTCGAGCCAAGGTCCAACCCAACCGGGCTCTGGATCCGGTCGATCACCTCCTCGTCCACGCCTTTGGCCCGCAACGCCTCTAGGTGGTGCCCGGTGTGGCGCCGGCTGCCGACCAGGCCGATGAAGCGCGGATCGCGAGGGAGGACAGCCTCGAGCGCCTTCACGAGGTCCTCCGCGTCGTGGTTGGTGTGCACGACGTACAGGTCGGCGCCAGTCTCCGCCGGCAGGTCGGCCGCGGTGGGGGCGAGGATCGGCGTGAATCCAACCTCCGGCGCCCAGCGCACGAGGGCGCGCGCGACGGGGGTGTCGGCGAACACGATAAGGATCGGGGAGGCCGCGTACGGCTCGAGGTAGACCTCGATCGAGCCGAGGTCGTGGCGATAGGTCCGCATCTGTGGAGCGCCGGCTGCCGCGACCGCGTCTGAGTCGGCGAGCGCCGCCGAGTCGAACTCGCTGCAGCCCAGGGTGCCGGCGATCGAGTTCGAGCCCGACATCAGTAGCTTGGCCCCAGTCTGCGAAGGCGGCTCGCCGTCGAGCTTGATCACGGTGGCGAGCACGACAGCATCGCCTTTCGCGATCCGCGACGCCAGCTCCTCCTCAACGCTAGGCACGGGCGGAGGCTCGAGTCAGGACCGAACGCAGGATGCCGATCGCTCGCGTGATCTCTTCATCGGTTGTCGACCAGCCCGTGGTGAGGCGCAGGCTGCCGAGTGCCTCCTCCAGGCTGAGGCCCATCGCGAGCAGCACGTGCGACGGGTCGAGAGATCCCGACGCGCACGCCGATCCGCTCGAGGCCGCGACCCCCGCGAGGTCCAGGGCGAGAAGCATGTCCTCGCCTCGCCTGCCGTCCACGAAGCAAGTGGCGAAGTTGGGCAGCCGCGGCTCGCCGCCTGTGAGTGTGCCGCCGAGCTCCAGCAGGGCCGAACGCAGCGTCTCGCCCTGACGTCTCGCCGCGAGCGCGTGCTCGTCGCGCCGCGACGCCGACGCGGCGAGGGCGGTGGCCACCGCCACCGCGGACGGCACGTCTTCGTGCCCGGCCCGCCTGCCCCACTCCTGCGGGCCACCGAACAGCATCGGCTGGATCCTGACCCCGTCCCTCACCAACAGGAGCCCGCCGCGACCCGCCCCGAGCTTGTGGCCGCTGAGCGAGACGAGGTCGGCTCCGGGGGGAATCGGGACCCAGCGCGGCCCGGCGCACGCGTCGACGTGAACCAGGGCACCGATGTCATGCGCGCGCTCGATGACCTCGGCCACCGGCTGGATGGTGCCCACCTCGTTGTTGGCAAGCCCGACCGACACCAGGCCGATGCCCGGCTTGATGGCGTCGATGTCGACGCGGGCATGGCGGTCCACCGGGGCGATCACCACGTCGCGTCCCATGGCCTGCATGCGGCGTGCCGCTCCCAGCACCGACTGGTGCTCGGCCGCCCAGGTGAGGAGGGGCCCGGCGATTCCGAAAAGCGCCAGGGTGACCGCCTCGGTTCCAGACGACACGAAGGTGACCTCGGTCCGCCTGGCGCCGAGAGCCGTTCCGGCCGTATCGCGCGCGCGGTCCAGCGCGGCGCGTGCGGCGCGCCCCTCTGAATGCGGGCTCGATGGATTGCCGTCGGGGAGGTCTTGCAGCGCGGCGCGGACCTCTCGCAGGACAGGAGCCGACCCGGCGTCGTCGAGATAGATCCGCGTCATCGGCTTAACGAGCCGAGATCAGCCGCGCGTGCGGTCCGGCTGGTGGATCAGCTCTGTGAGCGTGCCCTGGAAGCTCTTGAGCATCAGGTGAAGGTCGAGGATCTCGTCGACCGTGATCGGCTCGGCCTCCGCCACCGGCTCCTCGATGAGCTCCGTCGCGCCAAGCGTCTCCTCCACCGCGCCGCCGGCGATCGCGAGCACGACGACGAACGTCACCTGGCATTGCGCGCATGTGACCTGGAGATGAAATCTCTCGTCCTCGTGGCTGAGGACCTGGACGTCGCAGCCCTTCAGGCTGCGCCCGCAGACCGGACAGTTATAGAAGCGCGCCCGGTCGCGAATGAACTCGATGATGCTCATCGCAGCGACCCATATTACGCCCCGAGGCTTGGACCGAACCCCTTAACGATGACCCTCGATGCAGGTGCAACCGGAGGGCCCGACGACGGCAGAATGCACCGTCCCGGCGGGCAGCTCCATGCGGTCTCCCGGCTTCAGCTCGAGGCGCCGGCCGTCGCCCTCCAGGACGAAGGTGATCGACCCGTCGACGCAGTAGAGGACCTTTTCGAAGGTGTGGCTGTGCGCGGCGTAGCGGTCGCCCGGGCCGTTCGACCACGAGTAGCACCCGCTCGCCTCGGTCCGCAGCCGGGCCATGAGGTCCTCGAAGCCGGGCATCCGCCGATTCTAAGATGACCTCGGTGAGCCCCCGTGTCAGACCGCGTTTCCTGGCCGACTGCAACGTCGGCCGGCTGGCGCGCTGGCTGCGCGCCATGGGCTACGACGCGTCATACCACGCGCGTATCGACGATTCGGAGCTCGTCCGCGAGGCGGCGGCGGAAAACCGCGTGGTCCTCACCCGCGATCGCGACCTGACCAGGCGCCGTGTCATCCAGACCGGGGTGGTGCGGGCGATCCTCATTCGCGACGACGATGTGACCAAGCAGCTGCGGCAGGTGTTCGCCGAGCTCGGCCTGGAGCTGAAGGAAGCTCTGACTCGCTGCATCGAGTGCAATTCCGAGCTCGTGGCGCTCATGCCCGCGATGGTCGCCGGGCGCGTGCCGCCGTACGTCCGGCAGACCCAGTCTCGCTACTCGGAGTGCCCCGAATGCGGGCGCATCTATTGGGCCGGCACGCACTGGCAGCGGATGCGCGAGGTGCTGCTCGGGCTTTGAGAGACGTCCTGCGCAGGCTGGTCGCCGGCGAGGTCAGCGAGGACGACGCGCTCGCCGAGCTTCGGCGGATGCAGCTCGACGAGCTGGGAGGCCGCGCCAGGCTGGACCTGGGCCGCTACCTGAGACGCGGGATCCCGGAGGTGGTTCTGTCCACCGGCAAGGCGCCTGCCGAGGCGGCCCGCCTCGCGGTGGCGATGGCAGAGAAGCAGGGCCAGGGCCTGATCAGTCGCATGACCGAGGCCCATAAGTCGGCGCTTGCCGCCGCGGCCGAGCGAGCGCATATGGACGTCGCCGCCTATCACGATTCGGCACGCGTCGTGCGCCCGGGGTTTGTTCCTGAATCGAACGGCGGCAGGGTCGCGATCCTCACCGCCGGGACCTCCGACCTGCCCGCGGCAGACGAGGCGCGGATGGTAGTCGAGTCTTGCGGTGTCGAGGCCAGGCTCGAAGCGGACCTCGGGGTCGCGGGCCTGCATCGGTTTGTCGGCCCGCTCGCGGCGGCGCTCGAATGGGGCGCCGACGTCCTCATCGTCGCCGCGGGCATGGACGGCGTGCTGCCCGGGCTTGTCGCGGGCCTGATCGACGTTCCTGTCATCGGATTGCCGGTCTCGACCGGCTACGGCCGGGGCGCGTCGGGTGACGGGGCTCTGACGACAATGCTGCAGTCGTGCTCGACCGGGCTGACAGTGGTCAACATCGACAACGGCGTCGGGGCGGGAGCCGCTGCGGTTCTGATCGCCGCGCGGGCCGGTCAACGGCGCCGGCGAGGAACGATCACGGCGACCACGGCCGCCACCAGCGCGCCGACGAGCAAGACGCCGAAGAGCACCGCTGCGATCGCGCGCGAAGCATCGGCTCCGCCCGGCAGCGCGAACACCAGCGCGAAGAGAAGGATCACCGCCAGGACGCCAACGAGCAGCCACGGAAAACCCCGCCGCCGGCGCCCATAGAAGAGCATCCACAGCACGCCCGGGCGCTTCTTCGGTTCGCTCATACGAGCGAGCGCAGCTCCGCGAGGGATGAGATGGTGGGCACGTCCGGGGGCGGGCCCTCGTCGGCGTGCGTGGTGACGATCACGGCGCGCATCCCCAGCGACCGAGGACCTTCGTAGTCCTCCCGGACGCGGTCGCCGACAAAAAGGGTTCGCCCGGCCTCGGTATCGATCGCGTCGAGCGCCGCGCGATACAGCTCCGGCGCGGGCTTGCGGCGGCCGACCTCGCTCGAGAAGACGATCGCGTCCACTCCGGCCGCGATGCCGTTGCTCTGGACCTGGCGCCGCATCATCTCGGGCGGAAACGGGGCGTTGGAGCAGATGCCGCGCTTGATTCCACGCTCGCCTAGCCACGACAGGATGGGCAGCGCGTCGGGGTCGACGCGGACGGCCCGGTCCCAGCACTGCTGCTCCGCGTCGAGGATCTCGTAGAGCAACGGGTCCGAGAGCGTTAACCCGGCTTTGCGCCAGGACTCTCGATAGACATCCATGTAATCGACCTCGTCCTCGCTCGTGCTGCTCACGTAGGCCTCCATCGGCAGCAGCACCCCGTGGAGGATCGTGACCGGCTCCGGGCTATTCACGCCGAGCTCGGCTTCGATGGGCGACCGAAACCTGCTCAGCACGCCGAGCAGATCGTCGGTCGGGTACTCGAACGTGACCAGCGTGCGTCCGTAATCGAACAGCACCCCGTCGGTCACGGACATGCGCATATCCTGATGCTCCGTGGTAAAACGACTGACGCACCTCGACGAGAAGGGCGCGGCCCGGATGGTCGACGTCGCCGACAAGGACGCCACCACGCGCGAGGCGACCGCCGAATGCATCGTGCGGATGGCCCCCGAGACCGTGAGCGCGGTGCGTGAAGGCACCGCCAAAGGCGATGCGCTTCAGGTCGCGCGAGTGGCCGGGATCATGGCCGCCAAGCGCACGCCGGACCTGATCCCGCTGTGCCATCCGCTGCCGCTCAGCAGCGTCAGCGTCGACTTCGAGTACGTGACCGGAGGCGTGCGCGTCCTCACCAGGGTGCGGGTCACCGCACAGACGGGCGTCGAGATGGAAGCGCTGACCGCGGCCGCGGTCGCGGGGCTGACCCTGATCGACATGGTCAAGAGCGTCGAGCGCGGCGTGTACCTCGAGTCGGTGCGCCTGCTCGAGAAGTCGGGAGGCCGCTCCGGGACCTGGAAGCGCGGGGCGTGAGCGATCGGGCGCATGTGATCACCGTCAGCGACGGCGTTTCCGCGGGCACCCGGATCGATGCGAGCGGTCCGGCGCTTGTCGAGATGCTGGAGAAAGCGGGCATGGAGGTCTCGGGTCCCGAGGTCGTGCCCGACGAGCACGCGCTGATCACTGACGCGATCATCACCGCGGTCGTCGCCGGCGCCGACGTGGTCGTGACGACGGGCGGCACGGGTCTCGGACCGCGCGACGTGACGCCGCAGGCAACGTCGATGCTGATCGACTATGAGGTGCCGGGGATCGTCGAGCTGATGCGGCGCGCCGGCGAGGCCAGCACGCCGATGGCGGCGCTGTCTCGCGGGGTCGCCGGTGTGCGAGGCCACGCGCTCATCCTCAACGTACCGGGAAGCAAGAAAGGCGCGACCGAGTCCCTGGCCGCCACGATGCCGGTCCTCGGACATGCGATCCAGCTCCTGCACGGCCAGACCAAGCACGAATGAACGTCAACGCGGACATCGGGGAGGGCGCGGCCGAGGACGAGGCCGTGCTCGCTTCGGTCGACAGCGCCAACATCGCGTGCGGGGTACATGCGGGCTCGGCGTCGATCGCCATCGCCACGGCCTGGCGGTGCCGAACTCTGGGCCTGGAGGTGGGGGCTCATCCCGGCTACGACGACCGCTCGGGATTCGGTCGCGTCGAGCGCTCGCTTGGCGCGGACGAGATCGAAGCGCTCATCGCCTTCCAGGTGGCGAGCCTTGCCGCGGTCGCTCCCATCGCGTACATCAAGGCGCACGGCGCGCTGTACCACCGATGCCAGCGGGACGCCGCCGCCGCTGACGCGCTGGCCCGTGTCGCCAAATCGCATGGAGTCGGCGTGACGGGCCAGCCTGGCTTCGAGATCGTCGCGGCCGCGGAGCGCGCTGGCATTCCGGGGTATCGCGAGGGGTTCGCCGACAGGCTGATGCTGCCCGACGGCTCGCTGGCGCCGCGCAACCAGGCGGGAGCGGTCCTCCACCCCGACCTTGCCGCGCAGCAGGCGCTGAGCCTGGCCCGTTCGGGCCGCATCGACACGATCTGCGTCCACGGCGACACCCCTGGCGCAGGCCAGGTCGCGGCCGCCGTCCGCAAGGCGCTGCGCGACGCCGGCATCGAGACCGCGCCCCTCGCGAGTTGAACCCGGCATGAGCGCCAGGATCTCGGAGCTGAGCGAGCTCGAGGAGCTGAGACAGGTGGCGGAGCTGTTCGCGGTGGTGTGGGGCCGGCCGGGCAAGCCCCCTATCAGCTCCGACATTCTCAAGGCGCTCGCGCACTCGGGTAACTACATCTCCGGTGCGTCGGTCGATGGGCGGCTCATCGGCGGGCTCGTCGGCTGGCTCGGCGGAACGCCGCCCCACGAGCTGCTGATGCACTCACACATCCTCGGCGTGCTGCCGGGCAGCGAGGCTCGAGGTGTCGGCTTCGAGCTGAAGCAGCACCAGCGTCGATGGTGCATCGCCCGAGGGGTGAAGGTCATGGAGTGGACGACCGATCCGCTCGTCCGCCGCAACGCCTACTTCAACCTGACCAAGCTCGGCGCCGAAGGGTCGGAATACCTCGTCGACTTCTACGGCCAGATGGAAGATGGGATCAACACGGGCGACGAGTCGGACCGGCTGCTGATTCGCTGGCGGCTCGACTCCCAGAAGGCCGAAGCGGCCGCGGCAGGCGAGCTGGCCGAGCCGCACATCGACAAGCTGCGCGAGTGGGGATCCACTCCGATCCTGTCCGCAGGACCGCGAGGCGGCCCGGTGGTTCAATCGTCCTCGGCTCGCGTCCTTATATGTCAGGTACCCGACGACGTCGTCGCCCTGCGGCACGGCGAGCCTGGGCAGGCACGCGAGTGGCGCATGGCGCTGCGCGACGCGTTGGGCGGAGCGCTCGGCCGTGGCTACGCGATCACCGGCGCGACGCGCTCTGGCTGGTACGTGCTGGAGAGGCAGTAGGGAGAAGCAATAGACTTTTCGCGTGCTGCAGGTGGGGGACAAGGCACCCGATTTCAAGCTGCCCACGACCGCCGGCCAGGAGCTGACGCTCGGCGATGCGCTCGAGAAGTATCGCGCCCTGGTCTTTCTCTTCTACGTGCTCGACTTCACAGGTGGTTGAAGGACGGAGCTGACCGAGTTTCGGTCCAGGAACGACGACGCGGTCGCCAACGGGGTTGGCATCTTCGCCATCAGCGTCGACTCCGTCTTCTCGCACACAGCGTTCGCCAAGGAGCTTGGCGGTCTGCCGTTCGACCTGATCGGTGACTTCGAGCGCAAGATGGTGACGGACTACGGCGTCCGGCGGGACGACGTTGCGGGCTACTCCGGGATGGCCCGCCGCACGATCTTCATCGTGGACCGCGCGCGAACGATCCGGTGGACCTGGGTCGCGTCTCGCGAGCAGCCGCAGCCAGACTACGACGCGGTGGTCAACGAGGCCAAGCGGATCGCAAGCGGAGCATGACCGCGCCGAACAGCGTCGTCGAGCCGATCGAGAAGTCCTGGCAACGGCTCGACACCATGGTCGAGTCGCTCGGCCCGAATGGTCTCACCGTGACGGGCGCGGACGGGTGGGCGGTCAAGGACCACCTGGTGCATCTCGCCGCGTGGGAGCACTCGCTGATCGCCCTTCTCGAGGGTGCGGATCGGCGCGCGGCTATGGGCGTCGCCGGCCAGCCCGAGGACACAGACTCGATCAACGCCGCGGTCTGGTCGCTCCACCAATCGAAGACCCCCGAAAAGGCCCTCGCCTACTTTCACGACACGCACGCCGTGCTGATGAAGCTGCTGGGCAAGATGAGCGATGCCGACCTGCAGCTTTCCTACAACCACTACCAGGCGAACGACCCGCGGAACGCCGTCGACGACCGGCCTGTTCGGGACTGGGTCGCCGGCAACACTTACGAGCACTACGCCGAGCACACCGAGTGGATCGATCAGGTGGTCAAGGATTCGAGCCCAGCTCGCTGAGCCGCACGCATGGCCAGCGCGGCCTCGATCGACGTCTCGGCGAAGCGCAGCTCGTCGCCGGGCGCGAGCTGGGCGGCGACCGGCATGGACGCGCTTGCAAGCGTGGCGATGATCGGGTAGCCGCCGGCGGTTTGGTGGTCGGCCATGAGCAGGATCGGCTGACCTCCCGACGGGAGCTGCACGACGCCGGCGACCAGCCCGAACGAGAGCAGCTCCTCACCGGCCGCCTCAAGGCGCGGGCCTTCGAGCCGGTAGCCCATGCGGTTGGAGTCGTGGGTGACCCGGTATGGCGCTCCGAACAGGGCCCGGCGCGACTCCGGCAAAAGGCGCCCGAGATGCGGTCCGGCGATCGCGTAAAGCGTGTGGTCGGCGTAGCGCGGCCGCAAATCGTCCGGCATGGTGCGGCCCAGCCTGGGTTCGCCGGACGGCTCATTGGTTGAGACGACATCGCCGCCGATCAAGGGGCGGCCGCCCATGCCGCCGCGCCCGCACATGACGTTGGTCGACATCGAGCCGAGCCAGCGATCGCCGGCGACGCCCCCCGCAACCGCGATGTAGGCGCGCGCGCCGACGCGCCGGCCGCCGAACGTCAGACGGTCGCCGGCCGCGAGTGTCACACCCGTCCACGTCGGCGCTGAGGAGCCGTTGATGCGCGGATCGAAATCGGCGCCCGTGATCGCGATGACGCAAGGAGTCTCGGCGGTCAGGTGAGGGCCGGTCAGGGTGCACTCGAGCGTCGCCGCGCCGCGCTCGTTGCCCACCAGGAGGTTGGCCGCGGAATGGGCGAAGCGGTCCATCGCGCCACCCGGCGGCACGCCTGACGCGCTCACCTGCGGCCGGCCAAGATCCTGGATGGTCGTGAAGAGGCCCGGCTGCACGACGCGGATGACCTGCGTCATTCGGAGACGGCGAAGAACTTCACCCGGTCGCCGGCGCGAAACAGCGACGGCGGATCGGAGTCCGGCAGGAACAGCCGGACCGAGGTGCGCCCGATCAGGTGCCAGCCGCCGGGGCTGGCGAGGGGATAGATCCCCGTCTGCCGGCCCGCGATCGCCACCGAACCGGCCGGCACCTGCGTCCTTGGTGTGGCGCGGCGGGGCAGCACGAGCTCGTCGAGGAGCGGTCCGAGATAGGCCCAGCCGGGAACGAAACCGACCAGGAACGCGCGATAGATGGGCTTGCCGTGGAGCTCGATCACCCGCTCCGTCGAGAGGCCGAGGTCCGCCGCCACAGCGCTGAGGTCTGGTCCGTCGTAGACAACCGGTATGCGGTGGAGGCGGCCGGGCTCCTCCATGGGCGGGCGCCTGGCCGCGAGACGGCGGATCGCGGCCGCGAGCGCCTCGTGCGTGACCTGGTCCGGGTCGAACTGCACCGTCACGCTGGCGTGGCCGGCCACCGCCTGGCGGACGTCGCGGCGCTTCTTCAGCGCGGCAGCGAGCGCTATCGCCCGGGTGTTGAGCGCGGTGTCGAGCCGGGTCCCAAGCTCCGCCAGGACCGCGGCTTCACCCAGCGGATGGACGCGGACCCTGACCCTGGAGCGCTGCGGCGGCATGTGCGCTGACAAGGATGGCGTAGAAGACGCCGGGCACGATCCCGATGCAAAGCAAGCCCGCGCACGCGAGCCCGATCGCCCAGCCTGTGACGATGGCCGCGGCGGCCACGTTCCACGTCATGAAGTCGCGGCGCAGCCGGCGCAGCGCGGCCGCGAAGTTGAACATGTCGCGCGGCTTGCCGGTGGCGGCGAACGCGGCCGTGCAGTGCGGCATCAGCAGCAGTGACACGAGTCCCCAGGGGAGCGCGAGCGCGAAGAACGCGCCCACGTGGGCGCTCGGCTCTCCCAGCGCATGGAGCGCTGAGGCAAGGGGATTCAAGACCAGCGCGAACGGCAGCGCGACCAGCAGCACCGCAAGCGAAGCCCAGAGTCCGTCGGCCAGCAATCGCACCGAGAGCTGGAACGGCGGCGGACCCTGCAATGGATCGGTCTCAGCCGCGCGAGTCGCGGCGATTGCGTAACCCAGCAGCGGAAGGAAGAGGAGCGGCAGGACGAGGACCATCACCAGCCCCGCGACCCATGGTGATCGCCAGGAGCCGCGAAACGGCCAGGCGAAGGATTCGGCGACCAGCCTCACGCGGCAACGATATTCGTAGGCCGGGCGCTACTGGGCCTGGGCTTCGAGCTCCTCGCCCAACTCGTTTTCCTGCAGCATGTACGCGCACCCGTACGGGTCGCGAAAGCCGAGCGCCTTGACGCTGATGTTGATCTCGGTGTGCAGGAACAGGCCCTCGATCACGCCGGCGTGAAACCGGCAGATCACCGGGGCGCGCCGGCACACCTCGGCGAACAGGCAGTTGGTGCACTGGACGATGCCCCCGCGCTGCATCTCGTACTCGGCGCCCATCTCGAGCATCGGCTCGAGCGCGGTCATCGGTGACTTGGCGCCAGGCGCCGCGATCGCCTCGCCGAAGCCGCGACCCGCACGCCGCACGGCGTGGCTTCCCACGTCGCCCAGCTCGTCGAATGCGCGGGCGAGCGACTCGGCCACGATGTCGTACCGGCGCATCGGATGGCTGATCTGCACCGGTCCGCCTGTGAGCTTGTAGATCTTGGCCGGCTTGCCAGGCAGCCCACGCCGGTGCGCCACCTCCAGGTAGCCGAGGGCCACCAGCCGTTCCAGGTGATCGAATGCAACCGAGCGATGCACCCCCGCCTCGCGGGCCACGTCTTCGACGCTCCGCGGCTTGCGGTCGGCGTAGAAGCGGAGAAGGATGTCGCGTCGCGTGAAGTCCCGCAGCGCCCCCAGGGCGCGCTCCATGTCCCCCGTCATCACTTTGCAGCATAAACCTCGTATGGCAGGTTTGTCGGGTACAGATACAGGAATGAGACTGCCCGAACGTTTGATAATGAATGACGCCCGGCCGGGCCGAGCGGGCTCGACCGTGGGGGGTGAATCGAGATGACGGCGACCGGCGGGTCATTCAGCAGGCAATTGGCCGGGAAATGCAGAAAGGTCGGCGGCGGCGTAGCCGCGACTTTCCTGGCGCTGCCCCTGCCTGTGCCCTTGCCTTCGCCGGCCCCGGGCCTAGTCCCGGCGGTGCACATCCCGTCGCTTTCGGTCCCGGTGATCTCGACGCCGCCTCTCCCCACGATCGGCCCCACGCCCGGCAGCCAGGCGCAGCCGACGGCCGCTCCTGCGCAGGGGACCAACGCCGGCGGGTCGGACCGTACCGTGAAGCCCACGAGCGCGCCCGGCGACCGCGGACGTGGCATACCGATCCCGTTCACGACGATCTACATCTCGTCGCCTCTCGACGTTGCCTTGCTCGGGGCGGTGGCCAGCCTTCCTCTGCTCTTTGGGATCTGGCTCCTGCTTTTCGGCCGGACTCTCCGCGAGGCGCGCCGTTCGCGCGAGGCGCAGGTCAGGCTGATGGTCGCGGCTGATCTCGGATTGAGGCCACGCGACCTCGCGTCGATGACCACGCAGGCGCTGTTCGAGCTGCGCGAGAAGTCGGCTTTCGACGAGCTGACCGGTGTGCTGCGGCGCGCGGCGGGAATCTCATCCGCCGAGCGCGAGATCGCGCGCGCGCGCCGTCATGAGACTGCGCTCAGCGTCGCGTTCATCGACATCGACGGCTTGAAGGCGGCGAACGACCGGCGCGGGCATGCCGCGGGGGACAGGATGCTGCGCGTCCTCAGCCAGGCGCTGAAGGACGGGCTGAGGGCCGAGGACGTGGTGTTCCGGTATGGCGGAGACGAGTTTGTCTGCGTGCTCCCGGACACGGCGGCCAGGGAGGCCCGCATCAAGCTGGGCGAGATCCAGGACGCGGCCGCCAAGGCCGGGGTCCGCTTCTGCGCGGGGGTCGCCGAGCTCCGGCGGCCGGACGACGTCGTCTCGCTGTTCGCCCGCGCCGACAAGGACCTCTACGACTTCAAGGCCGAGCGCGGCGAGATCGTGCAGCTGCCCTCCAAGGGCAAAAAAGCGGGCGGCGAGCGCACAGTCACGGCCTGAGCACATATTGACAACAGGCCTTAACTAGTGTTTATTGGGTTCTAACCCGCTAAATACCCCAGTCAGTTCGGGTAGTCCGCGGTACGCAGGCGTATCTGATTGAGGGAAGGGGTTCCTGACCACCCTCAAAAGGAGGAGTGCTTTGATCTCGCGGGGCTTCCGGGAACGAGTTGCGGTCTCCCTTCTGGGCGCGGCCCTACTTATGAGCGCCGTGCTCGGCGTCATGACGGTCCGCTCGTTCACCGCCTCGACCGCGGCGGCCATGGACCAGGGCCAGGTTTCCGGAACCCAGGCGGACGCGAGCCCCACGGCGATGCCCGGCGGATCCTCGAGCGCCGGCGGCGGACCGGGCGGGGTCACCGGCGGCACGATCACGATCGGCGGATTCTTCGACATCACCGGGCCGATCGACTCCTCCGTCGAGCGCGACACCGTGCGCGCCTACATCCAGGCCGTCAACCAGTCGGGCGGCATCAACGGCCGCCAGGTCCAGTACGTGTGGTGCGACTCCAAGTACGACGCCAGCTCCGCCCACTCGTGCGCCCAGTACCTGATCTCGCAGAACGTGCTTGCGGTCGTCGGCCTGACCGCGCCGCTCGGCGAGAACAACGAGGTCCCTACCCTCACGGGCGCCGGCATCCCGGTGATCGGCGGCCTGGGCACACCGGCGGAGTTCCAGAGCTCCCTCGCTTATCCGGTCTCGGCCAGCTTCTACCGATATGGCACGGCGATCGCGGATGAGGCCAGGGCGCTTGGCGTCAAACATCCCGCGGTCGTCGTGCTCGGCGACGTGCCGTGGGTGCACCCCGTCGAGGCCAACCTGCTCAACCGCCTTGCCGCCGACGGAATCGGCTACACCGACGTGGAGGAGGTCTCGGCCACGCAGGCCAGCTACACCGCGACCGTGTTCAACCTCCAGCACTCGCACCACGGGCCGAGCGGCGGAGGCGCGGCGCCGAACTACCAGTGTCCCGCGACGGATCGCTCCTGCCCCGACTACGTGATCGCGGCGCTCGACCCGTTCAGCTACCACCGCCTCTTCGACGCCATGGAGGCAGCGAGCTGGTACCCGGGCGTGCTGGGCGCCGGCCTGGACAAGTTCAACGTCCAGAAGTCCTATGACGGCGAGCTCCGCAACGCCCACTCGCTCGTGCCGTTCCTTTCGCCCTACGACCACCAGGGGAACGCGACCGTGCGCCAGTACCTGGGCACGGTGCAGCATTTCTATCCGGGCCAGTTCCAGGCGCTGGACATCTACACGCAGCACGCCTGGACGGCGGCGATGGTCTTCGTCGAGGCGGCGCGCAAGGCGGGCAAAAGTCTGACGCGCGAGACGCTCGCGCAGGCGCTCAACTCAATGAACGGATACCAGACCGGATGGTCCGTCCCCATCTCGTACGGTCCCGGTGCGCACGATCCCAATCGCTGCTTCACGTACACCGCGAGCAACGGGAACGGTTGGCACACGACATCCGGTTGGATCTGCTCCTGATGGCGTAGCGCGATGGCTACATTCGCGGCCTACACGGTCATCGGCCTCAGCCTCGGCGGCATCTTCTCCCTCGCCGCGCTCGGCATCGTGCTCATCTACCGCACCACCGGCGTCCTCAACTTTGCCCACGGCGCGATGGGCATGTTCTCGACCTTCGTCGCGTGGCAGGTGTTCTACGGATGGTCCCATCCGTTCTGGCCTGGTTGGGTCTCGACGTTGCTCGCCGTCGTGGCGGGTCTGATCTTCGCCGCGGCGATGGGCCTGCTTCTCGAGCTCTCCGTGTTTCGCTGGGTGCGGGGGCGCGAGCCTGTGGTCAAGGCGGTGATCACGATCGGCATCCTGCTTGCGCTGCAGTCGGCCGCCTCGTTGATCTGGCACAACAACCAGTACCACCTGCCGATCTACATCCTGCCCCAGCAGTGGGTGCTGTCCGTCGCCGGCGTGCCGATCGGCGCCAACTCCCTCGTGATCATCGGCGCGGCGCTCGGGCTGGCCTTCGGTCTCGGCGCGTTCCTGCGCTACACAGGCTTCGGGCGCGCGATGCGCGCGGTATCGGACAGCCCGACCTCCGCCTCGCTGTGGGGCGTGCCTGTCGGGCGGGTCGGCGCCGTGAGCTGGATGCTCGGCAGCCTCGTCGCCGCGCTGGCCGGGATCCTGATCACGCCTTTCATCAACTTCGACACGACCAGCCTGACGCTGCTGATCATCGACGCGCTCGCCGCGGCGCTGATCGGCGGGCTCGTCTCGCTGCCCCTGACGGTGCTCGGCGGATTCATCCTCGGCCTGCTCGAGACCTACCCGGCGATCTGGATCCAGTCGATCGGCTTTCCGCGGCTGGTCGCGCTGATCGTGATCATCGCGGTCCTTTTCGTGCGGAACCCGCGCGGCTTCTCGGTGGCAGCCAAGTGACTTCGCGGCTCACTATCCGCGTGCTCGGAGCGCTGCTGGCGTTCGCGGTCCTTGCGCGCATCCCCGCCGGTTTCGACGTCGGCTTCAAGTTCGACGCCGCGCTGGCCGTGATCTGGGCATTCGGACTCTTGAGCCTTGTCCTTCTGACCGGTTACGTCGGGCAGATCTCGCTCTGCCAGGCGACCTTCGCCGGCGTCGGCGCGTACACCGCCGGGATGATGGTCTCGAGCTTCCACGTCGACTACCTCGTGGCCGTCGCCGCCGGCGTCATCGCGGCGGCGGCACTGGGCGTGATCGTCGGCCTGCCGGCGCTGCGCCTGCGGGGCATCACCCTGGCCATCGTGACGCTGGGGATCGCGCTCGTCTTCGACCGCTATGTATTCCAGGACCACGCGTTCGAATGGTTCACGGGCGGGACAGGCGGCTGGCGCGTGAGCCAGGCCACCATGTTCGGTCTTCGGATGGACTCCTCCGCGCACCTGATGGCCGCGTATCTCGTCCTGCTCGGGCTGTTCTGCGTGGTCGCGGTGCTCCTGGTGAACCTTCATGAATCTGGCGCGGGCCGCAGGTTCCGCGCGATCCGCGACTCGGAGCTGGCGGCGGCGACGATGGGTGTGAACCTCACGCGCTACAAGCTGCTCGCTTTCGGCATGTCCGCCGCGATCGCGGGCCTGGGCGGTTCGTTCTACCCGCTGGTTGCGGGCTCGGTGAGCCCGCAGCCCTTCTGGCTGTTCACCTCGCTGCAGTTCGCCGCCATCGCCGTCCTGATGGGCGTGCGCTACGTGCCGGCCGCGGCGCTCGGTGGCGCGTTCATGGCCTTCGTGCCCGACGTCCTGACGCGCTACGGGCACGGCGCGTTTTTGGGCCACGCGTACGAGATCTCGTACGACTGGTTCCAGATCGCTGTTGGCGTGCTGCTGATCGGGCAGCTGATCGCGCTGCCGGACGGCGTGTGGGGCGACCTGCGGGGCCGCGTCCGGCACGCGTGGTCGGCCGCCGGCTCGGTCGGCGGGCGCAGGGTGAAGGTCGCATGACGATGCTGCGCGTCCGCGACCTGACCGTGCGCTTCGGCGGCATCGTCGCCCTCGACGGCGTGTCGCTGGACCTCAACCGCGGGGAGATCCTCGGCCTGATCGGACCCAACGGCGCCGGCAAGACCACCCTGTTCAACTGCATCTCGGGCGTGATCCCGCCGGACCACGGCTCGATCTACTTCGACAATCACTCGCTGACCTTCGCGCCGCCGCACGCGCGCGCGCGCCTGGGAGTCGCGCGCACATTCCAGAACCTGCAGCTGTGGGGCTCGATGACGGTCGAGGAAAACCTGATCGTGCCGATGGACGCACTCGGCCGGCGCAACACGTTCAGCGATGCGCTCTCCCTTCCCTTCTCGGCTTACGCGGAGCGGGCGTCGCAAGAGCGCGCGCGGGCGATCCTGCACGTGCTCGACCTCGACCGCTACGCGCGGACGCCTGCGGGCGACCTGCCTGCGGGCATCCAGCGCCGCGTGGAGATCGCGCGTGCGCTCGCGATGAGGCCCGGGCTGCTCCTCCTGGACGAGCCCGCGGCGGGTCTCGACGCCAGGGAGACCGCGCACCTCGCCGAGCTGCTGCATGCGGTTCGCCGGCGTTTCCACGTCTCGATGCTGCTCGTCGACCACGACATGAGCCTTGTCATGCGCGTGTGCGACTACGTGTATGTCCTCGACTTCGGCAGGATGCTGGCCAAAGGCGAGCCCGCGGCGATCCGCAACGACCCAAAGGTCGTCGCCGCGTACCTCGGCGAGGAGTCGGAGCAGCCGGCGGGCGACATCGGGACGGTTGTGCAAGCCAGGAAGGAAGAACTGCCGCTGCTCGAGGTCAAAAGGCTCGCCGCCGGTTACGGCGGGCTCGAGGTGATCCGAGACGTCAACCTCGAGGTCCGCCCCGGTGAGGTCGTCGCCTGCATCGGCGCCAACGGTGCGGGCAAGACGACGACGCTGCGCGCCATCTCCGGCATGATCCATCCGCGCGCCGGCCGAGTGGTCTTCGCGGGTCGGGACTTGACGGGGAGCGCCGCGGAACACATCGCGAAGCTCGGCCTGGTCCACATCCCCGAGGGTCGGGGCCTCTTTCCCACGATGTCGGTGGAGGACACGCTGCGCCTCGTCTCGAACACCGCGGGTCACGAGGTCGACGTCTCGCCCGCGTTTCAGCTGTTCCCCAAGCTGCGCGAGCGGCGACGCCAGCTGGTTGGCACGCTGTCAGGCGGTGAGCAGCAGATGGTCGCCCTGGCGCGCGCAATTCTCTCCAGGCCGCGCCTGGTGATGATCGACGAGATGTCGCAGGGCCTCGCGCCCACCGTGGTGCGGCAGCTGTTCGAGATCATCCGCGTCTTTCGCGAGCAGGGCATCGCGGTGCTCCTCGTCGAGCAGTTCGTCGAATCGGCGCTCGACGTGGCGGACCGCGCGTACGTCTTCGAACACGGCACAATCGGCCTCAGCGGGCGGGCGGTCGAGCTGCGCGGCGACCGCAAGCTGGTCGCGGGCTCGTACCTCGGAACCGCTGTCGACGCGACGGCGATCGCGGCCAGCGGCAACGGACATCACGCCGACCCGGCGCTGATGGAGCTCGTTTCGGTTCGGGTCCCGGCCAGGGTCAAGCGAGCTCTCGAGCTGCGCGCCGAGACCGAGGGCCGTCCGGCGGGCGCGGTCGTGGTCGAGCTCCTGGAAAAGGTGGAACACGAATGAAGAGGCTCTTCATCGCACTGAACTGCCTGGTGCTGGCGACCGCGGCGGTTGTGCTGGTGCCGGCGTTTGTCCTGGCCGACGTTCCCTCCAGCTACACGAGCTACGGCTACGCGGCCGGCGTGCACGCGATCGCCGGCAGCGACGCATTTCCCAACTTTCAGAACGGCGCTGTGAACAACCGCTATCCGATGGCTGAGGTGCAGCAGGACGCGAGCCCGTCGTCGACGGCGGTCGCCACCTATTCGGACACCGGGCCTGGCGGTGCGACGGCGGGGTCGCAGTACAACCAGAGCTGCAGCAGCTCGGGCGGCCAGCCGCCTCCGCCTCAGGTCTGCCAGAACCCGAACAACCAGGCCCCGTACGCGAGGGCGCAGTATCCAGGGCTCTCGCACGGCCACATCGACCAGTGCAGCGGCTGCGGCAACGGCCCGCGCGCCGATGCCGACGCGGCGCAGCTGAACGCGAGCGCCTCCGCGTACAACGCGGGCGGCGGCACCCAGCCGTTCAGCGGCGCGTGGGGGGAGACGAGCACGGTGATGGACCCCGGTGGCACGCTCACCGTGATCACGCACTCAGAGGTGGACAGCTTCACCGTCGGGACCGTGAGGGTGAGCAAGATCGTCGTCGACGTCAACGCGACCGGCACGCTGTCGAGCGCCGGCGGCGACGCGCACGTGCAGGGCGGCCAGGTCACCGCCAACGGGCAGCCCGTGAGCGTCGATGACCAGGGGGTCACCATCACCGACCAGCACACCGTTCCTTGTCCATCGGTGCCGAAGCCCCCGCCGGTCCAGCCATCCGCGCCCGTCAACCCGCTGCCCGTTCCGATCGGCGGCGGATCCGGCGGCTCGTCGGGTGGAAGCCCCTCGCAGACGGGCGGCTGCGTACCCGCCCTCGACGTGACCTACATCAAGCTGTGGACGGTCGCGCCGACGAAGACGGTCGACGGCAGCCACGTCACGATCTGGGCCACCGGGCTGCACATCATGATCACGCACCCGTCGCCGGGTCCCGGCGTGCCGACGCAGAGCGCCGAGTACATCCTGGGTGAGGGATTCGCCGACCTCCAGGTCGGCTCGGCCGGGGCGGCGTTCGGTTTTGGCGCTTTCGGCGGATTCGGTGGCGGAGACTTCGGCGGTTTCGGCGACACGGGCGGCGCGGGCGGGCTGGGGTCTGCCGCGGCCCAGCTCGGGGCGACCCTGGCGGCCAACCGCATCCCGCTCGCGTTCATGTTCCTGACCCTCGAGGCGCTTGTGCTGGCCTCGGCGGCGGCCTGGATATGGGCCCGCAACACGCCTGCGGAGAAGGTCCCGGACGAGGTGTTGTCGCCGTGATCGCAAAGCTCCGACTTCCCGGGCGGCCGGCGCGCGTGTACTGCGAGGCGGACCGCTGGAGGTTCGACCCTCGATACACGCAGGGCCGGTGCCCGATCTGCGGCTGGGCGCCCGAGGGGATGCCGAACGCGCCGGGCTGGTTGGCGCTCGCCAACAGGGTGGACTGGGACATCGTCGGCCTCTTCCTGCTGACCGACCTGCTGGTCCTGATCGGGCTCATCGTGGCCCGGGGAGCCGGGATTCTGCGCTAGCGGCCGGCCGCTTTCCTGATCCGCACCTCGACGCCGTCGTCCGTCGGGTCGACCTCGACGTCCCCGGCCCTCAGGCGAATTCCGACTTCGTTTCGGGTCGCGACCACGGACCCTTCGAAGACCAGCTCGGCAAAGCGCCATTCCTTGCCGTGCTTGCGCATCTTCACGATCACGCCCTGTGGGCTGCGCCACACGCCCTCGCCGGAGGGCTTGAATCCGCGCGTAACGAGCTCGCCGAGCTGGTCCGGGATCGTCTCGGGCGGAGGCTTTGGCGCGGGCCAGACGACCGGGCGGTCGTGCTCGGCGCCATGGCCGTGAAGCACGCGCAGGTTTGGCTTGCGCGACTTCGCCTGCTCCAGGGAGAGCCGTAGGAGCTCGGAGCCCTCCTCCTGGGCGAAGAAGGCGCCGGAGATGCGGGCCGGGTCGTGGGAGCGCCGGATGCAGTTGGCGCAGTCCGGCTCGTCCCGGACCGCGGCGTAGGTCCCCTCGGCGAGGGTCTGGCCACACAGAGTCGTGACCGGGCCGCTGTGCGGGACCTTCGGGGTGAGGTGGATCCGGCCGCCCGACTTGCGGCGGACCGACTCGAGCTTGACCTGGGGCACGGTTGTAAATAATGCGACGGAGGGCCCGGGTCAGGTCGCTGCGTTTAGTGCTATGCGGGCCAAATGGTCGCGGTGGGCGACCTCGTGAGAGTTCCATACCCTATCTGCGTGTTCGATTCCTCCACGCTCGGAACCCTCGTCGAGCTGATGGTCCGGGCGGAGATCCTTGCCGGTTCTGCGGGCCGGCTCATTCCGTCCCGCGTCGAGCCTGATGTGGATCACCGCGACATCGTGGTAGGCGAGGTCGGAGGTTATGGCGCCCTATGGCTGCAGGTGAAGGGCACGACCCACCCTGACGGTGAGGGCCGCATTGTCGCGTTCGCCAACTATCCGGTCGATTCCATTCCCGAGAGTGATCGCCTGCTGTACCTGGTCTGCCTCCTCGATGTGCAGCAGCATCTCCTGGCCAGGACGTGGCTCGTCCCCTCCGCGGATTTCAACCGGCTCGCTTACCGCGAACACGACAGACGGCCGGGTCGGGTCACCCTCCAGTTCTCCTGCCTGGCGTCAGGAGATTCGCGCTGGGACAGGTTCGAGGTGGCAAGACTCGAGCTCGGCGCCCGGCTCGAACCTCTGGTCGCCGCGCTCGGGCCCGCGCCGACCGAGGAGCTCAGCTCGTTGCGCGCCCAGCTGTCTCTCGCGGGTTCGGGAGCGGAGTGAGGCTGGCCTCGACCTGGGCGCGGAGGTATTCGAAAGCGGGCGGTAGCGAGAGCCGCTCGCCCAGGTGCTCCTTCGGCTCGTCGGTCGCGAATCCAGGGCCGATCGTGGCGATCTCGAACAGCACCCCGCTCGGCTCGCGGAAGTAGACGGACCGGAAGTAGAAGCGGTCGATTACCGGCGTCGGGTCGCCGCCGCCCTCGATGACGCGGTCGCGCCATGCCTCGTGGTCCTCCATCGTCGACGCCCACGCGACGTGGTGCACCGTCCCCGAGCCGCCCAGGCCTCGCGCCGCGGGCGCGGCATCGTAGACGTAGAACGAGCCACGCGAGTCGCCTCGCGACTCGTAGCTGTCCGACCCCGCGCCGGCGAAACTGAGCGCTTCGCTCAGGAACTGATTGCTCGCGTAGCGCTTGCTCTCGAATGCCCGCACGCCCGCAAAGCCCTGCAGGGCGAGATGTTCTGGGATCTCGGGGTGCCGCGCCACAAGTGGAGGGTCGCCGGACGCCTCGGCGATGAGCTCAAGGCTCAGGCCCTCAGGGTCGTCGAAGCGGAGCCGGTCCCCTTCGATCGTGGATTCGATTCCGGCCTTGGCGAGGCGCCGTGCCCAGAACTCGAGCGCCTCGTCACCCCTGACTCGAAATGCGATGCGGTGGATCATGCCTGCGCCGGCGCGGCCGCGCACCAGGCCGGGATACTCGAAGAAGGTGAGGTCGGCGCCGGGGCTGCCGTCCTCGTCGGCGTAGAAGAGGTGGTACACCGCCGGGTTGTCCTGGTTGACCGTCTTCTTGACCAGGCGCAGCCCCATCACCCCCGTGTAGAACTGCAGGTTCTTGCCCGCGTCGGCGGTGATGGCGCTGATGTGGTGGATGCCGTTCAAGCTCTTCATTCGCCTAGTTCTACCCGGAACCCCGGACGCATTGTTCCAAAGGCCGTAACAGAACCGTCGCCCGGCGCGTAGAACCTGCAGGCCGCGGCGTGAGTGACGAGCAAGACGCCCTCGAACGCGCGAAGGCGGGCGACGGGCTCGCCTTCGAGGAAATGCTGGCGCCCGTGCTCGACCCCGCGTTCCGGCTGGCGATGACGATGCTGAACGACAGAGGAGCGGCGGAGGACGCGGTGCAGGAGGCGGCGCTCAACGCCTGGCGCAAGCTCGGCCAGTTCCGCACCGGGTCGGTGCTTCGCCCTTGGTTCCTCGCCATCGTCGCCAACGAGTGCCGCAGCGCGCGGCGCTTGCGATGGTGGCGGGTCCTCAAGTTCCCGGACCTTCGTGCCGATTCGGCGGCGCCGCAGGACACATGGGCCGAACGTGTCGACCTGGACGCAGCGCTCGAGCGCCTGGCCCCGCATCACCTGCTTGCGCTGAGCCTCTACTACCACCTCGACCTGCCGATCGAGGAGGTCGCCCGCGTGCTGGGCTGCTCGGAGGGGGCGGCGCGGCAGCGCATCCACCGCGCCCTGGCCGCCATTCGGCCTGGGCTCGTGATGGGGGTCGACGGGTGACGCCCGAGGAAATCGAGCTCCGCCGCGCCCTCGAGGCGCGAAGCGCTGATCCGTCGCCGGAGTTTCGCGCTCGGCTGCAGGGTGCCTTCGATCGCGGCAGGCCGCGACCGAACCTCATGCCCGCGCTCGCGCTTGCGACCGTTGTGGTGCTGACCACGACGTCGATAGGCGTCCTGGTCGCGGCGCGGAACCTCGGCCGCACGCACGGCGGCCTGGTGAGCGGCGCGCGCGTCGCCACGCCTAGCCCGATCGCGATGCCTAACTCGGTTCAGCTCGTCGCTCCGTCGAGCAACGTGATCTGGGCCCTGGTCGGTTACACGAGCCTCTATCGGTCGACTGACCAGGGCGCGCGCTGGGAAGCACGGCCGATGCCCGCGGATTTCGGCGTCCGGCCATCGATCTCCTTCATCGACGACCACGAGGGGTGGCTGCTTGCTCCCGGATCTCCGACCACCCAGTGCCAGCGGGCGCAGGCCGCGATCTGGCACACCTCAGACGGCGGCTCGACGTGGCAGGACCTGCACGCTACCGGCTTCGCCGGCGCGCAGTGCAAGGAGGTCATCTCTTTCGCCGACTCGCGGCATGGGTTCGTCGGCGCGTGGGACGACAACCATCGGCCAAGCGTCTACAGCAGCTCCGACGGCGGCAAGACCTGGAAGGCGTTCACGCTCGCCGACCCTCCGGACTTCAAGACCTTGCGGGGCGGATTTGTGCTGCGCGTCGCATGGTTCAAGACCTTCGGCCCATCAACCTACCTGCTGGTGTATGGGAAGCAAGGCGCCGGCACGCCTTACCCGGACATCCCGGACCGCCAGTACATCTACACGTCGACGAATGGAGGCACGACATGGGCCTGGAAGCAGAAGGTCCCGTCGCGGGACGCGGTCCTGGTCACCGAGGCACGCTGGCTGGAGCTCTCGGCGCCGGGACGGTCGTTCGAGTCGACGAATGGCGGCCAGGCGTTCGGTCAGTACGTCTCGGACTTCAACTCCGCTGGGGCGCGGATCATCTTTGCCGACGCGCAGGTCGGCTACGCGGACCTCGGCGGCCTCCTGCAGCGAACGGTCGACGGAGGTGCGCACTGGGCGAAGATTCAGAGTCCGGGCGGGCCGCCGCTGAGCAGCGCGTCGCCGTCACCGGCACCCAGCCCGAGCTCCGGCATTCCGATGCCCACCGACGCGCAGCTGAGCGCGCCGTCGAGCAACGTGGTCTGGGCGCTCGTGGCCGGCCAGTACCTCTTCCGCTCGTCGGATCAAGGCCGTACCTGGGAACAGCGAAACTGGGCGCCTTACCGGGGCGGCGGCGGCCCGGCGGTCATCTCCTTCACCGACGAGACGAATGGTTGGGCGTTGTTCCCAGGCGTGCCGTCGACACAGTGCCAGCAGGCCGGAGCGCAGCTGTGGCGCACGTCGGACGGAGCCGCTACCTGGCAGCCGATCACCTACATCGATGACGCGTCAGCAACGCCTAACGGCATTGCGTTCGACCAATGCAAGGAATACATGGCGTTCCTGGATGCGACGCACGGCTTCGTCGCCGCGCACGACACGGCGCACAAGCCTTCTGTCTATCGCACCTCGGACGGTGGCGCGACATGGGTGGCGAGCACCGTGCCCGACCCGCCCGGGTTCGTCACCAGCGGCGGAGGTAATGCCTTGCGCGTCGTTTCGATCAGGGGATTCGGCGCGACCGCGATGCTCTCGGCCGCGGGCGGCGACAACCTCTATGTGTTCAGCTCCAGCGACGGCGGCAAGACGTGGACGTACATCGCGACCGTTTCTGATCCGTCCCGTGTGGACCTGTCAATCCTTGCCTACAACCACTGGCTGATCATCCAGGGAGGGCTCGAGACGACCGACGCCGGGAAAACCTGGCACGCCTTTGCCACCGACTACTCCGACGCGGCCGGAGTTGCGAGCACCCTTGTCTTTGCAGACGAAAAAGTCGGTTATGGGACCGTTAGAGGCGGCGTCCACAGCACCATCGACGGTGGCGCGCACTGGGACCTGATCAAGACCTCGTGGCCGTAGCACCCCGGATAATCGAGGTGCATGCCGGTTCGGGTGGTGGGGTTCGACGGCGACGACACGCTGTGGCACAGCGAGACGCGGTTCAGCGTCACCCAGGCCGAATTCCGCGAGCTTCTGAAACGCCACGTCCCCGACGCCGACGTGGATGCCCGGCTTTCCGAGATGGAGATGAAGAACCTCAGCATCTACGGTTACGGCGTCAAGTCGTTCACGCTGTCGATGCTCGAGACGGCCATCGAGCTGACCGAGGCGCGCATCCCGGCGAGCGACCTCGAGGTCATCCTCGGCTGGGGCAAGCGGATGCTGATGGAGCCGACGCAGCTGATCGATGGGGTCGAGGAGACGCTCCGCACGCTGAGCGGCCGCCACGACCTGCTGCTCATTACCAAGGGCGACCTCTTCGACCAGGAGAGCAAGCTCGCCCGCTCGGGCCTGGGCGACCTGTTTGGTGGGGTCGAGATACTCAGCGAGAAGAACGTCGACACCTATCGCGGCGTGTTCCAGCGGCGCGGCGTCAAACCGCAGGAGTTCGTCATGGTCGGCAACTCGCTGCGCTCGGACGTCGTTCCGGTGGTGGCGCTCGGCGGCCACGCGGTTCACATTCCTTATGAAGTCACCTGGCACCACGAGGAGGTGCCGGCCTCAGAGCTGCCCGCGGAGGGCTGGTGGCGGATCTCGAGCATCCGAGAGCTATCCGGACTCCTCCAGACGATCTAAGCCTCCGGCCCCTCCGTCGGCTGCGCCGTCACCTCCCCATGAATGGGGAGGAGCAGGCTTAGGCTGCGCCCTCGCGGATTCCGCCGCCGGTCATCAGCAGGCCCAGGCGCTCCTCGGGGGTGTCCGGCGGAACGATGCTCACGATCCGACCCTCGTACATGACCGCGATCCGGTCCGACAGCGAGCGGACCTCGTCCAGCTCCGCCGAGACGAGCAGCACGGCTGCGCCGTTGTCGCGCTCGCGGACGATCTGGCGATGGATGAACTCGATCGCGCCGATGTCGACTCCGCGGGTCGGCTGCGCGGCGAGCAGCACCTTGGGGTTGCTGCCGATCTCCCGCGCCACGATCACCTTCTGCTGGTTGCCGCCTGAGAGGTTGCGCACGGCGACGTCGATGCTCGGCGTGCGGATGTCGAACTCCTTGACCAGCCGCAGCGCCCAGTTGCGGATGGCGACGAGATTCAACACGAAATGGCGCCACGAAAAAGTCAGGGCTCGTTCGCGGCCGAGGATCGAGTTCTCGGCGATCGAAAAGCTGAGCACGAGGCCGGTGCCTCGCCGGTCCTCCGGAATGAACGCGACCCCGGCGTCTCGCTCGGTATTCGCGTCCATGGTCGTGATGTCGCGCCCGGCCAGCAGGACCTGGCCGCCCGTGGCGTGGCGCGTGCCGGCCAGCACCTCCATCAGCTCGCTCTGGCCGTTGCCCTCGACGCCCGCGATGCCCAGGATCTCGCCGTAGCGCAGCTCGAATGACGCGCCTTTCAGGGCCGGCACCGACTGGTCCGAGTTCGCGGTGAGATTGTCGACCTTCAGCGCCACGTCGCCTGGCTTCGCCGGGGCCTTGTCGACGCGGAGCAGGACCGCACGGCCGACCATCAGCGTCGCGATCTCTTCTTCGTTCGTCTCCCTGGTCGTCAGGTGGCCGACCACCTTGCCGCGCCGCATCACCGTGATGCGGTCGGAGATCTCGAGCACCTCCTTCAGCTTGTGGCTGATGAAGATGATCGTCTTGCCGCCCTTGACGAGGTCGCGCAGCACGCTGAACAGCTCCTTGCTCTCCTGCGGCGTCAGCACGCCGGTCGGCTCGTCGAGGATCAGGATGTCCGCGCCCCGGTAGAGCACCTTCACGATCTCGGCACGCTGTTGCAGGCCCACGGGCAGGTCGCCCATCCGCGCGTCAGGGTCGAGGGCAAGCCCATAGCGCTTGGTCAGCTCGTTGATCGCCGTGCGTGCCCGCGCGCGATCGTAGAAACCAGGCCCGGTGACCGGCTCGCGGCCAAGCATGACGTTCTCGCCCACCGAGAAGACGGGGATCAGCATGAAGTGCTGGTGCACCATGCCGATGCCGAGCCCGATCGCGTCCCGCGGGCCGGCGATGTGCACCGTCTTGTCGTTGATCAGGATCTCGCCGGAGTCCGGGTGGAC
>Ga0209648_10000608_pt1 | contig 27586 bp, 24 predicted proteins | sample GraSoi2013_115cm_FD_185830 | JGI IMG/M metagenome (GOLD analysis project Ga0209648, IMG submission 185830) | Grasslands soil microbial communities from the Angelo Coastal Reserve, California, USA - Sample 9_17_2013_115cm (SPAdes) (version 2) | ecosystem: Environmental > Terrestrial > Soil >...
CCGCCAAGTTTCAACGCGACTACAACGGTAAGCAGCCCGGTGATCCGAAAAAGGCGGCTCAAGCGATCGTGCGACTGACGCAAGAACAGAAACCTCCATTGCGACTGTTGCTCGGCAGCGATGCGTACAACGGGGCGGAGAAAAACGACCTCGCACGCCTAGAAGAAGCAAGGTCCTGGAGAGAACTGAGCCTGTCCACTGATTTCGAGTCGAAGCTCCCACACCCGGAGCGACCAAAGTGAACCTACCTTCGCGGGAATCCGGCCCGCGGACGTGCCGCCATTTCGTGCCGCGCAAATCGTAGGAGCACGCTTCGCATTTTTTGTTTCGCTGGCTCATGAGATCCGCCGATTTCAGATGGCCGACAAGCCGCCGTCGACGGACAACTCCACCCCGTTCACGAAGCTCGAATCGTCTGAAGCAAGAAACAGCGCGACCGTCGCGATTTCCTCAGGTTGACCCATCTTTCCCCGCGGGATTAGGGACTCGAACATCTCCTTCGCCTCCTTGGTGAGAACTTCTTCCTGCATCGGTGTGGCGATCGGCCCCGGGCCCAGCACGTTCACCCGGATCTTCCTGCCCTTCAGTTCGTTTAGCCACGTGCGTGCGAAGGAGCGCAATGCTGCCTTGCTCGCCGCATACACGCCGAAACCAGGAAAACCCTTCACCGAAGCAACTGATCCGGTCATGATGATCGATCCGCCATCGTTGAACAGCGGCAACGCCTTCTGGACGGTAAACAGCGTTCCGCGCGCATTCAGGCCGAAGGCCGCATCGAAGTGCTGCTCGGTAATCTCGCCCAGTGGTACGGCCTCGCCCTTGCCAGCGCTCGCGAACAGGACGTCGATCTTGCCCTTTTCTCGCTTGACCGTATCGAACAGATGGTCGAGGTCGCCGAGATTTGCCGCGTCACCGCGCACGCCGGTCACGTTCCGGCCAATCAACTTGACGGCCTCATCGAGCTGCTCCTGCCTCCTACCCGTGATGAAAACGTAGGCACCCTCTTCAACAAAGCGCTTGGCGCTTGCTAGCGCCATACCGCTCGATCCTCCCGTGACGACTGCCACCTTACCCTCTAGCTTTCCCATAATTACTCCCTTCGGTAGTTGTGTTAGCATTCCGTACAGGGAGTAGATGTCTCTGGCAGTGGACGAGAACTGCTCGGGAGTCCTAATATTTTGTCTATTCGTCCAAAATAGGAGGATGAGCTGGACCCGATAACAGACATCTTCAGAACGATGCACGTAACCGCTTTCGGTCTGCACAGGCTCGAAGCCACAGCCCCGTGGGGCGTAATACAGGAGAAGCAGACCGAAGAAAAAGTCACGCCTTCCGACAAAAAGATGTCACCCACAGATTTGGCGCACTTCGCCATGCTTTCGCGCGGCAACTGCTGGCTGAGTGTGGAAGGGATTCCGGAGCCGATTCCCCTCACCGGTGGTGATTGCTTTTTGCTTGCCCGGGGGACTTCGATTGTTTTGCGCGACAGCCCGCGAACACGTCCGAGGTGGAGTTTCCGCGAGATCGGGGCCAAAGCCAACAACAATGTCGCGCATTATGGAGGTGGTGGCGCACCGACGACAATCGTCTGTGGGTCCCTGAGTTTCGATCGCGCCAGCCTGAAGCCGATCACTCAGTTATTGCCGAGCTTCATTCTGATTAAGGCCGAGCAGGCACGCACGCTTGCTCTTCACAACACAATGCAAGCGCTGGCGTTAGAAATGGCAGAACAGGCGCCGGGATCTGAAGTAGTCGCGAGTCGACTAGCCGAGGTTCTGTTTATCCAGGTACTCCGGGCGCATATCGCGTCGGGACCGGAACGCAACAAAGGATGGCTTCGTGCGATTTTCGATCCTCAAATGGGCGCTGCCCTAAGTGCCATTCACGACAGAGTGAATACACCTTGGACGGTCGAATCTCTGGCCGAAGCAGCGGGCATGTCTCGCTCCGCATTCGCAGCCCGTTTTAAGGAGCTGCTCGGACAAACGCCACTGGAATATGTAACCGAGTGGAGGATGCAGAAGGCGATGCAGTTACTACAACAGCGTGACAAGAAGCTCATAGACGTCGCTCGGTTGGTCGGTTACGAGTCCGACGCTGCGTTCAGTAAGGCGTTCAAGCGAGTTGTCGGGGCCAACCCTGGTGAATACCTCAAACGTGGTTTTGAAGGCCACGGTAATGCCGGAATGGCGAAACATCTTTGAAGCGGAGGATTCTGACTTTGGCGGCGGGGCCTAAGGTGCCATGGAAGTGTGTTCTTCCACTGAAATGGGTGCCCCAGATGCGTCGCATTTGGGAACGGGAGACCACGGACCCAAAACCGACCGAAGCAGACCACGATCAGTCCCGGTAAACGCTTGTGGTGATTGAAAGTGGTGTGAATTTGCTGGATGGTTGGCAGCCCGGAAATAAGTGTTGGTGCCGACCCGTCAGACTGAGGGAGAACAGGCAGTTTTTTGCTGAACACTTGCTGAACTTTAGTCTGCAAATGGGGGTATTCCGGTGCAACTGAGGAGCCCGTAACGCTAACAAAACAAAATGAAAATCGGTCTGCGCGAACAGGTCAGGGTGAATTGGAAAACCGTCAGCTCAGTCTGTGAAACTGGGAGACGCTACTTCCGGTTCATCAAGGACCTGGCAGCCAGAGGAAGATGTTGCGGCCATCCGCCAGCAAGCGATTTGTACAGTAGAACGGCGGAGAGAGCGCTGTTGGAGTGGCTTTCCGCATAGGCATCTTCGGCCTGCAGTTGTACTCTCTGCGCGTCCAGCAGGTCCAGCAAGCCGGTAGCTCCATTCTTAAAACGAACACTGGCAAGATCGGCTGCACGCTTACTATCCTTGGCGGCGAGCTGGAGTTGAACGTCACGGTCCTGCGACCTGGCATAGCTCACCAGAGCGTTCTCGACGTCCTCGAGCGCCAAGAGAACCGACTGCTGATACTGGGCAAGTTGGGCATCGCCATCGGCCCGGCTGGCTGCGATTCGAGCGCGAACTCTTCCTCGGTCAAGGAAGGACCAATCGATGTTCAATTGTGTCAGGTTCACCGCGCTGATTCCGTCAAACCGTGTATCCCCATGAAACTCGTTCATACCAAGAATGCCGGCGAAGTTGACACGCGGGAAAAGGTCGGCAGTGGCAATACCGATTCGTTCTGTCGCGGCATGCAGACGTTGCTCCGACGCGCTTACGTCGGGGCGACGGCGTACAAGATCAACTGGTGTTCCGGGATCGATACGTTCAGGAAGGTCAGGTAGTGGCCTCGCCACTTCAAGCTCAGAGATGAAAGTATCTGGAGTGAGCCCGCATAGCACGGCAAGGCGATGTTCATCGAGCGCGATCGCAGAAAGCAGCTCTGGAATGCGTGAGTTCGTTGTCTCGAGAAGGGCGCGCGCTCTCGCCGTATCGAACTCCGTTCCTCTACCAGCCGAGTAAGCTGCCTCAACTAGCCGCACCGTTTCCTGCTCGTTCAAAGCATTCTCCCGCGCGACGCGAAGACGTTCCTGGCGTCCACGGAGGTCTATATAAGTGCTCGCGACTTCTCCCACCACGGTGACCTGCATCGCGGCAAGGTCACTCGCATCCGCAAGAGTCCGCTGCCGTTGTGCCTCAATGTTGTGGCGAACGCGACCAAAGAAATCGAGTTCCCAACTCGCATTGATTTCCGGGGTGAAAAAACGATTATTCCGCGGAAAGCCGAAGGCTTGGGGAGCGCTGAACTTCTGTCTTCCCACACTCGTGCTCATCGTTGCCGTGGGATAACGGTCGAATTTTGCTTCACGCAATAAGGCATTGGCACTGTCGTAGTGTGCCAGTGCCACGCGCAGATCGTTGTTCGCGGTAAGCGCACGCTGCACAAGCGAGCTGAGTTCTGCGTCATTAAAACTATGCCAGAACTCTGGATCGCTAGCCTCCGCAGGGGGAGTAACGTCAGCGGTTGCTGGATTGGGGGCGGTGAACTGCTGCGGAAGTACGAGTGTTGGCTGTTTGTAACGGGGACCAACGGAACATCCGGTGAGCACAAGCGAGAGCACAGTCGCAAGAATTGATTTGCGATTAAGCATGGCTCGCCTCCGATCCTTCGCGCGACTCTTCCCATTCTTCGCGGATCTCTTTCTTCGTCCAGGCACGCAGGGCTACGTAGAACACCGGAGTCAGAAGGAGACCAAAGAGTGTCACACCGAGCATTCCGGAGAAAACAGTGGTGCCAGTTGCGGCGCGAACCTCGCTGCCGGCGCCGTGGCCTAGAAGCAATGGGACAGAGCCAGCGATAAAGGCAATCGAGGTCATTACAATCGGGCGCAGACGCATGCGACAGGCTTCGAGCGCAGCGTCGACGATGCCTTTTCCTTGAATCTCCAACTCTCGAGCAAACTCGACGATGAGGATTGCGTTTTTGCAGGCCAAGCCCATCAGAACCACTAAGCCCACCTGCACGAACACATTGTTGTCGCCGCCAGTGAGCCACACGCCCAGAAGTGCCGCGCACATGCACACCGGCACGATCAAAATCACTGCAAGCGGCAGCGTCCAGCTCTCATAAAGAGCGGCGAGGACGAGGAAGGCCAGCATCACAGCGAGTGGAAATACCACAGCGGCTGCGTGGCTTTGTGTCACCTGCTGATAGCTCAAGTCTGTCCATTCGAGTACGATGCCGCGGGGCAGCACCTTGTCGGCGATCTCCGTCAGTTTGGTAACCACCTGTCCAGAAGAGCGAATCTTGGGATCGGAGTCGCCGATAAGATCGGCTGCCGGGTAGCCGTTATAACGCATGACCGGATCAGGACCATAGCTCGGTACTACCGTCACGATCGAGCCTATCGGCACCATTTCACCGCGCGCATTACGCACGCGCAGATTGCCGATGTCCTCCACTCGCTGGCGATGGGTGCTATCGGCCTGCGCCATGACCCGGTAGACGCGTCCGAATACATTGAAGTCGTTGATATAGACCGAACCAAGATAGGTCTGCAGGGTGTCGAATAAATCGGATAACGCAACCCCCTGCGCCTTAGCCTTAACCCGATCGACCTTCACTTCGAGTTGTGGGATGTTGGCCTGGTAGGAACTGACGGGAAAGGTCATTCCCGGTGTTTGCGCGACGGCGCCCTGGAAGGCGCTCAACGCATTCTGCAGAGCACCATACCCGAGCCCTGCTCGATCTTCCAAATAAAGCGAGTAACCCGAGCCGTTGCCGAGACCCTGAATGGGTGGCGGCATCAACGCGTAGGAGTAGCCATCCTTGATGTTCGCAAACTTGGCGTTAAGTTCTGTGTTGATCTCCGCTGCACTGCGACGGCGCTCATCAAACGGCTTGAGGATAACGAAGGCAACTGTCAGATTGGGCGTATTGATTTGCTGCAAGCCATTAAAGCCTGAGAGGTCGACCACCATATCGACACCATCCACGCTGTGCGCCACGTCGATCAGCCTGCGTGACACCGCGCCGGTACGGGCATGCGAAGCACCTTCAGTCAGCTTGGCCCCGGCGAAAAGATAGAGTTTGTCCTGGGTTGGAATGAATCCTCCCGGCACTTTGATGAACAACAGTGCGGTCGCGGCGAGCAGAACCGCATAGACGGCGAACACGACTCCTCGGTGACGTAGAGTGCGCCCCACCGTACCGTGATAGTTCTCCGAACTACGCTCAAAGACGCGATTAAACGGATGAAACAGCCAGCCGAACGTGCGTTCGATGCCGCGCGCCAGCACATCTTTGGGCGCATCGTGTCCTCGGAGTAGCTTTGCTGCGAGTGCCGGTGACAGAGTCAGTGAGTTGACTGCAGAGATCACCGTCGAGATCGCGATGGTTACCGCGAACTGTCGGTAGAACTGGCCGGTGACGCCTGAGAGAAACGCCATCGGTACGAATACCGCGCATAGCACGAGCGCGATCGCAATGATGGGACCGGATACTTCTCTCATCGCCTTGTGGGCAGCGGCACGCGGACTTAAGCCCTCCTGGATATTGCGCTCGACGTTCTCGACCACAACAATAGCGTCGTCGACGACGATGCCGATCGCAAGTACCAGGCCGAACAAGGTCAGTGTGTTAATCGAGTAACCCAAGAGATATAGAAACGCGAATGTGCCCACCACCGAGACTGGCACCGCAACGAGCGGAATGATGGAGGCGCGCCAGGTCTGCAAGAACAGAATCACTACCAGCAGCACCAACACTACGGCCTCGATCAACGTATGCTCAACCGCGCGGATCGATTCGCGCACGAACACGGTTGGGTCCCAGTTTGGCTTGTAAACCATGCCGGCAGGGAACTCTGCAGATAACTTGTGCAACTGTGCGTACACCGAAGCGGCAACCCCTAAAGCATTGGCTCCGGGGGTAAGGAATATTCCGATCGCCACACCTTTTTTGTTGTCGTGGTACATATCCATGGTGTAGTCGCTGGCGCCAAGTTCCACCCGTGCCACATCGGAGAGATGTACGATCTGGCCGTCCGCGCCCTCTTTGAGCACGATGTCGCCAAACTCTTTTTCGCTGCGGAGGCGTCCTCGCACGTTGATCGGGATTAGAAGGTCGGTGTTCTTCGGCGAGGGCTCGGCGCCGAGCTGTCCTGCTGACACTTGCACGTTCTGCTCGCGCACAGCGTTGACCACGTCGGCGGCGGTAAGACCGCGCGAGGCAAGTTGGTTCGGGTTGAGCCAGAGACGCATTGCATAATCGCCAGAACCTATCAACCGAACATCACCAATACCGGGTAGGCGCGACAACTCGTCCTTGATATGCAGGACCGCGTAGTTGCGCAAGTACAGTGAGTCGTAACGATTGTCGGGAGAATACAAGCTCACATACATTAACGGCGTGGGAGACTGCTTCTGCGTGGTTACGCCGAACTGGCGCACTTCATCGGGCAATCGCGACAGCGCTTCACTGACCCTGTTTTGCACGCGTACGGCTGCTGTATCGGGATCGACCCCGGGCCGAAAGGTGACCACGACCTGAAGGCTGCCGTCGGAGCCGGCGACAGACTTCATGTACATAATGCCTTCGACGCCGTTGATCGCCTCTTCAAGCGGCTCCGCAACCGACTCGGCGATCTCCTTCGGATTGGCCCCCGGATAGGTTGCACGCACAACTACGCTCGGCGGTGTTACCTCCGGATATTCACCGGACGGAAGAATCGGAATCGCGATCAGACCGAGAGCGAAGATGATGATCGATAGCACCATCGCAAAGATCGGGCGGTCGATAAAAAAACGGGAAAAGTCCATCATAAAGACTCCTCTTATTGCGCCATTGCCGAGGTCAGGGAAGAGGCCGTCGCTGCGCGCGATGACTCGATGGCAGAGTCCTTCGGAGTCACCGGCACGCCGGGATAAAAAATTTGCTGAAGGCCAGTGACGATCACCTTATCGTCAGTGCCAAGCCCAGACTGCACGATACGCAAACCGTTCACGAGGGGACCAAGCTGGACATCTTTGCGCTGTGCTGTGTTGCCCGCACCAAGCACGTAGACGTATTTGCGGTCCTGATCGGTTAGGACCGCCTTATCGTCGATCAGCAACGCTTGCTGTTCTCCACTGCTTTCGAGCCGAACGCGGGCGTAAAGCCCCGGTGTGAAAAGTCGGTTTGGATTGTTCAATACGACGCGTGCTCGGATCGTGCCTGTCGCTGGATTGACCTCGTTATCGAGAAAATCAACCCGAGCGACATGAGGAAAGCCGGTCTCATTCGCCAACGCGACGTGGACGGGGTTCGCCGAAGTCAGGCCGCTTCCCCGATGTGTTCTCTCCTGAAAACGTAAATAACTCTGCTCATCGCAATCGAAGTACACATAGACAGGGTCTTGTGACACCACGGTGGTGAGCACCGTCTGATCGGCTTGTGCAAGGTTTCCACGCGTAAGCCTTGCGCGGCTGGTGCGTCCATCAACAGGGGATCGAACTTCTGTAAAGGAAAGATTGAGTTCTGCCATCGCAACGGCGGCTTCTGCCGCGTGCACGCGAGCAGTGCTCTGAGAAAGATCAGAGTCACGATTCTGATATTCCTCCTGCGAAATCGCATTGGAAGCATTCAGTGCTTGAGCCCTTTTGGATTGAATTTCCGCGAAGGCAGCCGCTGCCTGCTCTCGTTCCAAGCTTGCCTTTGCAGAGTCGAGAGCATCGCGGAAAGGTCGCGGGTCGATGACGAACAGCAGATCACCGCGCTTTACGTTGTCGCCCTCTCGATACGCAACCTTATCCACGTAGCCTGTCACCCTGGCCCGCACATCTACGGAATTGATGGATGCCACACGGCCGTTGAACTCGTCAGACAGACGAATTGGCTTGGCCACGACCGCAGCAATTTCTACTGCTGCTGGTGAAAATGGTTTCTTGTCGCTGGCCCTCTTACATCCGGTAAAAGGAATTGCCAAAGTCAACGCAGAGATGCAGAGCAGAGGGTGCCTCAAAATTTGTCGTGCGAAGGAACCCGATTCGACCACACGTTTCGGTTTAACGCAGTCAATTAGCGACGAAACGCCCGTAACGGCCACGGTTCCTTGTTGTTTTGCGTGTGACTTGCTCATTGCCTGCCTCCGGGGTATGGCCACGATATACAAGTAGATGCTTGCATTCGCGAAACGGCTACAAGTAAATGCTTGGATTGTTTAGGAACAGCAGTTTGAAAAATGAATAACTCATGTTTGGGGAGATTCCTTAGAGCCTGTTCGGAAACTCCGAAGTTCTTTGCCAGGAGCTCTGGCGGAATGTGCGATATCGAGTCGCTTAGCAAAACCGTCCCTGATTCCGAAAAAGTTCCATCGTCGAATACCACCGTGAATTCAGTACCGTCCGGATCGAGGTCTTGGACTTCATCAGCATCCAACGAATCTCGCTTACGTTGCGTCGCCATTGCTTGGCTGGCTAAACGGAGAAATTGCGGTCTTGATTGTTGCTGCCATTGAGATGCCTCTCTATCTACCTAGCGCTCAGCCGATTGGAACTGGCGACACCCTGCAGCAAGGGCATTCGATGCAGCGCGATTTTCGCCTGAAACATCCGCGCTTTTACTGCCCCGGTCGAAATCCCCAGAATTTGTGCGGTTTCCCTGATTGAGTGTTCTTGTATGTGTGAGAGCTCTACAACGTTCCGAGCTCGCGGCCGCAGCCGCGAAATGGCTGACTTCACGATCCGTTTCCGTTCCCGAAGGGAGTAACTCTCTTCCGGATCGAGAGCGTCGTACCGAAATTCTCGTTGCGCTGCGGATTCAAACGACAGGTTCGGCTCGTCTATGGGAACTTCTCGCGGTCCGCGGTTTTTACGAAGCTTCATCAAGGCAGCATTAATCGCAATGCGGGTCAGCCAGGTGGCAAATTGGGATCTTCCATCAAAATCCTTGAGATGGACGAAAGCATTCAGAAAGCACTCTTGCGCTGCGTCCTCCGCGTCTTCACGGCTTCGTACGATCCGGCGAGTCACACGGGAGACTTGTTTCATATGGCGTTCGCAAAGCTCCCCGAAGGGAGGCCTTCGTCCACTTTTGGCGGCTGCGATCAACTGCTCCTCGCTCCATGCTCGAAGATCGCTAAATGCTGCGGCATCGCTCTGCGCCGAAAGAAATGTGCTCATCACTGCGGTGAACCTCCTCCCTCAAATCGCGGCCGCCGGTTCGTGGCTCCCTCATCTTTTTCCCTTTCCATCCACTCGCGGACGTACGCCGGACAGTTCTCCAGCTTCATCCCATCCGCCTCGCAATCTCTTAGAAACCTCACTGCGTCGCGATCTGCCAGCCTCACGTCTCGTAAGTCCAAAGCGATGGTTCTGTAGTCCGAATCAAAGAGCGCCTTCACCTCCGCGACCTCCTCCGCCTTCATGCGCCCACTTAGGGTAAAAACAGTGAATCCCTGCCGCACCGATCGCTCGATCCTCAAGGTCATCGCTATGTTGTTTGGCCCAGTCAGTCGCAGCCTTGCTGCATTGTTGACACTGCGACTCTCGGTTGACGAGGATGCAACACGGAGGCCACGTGCAAAGCACTGAAACGAAAGACTTAGAGGAGAAATGGGATGACGAAGATCAGACAAGTGTCGGATTTCCGGCACTTGAAAGGAGGGACCTACTACTCCATAGAGATAAACCTGTGTTTCTTGATCCCCAACTGCTTAATTTTCGTTTCCAGCGTCGACCGGGGAATTCCGAGTTTCGCTGCCGCACCTTCTGGGCCGGAGACTTTCCCTTTGCTTTCAGCTAAGGCCGTTTCAATCATTTTTCTCTCCTGATTCTGGAGAGTGTCTGGCAAAGGACCTGGCAACTCTTGCCGAGTTGCCTCCTGGCTGGTCAGCCAAGCCTTTTCGATCCAAAAAGTGTCACCGCTGCTCAGGATCACCGATCTCTCAACGATGTTTTGCAGCTCACGGATATTTCCCGGCCAAGAATACGACTGACACTGTTCCAGCGTATTCCGGTCGATTTTGCGAATTCGCTTCCCGGTTTTCTCTGCGTAGCGTTTGACGAAGTACTCGACCAACATCGGAATGTCTTCCCTCCGCATGCGCAGAGGAGGCACCTCAATCGGGAAAACGTTAAGCCGGTAAAACAAGTCGGCTCGAAACGTTCCCGCGGCAATAGCTGCCTTTAAATCACGGTTGGTTGCGGCTATGACGCGAACGTCGGTGGGAATAATTCGGTTACCTCCCACTCGTTCGAACTGCCGCTCCTGAAGTACTCGCAGTAACGCAATCTGGGTCTCCGTGGGAAGGTCGCCGACCTCGTCTAGAAAGATTGTCCCCGAGTGGGCCATTTCAAAGCGGCCCTGGCGACGCTGCACCGCGCCAGTGAAGGCGCCTTTCTCGTGGCCAAACAACTCCGACGCGATCAAGGAGGAAGGAATCGACGCACAGTTTACGCTGATGAACGCCTGGCCGGAACGTTCCGAGCGCCTGTATATGGCGCGAGCAATCAGTTCTTTTCCTGTACCGGTTTCGCCCGTGATCAGCACTGTGGAATCGGTGGGCGCCACTTTCACAATGCTGGAGAGCACGGTTTGCAGCGCCGGTGACGCACCCACAATTTCCTCAAACATGAACGCCCGATCGATTTCTTCTTTCAGTGCGAGATTCTCGTCATGAAGCCGGTCTTTCAGATGTTTGATTTCCTCGAAGGCCTTTTCCAATTTGATCCTTGCTCTCACTTGCTCGGTGATCTCGATCGTAGTTCCGAGAAATTCCACAAGTTCGCCGGACCCGTTCAAGATGGGATGTCCGATCGAGTGCTGATATTTGACTGTCCCATCCGGAAGAATAATCCGGTAGTTGTCTTCATAGTTGGCTGTCTCGGCTAAGCACCTTTCGAAGTGCGCCCGCACGCGTTGCCGGTCGTCGGGATGAATTCTCTCGAGCCAGAATTCGGGGCTTGAGGTGTCCTCTTCCGGGTTGACGGCGTACCTTCGCAAAACCTCTGGTGAGACAGTGACTCTTCCCGTCAGAAGATTGAGTTTCCAGCTCCCCGTGCGGCTGATTCGCTGAGCCTCGTGCAGATCGGCTTCGCTCCGCCGAAGCTCTGTTTCGTCCGCCTTTAGTTGCTCAAAAGCAGTCTGCAGAGCCGCTCTCGCTTCGTGCTGCTCGGTGACATCAATCGAGGCCCCGACAAATTCCACGACGTCGCCGCGTTCGTTCAGGATGGGATGGCCGATACTGCGGGTGTGTATGATCGTTCCGTCTGGACGAACAATCCGAAAAGCTGCCTCAAAATCAGTTTTTCTAAGCAAAGCCGCCGCGTAAGCTTGTTCGACCTCGGGCCGATCTTCGGGATGCATCCTCTTGAAATAGAAATCAGCCGACGACGCATCATCTTCGGGTTGAATGCCGTACATTACAAGCCCTTCCGGGGAGACTGTCACCTTCCCTGATAAGATCTCGTGTCTCCAACTGCAGGTGCGGGTTAGCCGTTGGGCATAGAGCAAGGATGCTTCGCTCGCGCGGAGGGCATCTTCAGCACGCTTCCGCTCCTCAAGATCGGTATTTGTTCCGTACCACTTCGCGACGTTCCCAGATCGGTCGCGCAGAGGACTACCGCGAAAGAGAAACCAGCGAAATTCGCCGTCAAAGCGGCGGAAGCGGCCCTCCACTTCGTACGGCTTTACAGAATCCAAAGCTTGCCGGAATGTTTCCAGAATTCGTGGCAGGTCGTCTGGATGAATCGCGACCTCCCATCCCGAGTCCAAAGCTTGCTCTGCAGATAGACCCGTATAGTCCAGCCAGCGCTGATTGAAGAAGTCTGCGGAGCCATCTGGACCAGCGGACCATGCCAACGTAGGGATGGTGTCGACGACAAGGCGAATGTCCTGTCCATCTCCAGGTTCTTCGAAGCCGTGGCGCAAGGGTGCCATGCGCGGATTATAGAGCCATATCGCGGACCTATCCGACCGAAGTTGCGTTGTCCTGGCTGCCAGGGGAGGACGCACAAGCCTTACAAATCGTCGAAGCAAGCCATCTCGCTCCGATAATTTGAGCGAGTTCTGTCTACAAAATCTGGGAATCGACTTCGAAGGGCGAATGGCCCAGGTGGATCCGGTCAATTGATTTCTACAACGATCTTGCCGAATGGACCTCGATCGAGATGATCGAGGGCATCGGGTAGTGCGTCGAAACTGTATTTCGCATCGATGATCGGTGAAATTCGATGGTTCTCGACGAATGCCAGCAATTGTTCCATATCACGCCGCGAGCCGACGCTAACACCATGAAGTCGCAATGTCTTGCCCATCATGGTGGGAATTGAAATTGTAGTAGTAGGACGATCCATGATGCCGATCAAAGCAATGTGTCCTCCCCACGCTGCGGCCTGAATGGACATGGGTACAGCGTCACCTCCGAGAACATCAAGGATATGGTCCGCACCCTTTCCATTGGTAAGCCGGAGTGCGACCTCATCCCATGCTGCGCTCGCACTCGTGTCGACGACCTCTGCGGCTCCCAATTGTTTCAGGCGTGCGATCTTGCCTGGGCTTCTGGAAGTTACGAACACGCGAGCGCCATGCGCCACTGCCAATTGCAGAGCAAACAGGGATACGCCGCCGCTACCCTGAAGCAGTACTGTCTCTCCGGGCTTCAAATTGCCGTGCGTAAACAAGGCAACCCATGCAGTAAGCGCAGCGACCGGCAGGGTTGACGCTTCTGCCGGCGTCAAATAGCCGGGGTAGGCGAGCGCGCCTTGCTCAGACAGCAAGACATACTCGGCGAGGACGCCTGGAAGTGAACCGCCAAGGGTTTCCCGGGCCGCCTCGCGCGAAGGCACTCCACGGAGCCACTTCGGCCTGAAGAGGGAAACTACCTGGTCGCCCACTTTAAAGCGAGAAACCCCGGAACCGAGTGCGACAACCTTGCCCGCCAAGTCCGATCCAGGCACGAGGGGATAGGTGAGGGGAAGTGGATAGGAACCCTCGATGATGAGCTTGTCGCGAAAGTTTAGGGAAACAGCAGTGGTCCGAACCAAGATCTGCCCCGGCCCGGGTTTCGGTTCGTTGATATTGGCGAGGCGAAGACTTTCTCGTCCGGTGTTTTCCAGTAGCCAGCTTTTCATATGCTCTCCATGCTTCGTGTTTTGACTTCGGTTCCTCGCTGCTCTGCATCGGACTTGCTGATTGCCCTCTGCGGCTAATCGATCATCGGCCCGTATTACAAGTAGATGCTTGTATTCCATAATGGATACAAGCAATTACTTGCAGAATGTGAGACCATGAAGACATGCCAGTGTTTGTTCCGGAGCGAAAGCGAAACGTTCGCGGAGAACGTCGTTTGGCAAGCTTGCTCGATGCGGCGGACCAGGTCTTCGGAAAACTTGGTTACCACGGGGCAACCACGAACATCATTGCTGCTGAAGCGAAGGTTTCCCCGGCAACGCTGTATCAGTTCTTTCCAAACAAGGAGGCGATCGCCGACGCGCTCGAAACACGTTACGCGATGGATTTGGCGAAAGAGGTGCGAGCTGCGGACGTTCAGGAACTTGCGTCAGCGCCTTTGGAAAGGGCCATCCGGCAGGTTACCGGGGTGGTGATCGAGTTTCATCGGAAGCATCCTGCATTTCGTACGCTGCTCGCAGAGGCGCCTCTTTCAAAGGACGCTCTCGACCAAAAGCACCTCCTGGCTCAAACCTTCATCGACCAACTCTCCGAGATGCTGACTGCGAGAAATCCCAAACTCTATAAGCAGGACGCTCTCTGGAGCGCCGGAATTGCGCTGACCGCCTTGAGAGGTTTCCTGCCCGCCTTGGCAGGTCGCAAGACACCTGCCCGATCGCGAGCAATCGATTCCTTGAATCAAATGCTGGTGCGTTACTTGGAGTCTGTGCTAAAGCGGCCTGAGCGCTAGAAACGGAGCTTCTTTGCGGAACCCCGATTGGAAACGCTATTAGTTATAAGAATGAACGGAGTTGTTGGCCAGTTCCGATGATCATCGGAACTGGCCACAGCGTGTGTAATCGGGAACATGCAATCGAACGGGTCACCGCATTTCATAAGAGTGCTACAGGAAAGACCGATGTATCATTCGACATCTAGCCCGCGTACTTCACGTTCACCGTGCGAGGAATTATCGGGACCGAGGCGCGGACCTTCCGAGATTGGGTCACCGACAAGTACACGAAATCCCATGGCAGATTGGCAAATGCGAACAAAGCGGCCGCTCCGAGGACCGGTGCGCGAGGAAGCGGGGCCGACGCTCAAAAACTACATCACGCCCGCCGGGTTGCAGCGGCTGAAAGACGAGCATGTGTTCCTACTGAGGCGCGAGCGGCCCGCGGTGGTAGAGGTCGTAGCGTGGGCTGCTAGTAATGGGGACCGCAGTGAAAACGCCGACTACCTCTACGGCAAACGACGGCTAGGCCAGATCGATTCGCGGATTCGCTTTCTCACGAAACGCATCGACGCTGCCGTGGTCACCGATCCCGCCGCTGCGCGGCAGGGGTCAGCCGCTACGCGCATCTTCTTCGGCGCAACCGTGACCTACAAGGACGCCGCCGGCCTCGAACACGTCGTCTCGATCGTCGGCATCGACGAGGTGGACCTCGACCGCGGCTACATCAGCTGGCGCTCGCCTCTCGCTAATGCGCTGATGAAGGCAAGCCCCGGCGACCGAGTGGACCTGCGCGCGCCAGCGAAGACGGAGCGTCTTGAGATCATCGAGGTCGAGTACGCACCGATTCCGATGGATCCTTTCCGCGAACCGCTAGGAGCTCAGTCGACGCCCAAGGTCGAACGCTCCTAGACCAAGCCGCCCGACTCTGAGCGTTCCCCCGATCTTTGTCGTTTTTGCACATTGTGCCGTCCGGAGCTGGACAGCGAAACGTTTACAATAACTGCCCGGCGATTCCTACAGTCAAATCAGCTTATGTCCGGCGATTCTGAGCGAATCAGGGGCCACTCGGAAGTTGGATATGACTTCGGTCGGCAATATTCAGCCTATGTCTGTGTCAGCCATCATAGGTTCTCCACAAAGTTCTCCTATACATACAGTACGCTTTCAGATACAGTGTGTATATAGGATCTTTGGTGCGCGACGCTGGGAAGGCGATCATACAATGAACATTGCTCTGTGGGTCTTGCAAATTCTGTTTGCCGCGCTCTTCATGCTGCATGCGGTGCTGCATCTGTTCCCGTCTCCCCGATTGAAGGGGATACTCGCCGAGCAGAACATTCCGGTCAAACGGACGATCGCCACGTGGGCGGAGGTCGTGGCATCGCTCGGACTGATCCTTCCGGGCGCGGTCAGCATCGCCACATGGCTCACGCCGCTGGCTGCGCTCGGTCTCGCTGTGGTGATGGTCGGGGCGACAGCGTTCCATGTGTCCCGGAAAGAGACTCTCGCCACGGTCGCCGCCGCGTCCCTCGCGTTGATCATGATCTTCCTCGCCTGCGGCCGCACCTTCGTGGTCCCGCTCCACTAGATGACCAATTCCAAGGGGTCACCCGTGGTCGTAGGCGGCGCGTCAAGCGCCGAGCAAGTCGTGCAAAACGCGGCGGCGGATAGTATCACGCTAAGCGCCGCCGACCGCGCGGAAATCGAAGTGAGCGCGCCCGGGCCCGTCCACGTGTAACGGCTAAGGAGCCACCATGCGGCCTCAAGGTTTGCGACCTAACGATTAGATCCATCACAGGTTGCGTCGATCTGGGTCATGTAACTCTCGATGTCATCTTCGCGTCAGTGCCCCGGAGTATAAGCTATCCTCGTATCAGGATGCAGAGTGTTCATGTGGTTAGAATCGTGTTGACACCATTTCGATCCTGACGTTCGCGCCAACTGGGAGCGTGTCGGTCTAACGTTTCTCAGAGCAGTCAATGAATCGCTAGAGCAACGATCGGGAGGAGCTAAGGACTCAAATGCCTTTGAGTGGAACAAGACCACGAAAGCGACTCACGCGCGAGGAGAGCAGAGCACAGACTCGTGCCACATTGATCGCCGTAGGGCGCAGGCACTTTCTGCGCTACGGGCTTGGCGGCGCTGTGGCGGAGAAGATCGCGGAGGACGCTGGGTATTCCCGGGGCGCTCTGTATGCCAACTTCGACGGTAAGGAAGAGCTTTTTGTAGCTGTAATCCAGGAGGAACAGGCGCGCCACCTGAATGTCTTTCGCTCTCTGCTGAAGGAAGAGCCTTCAAGCAAGAAGCGGTTGAAAAAAATGCGGGACACGATTGCCGACTTGATGACTGACCATGATTGGATCGTGCTCCGTGCCGAATTCGAGGTCGGCGCTCTTCGAAGCGAACGTATCCGGCAAAGCTTTGTTGAAGTACATCGGCAGCAGCTTCGCGACGGAAGTGAGCTTGTCAGGGACCTCTTGCGGTCTCCTGAAGTCACTTCGAAATTGAAGCCGGATGATTTCATCACGGTTATCACCAATCTCGCTCATGGTCTGGCAGTCACCCAGAGAATCCTTGGCGCAGAACTCTCTCAGAAGAGCACGCGCAACCTCGTTCAATCGCTGTTTGATCATTTGATATCTTCCGCATGAGAGGTTGGCTAGCGCAATAATGCGTAGGTGATTTGGAAACATGTCTTTGGCAAAGGACGCTGTCGATTTTGCACCATTCCACCGTCACCACTTACCACTCCCGAACGAAGGACAAAATCGGAAGTAGAGTCTCAGTTGGTGAGAACAGGCCAAAGCACGTATCGAGGTCGAGCTGAATTGATCGGTCCTGAAAAACGCGCTAGCAAGAACCGTTGCATTGCTGACGACACGCCGACTTCTCGGTACTGATAGGTGGAATTACCCCTGCGCAGTGGGGCGAATAACTATCTCGTTGACATCAATATCGGCCGGCTGCTCGATCGCGAAAGCAATCGCGCGCGCGATCGCATCCGGGGGCATCGCGAACTTGTCTCGAGACTCGGCGAGTTTGGCTTTCACCTCAGGATTTGTCACCGAATCCGCGAAGTTCGTCCGCACGAAGCCAGGCGAAATGATCGTCACGCGCAGCTTGTCACCGGCCTCCTGGCGCAAACCCTCGGAGATAGCACGCACTGCGAACTTCGTGCCGGAATAGACCGACTGGTTGGGTACGGTCTTGTGTCCTGCTGTAGAAGCGGTGTTGACGAAATGCCCGAAACCCTGCTTGCGGAAGACCGGTAGCGCTGCGGCGATGCCGTACATAACACCTTTGATGTTGATGTCGATCATGTCCTCCCAATCCTCGACGCGCAGGTCATCGAGGGGAGAAACTGGCATAATGCCGGCATTGTTGACCAGAACGTCGAGCTTGCCGTACCGCTCGCATGCCAATTTGACGAGGTTGGATAAGTCGTCGCGCCGTCCTACGTCTGTGCGCGCATACGCGGCTTCACCACCCCCATCCGCGATACGAGCCGCCAGGGCCTGAAGGCGATCCGATCCGCGCGCCCCAAGTACGACCTTCGCACCGCGCTCAGCAAGCAGGAGCGCAGTCGCCTCGCCAATTCCGCTGCTTGCGCCCGTGATGACGACGACCTTGTTTTCGATTCCTAATGAATTTTGCATCTTAGTCTCTCTCCTTCTTGGTTTTCTTTTTACTATCGTTCGATGAATAATTCTTCAGGTTTGTACTTCGCATTATGAAGACAGCGGCCCTGCGTACGTTTGAGCCAAGAAAGACGCCCGTTCAGAAGCGGTCGACGGTGAGTGGCGTTTTGGGTGAACGCGAAGAAAGGAGAGAACAATCCCTCATGTGCTCGTGAAGCTGTAGCCGTGACCGTTGGATTGCTGGCGAGAAGCCGACTCGCAGGACTAATCCCAAAGATGCCCGAGCCTCTTCGTCTCATCTTGGAATCGTCGACAGCAAGGCGCGCGTTTCAGCGACGACGCGGTCCTGGAACTTCGGGTTGCGCACGAGCGCGGAGCCGAGCATCGGATGGCCTTTCTCGTCGTAGTAAACGCCGGTCACGCCTCGCTCATTCATGAGCACTTTCGTGATCACAGGCCCGGCGAGCTTCGGGGTGCTCCAGTACTTGATGTGCGGAGCAAGCGGCGAGAGGACGTGTTTTGCCAGGAAGCGCTGGAAGACGCTGGCATCGCGCCCGAGGCCAGTGGCCGGACTGAATCCCGGTTCGACCGCGTTGAAGCGCAACCGCGGAGTCTCGCGAGCAAACGCCAGCGCCGTGGCAAGGGTGCATTGCTTCGACGTGGCATAGGCGTCCGCGCCCGGCATCTTCGATCCGCCGGCTTCCCACTCGCCGCGTGCGCTCGCCTCCGCGGAGATGTACCGGCCACCACGGAAGCCCGCCATCTTGGCTGGTTTGCGCTGGGGATCTTCCACGCCCGAGGCGACGAAGACGACGTTCGCGCTGTCGGGGAGATGCGGGATGAGCGCTTCGGTCAGCACGAACGGTCCGATGTGGTTCGTCGCGAACGCATTGTCCCAGCCCAGTGCGTTCTTCATGGCTCGCATCGGGAAGATGCCCGCATTGTTGAGCAGCCCAACAATCGGGAGATGGAGCGCGACGATCTCCGCAGCCGCGCGCCGCACGTCCGCAATATCCAACAAGTCGCACACGACCGACACCGCGTGCCCACCTTTTCGCTCGATAGCTTTTTGCACCGCGTTGACCTTTCCCTTGTCGCGGCCGACCAGGACTACCACGCCGCGCTTGGCCAACTCGAATGCCGTGCTGAGACCGATGCCCAAGGTTGGGCCGGTGATGATGTACGCCTTGCGCTCGGACGGATTGTTCATGGGAAAGGTGTTCGGCATTGTTAAGCTCCTTTAATGTCTGTCTAGTCAGTCATTATCGAGGCAAAAAAATCAAACCACCACGCGCCACAGGGCCTCGAAGCCCTCTTTGCAGTGCTTCCTTGCATGGCTTGAATCCTGAGTCATGAAATCTATCGTCGCCTCCGCGACAGAGTTCATGATCGCGACAACGAAACCCATCGGGGCCTTACGCATGGGGCCGCTGGCGCGAATGTGTTCAAGCAGTCCCGCGACGCCCGCCATCGTCTTGTGGCCCGCCGCACGGGTCTCCGGTGTGATCTCGTCGGAGACGCCGAGCTGTGCCAGCGCTCGCCGTTTCTCGGGGTAGGACACGGCCCACTTCATCCAGTGTTGCCAGAGGTGCAGGAGTTGCTCACGAGGTTCTGCACCCGTGCGAAGGTCCTTCATCGCTGCGGACGCCATCTCTGTTTTCAGTTCCAGATAGAGCTGGTTGAAGAGGTCCGTTTTTGTTTCGAAGTAGGTGAAGAGCGATCCATTGGCAACGCCAGCCTCTTTCGCGATGCCCGCCGTCGGCGCGCTCAGGCCCTGCGCAACGATGATGCGCGTTGCCGCCTCCAGAATCGCGCTTCTCTTCTCGTCGCTCTTTGGCCTTGGCATGAACCCATAGTATAGGTAAGCGTCTAGACAGTCAACTATTCGGCCGTCCGGTTGGGTCAAGAACGATTGCACCGTCGCCAGCAGCGTAATCATCGCCACGCTACTATGCATATAGCACCATAAAAGCCCCTGATAAGGGCGAGGTCGGTGGTTCAAGTCCACCCAGGCCCACCATCAAAATCACCAGTAAATACGCGACGATTCTCACTTTCCCCTTCCAGGGGACTTGTCATCAAAAAACCATTTTGCCAAAAATTTGCCAAAAGTTCGGGTAGGCCACAGATCCTGTAATTCGGGGCGTTCCGATGCGCGACCCGCATGAAACATCCAAAGTCATGCTGCCCTGTCATGTCGAAGGAGGTGCAAGGGAGTGCAAGACACTGCAAGGCTGTGGAACGCCTCAGTGGTCACTTCAAATCCGGCCAACGGCGGTCGGGGGAAAACCGGCCAACGGAGATGGCCCGGAACAAGGTGTTTTTATCGCGTGTTGGCCTGGTCAGGCAAGTCTAATCTGTGATGGTTCGGTTTTTGCACACACTCACATATGATAGACGTCGAAATAGTGCGTTAATTCGTTAGTCCATGCGTCCACGTACCTGCCGATGGCCCACTGTACCATGACAGGTTTACCGGTGAGAGTAATCTCCCCGAGTGACTTCCCGATCTTCCCGTCATGAACGGGAGCCACAATCAATTTGAGGCCTGTCAGCACCAGCAGCAAATCGTGGGGTGGGGAAGAGAACGCGTCCTCGGCGGCGGGGAAAGTACTCTTGATCTGCTTCCAATCTGGAAATAGTTCGTTGTCGCCTACGAGATCCTTCAATGGAAGGACGGAGACCGTGCAAGAGGCATCAACGCCGCCAAATAACCAGTCGTAGCGCCACTTCCGGTTAATCCGCCTGATGCCAAATGAATACCCTGCGTCGTAGCTGTCTCTGAGTGACTGTGCTTCCGCGTCAGTGTCTTGCGCTTCAAGGCAGGCCGAGAACTCTTTCTCTCGGTCGCCATCTGAAATAGGGTTAAAGACTTCTTCCACTAAGAGTTGTTCCTTCCTACGGCCTGCGCTTAAAGGGGCGTCGATAATCTTGTAGATATGTTCTGTTTGATTGTTTCTTGAGCGGCCATCGCAGTCGACTTCGTGCTGATAGGAGAAATAGGACAGATAGTTTGGACTCAAGAATCTTAAGTCCTCCCTGTTCTCTTCTTCTTGGTTTTCGCAGGATGTGTCTCCTGCCGTGCGCTCATCCGGCCCAGATTCCTTTTGGCCGCTGGCTGCGGCGGCAGACGCGGCAGACGGCCAGGCGACCGCATCAAGTCCTTTGCTTAGCGGGACGGCCCACAGCCGAATTTGCCCTTCAGGTATTTTCAATAGCTCCGGATCGTCGGTGGAATACTTTCCAGGGTTCCACCTAAAACCCAACCGCACGCGCCAGAAGCCATCCTTTCTCGGAATGACATAATCTGGCGCCACAAGGACCTGGATTTTATCGCCAACGGGCACAATCCAAAGTGTTTGGCCGCTGGTCAATCCCACGAGCGCTCCGGAACGAGGTGTAGCGCTCGGCAGTCGTTGCGCCCGCTGTTTAGCCGAAAGCTCCTGTGCATTCGCGCAAGGCGCCAAAAGACCGCTAAGAGTCAGAATAGCGATCCGAGTTGGTATAGTTCTTTTTTTCCGTTGTGTCTGAAACATGGCTGCAGGATATCAGCTGTGTGGCGGACTGAGCGTCAGAATAGCCCTCGAAGTTACTAGCTGCTTATCGTTCAGCGCGACTTCGGCATTTTGTCAACCGCGATGCAGGGCAGTAGATACCTCATTGTTCTGACGCGTTCATTTTGGTTCGCCAACTCCGCGGCCCGCATTTGAGGAGATGGCCGTGGTGGAGCAGGCGGTCGAGCATGGCAGTGACGGCGGCGCTGTCGCCGAGTAGTTTTCCCCAGTCCTCCACGGGGCGGTTGGAAGTCAGCAGCGTGCTGGCGCGTTCGTAACGGCGCATGACGATCTCCAGTAGCTCCTCTGCCGCTGTGGGCCCTAACTTGCGCATCCCCAAGTCATCGATGATGAGCAGAGGAACAGTAGCCAGTAGTTCCATGTACTCTTTGCGTTTTCCGTCGAGGGCCGCTTCGGCGATTTCCTCCAGCAGGATGTGCGCCTCGCGGTAAATCACCCGATAGCCCTGGCCGATGACCGCCTGCCCGATGGCCTGGGCCAAGTGACTTTTCCCGGTGCCAGGCGGACCCAAAAAGAGCGCGTCCTCATGGCGTGTGACGAACGTGGCCGTCGCCAGATCGAAGACCAGACTCCGATTCAACTTTTTGTTGAAGTTGAAATCAAAGTTGTCGAGGGTCCTCTGCGGATCGCGAAATTGCGCTTGTTTCCGCCGCCGTTCCAGCAGTCGTTCACTGCGGCGAGTCAGTTCGTCGGACACCAGACAGGAGAGGAAGTCGATGGGGGCCATCGGTTCCGTTTGGGCTTGCTGCAGACGTGTCTCCAGCACGGCAGCGATGCCGCCGAGACGCAGTTGTCGCAAGGCACGGTTTAATTCAATCAGGTTCATTCCGGTTGCTCCTTGATTTTGAGATTGATGAAATCGCGATACTCGGTGAGCTCGCGAATCAGGGGATCGATCTGGCGTAAAAACATTTGCGGGTGTGGGCGGCGCTCCAGATAACGGCGAACGAACCGGTATTCCTGCACGCCGATGTCGAGAGCGGTGGCGCAGGCGTCTTCGACCGCCACTGCTCCGTATTTCTTCATCAGGGAAAGCATTCCCAAGATGCGGCGGATGCCCGACTCTCCTTGCCTGTGATAGATCAACTGGCAAAGCTTGCCGATCTGGGCTCCGGCGTGCTCGGCGCGCCGCAGGAGCTGCGCCGTGGTCAGCGGCATTTTCTTAGGGTGGTCTTCTTCCTCGATGCGATATCCGCCGCGTTTCTGGCGGAGGTGCTCGCGAAGAAGTTGGTTCGTGTTCGGATGCAGGATGCGCACGTGCAGCGCATCCCATTGCACCTTTACAGGCCGCCCGATCCATCCTGGCGGCAGGCTGTAATAAGCGGCTTCGACCTCGACGCAACCGTCCAGATGTACGACGCGTTCTCCGTATTGGTAGTAACGGAAAGGTTCGAGAGGCAGGGGGAGCAAGTGCGGTTTTTCTTCGCCGAACATGGCTGCGACCTGGCGTTTCGTGGTGCCATGGATGCGCGTGTCGGCCCAGCGCTGTTCCCAGCGATCCAGATACGTCTGCGCTTCCTCCAGGCTCTCGAAGCGCTGCCCTTTGAGCGGTGTTTTCTGCGTGTGGCCGATCCCCGACTCCACTTTCCCTTTGCGATCCGGATCTTTGATCCGGCAAGGTAGTGCCACCACGCCGTAGTGGGCGAGGACATCTCGAAACAGTGGATTGACGGTGGGATCATAGATGTCGGGAACCAGCACTCCTTCTTTCAAGTTGTCGAGGACCACAACTCGAGGACAACCACCAAGCCGGCGAAACGCTTTTTCATGGAGTTCGGCCCACACCCGTGCACTCGAACGCCACGCCAGCAAGCGCACGGATTTTCGACTGTAGCCGAGGGTCAGTACGAACAGTCGTGTCCGGCGATACTTCCCGCTCTGCAGGTCGCGCACCATCGGGCCACTGCCGTAATCGACCTGCGCTTCTTCTCCCGCTGCCGTCAGGATGATGCCCGCTGCTGTTGGAAGGTCTGATCCGCGAAGCTTGCGAACAAAACGCTTCACGGTCTGATAGCCGCCCGCAAAACCGTGATCGGAAACCATGTCCTGCCAAATGGCCATGGCATTCCGGCTACGAGCCAGTCCCTGTTCGATCAGCTCGCGATACGGTTCGCAGGCACTGGGGGAGCGATCCGGAGGCCCAGAGTCGGTGGTCACCTGTATGGCCGGTTTTGAAGGATCGGGGTCGGTGGTCACCCCTATGGCCGGTTTTGCCGGTGCTCGGCGTCCCCACCCACCCGGCAGGCGCACCGCTACCCCGGCTGCTTTTAGGTAAGCGCTCGCTGTTTCTCGACGGACACCAGTGGCTTGCTGGATGCGCCGCAAAGGCCATCCGAGCTTCCCCAGTGCGATGACTTGTTGTTTCTTTTCCTCGCTCAAGACATTGCTCATGCCGAGGGAGCCTATAAGGGCTCCGGTCGGAGTCAATGTCCCGGGCTTTATCGTTGGCCGGTTTTCAGATGACCTTCATTGGCCGGTTTTGGGTGACCCCTGAGGTGGAACGAGCGGGAAGTCATTTTTAGTCAGTTTGCGGGGGCGTAGTTCAGTTGGTTAGAACGCTGCCCCGTCATTCGTTAGAATCCTACACTGTCACGGGCCGGGCCGCAGAGTCAGCTCCCGTTCATCGATTTCTGCTAGCTGACATCTCCTGCTGTCTTCAAACGTTGCGAGAAATGAAATGCTGAATGCGGCGGTTTGCTAAATCTACGTGCCCTGTTCGTACTCACCACGATTCACATCTTTTGAATAACTTAACACGATGTAACTTGCACTGGATCATCCCATTTGCAAGCTAGAGTGCACCGAGAGTGCACCAAAAAAAACCTTCCGCACCTGCAAGATATCCGCAATTTGCGAGGCAAGAACTCCGATACGCCTCGGTTAACAACCAAGAAACTAATTTAGAGCGTGTAATAAAACCCGCTCAAGAGTCGCGTGCCACCCTTAAGCCCGGCGTTTCAAGGACCAAGCAACGAACGAGGGCCACGGTCAATTCAGTCCAGTGCCGTCGGCAAGGGATCATCTCGTGAACTAAGTTTCGAGCCCGCGACCACTTCCGGTCGGTTGAAAAAACTTGTATCCACATTGTGCTGTTGAACATCATATATGCTGGGTCTGAGTTAGTTAAATAACTAACTCCGCCGAGTCGGGGAATATGCGAACGGCACAACCGGACAAGCGAACGCGGCTGATTGAGACTGCCATGAAGCTGGCGTATAAGCACGGTTTCAGAGAAACGAGCTTAGCGGACATCGCCGAAGCCGCCCATGTCCCGATAGGGAATGTTTACTACTACTTCAAAACCAAGGAAGAACTCGCCGAAGCCGTGGTGGAGCGGCGTCTGGCGGAGTTTCGCGCATTCCGGGAAGAGCTGGACCGGTTGAGTTCTCCCAAGGAGCGGCTGTTAGCTTTCGTGGAGCGCATTCACCGCAACCGGGAGCAGCTGGCGCGCGGAGGATGCCCTCTTGGCGGGCTGTGCACGGAGTTGCACAAGGAGGGCGGCGCTCTCGCGAAGCAATCCGCGGCGCTCTTCACTGAGCCCATGCGTTGGCTTGAGGAGCAGTTCCGGGCCGTCGGCCATGAAAAGGATTCACGAGAACTCGCGGTCCATTTCTTCTCCGCCTATCAGGGTATGGCGGCTGTTGCGCTCGGCGCCAACGACCGCGAGGTGGTGGTGATGGAGGCAAAGAGGCTTAAAGACTGGATCGGGACCTTGTGACACGCAATCACGATGCGTTGACTTGCGTTTGGGCGGCGGAACTCGGTCCCAGGGGCGCTACGGTAAACGCGGTGGCCCCCGGCCTGGTGGATACAGCGATGCAAAGGGCAGCCAGCGCCCGGATGGGCGAGGAGGCGTTGAAGGGAATGGTTGCGCGCACGCCGCTGGGTTACTGGGCAAGTGCTCGACACTACTGGCGGATTGGCCCCCTAAATTGAAAGTGAATAAATAAATCCTGAGATCAGAAACGAGAATGGAGTTTTTATGAAAATTATCTTGATTGGCGCAAACGGGAAGATCGGCGAACTGGTTCAAAAGGCATTGGCGGGTGCTGGCCATGAGATAGTCAAGGTCGGGCACAAATCAGGCGATTTTCAAGTCGAGATCGAGAACCGCGAAAGTGTCAGGAAGCTTTATCAAGCCGTCGGCTCGTTTGATGCCGTGGCCATTGCAGCAGGCCAAGTCGCATTTGCTCCGCTTTCGGAACTCACCGCTGAAAAGTGGCAGTTTTCGTTGGGAAGCAAACTCATGGGTCAGATCACTCTGGTTCAGGAGGCGATCCCGTTCATCAAAGAAAAAGGATCCTTCACTTTGGTTTCGGGCATTCTCAATGACGACCCGATCATCGCTGGCGTCGCGGCTTCAACCGTCTCGGGCGCGTTGGAAGCTTTTGTTCGGGCTGCCGCAATTGAGCTTCCTAAGGGACTGCGTATCAATGTGGTGAGTCCTACGATGCTAAAAGAATCCGAATCTCAATTTGCCCAGTTCTTTCTCGGCATGATTCCGGTCGAAGGATGGAAAGTTGGACAAGCCTACAAACGCGCTATCTTGGGGGCACAAACCGGCCGCATTTACAAAGTTGATTGAGCTTACTCAGCGTTTATTCGAAGACCGCCCATCAACGTTCTGAGCCGTCTCGTCGACGTGGAGTGCGATTTGTAAATGGTTACATAATTTAGGGGGATATTTAATTATGAAACTCACGAGCAATACGATTTTGATCACCGGTGGCGGCGGTGGCATCGGTTACGAACTCACCAAACAACTCACGGAACTTGGTAACACGATTCTTATCACAGGCCGCGATCAAGCTAAAATGGACCGTGCGAAAGCGGCCTTTCCACAAATTCACACCTTTCGAAGCGACGTTTCCGATCCGAAAGCGATCGCCATTCTTTACGAAGAGGTCATCAAACAATTTCCTGAGCTCAACATTTTGATCAACAACGCCGGCATCATGCGTGAGATCAATATTCACGACAAAGCTGGAAGCCTCGAAGACATCACTCGAGAGATTGAAATCAATTTGAGCGGGCCGATTCGCATGGTGAAGCAATTCTTGCCGCATTTGAAAACAAAATCGGAGGCGGCAATCATGAACGTTTCATCGGGATTGGCATTTGTTCCATTGCCCATTTCACCGGTTTATTGCGCCGCCAAGGCCGGTCTGCACTCGTTCACCGAGTCTCTTCGCGTGCAACTGAGAAACACCAAAGTGAAGGTATTTGACCTAGCACCGCCTGCGACACAAACCGAACTCTTGGGTGACTTTAATCCTGAAGACATGAAAGGCGTTTCTATCATGAAGGTGGAAGACATGGTTAAAGTCGCCGTCAAAGGAATGCAAACCGATCGATTTGAAATTCGTCCAGGTCAGGCGAATCAGCTCAAAATGATGAATCGCTTGGCGCCTGGATTTATTTTGAAACAAATGAGCCGATCGGTCGATCGTATGCTCAGAACACAGAATTAATTCGAACGAATAATTTATGACACAACAAACACAACAAGCCCTAAGCAGGCAGAACGGAGCGAAAAGATGACAGTCGCGCTCGATAAAAAAAGGTTCGGCCCCTGGGCACTCGAAGCATGCAAGAGCGAATCAGTCTTCTAAGGAGAGCCGAATGTCATAACGCTCCGCGTCGACGAGCGAGTGAATCGCCTCAGTCAGCATCGCGGTCGAGCCAGTAAGCGCAGAGGCTCCGAACTTCGCAGCCGCGACAGCCAAATCGTCGGCCAAGGCAGCGTAGACAACACCGGCGGAAGAACTGACCAAAGGCACTACTCCTGAATCCAAACTACAATCACTCGCCAAAACCCGACTGGCACTCGGGGCCGGTGAGATCGCCCACAGGGCGATTGCGTCAATGCGACTCGTCCGATCTATCAACACTGGTCTCATTCAAAACATCAAGCCGTCGAGCGAAGTTTCCTTCTGAACACTTCGCGATGTCGCTAGAGTGCATTCAACTTGGTCATGATCGTGGCTCCAGCCAACTTGCCCTCCAATGCTGTAAACAGCCGCTTCATGTAGTCCTGTTCAAGGTGAAACTTATGTGCCGCCGAAGAGGAGAAGATCTC
>Ga0209648_10000609_pt1 | contig 27573 bp, 21 predicted proteins | sample GraSoi2013_115cm_FD_185830 | JGI IMG/M metagenome (GOLD analysis project Ga0209648, IMG submission 185830) | Grasslands soil microbial communities from the Angelo Coastal Reserve, California, USA - Sample 9_17_2013_115cm (SPAdes) (version 2) | ecosystem: Environmental > Terrestrial > Soil >...
GCGGACGCCATCGAATCAGTGAACGTGGTGACGAACAACTTTGACGCGGAGCAGGGTATGGCTGGCGGTCTGGCGGCAAACGTGACAATCAAGTCAGGCACGAATCAATTTCACGGCACCGCTTACGAATACCACACGGACAATCATCTTCGCACGCGCAACTATTTCAGGCCGGCTGTCGTGCAGCCGGTGAAGCCAAAGAATGTCTTCAACCAATACGGCGGAACTCTCGGTGGCCCCATCAAGAAGGACAAACTTTTTTTCTTTGGAGCTTATGAAGGTACCAAAATCCGGACTGCCGGTGGAGCGTCGAAAAGCGTTGCACCTACGTCGATTCGCAACGGCGACTTCTCGGCGCTCTTACCGGCCGTTGGCTCCATTATTCCTGGTTCTGTTACCACGGCAAATCCTGCGGGCGTCGCATTTGTCAACTGCAATGCCACGCCAGCCGGCGCGTGCATTTATGACCCGAACACCGGCAACGCCGACGGCAGCGGCCGCACCGCATTTCCGGGGAACATTATCCCGTCCAGCCGGGTTGATCCTGCGGCAATGACGATGGCTGGGCTGATCCCTCAGCCAAACGTAGGCGACCCCGCGAGCCCGACCAATATTTCAAACAACTATATTCCGCTTGGAGCTCCCCAATACAACCTCAGCCGAATTGACGCCAAGGTAAACTATGTACCAAACAAGAAGTCCATGGTGTTCGCGAGGTATAGCATTTCGCCCTCCTTCATCTTCGACCCGCCGGCACTTGGAGGGGCTGGCGGAGACGCTACCGGCGGCGGACAGAACGGCAACGCGTTTAGCAGGACCCAGAGCGTGGCTCTGGGAGGCAGCTATCAACTGACTCCCTACATGTTGTGGGATGTAAATGCCGGGTACACGCGGCTTCGCTTGAATGCCGAGAACGTGGATATTGGCACAAACTTCGGGCTGGACACGCTGCACATTCCAGGCACGAACGGCACTGATCCCATCTACGGCGGAATTCCGGCGTTCCAGATTTCCAGTTGGTCCAATCTTGGAAACGCCAACACCGGCAACCCGTTCGTCTTTCGGGACAATCAGTATGTGGCTAATACCAACCTGAGCTGGATTAAGGGGCGACACGATCTGCGCTTCGGCCTGGAGTACTACCGCAGCGGCATCAATCACTTCCAGCCGCAAGGCGGAACTTTTGGCACACCGCGCGGCACCTTCGGGTTTGACGGAAGTGTAACCGCTCTGTTCGGCGCGCCAAAGTACGCGGCAGCCAATGCTTACAACAGTTTTGCCCAATTCTTGCTTGGTCTCCCTCAAAGGGATGGCAAGGTCGTTCAGAACGTCAACCCGAACGCGCTGCGGTTTACCACCTGGGCTGTGTATGCGCGGGACCGTTGGCAAGTCACGCCGAAGCTGACACTTAGTTATGGTTTGCGGTGGGAATACTATCCATTTGCAACCAGCGACCATACTGGTGCGAAGTTCTTCGACCCCACGTCGGGAAACGTGTTTATCGGCGGCGTTGGCCCGGTCCCGAAAAACGATGGCGTTGATGTAGGACACGGGAACGTTGGGCCTCGCCTTGGTATCGCTTACAGGCTACAGAACAAGACGGTAATCCGCGCGGGATACGGAATCAGCGTGGACCCGAACAACTTCCGGGCTCTTCGTGATACTTTCCCGAACATCACAAACATGGATTACCAAGCCGGGGCGCTATTCAATAACAGTAAGTTTGCTCCATCAACCAGCCTCACGGGCACCAACGCCAGTCTCGCTCCATACCCGGGCCTGACGACCGGCATAGTTCTGATACCTTTCACGGGCTTCGGTAATGGGATCGTGCGTCTTCCCAACAATGTGGGCACGACGACGGTGGCCAATCCCTTCCGCCGGGGGTATGCGCAATCGTACAATCTGACGGTGGAGCATGACTTCGCTGGCTGGGTGGCGGACGTTGGCTACGTCGGAACTCGCGGCATACGCATTCCCCTGGGGCTGAACATCAATGCGGGCCCCGTAGGCGGCGGAAACGCTGGCCGCCTGCTCAATGCAGATCCTGCCGTCTGCCCGAGCGCGAACTGCTGGGGCGATATCAATGCGGTGACTCCTTTCAGGGTCACTTATTACGATTCCCTGCAAGCTAAAGTAAATCGCCAGCTGGGCGGTGGCGCGTCGATCGGCGCTTCGTATACGTTCTCCAAGGCTATCGACTCCGGTGAAAACGAGGGGGCGGTTTTCCATCCTTTTCCCGCCGATTGGGGAAGTGACAAAGCCCTTGCTGGTTTTGACCGCCCGCACAACTTGCAAGCCTACGGAGTCTACGAACTGCCATTCGGCCGCACCAAGCGTTGGGCGCAGCACGGCATCGCAAATATTCTCGCGGGTGGCTGGGAGCTGAACTGGATCATGAGCCGGTACTCTGGTGTTCCGTTGACCATCACTTCAAACATTAACTCTTCCAACGCCCTCGGAAGCACGAACACGCCGGATCTTGTCGGGCCAATCACTATCCTTGGGAATGTCCAGCATCAGAACGCCGCGGGTCGATTCGTGAATTGCGCCCTTACGGACCCAACGTGCCAGTATTTCTCGGCGAGTTCGTTCGGGGCCGTCCCAGCCGGCCAAGTCCGCTACGGCACTGCCGGACGCAACATCCTCCGCGGGCCTGGCTTCTTTGATTTGGATACGGGTCTTTTGCGGAGCTTCCGGATCACCGAGCGTGTAGGTTTCCAGTTCCGAGTAAACGCCTTCGCCGTGACCAACACGCCAAATTTCGGCAACCCGAACACGAATATCTCCAATCCTAATTTTGGAGTTATCACGGGAACAGCCAGCGGACCTCAGTTCTCGAGCGAAGCCGGCAACCTGACCGGCCAGCGCACCTTTTGGTTTGCAGGAAAGGTGATTTTCTAACCGCAGGATGGCGGGGAGAATGCTGTGGTGGAAAATCGGCCAAGCAAGGGCTGACGCCCTCAAAGGCCGACCGCCAGGCATCGCGCTCTCCCCCCGCGATGGCCCGGGCGGATTTGTTCATCCTCTGCCATGATGAAGCATTCACGAATCACCCTGGTGTTTGGCGCGCTCCTCTTTGGCGAGATGGCTCTTCCCCAGAGTCCCCCGGCGAATTACGACGAGTCCAAGGTTCCACGGTATGTCTTACCCGACCCGCTTGTCCTGCTGAACCGGAAGAAAGTGAGGGACGTCAAGACCTGGCAGAAAAAACGACGGCCCGAGATCTTAGGGCTCTTTGAAACGCAAGTTTATGGGCGCACGATGATCGTCCGGCCCGAAGGAATGACGTGGGAGGTGACCGCTACCGACAAAGAAGCATTGGCTGGTTCCGCCACCACCAAGACCGTGGCGATTTATTTTGTGGGGAAGAAAGACGGACCGCAGATGGAGTTGCACATCATTCTGCCTGCCGATGCTCGAAAGCCGGCACCGGTTTTTTTGGTGCCGACTGTTTTCAATCCCAAGCCGGAAAAACTCCTTGGCCGCGGCTATGGTTTAGCCTATTTCAACCCTGCATCGGTCGAGCCAGACAACGCGAATGGTTACGCTAAGAGTATTCGCGCGTTCTTCGCCAAGCTGGGCCAAACGGAACCGGGACCCGATGAGTGGGGCGCCATTGGTGCCTGGGCTTGGGCCATGAGCCGCGCGATGGATTACCTGGTCACCGATTCGGACATTGACGCCCACAAGGTAGCGATCATGGGGGTTTCGCGATACGGCAAAGTCACGATGTGGGCTGGAGCGCAGGATGAACGCTTCGCCATCGTTTTTTCGGGTGAATCGGGCTGTGGGGGAGCGACCATCGTAAGGCGTCAGTACGGAGAAACCGTCAAGTCCATCACTGGCTTTGCTCCTTACTGGTTCGATCGAAACTTCAAGACGTACGGCGACCGCGTGAACGAACTTGCCGTGGACTGGCACATGCTCATTGCGTTGATGGCACCGCGCCCGGTGTACATTGCCACTGCTGAGCAAGACCGCTGGGGCGATCCACGCGGCTCCTTTCTGGCCGCCAAAGCTGCGGAGCCTGTGTATAAACTATTCAAAAGGGCCGGCCTCGATGTTGACGAAATGCCGCCCGTGGAGACGGCGGTGGGAGACTTCATTGGCTTTCACAACCGCAAAGGCTCACACGGGCTCAACGATTATGACTGGGAACAGTTTCTGAACTTCGCCGACCGTCAATTTGGCAAAGAACGAGTTCTGAAATGATCCGCAAACCGCAACGAGGGCGTTCCACCGTGGAAGATTGGATTATTTTCGGCGCGCACTCGCCCGGTAAAGCTGGCCTGCTCTTATTCTTTTTTCTAGTGACGACGCCTCTCCTTCGCGCTCTCCCCATCGGCGAGGATCGCTACGTGGACTCCGTTTATCATTCAGGCGATTTCAGTGTCGTTACGCGAAACGCTGCTGCAACTCTACTTGTCGAATCCACTGACTTCCCGGGCGTCGTTCGCGCTGTCAGCGACTTGCAGGCGGACATCGAACGCGTTACAAGCCGCAGCGCGACGATCGCACACGACATGAAGAGCAGCGGAGCGAACGTGATCATCATTGGCACGGTTGGGAAGAGCGAAATCATCGACCGGCTAGTCCGCAACCGCAAAATCGATGTGACGGCTATCGCGGGAAAATGGGAATCGTTTCTCATCCAGGTGGTGCCGAAGCCGCTGCCAGGCGTGGCCGAGGCGCTGGTCATCGCAGGAAGCGATAAACGAGGAACAATCTACGGCGTCTACGATCTTTCTGGTCAAATTGGAGTTTCGCCGTGGTATTGGTGGGCGGATGTTCCCGTCCAGCATCACGAAGAACTCTTTGTAAAGCCCGTCCGGTTTGTCCAGGGGCCGCCGGCAGTTAAGTACCGCGGAATTTTTCTGAACGACGAGGCGCCGTCCCTCACCGGATGGGTGAGAGAAAAATACGGGAACTACAATCATGAGTTCTACACGAAAGTGTTTGAACTTCTGTTGCGGTTGAAGGCCAACTATCTCTGGCCGGCGATGTGGAACAACGCCTTCAACGAGGACGATCCGCTGAATCCCCAGCTCGCCGACGAATATGGCGTCGTGATGGGCACATCTCATCACGAACCTATGCTGCGCGCTCAACAGGAATGGAAACGGCATGGAAAAGGTCCGTGGGATTATTCGAAGAATTCCGAAGTCTTGAAGGAGTTCTGGGATCAAGGAGTAGAACGCAACAAAAAGTACGAGAGCATCATCACGCTGGGCATGCGCGGAGATGGCGACATGCCCATGTCGGAAAGCGCAAACATCGCCCTGCTGGAAAAGATCGTGGCGGACCAGCGCAAAATGATCGCGGATCGCGTAAACCCCGATTTATCCAAAGTGCCGCAGGACTGGGCCCTTTATAAGGAAGTGCAGGAATACTACGAAAAGGGCATGCGCGTCCCGGACGACGTGACTCTGCTCTGGTGCGACGACAACTGGGGAAATATCCGCAGGCTGCCGACCCTGGAGGAACGAAAGCGCAATGGCGGCGCCGGGATTTACTATCACTTCGATTACGTCGGCGACCCGCGTTCCTACAAGTGGCTGAACACCATTCCGATCGTAAAAATTTGGGAGCAGATGAATCTCGCGTTTCACTACGGCGCTGATCGAATTTGGATCGTCAACGTGGGCGACCTCAAACCGATGGAATTGCCCATCGACTTTTTTCTGAACATGGCATGGAATCCGAAAAAGTGGCCCAAAGAAAAAATTCCTGAATTCACGAGGCTATGGGCGGAGCGGCAATTTGGACCGGAGTTCGCGCCGGAAATCGCGGATATACTTGCGAAGTACACGAAATACAATGGCAGGCGCAAACCCGAGTTGCTGGAGCCGACTACATTCAGTTTGGTGGACTACCGGGAAGCGGACAACGTGTTTGCTGATTTCCAAGCGACCACGGCGAAAGCGCAAGAGATCTACGGAAAGTTGCCGGAGAATCAGCACGATGCCTTCTTCGAGCTTGTTCTGTACCCCACAAGAGCATCCGCCATCGTCACGGAGCTGTACATTACTGCTGGCAGAAACCATCTTTACGCCAGCCAAGGTCGCGCGAGCACGAACGATTTGGCCGCTGAAACGCGCGCCTTGTTTAAGGCCGATGCGGATCTCTCTGCCAATTACAACCGCGCGCTGGCGCAAGGCAAGTGGGACCATATGATGGATCAAACGCACATCGGCTACACTTATTGGAATCAGCCGCCCGTGAACGCAATGCCCAAGGTGACCGAGATCGAGATTCATGGCCCGGCGCAATTGGGTGTGGCCGTCGAAGGTTCGGAGCTTGCTTGGCCCGGCTCGGCTGGGGAACCAACTCTTCCTCCGTTTGACATTTTCAACCAACCACGGCGCTACATCGATATTTTCAATCGAGGGCGCGAGCCTTTTATTTTCTCCGCCACTCCCAGTGTTCCTTGGATCGTCCTGAGTGAATCGTCAGGGACAGTGGAGAAGGAACGGCGCGTATGGGTCAGCGTCGATTGGGACATGGCACCTATGGGTCTCGCTAGCGGCTCTGTGAAAATCATGGGGGCCTACGCGCAAGAGGTGATCGTGAGCGTGAAGGCTTCTCGTCCCCAAGAGCCAAGGCGAGAATCGCTGGACGGATTTGTGGAGAGCGATTGCTATGTTTCGATAGAAGCTGTGCACTACGACAAGAAAGTCGATGGACCATCGGCGCGATGGGAAAGGATTGACGACCTTGGACGGACGCTGTCGTCCATGTCGGTATTCCCAGTGACGGCGGAAAGCGTGAGGCCGCCGCGGGATTCTCCGCGCCTCGAATACAAAATGTATCTCTTTGATCCGCGTACCGTTGAGGTGGAGGCTATCCTTTCGCCCACGTTGAATTTCGTGCCTGGCCGTGGCTTGCGATATGCCGTTTCGTTCGATGACGAAGCGCCTCAGATCATTGATGCGCTCGCGCAGCACACAACAAAAGACTGGGAAACGTCCGTGAAAGACGGGGTTCGCAAAGTAAAGTCGACGCACTCACTGTCAGGAACGGGGTATCACACTTTGACATTCTGGATGGTGGACCCGGGCGTGGTCTTGCAGAAACTGGTAGTCAATCTCGGCGGAGTGAAACCCAGTTATCTCGGTCCACCCGAAAGCTATCACCGTAGTAACTCCGAACTTGTTCAGCATTAATTCTTCGGCCGTCCAAGGAACTGAAGATGGTGCATGTCGCAAGGACGTGCAGGCTTTCGCGGCGACCTCAACAGTTGTACAGTAAGCGAGCAAATTTGAGCTGAGTAGGCCCCTGGAAGTGGCTTGAACGCATCTGCTTCCACGGTTTCGAAGGCGCGATACAAAGGACCTATATCAAAGATGAAAATCACCGATGCCAAAGTGATTGTCTGCAGCCCTGGACGCAACTTCGTAACGTTAAAGATTACGACAGAAGACGGGATCTACGGCCTCGGAGATGCCACGTTAAACGGCCGCGAGCTGGCGGTTGCCAGCTACCTCTCCGACCATGTCATTCCTATCTTGATCGGACGCGACGCCCGGCGAATCGAGGACATCTGGCAGTATCTCTATAAAGGCGCGTACTGGCGACGCGGCCCTGTCACGATGTGCTCCGTCGCCGCGGTGGATACGGCGCTGTGGGACATCAAGGGCAAAGCGCTGAATGCGCCTGTTTATCAACTGCTTGGAGGCGCTTCCCGCGACGGTGTTCTTGTCTATGGCCACGCCAGTGGGAAGAACATCGAAGACACAGTTAAAGCCGTCGCCGAGTACCGCAAACTTGGATACAAAGCGATTCGCGCGCAGAGCGGCATACCTGGATTGCAAAGCACTTACGGCGTTGGGCACGGCAAAATGTACTATGAGCCCGCGGAAAAAGATGCGCCCGTCGAAAACGCCTGGAGCTCCGAACTCTACATGAATTTTGTTCCGCGTTTATTCGAGCGGCTGCGGAAGGAATTTGGCGAGGATCTTCCTTTGCTGCATGACGTGCATCACCGGCTGACGCCGATCGAAGCGGCACGTCTCGGAAAGAGCCTCGAACCCTTCCACCTGTTCTGGCTCGAAGATCCTGTTCCGGCCGAGTTGCAGGAAAGTTTGCGCCTCATCCGCCAGCACACCACTACGCCAATAGCGATCGGCGAGGTTTTCAATTCGATCTACGATTGCCAGCAACTCATTCAGGAGCAGCTCATCGACTACATCCGGACGGCGGTTGTGCATTCTGGCGGAATATCGCACCTGCGGAAGATCGCCAGCTTAGCGGAACTGTATCAGGTCCGCACCGGGTGCCACGGCGCCACAGATATGAGCCCCGTGTGCATGGCCGCCGCGCTGCATTTTGATTTGAGCGTTCACAATTTCGGTATTCAGGAATTCATGCGGCACACTGAGGAAACCGACCGCGTATTCCCGCATTCCTACACTTTTTCCGAGGGCCTGATGCACCCGGGCGATGCACCGGGTCTCGGCGTCGATCTTGATGAAGCTCTGGCGTCCAAATACCCCTATCGCCGGGCCTATCTCCCCATCAATCGCAAACTCGACGGCACGATGCATAGTTGGTAGAGGGAATCCTGTCAGTGGAAAATTTGCCAAATCCTCCCTCGCGGCCCGGCTATTTCCGCTGGGTGATCTGCGCGCTCCTGCTTCTCGGCACAACAAAGAACTACATGGATCGCTGGGTCCTCTCCGCGTTGAAGACCACGTTGCAGCATGACCTTGGCTGGAGCGAGATCGATTACAGCCACATCGTAATTGCGTTTCAAGCGGCTTATGCGGTTGGCATGCTCGCCGTCGGCGGATTTATCGACCGGGTCGGCACGCGATTGGGCTATGCCCTCGTCATGATCTTTTGGAGCGTCGCTTCCATGGCACACGCCGCGGCAAACTCGCTCTCAGGTTTCTTGATGGCGCGGATCGCGCTTGGCTTCGGCGAATCGGGGATTTTTCCCGCCAGCATCAAGGCGGTTGCGGAATGGTTTCCCGCCAAGGAGCGCGCGCTTGCTACAGGAATTTTCAATGCGGGGACGAACGTCGGAGTGATTCTTGCAGGGCTTTCCGTTCCGTGGATCACGCTCCATTTTGGCTGGCGCTGGGCTTTTGTGATTATTGGTTCGCTGGGTTTCGCATGGCTTGCGTTATGGATCTTGCTGTATCAGAAACCAGAAGACCACCCGCGCTGTTCCAAGGCGGAGCTTGATTACATCTTGGACGATGCTCCCCAGCCGACAGAGAAAATCAAGTGGTTGCAGCTCCTGCCGTACCGGCAGACGTGGGCAATTGCTTGCGGAAAATTCCTGACCGACCCGATCTGGTGGTTCTATCTTTTTTGGGTACCCGATTTTCTCGAACGCCAACACGGCGTTCACCTGGCGCAACTCGGTCTTCCGGTTGTCGTGATTTATCTCATTTCCGATGTCGGCAGCGTAGCCGGAGGATGGCTGTCCTCGTTCATGATCCGGCGCGGGTTTTCTGTCAACGCGGGACGTAAAGTGGCCATGCTCGTCTGCGCGATCAGCGTCGTTCCCATCGTGTTTGCCTACCGCGTGTCCGGATTGTGGCCGGCGGTACTGCTGATTGGTCTCGCTGCCGCGGGCCACCAAGGCTTCTCCGCAAATCTTTACACTTTGACCTCGGATTTGTTTCCGAAGCGGGCGGTGGCCTCCGTCATGGGCGTAGCGGGAATGGCGGGCGCGGTTGGCGGAATGCTCATTGCCAAAATCGTGGGCTATGTCTTGCAGTGGACCGGAAGCTACATGATTCCGTTTTTCATTGCTGGCTCCGCCTATTTGGTGGCGCTCGCGGTGATCCATATTCTCACTCCCAGAATGGAGCCAGCTGGGATTCGTTGAGCAGCGCAAGCATGAATCTGGAATCATTCGATGGAATTCGTGAGAATGTGGCGGATTATAAGTTTAGCTTGAACAGGCGGCTGAGGTAAGCGCATGGCGTTGACGATCAAGCCGAAGAAAGACTGCCGTTGGGACCTGGTCAGTTTGGGCGAAGTCATGGTGCGGCTCGACCCGGGCGACCGGCGCATTCACACCGCGCGATCTTTCGAAGTGTGCGAAGGCGGAGGGGAGTACAACGTCGCGCGGGGACTGAAGCGTTGTTTCGGTTTGGACACCGCGATTGTCACCGCGTTCGCCGATGATCCTGTTGGGAAACTTCTTCAGGATCTGATTTACCAGGGTGGCGTGGACCAGTCGCTGGTCCGCTGGGTGGAACATGATGGCGTCGGCCGCGCGGCTCGCAACGGCCTCAATTTTACGGAGCGCGGTTTTGGAGTACGTGCCGCGCTCGGAAGCTACGATCGCGGACACACAGCAGTGTCGCAACTGAAGCCCGGCGACATCGATTGGGATCAGATCTTCGAAAAGCAGGGCGCGCGCTGGTTTCATACCGGCGGCATCTTCTGCGCCCTTTCTCAGACGACTCCGGAAGTCACCTTGGAAGCGATGCAGTCAGCGCGGCGGAACGGCACGATTGTTTCCTACGACCTGAACTACCGCGCGTCGTTGTGGAAGTCTCACGGCGGCAAACAGCGGGCGCAGGAAGTGAACCGCCGCATCGCGCCTCACGTTGACGTCATGCTCGGCAATGAAGAAGACTTCTCCGCGGCGCTCGGTTACGAAGTGCCCGGGATGGATGAGCACCACGCCACATTTGAAGTCGAGGGTTTCAAGCAAATGATCACCAAGGCCGTCAAGGATTTTCCCTTCCAGGTGGTTGCCACAACACTCAGGAAAGCCAAGACGGCCACGCAAAATGATTGGGGCGCGATTTGTTATTGCGGTGGCAAGTTCTACCAGGCAAAAAATCGCGAGAACCTTGAGCTTTTCGACCGCGTCGGCGGAGGCGATTCCTTTGCTTCCGGTTTGATTTACGGATTTCTGGCGGGACAAGATCCCCACTGGTCTGTGGAATGCGGCGCCGCCCACGGTGCACTTGCCATGACCACTCCGGGAGACACCTCGCTGGCCACCCTCCAGGAAGTTCTGCAAGTGATGAAGGGAGTCGGCGCCCGTATCGCGCGCTGAAGAGTCGCCCAGATAAAAGGACGAGGGTTAATGAAAAAACAAGAAGTTCATGATCGCATCATTGAAATTGGAATCGTCCCCGTGGTTCGCGCGTCGTCGCCGCGCGAAGCATGCATTGCCGCCGAAGCCGTTTGTGAAGGCGGCATTCCCGTCGTCGAAATCACCATGACTGTGCCCGGCGCTGTCGAAGTGATCCGCGAGCTAGCGAGGAATTGCCGTTCGGGTGTCCTCATCGGCGCTGGAACCGTCCTCAACGCAGAAGCCGCGCGCCGCTGTCTCGATGCCGGTGCACAATTTCTGGTCAGCCCCGGGTTGAACCTTCAGACTGTCGAATTTGCAATACGGGAAGGGAAGTTGATGATGGCCGGCGCGCTGACGCCAACGGAAGTCATCACGGCATGGGAAGCTGGCTCGGATTTCGTCAAGGTTTTTCCCTGCGGACTGGTAGGGGGCGCGAAATACATAAAGGCGTTGAAAGGCCCGCTTCCGCAAGTCCCTCTCGTTCCCACAGGCGGCGTCAATCTGAATACTGCGGCTGAATTTATCGAAGCTGGAGCTGCGGCATTAGGCGTGGGCGGTGAATTGGTGCAAGCCGATGCACTCAAGTCAAACAAGCCGGAAATTATTGTTGAAAATGCCAGAAAATTCCTGGCGATTGTGAAGCAAGCACGAGCCCAGCTGGGATCATCGAGCATTGCTGCCAAGAGCCGCGCCGGACAGCCCTCCTGAATACCATTTACCCTTCTGCTTTTGCCACGCAGCGCGCTTCCACGCGACCGCAACAATTCACTGAAGCGCAAGCGCCCTTCCTGTAATTTCCTTTGGGCTCAGAGAACCTCGTGGACTTCCACTGTGCGATTCGCAGGGCGGCCCGACAAGCCCGCGCCGCTCGCTTTGTAAATGAAGCGCTTGTTCCTGTGGCATGAGTGTGCTTAAAATTAAGAGCAGCAGAGCGGGCGTCGTACAATGGCAGTATAGAAGCTTCCCAAGCTTCGGACGTGGGTTCGATTCCCATCGCCCGCTCCAGAGACCCTGATGAAATTGTCCTTACCGCTTCGTCAGGCCTTTGATGCTCGATGAAGAAACAAAAGTGACATTCACCTACAAATCAAAATAGCTTTGATCAACGAGCGAGAAAAGCAGGTTCGTTATTTTGTTTTTGCATCGCGCGATCCAGGGACTGCTTCTCTTCGTGCGAGATCGCGCGTGTCGTACCCTTCGGCAGATCGCCGAGAGCCAGCGGCCCGATGGCCACGCGCACGAGCCGCAGCACTTCTATTTTCACTCCTTCGAGCATGCGCCGAATGTGGCGGTTCTTGCCTTCGTCCAAGACAATTTCGAGCCACGAATTTTGTTCACCGCCGCGAAGCATGCGAACGTTTTTCAGGCGGAAGAATTCGCCATCGCTCGCGTGGATGCCATTTCGCAATTTTTGCAGGAGCGCTTCATCGGCGACCGCGCCGATTTGCACGTGATATGTCTTATCGAGATGCGTTTCCGGCGCCGTGATGCGCGCTGCCCATTCGGAATCATTGGTCAGCAGCAGCAAACCTTCGCTGGCTCTGTCCAGCCGTCCCACCGGAGCGAGCCATGCCAAATTCTGCGGCAGGAAAGAATAAACTGTTTCCCGGCCTTTTTCGTCGGATGCCGTCGTCACGACGCTGCGGGGTTTGTTCAGCGCCAGATACATCTTCGATGCGTGCGCAAGAGACTGGCCGTCGATTTCTATACGGTCTTTACCGACGTGCACCGGCGTTTCCGGATCGCGGCGAATGGTTCCATTCCATCTAACACGACCGGCGGCAATTAATTCTGCTGCGCGCGAGCGCGAGCAATACCCGAGTTTTGAGATTGCCCGCGCCAGCCCGACCTTCTTGAGCGGGCGGCCATCCTTCTTCTTGTTTCTAATTCTCGTTTTCACGGCGGCGCTATTTTGCCGGAGCCGCCGTCGCGGGCGTTGACGCAGCACCCGGAGCAGGTGCCGCGGCTCCATTCTCCGCGGCTTTCGCCGGCGCAGATGTTGCATCTGGCGTTGATTTTGGGAGCTCGTGTTTCACGCCACCGTAGCGCGCGGCCAGCCATTCGCGGGCTTCTTCAGGCTTGTAATTGAATGGACCCATGCCGCCGCGGTACGCGATATGGCCACTCTCGTCGATGATGTAAATGCGTTCAGGCCACGCGGAGTACGCGTTGTCCGCGGCGTTGCTCATGTCGTCGATGCCGAAGGGCAAGGGAAATTTGAATCTCTTGATGAAATCATTCGCGATAATTACCCGCTGCTCCAGCGTTTTCGGCTGCGCATAGCAAACGTCGTCCTTCAAATTGGATTTCATCTGCCATTCATCCGTGGGATGCGCTTCGCGAACGTACACGGTCAGAAAATCGGCGCGCTCCTTGTAGTCGTTGTAAATCTGGACGACGTCGCCAACCTGGCGGCGGAACGGCGGTCAAGTAAAACTCCCAAAAACCAGCACGAGCGGGCGCTCGTGAGTTCGTTCACGGATGTGGAAACGGCTAACGCCGTCCAGCGCGATAATCCTAGCGTCAGGCGCATCACTGCCGACCTTCAGCGTGCCGCGATGCATGTGCGGAAGGGCGTACCGCACCATGCCGTAAGCGTCCTTAGGGCTTCCCGCCATGTATGACAGAGCGCCAAAAGCAGCAACGAGTAATACGCCGAAAATGCCCGCCGTCCATTTCCAGAAACGACTCAAAGATTCTTCTCCCTATACTTAGGAGGTGGCCGCATAAATAGTATCATTCGCGGCCGTCTTTCGAGCGCAGCTTGTCCCGTTCTTTCTTGTAGCGCGCTAGCGCGTTCTCGATAACTTTTGCCGCCGCGTAGGCCGGGCGAATATCTTCTACTTGGACTTGCTTGCCTTCCAGTTGTTTGTAGTCCTGGAAGAAACGCTTCAGAACGAGCAAGCGGTGCGGAGGAAGCTCGTTAGCTTCGACGTAGCTGTTGAATTCTGGATCGTTGGTGGCTACGGCGATGACTTTGTCGTCGCTGGCCCCGGAATCGATCATGGTCATCAAACCGATGGCCCGCGCTTTGATGAGCGCGAGCGGCTGTACCGGCTCCTGGCACAAAACGAGAACATCGAGGGGATCGTTGTCGTCCGCATAGGTCTGCGGGATGAAGCCATAATTTGCCGGATAGAACACCGCCGAATGGATGATGCGATCCACTTTCAAGAGGCCGCTGGCTTTATCCAACTCGTACTTTACGTTGGAGCCCAGGGGAATCTCGATCACCGCTTGAAAATCGCGCGGGAGATCGTTTCCCGGTGAAACGTCATGCCATGCATGTAGCATCGTTAGGAATCCTCGATGGCGGAAAGGCCGCTGACATTATGTCCTGAGATGACCATCCGTGCCAGAAGAGGTGACTCGACGCTGGGGGATACTCGGAAGCCGTGTGAGCAATGAGAAGAGCGTTCGCGAACCGCGTTAGTTTTTTGTCGTCGTAACTCAGCCTTAGACAGGCTGAGGTGCGGCCACATCCACTGTCTCACTGGCTTTCCTTAATGACTCGATGCGCCCACAGAGAGTTAGGAGATCAGTCAGCATCCCGCGGATGGCGTCTCGATGAAGTAATTCTGTTCGGTAGAAGCAGTTCGCCTCTAGTTTGCTGTCCCATCCCTTTGGTAATGAGAATTGAGCGATTGAGCGTAGGTGATCAACCCGGCGAGTAACGACCAGACTTGAAATAGAATCCTGGATTTCAGTCCGATCGATCATGGCGCGGAATTCGGAGGAAAAGTCCGCGCTGAAAACCAAGGCCGCGGAGCCGGGAAACGACACTTGCACCCTGGTGTCTTTGGGGAATTCAACGTCTCCGATCCTGCCGTAGCTCCGCCACACCGAAAGAAGCGTGACTCACAAGAGGAAGGGCGCCGCAACGAACTTCCACAGCAATACATGAGGTATGAGAACCTTGGGCATCACGACAAGAAGATATGTTCCGAATGCGAAGGTCCGCAGGCCAGCCCAGATGATGCCTCGTTTACTAAATTTTCTCGCGCGGACTTGGAACGGCAAGACGAAATGACCTGCCACTGAAACACGGATGTACCTGTACCCGGCAGTACCACCCCAGACTGAAAACGAAGCCGGCCGCCCATGGAACAGTCCGGCAACAGAAGGCCGGAGAAAGTAATTTCGAAAGGAATGGGTCCCACCGATTTTGGCGGTTCCCTGATCGAACAGATCCACGAGCGTGAGGGCTCTCTGATGCCGGCCGCGTGCGACCGCAAAAGTGGCTAGCCAGCCAACCGCAAACGACGACCCAAAGATGGCAGCCAAAATCAGAATGACGATCAGGCAATGCATTTCTCGCATCCTCGGCTGCGGTTCGCGACGAATCTCGATCTGCTGTCATCACAAAAACAGCAGTTTCGAACAGTTCATCGCGACTCCCGCTCTTGAATTACTCTCATTGTAAATCCGCGACACAGCTGCCGGGTTTTCAGTTCGCGACAAATGGCGTCAGAGTAACCATGGTGACTTAAGATAGGACGATCTGTGTTTATCTTTACGGGCTAGGCCAAGAGTGCGGCGGTTCAGGCGCGGGCTTTGTCGATCATTTCTTCCCAGATGCCTTTGGACTTGAGGATGAGTTCGACGAGTTCGCGAGCGGCGCCTTTGCCGCCGTCGGCTTTCGTAGTGTAGTGGGCGGCGCGGCGGACTTCGGGGGTGGCGTTCTGCACGGCGACGGCTAGTCCGACGCGCTGCATGATGGTGAGGTCGGGCAGGTCATCGCCGAGAAAGGCGACTTCCGATTCCTGAGCGCCAGTCTTGCGCAGAACGTCTTCGTAGGCGGCGACTTTGTGGCCTTGCTTCTCGTAGACAAACTCGATGTCCAGTTCTTTGCAACGGCGGCGGAGGGCGGCGCTGGCGCGGCCGGTGATGACGCCGGTGCGCAGGCCGGCCGTGACCGCGAGCGTAAGGCCCTGGCCGTCGTGCGCGTCAAACGTCTTGATCTCAAGGGCGTGGTTGTCCGGTGTGGACGCCAGAGTTACGCTGCCGTCGGTGAGCGTGCCGTCGACGTCCATCAACAGGACCAGGATCTGCTTGGCGCGTTTCGCCAGTTTTGGTGGGATCTTTCTTCCTCGCATGGCCAATTTGCCGTCTCCTCTTATCTTGGGTGTGCAGATGGGCGCAGCATGCTGCGCCCCTACAAAGAAAAAAAAGAACCGGTCTAAAGACTCGTCACTACATCAGCTCCAGAGTCCACAAATCGTGCAGATGGACCACTCCGAGCACGCCTTTTGCTTCGTCCACGACCACGATGGAAGTGATCTTGCGCTTTTCCATCAGATTCAGGGCTTCGCTGGCGAGCACATGCGGCGCAATGGTTTGCGGGTTCTTGGTCATGCCGTCCGCTGCGCGCATTTCGAGAACAGCGCCGCGATGCTTCTCCATCAAGCGGCGAAGGTCGCCGTCGGTCAAAATTCCCGCCAAGCGCCCATCGGGTTCGAGGACGGTGGTCATGCCGAGCTTTTTGGCCGACATTTCATAGAAAACGTCAGGCATGGGCGTGTCTTTCGAAACGCGAGGCAGCGCTTCTCCCGCATGCATGAGATGTTCGACGCGCAGAAGCTTTTTGCCGAGGCTTCCCGCTGGATGGAGCGCGGCGAAATCATCAGGTCGGAATCCGCGGCGTTCAAGGAGCGAAATAGCGAGGGCGTCGCCAACTGCCATGGCTACCGTGGTGCTCGCCGTCGGCGCAAGATTCATGGAGCAGGCCTCTTCCTTCACGCTCACGTCAAGCACCACGTCGCTGGCCTCCGCGAGCGTGGATTGAAGTTTGCCGGTTAAGGTGACGAGCGGCATTTCGAGCCGCTTCAGAGCCTCCAGGAGGCGAACGATTTCTTCGGTTTCGCCGCCGTAGGAGACTGCCAGTATGGCGTCTCCGCGCGCGAGCATGCCCATGTCTCCGTGCAGAGCCTCCGCGGCGTGCAAGAAAAAGGACGGAGTTCCCGTGCTGGAAAGCGTTGCCGAGATTTTCCGGCCGATGAGACCAGATTTTCCCATGCCGGTCACAACGACGCGGCCTTTGCAGGCAAACAAGACGTCCACAGCTTTTTCAAAACTGCCGTCCAGACGCGCGAGTACGTCCTGGATGGCCTGCGCTTCAATTCGGAGCACGCGCCGTGCCGTGTCCAGGCTCATTTTTCGCTCCAGCGTCGTACGACCGAATTGAGTCCCTTTAATTTCGTGAGCAGGCTGAGGAGATGCGACAGCGGCAGAGCGTTCGGCCCGTCCGAAAGCGCTTTGGCGGGATTGTCGTGCGTCTCCAGGAAAATTCCGTCAACGCCAGCGGCAACGCCGGCACGCGCCAGCGGCTCAATAAATTGCGGCTGGCCGCCGCTCGCATGGCCCTGCCCGCCGGGAAGCTGCACGGAATGCGTCACGTCAAAAACCACTGGGTAGCCTGTCCGCTGCATGACCGGGAACGAGCGCATATCCACGACAAGATTCTGGTATCCAAACACGGAGCCGCGCTCCGTGAGAATAATTTTTTTATTCCCGGCGCCCTCCACTTTCTCCACGACGTTGCCCATATCCCACGGAGACAGAAACTGCGGCTTCTTCACATTGATAACCCGGCCGGTTTTGGCCGCGGCGATCAGCAGATCGGTTTGCCGCGCCAGAAACGCGGGAATCTGCAGCACATCGCAAACTTCCGCCGCGGGTCCGGCCTGGGACGCTTCATGGATGTCGGTGAGTATAGGCAATTTCAATTCAGACTTAATTTTGCCAAGAATGCGCAAGCCTTCCTTCAGACCCGGGCCGCGGAAAGCTTTTACCGAGGAGCGGTTGGCCTTGTCGTAGGAGGCCTTGAAGATGTACGGCACTCCGGCATCGGAGGCGACCTTGGCAATTTTTTCCGCCATGATCCGCGCGTGTACTTCGCTTTCAATCACACACGGGCCCGCGATCAAAAAAAGGGGATTGCCGCCGCCGAGGCGCAGCGAACCGAGAGAGATTTCTTTACCAGTGGCCATGAGGAACTTTGAAGATAGCACAGAGGCTGTAGGCGTTGCCAAAGGAGGACGGCTGTGGACTGGATGCAAAGTGGAGAGGCGAAATGTTGGGCGGATGGGCCAGGCAGCTATTCGCGCACGCCGCCGATGATGAGATGGATGACGACTGTGGGGTTGATGGCCATGGTGTTGCCGCTCCAGCGCGAGCCGAGAACGCCGAAATCGCGGCGATCGATGTTGAAGGTGGTTTCGAATCCGGCAAAGTCGCCTATACTCGGCATCACGCGCACGCCGATCATTTTCACGGGAACGATGAAGCGCTTCGTGACGCCGTGGATAGAGAGAGCGCCTTCGACCTCGTAGGTTTCCTTTCCGGTGGCTTTGACGCCGGCGCTGCGAAAGGAAAGCGTGGGAAACTCTTCCACGTCGAAGAAATCATCCGAGCGCAGCTCTCTGTCACGAACCCAATTGCGCGTGTCGAGGCTGGCGGCCTTCACGGTCACGTCGATCCTGCATTGCGATGGATCCTGAGCGCTGTAGGTCAGCGTGCCGCTGAAATCCTGGAACAATCCTTCTTCCTTGAAGACCATCCACTTCGTGGCGGTGAAGGAGAGCGTCGAATAGGATTTGGTGACGGTATAGACCTTGACGCCGGAACTGGAAGCTCGCGGCGCTGGTTTGCGCCTCGCATATACTGTAAAGGGAAGTGCCGTTAATATAACAACGGCGGCGAAAAGCCGGCGCGTTTTCATGAGCATTTTCTCCTGGAAAACTAGTCTAATTTAGACTAGTCAAAACTAGTCTAAATTAGACTAGTGGTCCGTCGGGCGACCGGAGCTGCAAACGGACCCGTGTTAGAAGACGAGGGACGTCGCCGAAGTGTTAACAAAGCCGGGTTCAAGGGTATGAACTTTGCCCGACCGCCCACTGCCGCGATGTCCCAGGCGTGTTAACAGTCGGCGCTGCCGATCCGTCTTGCGCACAGAAGGAGCAAACCGATGAAACTTCAAGACGCTGGTCGCCGTGAATTTCTTCAACGCGTTGCAGGATGGGGATTGGTCTGCGCTGCGGGTTCTTTTTCTCGCGGCGAGCGTGGCCGAGGGGCAGAATCCGCCGCCTCCGGAGCCGGCGGACACAACTTGGACAGCTGCGATTGTACCGGCCGGAGAGCCGGGCGATGCGCTGGTCGTCGACGGCCGCGTCTTTGCGCCAGACGGGCAGCACACCGTCGCGGGAGTCGTCGTTTATGCCTACAACACCGACAAGGATGGCTATTATTCGCCGGACGGCAAGGTCGGCCATCCGCGGCTGAAGGGCTACATGAAGACGGACGCCGAGGGCCGATTCGAATTGCACACCATCCGGCCTGGTCGTTACCCGGGAATGCACATCCCTGCGCACGTTCATTTCAATTTGTGGGGCGCGGGCTATCCAGTGCAATGGACCGAGGAGTTGCGCTTCGAGGGCGATTCCTACTTGACGGAAGCGATGAAGACCGAGTCCGAGGCCCGAGGCAAATTCTCGACGATTCGGCCGGTCTCGCGGGACAAAGACGGCATGTATCGCTGCGCAATCAACTTGCGTTTACGAGAAAAATCAAATTATCCCGGGCACTGAGTTCACGGAGTTGGCGCGGCAAACGTGTACGTCCCCCGCTCATGCGGGTGGAATCCGGATTTAAGCCGTTGCGCGCGGCGCAGCGCGAAGCGCCGGGGCATGTTTGGGTTCGCTTACCGCTGCGCTGGGGCGGAGTTTCTGTTTTTTGTGCTCCAGTGCCGCGCCGATGAATGCGGCGAAGAGCGGGTGCGGCTCCAGCGGCTTGGATTTAAATTCTGGATGGAACTGGCAGCCGAGGAACCACGGGTGGTCCGGGGCCTCGACGATCTCGACGTAATTTTCATCCGGCGTGCGCCCGGTGATGCGCAAGCCCGCGGCGACCAGCGTTTTTTCGTAGTCGCGATTGAATTCGTAGCGGTGGCGGTGGCGCTCGCTGATTTCCAACTTGCCGTAGGCTTTGTGCGCGAACGAACCGGGTTCCAGCTTGCAGGGCCACGCGCCCAAGCGCATGGTGCCGCCCATTTCGTCGACGCCGAGCAGTTCGCGCAATTTATAAATCACGCGGTGCGGCGATTGCGGATCAAATTCGGTGCTGTCCGCCTGCTTCATTCCGGCGACGTCGCGCGCGTATTCGATGGTGGCGCACTGCATTCCCAGGCAAATCCCAAAGAACGGCACTTTGTGCTCGCGCGCGTACTGAATGGTGTGAATCATTCCCTGAATGCCGCGCTTGCCGAAGCCGCCGGGAACGAGGATTCCATCGTAGCCGTGCAGGCGCGCCGCAGCGGTCGCTGGCGAATCGATCTCTTCGGCTTCGATCCATTCGAGAGCCGTTTTGTGATTGTGGGCCAGGCCGCCGTGCAGCAGGGCTTCACGCAAACTCTTGTAGGCGTCTTCGAGCTGCACGTACTTGCCGACAATCGCGATGCGCGCTTCGCCGGCCGGGTGATGCATGCGGTAGACCAGGTCGAGCCACGGCTTCATGTCCGATGGGCGCGACTCCAGTTTCAATAGCCGGAGAATCTGCTCGTCCAGTCCCTCTTTGCTGAGTTCCGCGGGCACGGCGTAGATAGTGTCGACGTCTTCCATTGAAATCACGCAGGATTCCGCAACGTTGCAGAACAGCGCAATTTTTTTCTTCAGCTCCGACGGAATGTGATGGTCGCTGCGGCAAAGCAGAACGTCCGGCTGAATCCCGAGGCTCAGAATTTCCTTGACGCTATGCTGCGTCGGCTTCGTTTTAAGTTCACCCGCCGCGGCGATGAAGGGAACCAGCGTGACGTGAACGAAAAGCGTGTTCTCCGCACCCAACTCAAGCCGCATCTGGCGAATGGCTTCGAGGAAGGGAAGCGATTCAATGTCGCCAACCGTGCCGCCGATTTCGACAATCACGACATCGACGCCATCAGAGACTTTCCTGATCGTTGTTTTGATCTCGTCGGTGACGTGCGGGATCACCTGGACGGTTTTCCCGAGGTAATCTCCGCGGCGCTCCTTGGTCAGGATCGTTTCGTAGATTCTGCCGGTGGTCCAGTTGTTGTCGCGGGAAAGCTTGGCGTGTGTGAAGCGCTCGTAATGGCCCAGGTCGAGGTCCGTTTCCGCGCCGTCTTCGGTCACAAACACTTCACCGTGCTGAAAAGGGCTCATCGTACCGGGATCCACGTTCAGGTACGGATCGCATTTTTGCAGGGTGACTTTGAAACCGCGACTTTCGAGGAGACAGCCAATCGAGGAGGCAGCTACGCCTTTTCCCAGTGAGGATACAACTCCGCCGGTTACAAAAATATATTTTGGCGCCATCCGTGTAGCCCGGGTTCTTAGGCCGGGCTTGTCAGCCCTCCACAGGAGTGACGTACGCATAATTATGGCTGGGACTCGCAATTCTGTCAAATCGAAGTCTTCGCGCAGCAAAATCGCTATTTTTCCTCCGCGAGCGCGAAACTTTTTCCCGCGGAACGGGTTTGAAGATAATGGGGAATACTCTGTTGAGTTTGGCGGTCCCGACGGATGTTGCGGAACAGGAAATTCTGCTTGTCATCCGGAAACCGCCTGAGGGCAATTCGCCATCTAATGAATTGAACCTTTAGCTTGCGCCTCGAAGCTGTTTTTTCGGTTTATGCCCCGCAACGCGGAAGGGTTTCGGGTGGAATTTTGCAGGTGGGAGGGGAAATGATCCATACAAACAGAATCAGATTGGGCATTGTTGCGCTTGGGATCGTTCCGGGCTTCATCTCTCCGGCCCACGCCCAGCAGACCACTCAGCCAGATGTGCAGCAACTCCGCGCTTATAACGTAAGCCGCGAAGTTTTTCTTCTCGGCACGGTCGTAAAATTCGATTCCGCCTCCGACACTCCTCCCATGGGCGCGCATGTGCTCCTTCAGACGGCTTCCGGCCAGGTGGATGTTCACCTAGGCAATGCCAAAGTTTTGCAGGCCAGCCATCTCGAGTTGAATCCCGGCGATAGCGTGCGCATTGTCGGCGAACCACTGGCCCTCGGTGACAGCACCTACTTCGCGGCGCGCATAGTGCAGAAGGGCGCGCAAACTGTCGCCGTCCGAAACACCAAAGGCTTTCTGACCACTCCGGCTTCCTTGATGTCGCCGGCACAGAAGGAAGCGCTGCGAGGTGTGCGATGAAGCGCCTCCTCCTGATGCTCGCAGCGGCCGGGGCCCTCTGGAGTGCAGCCTGTAGCGGCAATGGGATTGTCAATCCGCCGCCTCCCGTCGGCAAATACAGCAATGCGAACCTGAACGGCCAGTATGCATTTGTGACCAACGGTGAATCCTTCACCGGTGGCTTGAGCGCCACTCCTCTCGCGCGCACCGGAAGTTTCACGGCCGATGGGCTGGGGAACATTGCTGCGGGCGTCGAGGACGTAAATGCGGCGGGAACAACCAGCCTGGCTCTCCAAATCACGGGAGGCCACTATACGGTCAACGCAGACGGCCGTGGAACTCTAACGTTGCAGCTTGGCCAGAATTCCATCAACTTTGGCATCGTGCTCACTTCCACTAGCGATGGCTTGATGATTGACGAAACGTCGACCTCCACACAGTCCTCGACGGGCAGCGGAAATTTCGTCAAACAGAATAGCGGCTCCTTTGCAATCGCTTCGATTACCGGCCCCTATGTTTTCGACTTTTCCGGACTGGATGGCGGGCAGGGTGGCACTCAGGGCCCGGAGTCGATCGTAGGTGAATTTACGGCTAGCGGCGGCCCCATCACCACGGGTGTGGAAGACGTCAACGACAACGGGGCGTTCACTACTGCAGCAGCAGTTTCCGGAAACTTCGCCGCCGACGGAGTGAATCCGTCGACTCTTACTGGATTTGGCCGCGGGATCGCGCAGCTAAACGGCACACAATATGTATTTTATATTGTGGACTCGTCTCGAATCAGGATTCTTAGCACGAGCGGTGGCGCAATGCTCTCGGGCGACGCCGTGGCGCAGGGCAATGTCGCTCCCGCTTCCCTCAGCAGCACCAACTTTGCCTTTATCGTTGCCGGCAGCTCCATCAACGGTGGCATAACCCGGGTGGGCCGGTTCACTACTAACGGCGCCACGGTATCGAGTGTTCTCGTCGATACCAACAATGCCGGCAAATTCATCCAGACAAACACCGTGAACACTGGAGCGAGCATCAGCTTCGATGCGGCAAATCCTGGCCGCGGGACAATCACGTTTACAGACCCGAACTTCAGCAACTCCCCGTTTCGTTTTGTTTTCTACTTGAGTTCCCCGGCCCAGGGCGTCATTCAAGAAACGACCGTCACGGTCAGCGGTACTAACAGTAATGCTGTTGACGTGGCGGACGGCACGATCGCCGCGCAAACAGCCAGTCCTTTCTCGAGCAGCAACATTTCCGGGACCTACGCACTCAACTGGAGCGGGCTGAGCCTGCAGAACGGTGGCGGGTTCTCAGTTCAGGATGAAGAAGACCTGCTCAGCGAGGTTGCGATTTCAGGTCTTAGCTTAAAAGGGGCAGGGGACATTTTCCAATTCCAGAATGGCGTGCCGGTCTTCGATCTCGTCACTAGCGGTTCGATCACCATCGGCAGCAGCGACGGGACGAGCTCCGATGGTAAGCGCAATACCATGAACGTCAAACTCGTCAAGAGCAATTCAACGACGGTCAATTTCGTCGTTTACTTTGTGAACCCGCAGCTCGCTTTCTTTGCGAATAATCAAAACTCAAATCGCATCGTGGCGGGAGTTTTGCAGGCGCAACAATAACCCGAGCTTCCTGCATTTTCAGTCGCACAGTACAAAGCCCGGCGGAGTCCCCGCTGGGCTGTTTCATTGTTTCCGCAGCAGCTTTTCTACGCGCGCCACGTCTTCCGAGGCGTCCACGCTGACGGCGTCGTGCTCCACTTCCGCCACGCGAATCTTCCATCCGTTTTCCATCCAGCGAAGTTGTTCGAGCTGCTCAATGCGTTCGAGCTCGCCCTGCGGGAGCGTCGCATACTCCAGAAGCGCCTCGCGTTGAAAAACGTAGAGTCCGAGATGTTTCAGATGCCGCACCTGAATCTTGCTCGCGGTATCCCGCACCCAGGGAATCGGTGCGCGCGAAAAATAGATGGCGTTGCCGTCGAAGTCCAGCACGGCCTTCACCACGTTGGGATCCATGATGTCGCCCGGAGTTTTGATAGGCGTCGCCACCGTGCTGATCGAAGCCTGCGGCTCCTCCAGCAGGGAATTGACCGCCGTATCAATCGCATTCGGATCGAGCAGCGGTTCATCTCCCTGCACGTTTACGAAAATGTCGCCTTCTTCGCGAGCCGCCACTTCCGCGACGCGCTCCGTCCCGGTGCGGTGCTCGCTCCGCGTCATTCTTGCTTCACCGCCAAACCCCTCCACGGCTTTTACGATGCGCTCGTCGTCGGTCGCCACGATCACACGGTTCACCCGCGTTGCCAGCTTGGCCCGCTCGTAGACGCGCTGAATCATGGGCTTCCCGGCGAGCAACACCAGCGGCTTTCCGGGCAAACGGATCGAACCGTACCTCGCGGGAATGACTACCACCACGTTAACCAAGCGGAGCTCCTCTCATTCTCTACTCACGCGGAATAAAAACTCTCTGCGCCCAGTCTACGATTTGCACGTTGATTACTCGTGCGGCGATGCTACCACACGCCGCTTGCTCCGTCCGGCCCATCAAACTGTTCGATATTGAACATTAAGCAATTGCACTTGTTTTCGGGAAGCCGAGTGATAGAATTCCTGTTAGTCCGAACCGCGCGGCCATCCCAGTAGGCCGGGATGACGGGGGTGCCGTGAAACGCGATTTACCTGGTTTTCGCGTTCCAACTTTCTTAGCCCAAGTCCTGCTGGTTGTTTGCCTGTTTGCCTTACAAGCCGTCCTGCCTGTCGCGGCGCAATCTCCCACCGACGAAAACAAGCCCAAAGACGAAGCCAAGCGTGAGGAATTGAAGGAAGTCAAGAAAGATGATGTGCGGAAAGATACCGCAGGTACGCCTTTCAAGCCCGGCGGAACCATTCATTTTGATGTCGACCTGGCGCTCGTCAACGTGACTGTCACCGACCCTTACAACCGGCTGGTCACCGGCCTTGAAACGGATAATTTCCGAGTCTTCGAAGACAACATCGAACAGGAAGTCGTCACGTTTTCCGCCGAAGACGTGCCCATCTCCATCGGGGTGATCTTCGATTTTAGCGGGAGCATGTCCAACAAAGTCGGCAAAGCGCGCGAAGCCGCGGTGCAATTCTTCAAGACCGCCAATCCTCAGGATGAATTTTTCCTCGTCAGCTTCAACGAACGCGCCGAGTTGACCAGTTCTTTCACCAACAGTGTGGAAGATTTGCAGAGCCGCATGATGCTGACCGTGCCCAAAGGCCGCACCGCGCTCCTCGACGCCATCTATCTTGGCCTTAGCCAGATGAGGGGTGCACACAACGCCAAACGTGCCTTGCTCATCCTATCGGATGGAGGTGATAATCATAGTAGGTACAACGAAAGCGATATCAAGCGGCTGGTGAAAGAAGCAGACACCCAGCTCTATGCCGTCGGCATCTTTGACCCGCTTGGTTATCGCAATCGGTCTCCGGAAGAGTTGGGCGGCCCGTCGCTGCTCAGCGAAGTAACAGAAATGACCGGTGGCCGCGTGTTTGCCGTGGAGAAACTGGATGATCTTCCGGATATCGCCTCAAAAATCGGCATGGAGCTGCGAAACCAATATGTCCTCGGCTATCGACCAAGCAACAAGGCTCACGACGCGCGTTGGCGCAAGCTTAAAATCAAATTGCGGGCGCCCAAGGGGCTTCCGCCACTCAGCGTGTATTCCAAGACAGGATATTACGCCCCCAGCCACTGAGTTCTTCCGGCCTTTGTTTCTCCCTCTGCGCCATCTCATTCTCTTAATTTGCGCTGTCGCTGTGTTTGCTTCAGGCGCCTTCGCCCAGCTTCCCGCTCCCACGCAGGCGCCGCCCCCTCCGCCTGGTCAGGATGCCAACGCCGGCAAGCAAGGCTCAAAAATTGTCCTCAACGTGGACCTGGTGGTCTTGCACACGACCGTCATCGACGACCGCCAGCGTTTCGCCGACGGCCTGAAGCCGGAAAATTTCCGCGTCTTCGAAGACAAAGTTGAACAAAAACTTTCTGTCTTCAAGCGCGAAGATGTGCCCGTCAGCATGGGGCTGGTAATCGACAATAGCGGCAGCATGCGCGATAAGCGGGCGCGCGTCAACGAAGCCGCTATCACCTTGGTGCAGGCCAGCAATCCCCATGACGAGGCTTTCGTCGTTAACTTCAACGACGACTTCTATCTGGATCTCGACAAGGATTTCACCAGCAGTATTCCTGAGCTTAAGGAAGCCCTCGAACGCATCGACTCCCGCGGCAGCACCGCCTTGCGCGACGCCATCATCGGCTCCCTCGATCATCTTAAAAAAGCTTCCAAGGACAAGAAGGTGCTTCTTGTCGTCACTGACGGCGAAGACAACGCCAGCCGCAACTCCCTGGAGAAAATGATTCGGGAAGTCCAGAAGACCGACACGGTGATTTACACCATCGGTCTGCTGGGTCAGGAGAATAAGAAAGAAGCTAAGCGCGCGCGCAAAGTGCTCGAACAAATTGCCGCTGCTTCCGGCGGCTTGGCATACTTTCCGGAAAATGTGGATGATGTGCACAACATCTGCGAACAGGTAGCGCACGACATCCGCAATCAGTACATTCTGGCCTACTATTCGAGCAACACCCGCCGTGATGGCACTTTCCGCGCCGTCTCCGTCGCGGTAATTCCGCCGCATGGCCGTGGCAAGCTCGTTGCGCGCACCCGCAACGGCTATTACGCGCCCATCGAGAAGGCTTCCGCCGCCGGCAATTGACGATGAGACGAAGAGTCGCCACTCCGAACGGAGCGTAATGAGTGAGGCATCTCTCCCGATTGTCTTTGTAGTGCCGGGCCTTCAGACACGTTCGTTCTGTTCCCTTGGCAAACTGCTAGCCAGGACCACAGCGCTTCCGCACATGGCCAGGATCTCGAATCCGCTGGTCCACGGCCCAGGATTGTGCAGCTGACCGGCGATCTTAGGAACGTAAAGCAGCAGGAAGTACAAGAAGGCGATCGATGCCAGGAGCGTTGCCGCCAAGTCGTGTTTCTTCCTGATGATAATCGCAGCGCCTGCCACAACGAAAATGACGCCGAAGAGATAAGCGAGGAGCGGGCGCCCAGGTATCCAAGGGGGGCCCAGACCTGCCGCGTAACGCCCAAAGACAAGATGTTGAATCCCGAAAGCCAGGAAAGCCAGGGCGAAGAAATATCGCCCGAGTTTCAAGAATGGATCTGCTTTTTCACGCTCTTCCAGAGGCGCCGCATTGGCAAGAATCCAGGCGCCGCCACACATCGCCAGCGCCACAAATCCGCTGGTCCACTCGTTTCCATCGCTGGACTTACCAATGATCCTGGGAATGTGCAGTAGGATCACAAAGAGAAAAAACATCACTCCGAGCATCGTCGCGGCTGGCCGGGCCATGAGT
>Ga0209648_10000610_pt1 | contig 27568 bp, 20 predicted proteins | sample GraSoi2013_115cm_FD_185830 | JGI IMG/M metagenome (GOLD analysis project Ga0209648, IMG submission 185830) | Grasslands soil microbial communities from the Angelo Coastal Reserve, California, USA - Sample 9_17_2013_115cm (SPAdes) (version 2) | ecosystem: Environmental > Terrestrial > Soil >...
GTGGAGACTAAAGTGTTGAAGTCTTCGGTCGTGTATTCGGTGAAGGGCTTCGGAATAAAAACACCCGCATTGTTTATCAGCACATCGATCCGGCCAAATCGCGATACGGCAGTATCCACAATCGTTACGGCCGTGCTTGGGCGGCCGATGTCTCCGTCAACCAGGGCAACATTCGCGGCCGCTGCGAATGGATTTGCTTTGGTAATGTTTCGCGAGTTTGCGACTACGCTGTAACCTCGTTTCAGGAACGCTTCGACGAGTCCCGCTCCGATCCCCTGTGAGGCGCCGGTAACGATTGCTGTTTTCTGTGAATTGGCCATTTCTAAGCTCCCTTTATTAACCGGCCTATTGGATTTAAATCGATGTTGGTGGTGCACTGTACTCTTCGAGCGTCACAGTCGATTCCTTTTCTGAATAGCTCTTCGTTGCGCAAGGTCGTATTGAGTCACTTGCCACGAAGCCATCACACCAGAAGCGTGGAGGCGAAACAATTAGACGAAGGTATCGTCGATACTTTCGTATCAGCCGGCGTGAAGAACGGCGCACACACTTCCGCTTTCACCAGCGCTTCGGTCAGCGCCCGAATCCCTCGCGCAGCACACTTCGAGCTGCTCCTCGACGAGCTTGCGAACTTGGTCAGCTTCAGGCTGCGGCTCGTCGAGCCTCAGTTAGCTGGATCTAACTACTCTAGAGGTTTTAAGTGGACGGGCTTGATTTGGACTAACGACCATGGACCAGCATTGGGCTGCGGAGCGAATGGTCAATCAAGGGTCGAAGCCAGAATGGTCGCTCTGTAGGCACTAACAACGATCCCGCAGCCCGGAAATCCAACGTGGCACTACATTTTTATGGCAGCGCTTGTTGACTCTGGACACGTTTGTCCAAAAGAACTCTCCCCTCAACTTCCAGACCACCGATTTACCCGCTTTAGATGAAACGGTAATAAATTCGCAGCAAGAAAATCACTCGCAGATTTTCACTTGACAACTTACCTGGAACTATTCATACTCCGCAGCCAAGTAAGCGGTTCTACGCCGTTGATCTGCAAACTCTCCCCCCAATTCACGTCGCGTGACAAGTGACGTGCTTCAGCGGACGGCAGACGAGGCGTGGGCGACCGCGAACTAGGCTCTCCCGACTGTCCCCATCTATAGCTTAAACAATTTGGAGGGTTCATGACTAGACCCAGGATGTTTCCTAAGGCCCTCGCAGTAACTTTCAACCGTCGAAAATTTTGTGTATCCCCTGTGGCAGCCGTACTCACGGTCGTCCTCCTAAGCGCGGCCATCGCTGCAGCGGGGATAGCAGAACTCTTCGCCGTCTTCCAAGACGATTCTGGCACTGGGCTGACCGCCACGGCGGACTCAACGCTCAACGGCACTAACCCTTTCTTCGATCCCTCGATAGGCACGAACGGGCAAGCCTGCGTAACTTGCCACGAACCCGATACGGGCATCACCATCACGGTGCCCTTCATCAATAGCCGGTTTACGGCCACGGGCGGCACCGACCCCCTTTTCCGCCCCAACGACACGGCCAACAATCCGAGTCTTCTGCTTTCGAGTCACACTGCGGATGACTATAGCGTGTTCCTGGCCCTCGGAACCGCGCGCATTGGCGAGCAGGTCCAACAAGCGGCGACTCCGAACGACTTTACGGTTGTCGCCGCCAATGACGCCACCAACGCAAAATTCGCTGCGCCGGATATGTTCCCGCTCATAACCGATCCCCAGCATCCCGGGGTGGCGACGCTTTCGATCTTTCGACGTCCGTTGGTTAATGTCAACGTGAACTTCGATAGTTCGGTGCTCTGGGATGGCCGTGCCAACATCTCCAACATGCCAGCCCAAGTCAACGGTGCGATCAAGACACTGCTGCTCGGTGCGGGCGGCGACGCGACCGTCAACAACGCAATCGTGAATTTCATGACCGGGGTATACACCGCCCAGAAATCTGACAATGCCGCGGGACAGCTGGACGCGCTCGGTGCCACCGGGGGAGTTGACAACTTGATCGCGCTTTCCCAATCGGCCAGCAGGCCATGCGTGTTTGACCGAGACTCGCCCACTCCGGACATTACACCCTTCGTGGAGGCAGTTGCCACTTCTAGCTCATGCACGCCGGTGGTGCCCGGGAGCTTCAACTTCAGCCCAGGAGGGATGGGGACACCGGCCAATGGAGGACATACGTTCACCCTGTTTGAAGCGTGGGAAAACCTTTCCCCCAACAACGCCATAAACATGGCCCGACTGTCCATCGCTCGCGGTGAAAAAATATTCAACACCCGCACGGATGTAGGCGGTCATGGTCCCGGCTGCACTGGTTGCCACTCCGTCCCGAACGTGGGCAACAATCCCTCGGCAAATTTCATGATCAGAGAGGGGCATGATTCGCCCACTATTCTAGCGGGGCTTAAGGCCGCCGCGCTGGCATCGGGCGATGCAAACGCCACTGAAGAGGCGCAGCAGATCCAGGATATGATCGACCGGGCGTCGCTGCTGCCGTTCTACTGTCTGCGGCCAACCAGTGATACTAGCGGCACCCCTTGCGGGTCCGACGCTGTGGACAAGGTGACCACCGATCCAGCGAGGGCGCTGGTAACCGGTCACATCGCTAACACGGGCGCGCAAAAGCCGCCCATCTTGCGCAACCTCGCGGTGCGCCCGCCGTTCTTCCATAACGGCGACGCGGTAGACATGCAGCACCTAGTCACCTTCTACAAATTCTTCCTCAACATGAGCTTGTCGCAACAGGACGCGCAAGATCTGGTTGACTTCCTTAATGCGTTGTAAGAAGGTCTGTTAGCTGCCGATTTCAGCCGCGTCGTGCCTCATCGGCACGACGCGGTTCTTCTAGCTTCGTCTCCGACCGGACAATCAACATCCGTTTCGGCGCAGATACTGGTTCCTCGAGTGACTTGATCGACTGCGATCTGGCTTGCTGTCTGTGAGCGGAGGCAGTTCTTGACCGTGGACGCGTTTGCGGTAGAATTGCGGAGAGTTTTCGGAGGCTAGCTGGTTGTTGTAGTCTTGAAACCGCTCCGTCTCGCGAGCAACGGCGCACTCCGGCGCCGTGCTTCGTAAGAGACTAAGTCGACTACCCGAGCATAGCGGTAAGCGAAACTTGAGTTTGCAGAAGAAAGCGCTGCAGCGATTTTCCAGGGGCAGAGTTGAAATCCAAAGCATCGGGCAAAGGAGGGAATCATGTCCAAGGCACCACAAAAATCCTCCGCGGAAAGCGAACCGCAGAGTGCCGAGAGCCATCCCACACGTGGGGAGATCGAGCTGCGGGCGCACGAGATCTACGTCGAACGCGGCGGCGCTCCGGGACAAGATGTCGAGGATTGGTTACAAGCGGAACGTGAGTTGCTTAAGAAATACGAGAAGACCGGCCTGAAGGCGAACGCGGCGGCGGTCTAAGTTCACACGTTGGCTAGTTTTTCCCAAAGGTGGGAATCCGGGTTGGCCCATAACGGTCGTTCGCGATATCTCGGACCCCTCGTGACTTCCCGGGAAGACCCTTCACAGTGTAAGAACACCGCACCTTGCAATGGAATCCCCGGACAGTTCGCGGCGCTAGATGCAGCGCTGGATCGTGCAGCGTGTGGGCTAGGTCGCACCGTAGCGGGCTCGGCGGCAGTTCTCTGAACTCGGAATCGCCTCATGAATACACTCGTTTCCCTGCGTGCAACGTCGCGCTGCCCGAAGATTTTTTGATTGGTCAGAGAGCATCTGCTGCTGAACTCTCCGGGCGGCGCGGGCAGTGCTGGCCAGGACCGGAAGTGATTGACCGTTGACGCGTTTGCGGTAGAATTGCGGAGATCTTTCAGAGGCTAGCTTGTGGTTGTGCTCCTGAAACCGCTCTATTTCGACGGCAGCACTGCACCGCCGCGTCCGGCTTCGTAAGGAGCCAAGATGTCTGTCACAACGATTGTCTCGCCCGAGCGATCTCCAAGTCCGCGCCCGGAGTTGGTGTTCGTGAACGGCGCGGAGCAGCGTAAAATTGCGCTCGACCATGTGCCTTTCACGATCGGCCGCAATAGCGACAAGGACCTGGTGATTACCGATGCGCGCGTCTCGCGCGATCATGCCGTGATCCACGCGGAAGGTGCTGACTACGTGATTCTTGATCAGGGGAGCAAACAAGGCATGTACGTTAATGGCGCCAAAATCGAGCGACACAAGCTGAACTTCAACGACCGTGTCGAATTTGGAGTCAAGGGCGGACCCTACCTCATTTTCAATCCCACCAGTTTGGAGCAGCTGCAGTTCCAGAAGGAACTCACAGCGACGTCGCGAGTCTCGATTTTCTCCAAGCTGAGCCCTAGTGATGTCGAGCAGCTCGCCAAGATCGTTACCGAGAAAAAGTACGGGCCAGACGCTGCTGTGTTTTTCCAAGGCGAGCCGTCGGATTCACTTTACATGGTACTCAAAGGATCGGTGAAGGTCACTGGGACTTCCGAGGAGGGAGTTGAAAAGATTCTGGACATCCTCGGTGCCGGCGAGATTTTCGGGGAACTGGCCATGCTCGACGGGTCTCCGCGTTCCGCCACCGTCACCACGTGCGAGCCGACAGAGATGGGCTCGATCTCACGCAAGGATTTCCGGAACTTCGTGGCGAGCCGCCCGGAGACCCTGTGGAAGCTGATGGAGTCCCTATGCGAGCGCCTCAGGAAGACAAGCGGCAGCATGCTCGAAATGTCTTCCAGGGAAGTTCCGTACAGGCTCCTGGCAGCGTTGCATCAGCTGACAGAAAAGTATGGCCAGGTGGCCGCGGACGGGACCTGCCTGATCAGCGTTAAGTTTGGCGTCCAAGATCTGGCTGCCATGGTTGGTTCGGATCGAGAGGTTGTGAGCCGCTTGTTGCATAAGTACGAAGCCGACGGTCTGATAGAGCTAGGCAAGGACAAGAGAATTATCATCCCCGATCCCGCGGCCCTGGCCCGGGCACTCGAGTACGCTTCGGAATGGTCCTGACCAACCGGTGATGTGAAGCCCACGGGCTACAGGAGGACTTCGATGCGGCCGAGCAGGCTCCTCTTTATCTCGGCGGCGGTACTCGCGCTGCTTCCCACTGTAATTTATGCTCACGAGCGCTTCATCCGGCACGATCTCAAGTTTCCCCTAAACGAGGCATACTTCGGCCGGCATCCCGGGGCCTTGCTGGGCATGCAGCCTGACATGATGCATATTGCTACGATCTGTTTCCTTGTCCTACTGGCCTTCCTGATTATCTTCTTCTTCCGCCGGGACCTGGACGTCTTTATACAACACCGGGTGTTGGCTGGCCTGCGGGGGCCCGCGCAACGGGGCCTGAATCACCTCGCAAACTTTCTTACCGATGAGCCGGTACGCTTGCGCTGGTTCCATGCCGTCGGCGAGTGGGCGGTAGTGCTCTTTCTGCGCAGTCCTGCGCTTGTGCTCATGTATTCGGCGACGAACGACTCGCTGGTAATGCCCAGCTATCCGCTAGAGCCTACTTCCGCGACTTTCTTCAAGTTTTTCCAGGTTTTTCTGGCCATCCTTATTTTAACCCAGACCGCGTTACCTCTCGCTGGCGCGCTGGTCATTGCCACGTGGATTTACCTGTGGCGGTGGGGCTGGCTAGTGGCCGCCGATGCCATTCCGGTCGTCACTGTAGCGGTGATGTACGTCACGGCGCCATGGCAATCGCACAAACTCGCCATCACGGAGATGAGCCAGGCGCAGGTCAAATGGGTTCGCTTGATACTCGGTTTCGGGTTCTTCACCCTGGGCTGGTTCAAGATTTATAACTATCACCTGACCGCCGGAGTAGCCGATAACTTCCCATCGGTAATGGATGATCCGATGATCGGCTTTTTCTCCATTGGCACGAACCCCGCGTTCCACAGGGAAAACTGGATTATTGCTTTTGCGCTGGCCGAGGTGCTGAGCGGCTTTATGTTGATGATGGGAATTTTTACCCGAATATGGGCCTCCATGATGCTCTGGGTGCTGGCCAAGCTGATGCTCGTCAACTTCGGCTGGGACGAGATTCCGCACATCTACCCGATCGCCGGGACGCTCGCAGTCATATTTTCGAACAAGATCAGCAGCGAGTTTTCCTTCGTCGAGCGGTTCCAACGCAAAGCTGGGCGCGAGGGGCAAACCACCTTCAGGTTCGCCGGTGTGCTGGCAGCGTCGCTCATCATATCGGCGCTGACGGTCTATACCTTGCTTTATGCCTTGACCTTTGTGAACCGAACAAGTCTGTAAGTCAGGAGCCTCGTCATGAACTTTGCAACTGCCAGGCAGATCGTCGTGTTGGTCATGGTAATCACTGCCGGCTGCTATATCTTCGACTACTACAAGAATCCGCAACTCTGGCATCACGCGACTGCTACCAGCGCAGGCGTCGACAGGGGACCGCGCTTGACCTTGTGGATCAACCATTTGTGCTGCTCGGACTGCCTGAACGACGCCCACAAGGCTCTTGCCGCGGTGCCCGGCATTGATGCGGCAAACGCTAGCGGTCCCAAACAACTGCTTACGCGTGCACAAGCTGATCAGAGCACAGCTTCCCTCCCGGAGTACGGAAACTCGATTGAGCTTGTCGTAAGCGATGCGGAAAAGCTGGATTTCGTGGCGCTCGACAAGGCACTTCGTGACAAAGGCCTGGTCGCTGGACGGATGGAACTCACCGGCATCGAGCACTTCCAGCTGGCAGCCAAGGTCGAGCATCTTTGCTGCGGGATGTGCGAGCGCTCGGCCCACGAACGGATCGCTTTCCTCAAAGCTAGGGGACAGAGCGGCCAGCTCAGGTGGCTGGACAGCGTAGTTGTGAATCGCGACGCGAAGACAATTGTCGCCTACGCGCGGTACCTGCAGGCAGGAAAGACCGTAGACGTCACCGAATTCCTCGGTGCGCTCAGTGACATCGGCTATGCTCCACAATCGGTCCAGATCCTCGTCCACGAGCACACGAATCTCACCAGTCGCCAGAGCCAGGACGATGATCGCGCGCTGGTGCAGATGGCAGTCGTCCGCTGAAGACCGATGCCGGGCGGACAGATTCGCTGGCGTGCTTCGTATCGAGGCGTTTGCGGCTGTCGAACTGCCAATGAGCCCTTTCAATCGTGCTCAGAAAACTGTATAAAGCAGTTAGTAGATGCTGCTGGCAAGCTGGGCTGACTTCGGGAAGTTCTTATGCCGCAGACAAAAACCAAGATTCTCATCATCGGCGGTGGCTTCGGCGGCGTGTACACGGCCATGACGCTGGAGAAGCTCCTGAAAGGCGATCCGAGTGTCGAGGTGGGGCTGATCAGCAAAGAAAATTATCTGGTTTTTCAGCCGATGCTCCCGGAAGTGATTTCGGGGAGCATCGGGCTCCTCGACACGATCGCGCCAATCCGCCGCCTGTGCCCGAAGACCAATCTTTACACCAGAGAGGTGGAGTCGATCGACCTCAAAAACCGGACTGTGAGCACGAGTTCGGGCGTTCGGCCGCGGCCCAACCAGATCGAGTACGATCATCTGGTCGTCGCCGTCGGCAACATCACGAGTTTCGTCGGCCAGGCTGGACTCACGGAGCATGCCCTCCCATTCAAATACCTTGGCGACGCGCTGGTGTTGCGCAACCGGGTCATCCACTTCCTCGAAGAAGCCGATATCGAATCGGACCCCGAGGTGCGACGCGCATTGCTCACCTTCGTGGTTGCCGGCGGAGGTTTCTCTGGGGTCGAAGCTGTCGCTGAGCTGAATGACTTCGTGCGGGCCGGAGCCCATAATTTTCGGCGCATCAAGGCGGCGGAGATTCGTGTCATCCTGCTTCACGCTGGCCCGCTCATTCTCCCCGAACTGCCAGAGGACCTAGCCCGCTTCGCCCAGAAGCTGCTCCAGCGCCGCGGGGTCGAGATTCGCCTCAACACACGCCTGGCCGGGGCGACCGCTGAATCTGCCCTCCTCGAGGGCGGTGACCGAATCCCTACGAAGACGCTCGTGAGCACCGTTCCGGCCGCGCCTAACTCACTGGTGTCCGCATTGCCCTGTAAGAAAGAGCGTGGTCGAATCGTCGTCAACAAGTTTCTGGAGGTGCTCGACCACCCCGGCGTGTGGGCACTCGGGGATTGTGCCTGGGTCGTGGACCAGAACACGTGGCAACCCTGCCCGCCCACCGCACAGCACGCCATCGGGCAGGCCACGTGCCTGGCGAAGAACCTCGTTGCCGGTTTGAGAGGAGAACCGAAGCAGGCGTTCGCGTTCAAGGCACGCGGAAAGCTCGCGTCGCTCGGCCATCGGTCTGCTGTTGCCGACATCTTCGGATTGAAGCTTTCCGGCTTCATAGCGTGGTTGCTCTGGCGCGCGATCTATTTAATGAAGATGCCCGACCTCGATCGCAAGATTCGGGTATCAACCGACTGGCTCCTCGATCTACTGCTGCCGCGGGATATCGTCCAACTGAAGATTGAAAGGAGCGCAAGCGTCGGACGAGAACATTTCGAGCCGCGCGAGATAATCTTCCGCCAGGGAGACCGGGGTGATCGGCTCTACATCGTCGTCGACGGCGAGGTAGAAATCGTGAAGCAAGAGCACGGGGATGGCGAGCAGGTCCTAGGGCGGGTAGGACCAGGAGGCTGCTTCGGAGAGATGGCCTTGGTGAACGACCACCCACGCATGGCGACTGCGCGCACGGTCACCCGGGTAAACCTACTGAGCGTGGGTCGGGATGCTTTTGACGCCCTATTCGCTTATCACCCGCCGTTGCGCCATATTTTCCAACAACTTATCGAGGAGCGCGGCCGAGGCCGGGCCGGCGAGGGGCAGCCCGCGCCCATCGAGGACGAAACCAAGCCTCTCACTCGGTCCCAAGCACCGACAAGCTAAATGCATGGCCGACCGCAGTCCTGGGGCTGCCCTCGGCGCTTGGAAAAACCTGCTGCAGTCGGTTCAAGGGCTTTCTTGCAGGCCCTCAGAGTTGCTTCAAGAATTCGACTACGGCCAGCTGGTCGGCCTCGCTAAGCCTGCGCCAGCGCCTGATGACCTTACGTGCGTCACCGCGATTCTGTTGTGAGGTGGCACTATCATAGGGAGGGCAGATATCGGCGGCTCCGTTCTGGTAGACGACAGCGCCTACGTGATTGCCAGGGGGAACAGGACATGAGCCCCCCACCTCATTCGATTGATTCTCGGCATTGAATGGAGCCGGCAGATCGTGCAGCTCGATGGCGGCCCGAATTGCGGTCAGAAGAGTTTTCACGACCAGAGGGTTATTGGTACTGACGCTGTCTGAATACACGGTACCGGCGGGAGCTGTGGACACGGTTTCCTCACTGAGGAATATCCGGCCGTCATGGAAGAACGGCGGTCCGATTCTTCCCAGTCCCATCAAAGGCGGGGTGCGCCACTCGCGGCCGGTTGCGACACCCTGGTTTGGCAGAGTATCATCAGCCATTCCGCGAACTAGGTCGAAAGTGTTGAAGAGGTTTCCCTCCTCGTCGACACGCTGGACAACCACAGGCAGCCTCTGCGTTGGTGCAATTCGTTCGGCGTCGATGACCGGCCCCGGGTGAATGAGGAGATCGGAAAACAGCGGCACCCACGCATCATTCAAATGCTCGGCGCCGATCTCGGCCGGCAACTCTCCCGTGGTCGCCACAGGCAGATGGCAACCGGCGCAGTTAAGCTTTCGATCTGTCTGATTGATGGCATGCGCATCCCGACCGTCTCCTCCCGTCGGCATTCGGCCAGGGATCATGCGGTTAGCAAGGGCCACCAGATCGATACCAAACAATTTTGCTCCCCGCTGTACCCTTTCCTCAGGGCTGCCTTTCGGCAAAGGCTGTTCAGGATTCTTCTCGTTGAGCACAAGAAGTAACGTCTTACCGAAATCCGGTGGGGCTACCAAGCGTATCAGTGTCCTCAGACTGACTGGCGTCGACAGGGGAATATTCGGTTCGGTCACGGTAATAGCGCATCCAGGGCGGTTGAGATTCGTCATACTGGTCGGCTCTGTAGGAAGGAGAGGGCTCGTAAAGCCTAGTTCCCCTTGCGAACCACCGATCATGAATTGCATCAGAGTGGGGCCGGCCGCCCGCAAACCTAGGCGCCCCACGCGCTTGTCGGTATGTCCTCCGACAAAGGCCTGATTCGACGAATTCAGATTGTGGCGACCGTTTAAGCAGTCCGTGGAACCGCATTCGGGGAAGTCCCCGGCGTGGTCCAGGGACGAATTGATCGGATCGTGCTCTACCGCTTCGTTAGCAAGAATCTCGGCATCAGGAACCGCCTCAATCAGACCGCGACCAATGTAAGGGGGCGCCGCACGCTCGCCTGTCGTTCGCCGAAACCCCGAAGAGCTCAAAAAAGTGACGGAATCGACGCCGCCCGCGAGGCGGGAATCCTCGGAATTAAGAGGAATCCGATCGGGGAGACAGGCATCGAGCGACGGACGCACGCGCTGCACACCCCCGGTTGAGAAGAAACTCACAAATTTTCCCGTGCCCGGCGCAAAGTCGCCGAAGAGCGTGAACGCCGCGGTCTCCCCCGTGTTAGTAATCGCGTCATCGTTATCTGGCGCCCTGCCACCGCCCGTTGACGGGTCCAGCGAAGTAAAAGAGAAATTGGTTGGCGAGGAGCGGGCAGCGCGGGAAGCAACGGAAGGCGTGTTGACGAGCCCGTCGCTGTTTCTCTCCGTATCTTCGTGTCCGTTTCTCCGAACAAAATCGGCTGAGTTCAAGTGACATCCTTGGCAAAAACGCTGGTTGGCAAACGGTCCGAGGCCCTCCGACGCTGTGTGCAGAGTCGTGAAGAATTTCAACCCCTCCAGCACCGCGGCCTTTTCATCTTCGGTGACGCTCGGATACAGTAGCGACTCCAGATCCTCTTCGTTGAGCGGAAAGGAGCCGACAAGCCCGTACCCATCGCGCTCGAGACGCTCGACCGGATGCAGCTTATCCGGATTCGGAGGTGCCACCACGGGATTAAGTTCTACGGAGTCAGTCGCTGTCGCGGCAATCACAACGCCGGCAACGATGAGCATCGCCGTCAGCACAGCCGAGGCACCCGCTGGACGCACTCTTCGTGCGCACCAAGGCATTGAATGAACCCGGGAGAAAATCTTTAGGATTTGCATGGTAACTCCTTAAGACGCTTTCAGGAAAACAACGGTGATAACCGAGGGACCTCTCCGGGGACGGAAGAGGGCTGAAGTATGCATAATGGCGGCCATCCCGCAGCTGCCCTCAGCGCTTGGAAAAACCTGCCCTGTGCCCTGTTTACTGCGCTTCCAGAAACGAAACGAGATCTCTGTGTTCGACATCCGTCAAACCGATGCTGAATCTAGCGTTATAAAAGTCAACCAAAGCATCGATCCCGTCGGCTAAGCCAGCATGGAAGTATGGCGACCGCACCGTCAGGCCGCGGAGGATCGGCGGTTTGAACTTGCCGACGTCGGCGATATGACCGGTGACCATCGCCCGCCCGGGGTCGGTGGTCTCAACGTCACCTGAGTGGGTACCACACGCCGCCGCGCTGAAGGGAGTAGGATCACTTTTCGGCCGCAGGCAGTAGTCCGGCAAGTTTTGGGCGCGGGCTAAGAGGCCCGCAACCGGCGAGTTGAGGGCAGTCAGGATCTGTACTGAGTCGGTGCCGATCCTGACGAAGAATGTTGCGTCAGGGTTGTTGCCCACGTCGCTCTTCGCATGACAAGTGGTGCAATGTATGACGGTTCCAGTGGTTTGAGAAAGCCCGGGGATCCCGCCCGCAGGAATCGTGAGATTGGCAGTGTCGAATACCTCTTGGCCGTGCGCGATCACCCCCCGGCCCGCGATTTTCCCGGTTGCGCTGGGCAGGTTCAACCAAGCGTCGAAGATGGAATATCCGGGGGTGTTCGTAGTGCAGGAATTCTGAAGCAAATTAGCAGCACTGGGTGTGTTGCATGGCGCGTTGGGACCCAGGGCCAGGGTCCGCAAGTTAGCTACGCCGCCTTGAGCGCCTTCGGCGTCGAGAAGGCCGGCGCCGCAGGTCGAGAGGAGACAATTTCCGTTGGCATCCAATCCCGCCGCGGTATCAAACCCTTCGTCGGTGTACACCCCGAGCATAAACGCCACGACCTGATCCGCGTCGTCATTGCTGGCGCTTGGCGCCAGGAGGAGTGTCTTAGCAGCGCCGATGACCTGGGCCCGCATGTTTCCGATACTGGCCCGACCGTCCCAGAGGACGGAACTGTCGAGATGCACGTTGGTATTGACGAGCGGGCGCCGAAACAGCGACAGCGTGGTGTGCCCAGGCTGCTGTGGGTCCATCGAAAGCGGCAATGGTCCAAACTTCGCAGTGTCTTGCGGCGCGACGGTGAAGTCAGAGCTTGCCGCGAAAGTCTTGCCAATACGGACGACTCCCGTATCCATGAAAAGGCTAAAGTTGTCAGCGCTTTCGGAACCGTTAGGGTCATTGGCGGTGTCGTTTAGGCGGAAAAGCGGGTCCGTCAGGCCAGTGGCGTTGAAAGCACTTTGGATGCTTCGGACATTGATCGTAAAGCCCAGGTTCGGCTGGTGGCAAGTCACACACGCCTGACCGTTAGTTCCGAAGCCGGGATCGAAGAACTTGTTGGTATCATCGAGTGGGGCGCTCACTGGGACAATGCTGCCGCCGCTAGTCGAAATCATCACGTTGGACGGGGCGCTCTGTATGTCCCCCGAATCGTCCTCGAACGGGCGGAAGATCGACAGCCCCAAGCCGACGGCCACGCCTGTGAGGGCGAGCGTCGCGATCAACGCCACGGCGACACGGGCTGAACGCACTCTTCGTGCGGACCAAGCCACTGAAAGGACCCCGGAGAAAATCCTTAGCGTTTGCATAGGAAACTCCTTCAAAGGGTTTCAGGAAGACATTAGCGATAACCGAAGGAACCCTTCCGGGGACGGAAGAGGGCCAAAGTATGCATGTTGGCCGCAGCCCTGTCAAGGCCAAAAAGGGTTCTTCATCAGACTTTTTCGGAAATGTCCCCATGTTCTCGCAGTCGAAATGTCCGCTGATCTTGGTTTCACCGGATTGGCGAAAACGCTGGTGTCTTATCTCTTTGCTTAAAATGAAAATGAAGCCGCTGAACTATATTTCCACTTTGTCGGCCAAGCAATTCTCTGATATAGGCTTACGGTAGCGTCGGGCGCTTGACAGAGCGAAAGGATCTCGGGGGCACCATGCGTAGCGTCTATCGTTTAGCCGGGATCATGGTCGTGGTTTTCGTTGTCGCGGCTCCAAGCCTCGGGCAGCATGTTCAGCCGCAGACGACTTACGAGATCGATTCAGCGCGCAGTACGATCCAAATTGACGTCTATAAAGAAGGGTTCTTCAAGGCGTTTGGGCACGATCATCTTGTGACCGCGAAAGAATTTTCAGGGCGCGTTGTATTCGACCCAAACCATGCGGAAAATTCTTCGGTGAAGTTTCGAGTAGCAACAAAATCGCTAACCGCGTTGGACCCCGGTGAGTCGGAAAAGGACCGCAGCTCCGTACAGACGACGATGCAAGGGAAAGAAGTGCTCGATGTGGAGCAGTTCCCGGAAGTGACATTTTCCTCCACGGATGTGAGCAAATTGGAAAAGAAAGGCGATAAGTGGAACGTGACGCTCGCTGGAAAGCTGAAGCTGCACGGGGTCGAAAAGCCAATTCATCTCCCGGTGAGCGTAAGCATTGCCGGGACCGAACTAATTGCGCAGGGTGAGGTGTTCCTCCTCCAAACGGACTACGGAATTACGCCAGTGAAAGTAGCTGGCGGTACGGTGAAAGTCAAAGACCGCCTGCGCATCCACTTCGAAATGCACGCTCGCATAGAGAAGTAGACCAACGTGGGTTCGAAGTGTCTTCCACCTCGGGGCGCGCGATAGATCATGCCTCTGGATGCACTCAAAGCAAAAGAAGCAAGGCCAGGCCGCAGGAAATAGCAGGGCTTGTCGGACAGACGCTGGCGACAAGACTTGATCGGGATGTTACCCGCGATGTCTCCGGGCACGGCCGCCCCTGGTTCTACCCAATTAGGCCCTTTTCGTTCTTTCTCACTGACGGCGTTGGTTTTCCGGTTGCTGAGCCTCCATTTAATTGACACATTGAGGCGGTTTTGGGACTATTCTGCTTCCGGAGAGCTATCGCGCAGGTGCATTCTTTGCTTGACGACCACCGGGGACAGCGTTCCGGCCAGGGTGCGGTCACCAGGTGGTGTCGCCCCGATTGCACAGGCCCCTCGTTATGACTGATTCTCTTCCGCACGCTCAAACCGGCTTCGAATCATCCGAGGAGAAAGCGCAGTGGGCGTGCTCTTTTCCGGTAGTCGCCCTTTCCTTCGAAGGAATAAGTTCCGATACGACATCTCGTGGCACATTGCGTCTCGTCAGCACCGGCGGGGGTTTGCTTTGAAGAAGTTGGGCAAATACGAAGTCCTTGGAGAGTTGGGCCACGGCGCTATGGGAGTGGTCTATCGCGCTCGCGACCCGATGATCAATCGGCTCGTTGCGCTCAAAACGATTACGACCAGCGTGGCTGACGACCCTGCTTTGCTCCAACGCTTTTACCGCGAGGCTCAGTCGGCCGGCGGACTGCAACATCCGAATATCATCACGATCCACGACATGGGCAGCGAAGGGAACATTCCCTATATCGCCATGGAGCTTGTGGAAGGAGAAAACCTCGAACAGGTGATCGCCCGCCGCGCGCCCCTCCCGATATCCCTGAAGCTCGTCTATGCCATGCAAGCTTGCCGTGCATTCGACTATGCCCACAAGCGCGGGATCATTCACCGCGATATTAAACCGGGCAACGTAATGGTCAGCAAGGACAGCACGGTGAAAGTGGTGGACTTTGGCATCGCCAGGGTGCTGGAGGCTTCCAGGACCCAGACGGGAATGCTGATTGGGACATTTGCCTATATGTCCCCGGAACAATACCACGGCGAGCACGCCGATGAACGCTCTGACATCTGGTCTTTCGGAGTGCTGCTCTATGAATTGCTCTGTTATCAAAGACCTTTCACGGGAGAGACTCCGGCAAGTCTCATGCACAGCATCTGTCAGCAGGAGCTGCGCCCACTGAAGATTCTTTTGCCGGATTGCCCAGAGGAATTAGAAATCGTTATCTCGAAAGCTTTGCGAAAAGCTCCGGGCGAACGATATCAGTCAATGGAAGACCTGCTGCTCGAGCTGGATCCGATCTGTAGGAAGCTCCAGGCGCAGTCGGTTGCGGAACTTGTGGCCCAGAGCCGCCGCCATGTCGAGCAGAACGAGTTTACGGAGGCTCGCGACCTGCTGCGTCAGGCCCTGCAAGTCGAATCCGGCAACCAACAGGCTCGAGCCTTGCTGGAGAAGGTTAATGCCGAGCTCAAGCGCATTCTGGTACGACCGAAGGCGCAACAATATGTCGAGAAGGGCCGCGTGTTTCTGGACGAAGGAAAGATCCAGGAAGCCCAGGTGGCAGCGGAGAGTGCGTTGCAGCTCGATTCCAGCTTCGGACCTGCGCAAGAATTGCAAAAAGTCGTGCGGCAGGAGCTTGATCGAGCGCGATTGGTGGCTCAGTGGCTGGAGACCGCCAAGCAGCTCATGGCCGAGGGACTGCCTGATGAGGCGGGATCTCTGGTGGCCGGCGTGTTGGAAACCGAGCCTTCCAACGAAAAAGCGCTCGCTCTCCAGCAACAAGTCGTCAAAGAAAGGGCAGAGAGGCAAAAGCGACTGCGGCTACTCGAGATGTTGCAGCAGGCGCGAGGGCTTTGGACACAGCAGAATTACAACGAGTGCATACTGCTTCTGGTCGATTTGGAGAAGGAGTTCCCGGACGAAGAGGAGGTACCCAGGCTCCTGGAAACCGTCCGTGAGGACCAGGCGGAGCAACAGAAGCAGCAGACCTTGCTGGACTGTCGAAATCTAGTGGCCGCCAGGCGCTATGAAGAGTGCCTCGCCCTCCTGACCAATCTGCAGAAGCGATTCCCGCGTGACGAAGAAATACCCAGACTCTTGGAAGATGTCTACAAGGATCAGCGGAACCAGCGCAGGCTGCAAAGACTGGCGGAGGTAAAAGGCGTCCTGGCAGCCGGACAATACGACGAATGTATTTCTCTGCTTACTGCTTTACAGATCGAGTTTCCGAACGATACGGAAATTCCCAGGCTCATAAAAGCGGCCCACGACGATCAAGAGGAGTACCGCAGGCAACAGGGCGTGGAGGAAGCCCGGAAGTTACTGGCTGCGCGGCGCTATGAAGAATGCATCACCCTATTAATAACTTTGACTAAGCGATTCCCCTCTGATGACGAAATCCCGAAGCTGCTGGATTCGGTCCGCGAAGATCAAAAGGAGCGGCGGAAGCTGCAGGGCTTAGCAGAAGCCCGAAACCTCCTCGCCTCCAAGAATTATCAAAAATCCCTTGCCCTTCTTACTTCGATGCAAGAGGAGTTCCCCGAGGACGACGAAATCCACAGGCTGCTCGAATCCGGTCGTGAAGAGCAAGCAGAGCAGCGTAAGCGAGAAGGCCTAGTACAAGCTCGCAAACTCCTGGCCTCGAAGAGCTATGAAAAATTCTTTGCCCTTCTTACTCCAATACAAGAGGAGTTTCCCGAGGACGACGAAATCCACAGGCTGCTCGAATCCGGTCGTGAAGAGCAAGCAGAGCAGCGCAAGCGAGAAGGTTTGGCAAAGGCTCGCACTCATTTGGCTTCCCGCCGTTACGACGAGTGCATCAGTCTTCTAAGCGAGCTGCAAAGAGATTTTCCCGGCGAAATGGAAATCGATGAACAGTTGGAAACAGCCCGCCAGGATCGCGCGGAGCAGCGGAAACAACAGCAGCTTGCGGAAGCGAGGACTCGCTTGGCTGCCCAGTCCTTTGGGGAAGCGCTGACCTTGCTCGAAGGTCTTGCCGAGGCTTATCCAAACGACGCGGCTGTGATCAAGCTGCGCTCGCTCGTGCGGCGCGAGCAGGACAAACAAGCCAGAGCCGAACGGATACAACGCGAGCTGGACGCGCTCAAGAAACTAATGGCCGAAAAAAAGTATCTCGAAGTCCTCGCCGGAACAAAGCAGCTCCTCAGCGAGTTTCCGGGGGAGACAAACTTCAGGCGGCTTGCCGAATTCGCGGAGAGCCAACAGGCTAATATCGAAAAGGAACTTCTACTTCGCAAGACGCTGGCGGAAACAAAGGCGTTGTTTAATTCAAATCGCTTTGATGAGGCAATTCGCGCTGCGCAGACGGGTCTTGGGGCATTTCCGGCGAACTCGGAGCTTGTTAACCTCGCTCAGCAGGCTGAAATCCAGCAAAGAAAGCTGGCCATACGGCAACAAATCGAGCAGCGAATCCGCGAAATCAGAGTAAAGATCAACCGGGAAAAGTTCAGTGAGGCGATCGACCTGGCGAAGCAAACGCTCGTGACGCTTGGACCCAACACGGACGTGACCCAGCTGTTGAATTCCGCTCAAGTTGAATTTGATGCGCGTGAAAAGCAGAGAGAGCAAGAGGGAAAGCTCGAGGCAATTCGCACCCTGATCGAATCCGGCAACGTTGAGGCGGCGAGCCAAACCATAGAAGAGGCACTCGAGACGAGGATTCTCGAAGCATTCGACCCGCGAATCCAGCGGTTGTCGGAACAAATCAAAGATGCGAAATCCATCGCAGCGCGGGAATCAGCGCCTGCTGGACCCTCGGTCCCGCCCGATATTTCCAGAGAATATGCTTTCCTTCAGGCCGCACCGTTGCCGCGCGGTTCAGCTCCACCCGAGAAAGCTGCCTCGACAGACGCACCGACGGCGCAGGTAAACGTAAGCCCACCGGCATTTGCTGCTCAATCCGTTGCGCCTGCCAATCCATTGGAGGTAGTGCTCCCCCCTCCTGTGCCAGGAATAGAACCCACGCAAGCCGTTACTCTTGGAACATCAAGACAATCCGCGGCCCCACTCGACATTCCCACTCATCGAATTGAGATCCAAGAAAATCCCCGGCCCACGGCTCCGTCCATCACGACCGCGGACACACACATAGCGCCCCTTCGGATGTTGCGCAGGCCAGCAATACTGGTGTTCTTGGCACTCGCCGTGATTATGGCTGCCTGGGCAGGGTTACATTCGTTTCTATCGAAACCCCGGCTGGTGAGCGTCACTTCGACGAAGTCAAATCCAAAGCCTCCGTCGCACCCCATCGATCCGCGCGAGGTGCAGCAGCGCGATGCGCTGAACGCCGCCGACAAACTGATCGCGGCGAACGATCTTGATGGCGCGCGACAAGCGCTGCAGCAAGCGGTCGCGCTGAACGGACCGCTGACACCTGACGTGCAGAGAAAGCTATCGGAGATCGAGCAGTCCATGAAGGATTCCAATCTTCGCCAGCTTCGACAGCGCGAAGAGCTACTCTGGCAGCAGGCGATGAAGAGCTTGGCAGGCGCTCGCTACCCAGAAGCTCAGAAGGAACTCCGCCAAGTCTTAGCCCTCCCAACCGGAGGTGTACGTAGACAAGACACTCAAAACTATCTCGAGAAGGTCATACCCCAACGCATCCTGGAGGATAATCTCCTAGCCCAGGCTCGCCTGAACTTGAGGCAAGGCGACTTTCAGTCTGCTCGCCAACTAGCGGACCGGCTTAAGCAGAGCGGCAGCGATTCGGCCCATCTGGTCGCCGAGATCGACCAGGCTGAACAGAGCCGGCTCGCACAATTAGAAAGCCAGTTTAACCAGCTCAGGCAGCGAGACGATGATGCTGCTGTGCAGCAGTTGCGGACATTGCAGACGAAGTTCAAGGCGCTGTCAAACGATGGAGGTCCGAAGTCCGCGGAAGCTCAGAGCTACTTCGACAACACTGTAGCAGCGATCTCAGAGGTCCAGGAGCGGGCGCAGAACAAGCGGCTCGAAGTGGCGTTTCAGTCGGCGGTCCAGAAATATCAGCAAGCTCTCAATACGAACGATAAGAACGCATTGACCTCGGCGAGTGGCGCACTCCAGCCGTTCGCGCAGGGCGGACCACGCGCAGGTGAAGCACAAAAGTATTTGAGCGAGATTAACGCCAAATTGATGGCAATGAGCAAGCCGGCAGCGCCGCCTGCCGCGGAAGCCCCCACGGTCACGACAACGAAACGGGAGCCACCGGCCGTCAATCCTGTTGAGAGCGATGCGGGCGTGAGAGCCGTAGTGCTGCGGTATCAGCACGCTTTCGAGCAGCGGGACGCCGACGCGTTGCGCCAAATCTGGCCAACTATGGGAGGTCAGTACAAGAAATACAAGGACGCCTTCGGATTTGCGAGGTCCATCAAGTTGCAAATGGAAATCCTCGAAGTGAAGATTGGCGCCGATGGGGCATCGGCCACGGTGCGAGCTGTAGTATCACAGGACTACACGCCGAAAGAGGGCAAGACAAAGAGTTCCAAAGACCAGACCATCTTCCATATGGTCAAGTCGAACGGGAATTGGTTAATTGCGCAGATTCAGTAAGAGGGATCTTCCAGCAATTGTCCATCAATTTTACAGGCTTGACAATTCTAGGTGGTCGTATAAACTCCCCCCCAAGTCGAGCACTCAAATTGCTCCGTCGCTCAGGGGCGCACAGCGCAAAAACACCATTACAGGAGGACGCGATGTCGAAGCACCTGCTTATGGGGACTTTAGTTCTAGTTCTTGTGCCCGCTAGCGCGTCGGCCCAGGGCATCTGCCCCTTGAATGGGACTTCGAGCAGCAAACTAGTTTGCGTAATCCCGCAGACGTTTGGCCCTTTTGGCGTCGGCAGTGGCGCAGGGGCGCCATTGATCGCTAATCAGCACCAGGCCCATTTCGAGGGCGATTTCCTCTCTAGCTTCGGACCGATCAATGAAGCTGTGGGCATTCAAGTCTCGCAGTTGCCGATTGCCTCGCCCTCCTCGGGTATTACATTCAGATACGATCCTGCGCTTAAAACCTTCTCGCCTTCGACGGAAGAAAGCTTGGGACCAATTCTCGGAGAGCGCGCAAGCACCATCGGACGCCACAGGCTTTACGTGGCGTTCAGTTTTCAATACTTCAACTTCAACTCGATCGATGGGCGGAATACCAGTAATCTATCCGCTGTTTTGCAGCATCTGCCTTTCCCTGGGCTCGCTCCGCCGGCCCCCACCTTCTTGCAAGCCTGCCCGAACCAAACTGGACTGACGGGAGGAAAATATGCCGGAGATCCATGTTTCGTGCGCGATTACGTTCAAACGGTGAACAATATTGACTTGACCGTGCATCAATACACGCTGTACGCCACATACGGCATTAGCCGACACCTCGATTTCTCGGTGGAAGTGCCGATATTGGACGTCAGCATGAAAGTTAATACAAGCGCCACGATCGTGCAGAATTCGGTTACGCCTACTGGCACCGCTTTCCACCAGTTTAACCCTGCTATTGTTACGAGCTGCGGCTCAGCGTCACCCTGTTTGAATGGCACCTTTTCCAGCTCTGGAGCGGCCACGGGAATTGGAGATATCGACCTCCGCGGCAAGTACGAGGTGTATCATGGAGAACGCTTCGGTTTCGCCGCGGGTGTCGATGTCCGTTTGCCCACTGGTGACGAACAGAATTTCTTGGGTTCCGGTGCTATTGGAGTGCGCCCATTCGGAGTGGTTTCCTACGGCGCTCGCGTTTCGCCACACGCCGAGGTCGGCTACGAACTGAACGGCAAGTCCACTCTTGCCGGTGATTTTGTGGGGCCGACGGCGACCAACGTCAAGGGTGGCTTGCCAGACAGGTTTGTATACATCGTGGGGGCAGACGCTTCACTGCTCAGGCGGCTGACGGGCTCGTTTGATATTTATGGGCAGCGCTTATTCGGCGTTCCTCAACTGTTCTCCAACCCTTATACAGACTTGGGGAAATGCAGCGACGTCAACTGCACAACATTGACGCCGGGAACCACACATCCAAACGTCGGCGTAAACACCAGAGCGGATTACAGCATCACAAACGCATCCGTCGGACTTAAGTACCGGCCATTCAGCCATTTAGTCCTTACGGGCAACGTGCTGATCAAATTAGATGATGGCGGCCTGCGCTCCACCGCGGTGCCCCTCGTGGGCGTATCCTATAGCTTTTAGCCGGTTATTCGTCTGACCTCGGGCGCTACTTGAAGGCATCGGGCCACCGGCAGTATTCCGGCATCTTCATCCGCAAATGCGCATTACCTGTTCATATCGTGGTGTACAGAAGGTTTGGGAGACTCCCGAGAAGGAAGTCGTTTTTGGCCGGTCTGATGAAAAATGGCCCATCATCCTTGACCTTTCGCCTGATCAAAGAGTGTCCAGGCTGCACGGGCGAATCTGGGAGGAAGAGGGACTCTGCTGGGTGGAGGACCTGAACAGTTCTCGCGGCACACAGGTGAATGGGATCGAAATCAAAGGACGAGGTAAGCGACAGCTCCAAGATAGTGACGTAATCCTCGCCGGACAGACCACCCTTCGCATCGAGCTTGTCGAAGCCCAAGGGACGGCCGAAAGGACGCAGTACCTGGAGCAGGGAACCTTCCTACTGCCCGAGAACCAACATGCTGAATCCGGCCTGGCCATTGCGAAAGACGTGGACGCTACGGCGGTCGATCCCCTGCCAGTTGAGTGTGCGGAGGACGCCACCGCACAGCGTCTTAAGATGCTATGCGATCTTCCTTTTCAATTTGCTACCAAGACTACGCTGGAGTCTCTCCTCCCGGCGATTGTGGACCAACTGGTCGAGGTGGTTCCAACGGGAGAGAGCTGGGCGCTGGTTCTCCGTGAGCCCGGTACGGATGCCCTGTTGCTCAAAGCTTATCGATACGTCCAGCGGACCTACCTGAGCGAAACCCTGCTGCGTCGTGCAATGACGGAACGCAAAGCGTTTGTGTGGAAGAGAAATCCCGAGGCAGATATTAGCGGAAGCATCGCGCAAAGCGGAATAGAAACCGGAATGTACGCCCCGTTACTCTGGCAAGGCGAGGCGCTTGGCGCGATTTGCGCCGGAGCGCGAAGCGCCGAAGCTATCTTCACTGACGAGGACGTGAAGCTGGTGGTCGTTGTCGGACAGTACGCCGCTATGGCGGTCGCGACTCATCGGCTACAGGAAAGACTCCGTCGAGAATCTATCATCAAGGCCAATCTTCTGCGCCAGTTTTCTCCAAAGGTGGCAGAGCAATTATTGGCCCATAAGGGGCGTCTACGGTTGGGCGGCCGGCGAAGCGAAGTAACGATTCTCAACGCTGACATCCGGGGTTTTACGCAGTTGGCCCGTGAGATGGACCCCGACGATGTCGTTGAGATGCTGAACGATTACCTAGGGGCTTTGGTACCGGTAATTTTTTTGCATAACGGAACGGTTGACAAATTCATGGGCGATGGAATCTTGGCCGTATTCGGGAGCCCCGAACTTGATCCAAAACAGCACGAAAACGCGCTTCGCGCCGCAGTTGCAATGCAGGCAGCGGTGTCAACGTTGAATGAAGTGCGTCAGCTTAAGAGTGCCGCTTGCCGCGATTTTGGTATCGGAATTCACTGCGGTGAAGTCGTACATGGGTTCGTTGGCACGGCAGATCGCATGGAGTTCACTGTGGTCGGTGATGCCGTCAACCGAGCGGAGCGTTATTGTGCCGCCGCCGCTGAACGCAACATTCTGATCAGCCCAGAAATGTACCAACATGTTTGGCGATTCGTAGAAGCAGACCAGACAACCATTCAAACCAAACGCGAAGGCGACTTTGTAGCGTATCGAGTTCATTCCCTCAAAGAGAATGCCAGCTTGACCGGATCCCCGGCGCCCGCTGATTCCTCTGGCAGGCCCTCCATGGTGTAAGAGAATGATTCGCGATGGGTAACTGCTGGGTAGAGGACGAGGTATCAGTTCTAATGCAGGAGCCTATCCCGGAGAGGAAAATTAGCGCGGAACCCAATTGGGGTTTTGCGTGAAGAGCCCATTGACGATACCCATTTGATAGACAATGAAAAGGCCGAATGCCAGACTTACCACCCCGGAGACCAGTCCCAGGCCGCGATTGAGGCGAATGAGATGTTTTTCAGTATATGTAAATGGGACGGCAATCGCTGCGGTGATCAGCATCATCCCCGCGACGGTGCCAATCCCGAATACCAGAAGATAGCACACCGCCCAGGAGGGAATACGGATGGTCGTGAGGACCAACAAGGCTATGGCCGCCGATCCTGCAAGACCGTGAACGATGCCCGCGGCCAAAGGCCGCGCGACTTGATAGAGACCCAGCCCGCCAAACGTGCGATCCATCCAACCCACGGAGGTGGCATCCTCGACATGGCGGTGTTTCGCCGGACTGTGACCGTGCGAATGACTGTGAACGTACTCACCGTATGCGTGGGGGAGTGAGTGCTGTCCCAGGCGAAGGGCCGGAACCGTTTCCGCGATCCAGCGCAGGATACCGGACAGATTCAGAATTCCCAGAAGAATTAACATCAGGCCAACCGACAATTCCATCGTGAGCCCCACTCTCGGGGGGATTACGAGACCGAACAAGATGATTGCCGAACCAACAATAAGAATCGTGATGGTGTGACCGAGACCCCAAAGGATTCCAATCAGAGCCGCCTGGCGTATGTTTCGCTGACGGCTCACAATCGTGGTTATAGCGATGACGTGGTCCGCATCGGTGGCGTGGCGCATACCCAGGAAAAAACCAAGCGCAATGATGGAAAGTAGGGTACCCATTTATCGTTCGGCTGCGGCTGCGGCGCGAGAACGTCGCCGCTGGCGTTCCAGAAACTCCAGACTTTCCGTAATCCCTTCCACGCTCTTGTCAGATCGCTTGAAGACTTCCCTGCCCCGCGCACCTTTCGGATGCGCAAAGCTCCAAGGCTTGCCGGGTCGAAACCTATTGGAAATGCGCGTCGTGCGGCGAAAAGCCCCGCCTATCGTGATGAAAGAGCAACAATTCATTCACTTCGAATCATACATCGAAAGCGGATCAATGATCTTTCTCATAAGGGTCCTCCATCGAACTAGCTCGCCCGTCGCCGCCCGCGCGCCATGTGTGGGGGCGGATTTCGGTCCGCCCTCTCTTCGTTTTTCCATTTTCAAATTTCTACTTTCTGATTTCCCATTTGTACTTTTTGTGAGCATATTCCCGGGACACAACGCTAGAATGCCCCTGTAGGAGTCCCCATGACCCAGATTATCCAGCCCGTCGCCACAACTCCGGTCCGCCTGGACCGCTATTCTCTGGAACACGCCGCCCAAACGGCCGTCGGCGCCACCGTGGCCCTCCTCGTGGCTCGCCTCTTCAAGCTCCCGGAGTCCTATTGGGCCGCGATCACCACCATGATCATCCTGCAATCCACGCTCGGCGCCGCGCTCTCTGTCGCCGCCGTGCGCTTCATCGGCACAGCCCTTGGTGCCGCCGCCGGCGGCCTAATCGCCAGCTATTTCGGTCCCAACTTCTACATTTTCGGCGCTGGGATTTTCCTACTGGGCATCCTCGCCGCGGCCCTTCATCTCGATCGCAGCGCGTTCCGTTTTGCCGGCATCACCCTCGCCATCGTGATGCTCGTCCCGCGCACGCACTCGCCCTGGATCGTCGCCGCCCGCCGTTTCGTCGAAGTCTCGATTGGAATTGTCATCGGCCTGCTACTGACCGCCGTCTGGCCCGAGCGCCAGGCGTTACCGGAGTGATGTTCTCTTGTCAGGAATCAGCCGCCACGCGGCTGCGGCGCTTGCCACAGACAAACCTGCGCAAATCACCATAATGAGTCGGAATCCAAATACAAATGCGTCTCGAACCGATTTGCTGATTGCGGTTCTGGTACTAGGACTGAGACTAGCCGGCAACTGCAGGCCGGCAAGTCTGATCTCGCCCGCCTGAATCTCGCGCAGGGTGTCGGGAGGGAGCGAGAAGTTCGCCAGCTTGGAATCCAGGCGCGCGCCAAAGGCGTTCACCATCACGATCCCAAGGATTGCAATTGCAAGCACGCCCGCGACCCGAGCAACTGCATTGTTGATTCCAGAAGCCGCGCCGATGCGGTCCTGGTCTACTGAATTCATCACGACCGTAGTGAGAGGAGCTACGGTGGTCGCCATGCCAAACCCAAGAACAACGACTGCGACGAAAAACGACTTCCAGTAGCTATCTCCAACGGAGGGCACGACAAATAGAAGGAACCCGAATGCCGCAATGAGAGGACCGATGATCAGCGGAATTCTTGGGCCATAGCGAGCGACGAGTCCGCCTGACCAACGGGAAAGAAGGAAAATCAGCAGAATCAGTGGAAGGGTGGCCGCACCCGCTGCGGTTGCCGAATATGCCTGAACCTGGATCAGGTTCAACGGGAACAAGAAGAAGAAGATTCCAATAGCGGCGTAGAGGAAGAGGGTGAGCAGGTTGGCGCCACTGAAGCTGGGAGATGCAAACAGCGTGAGCGGAACCATCGGCGAAGCTCCGCCGGCTTCGACGAATACGAACGCAATAAGACAGCCAAAGCCAACAATCAAACTCCCAAAAACCAGAGGATGCCTCCAGCCCAGGTTGACAGACTCGATGAACCCGTTAACCAAGCCGCCTAACCCGAGGGTGACTACCATGGCTCCTAACCAATCCACACGCGCTGCGGTGGCGCTGCGGCTTTCCGGAATACGCCAAAGCGAAATGGTTATCACTGCCGCCGCAAGCGGCAGATTGATGAAAAATGCCCATCGCCAGGATGCATGCTCAATAAGCCAGCCGCCAAGAACCGGCCCAATGGCGGCGGTGATAGCCGTGAACCCAGACCACGTCCCGATCGCCTTTCCTCGGCTTGTCCCGTCGAAAGATGTACTAATGATGGCAAGGCTGCCGGGCACGAGAAGTGCAGCTCCCACACCTTGAACACTCCTCGCAATTATCAATTGGTGAAGGTTCGAGGCGACTCCGCAACCGGCAGAAGCAACGGCAAAAATTATTACGCCCACCAAAAACATCAGGCGACGGCCAAAGAGGTCGCCGAGCGAGCCGCCGACTAGAATCAACGCTCCCAAGAATAGTCCGTAGGACTCGATCACCCATTGCACATCGACTACCGTTGCACGAAAGCTTGCTTGGAGGGCGGGCAAAGCAATATTGATGACTGTGCTGTCGATGAAAGCCATGCTGGAACCGAGAATCGTGGCGGCGAGTATCCAGAGTCTCGCTTCTTCTCCACACCAAACTCGGACACTTACCGACCGGATTACAGCTTCGTCGCAAGGTGGTCTCATGGGCTGTTAACAACGCATTCTGGCTCTCGCCGTCAGACGCTCAGCACTGGACAAGGAGCGTCACGCGCTAATGCGTAGCTAAGATCCCGCAAGCGGCCCGGCACGCCGGACCGCGTACTTCTCCCGATCACTAGCACATCCGCTCGCAATCTGCGCGCCTCCTCGGTCAGGATGTCTTTAATCGGACCGATGGCAATGCTTACCAGAGCGTGCGAACCAGCGCCGCTTCGCAACTCCTCGATGCGGCTCGATGCTTTTCTTTTCGCAGGCTGCAGCCGCTCCTCCAAATCCAATTCGACCGGCAGGTCAGGCCCGCTCACCGGAATCACATGAACGAGCGTGAGATTCGCATGGACAGCCTCCGCAGCCTGGCTGGCATACCGAAGAACCCTTTGCGAATCCGCGTTCAAGCCAATGGCGCAGAGCCATTCCCGATGTTCGAGCTGCCTTGGTGAAATGGTCTCCACGTGCTGCGTGGTCAATACCGGACAATCAGCGTCATTCAATACCTTCGCTGTTGTGGAGCCAAGCAACGTCCTGCGGAAGAGGCCAGCGTGTGTTGGCATGACGATGAGATCGAATCCGTCCGTCCGAGCGAGCTGAGTGATCTGTGCCGCTGCAACGCCCGACAACAAGATTCTCGGGCACTCACCCACCGGAAACTCAGAATTGAGGAACGAATCGAGTTTGTCACGAGCGAGGTTCTGCTGCTCTTCGGCAACCTCGGAAAGTGGCCTTACATAGAGTTGGAATGCGTCGTGACTGTAAAGATCGAAGACGTGAACCAGTGTCACCCTGGCGTCAAAAATAGCTGCCGCCCTCCGTACGTAGGCGGCCATAGCGACGCAGGAAGCCGAGAAGTCCACGGGGAACAGAGTGTTCCGGAACGTCGTCATGAGTTATGGGCGCAACGTCGCGGATGGTGCGACAACCATGTACTACCCTGGGTCTCCGCTCCCCCCTGGAACAGGGCGATCAGCATTGATCACGTATTCTTGATGATCGACGGTGAATACCCTTCGCCCGTACATTTTCACGTCAACAGTCGTCTCGTCACGGCAAGAAAGCCAAAAACCGCCAATCTTTTGGAATTGACGGACAAAATCCGCTCGATTGATCCAGAAGGAGGGCTTTTTGGCGGGATGGCCGGCGATTTTCACGACCGCGAAGTCTTCGGCATCGATCCATATTTTCCCTTCGAACAGATACTTCTCTTTGCGCTTCGGAGCGGCCTCGAGAACAAAGCAATGATATGGGCCGACGTCCTCTACCCCGGACAGCGTGAACGTGTAGTTTGTGGTCGTGATCGCACTGTCATGATGCTCCCGACCTGAAGATGTCTCGCTCTCGCTCTGCATCAGGCGGTCGAACACCATGTGACGTACGATCCTCGATCCCTCTTCGGAAGTCTTATCGAACTTT